>OOCI01000154.1_pt1 | contig 65963 bp, 62 predicted proteins | sample 1671761 | NCBI WGS metagenome assembly OOCI01 (sample SAMN06348190, study PRJEB24527) | human gut metagenome | biome: human gut; feature: ankylosing spondylitis patient; material: feces | host: Homo sapiens | place: China | collected 2015-10
CTATAATTGATTTTTATTTTGTAACAGCTTTTTACTCTTTGTACGATATTTGCATTTCTTCATCACCTGCTGCCAAGCCGAACGCAACCCAGGCGATAGCGGTTCGCAGCTTATCATTTCGAGAGTCTGGCGCAGTTCGTTTAGCAGTTCTGGCCAATGGCACATCTGCTCGTAGGCAAGCTTAATGCACAGGGCTCTGACGGCATAGGGCGACTTCGGGTCAGCGAGTCGCGTCAGGCAGAAATCAATGAAGTCGGTACGGACGGTTTCTTCATGGAAAGGTTGGCGAAGAAGCAGAGTGAGAATAAGGCGGAGCTTTGTCACGTCTTGCTCCGTGATGGCACGTTCGATAAGCTGGTCGTGCTTGGCAAACAGCCAAACATTGTCAGCCAACGCAAAATGCGTGAACGTCCAAAGCGCATTGACAGCCACACGGCGGTCATCGTCAAGCGTAAGCTGATAAAGCTGTTCCTTTAAACTATGGTTTTGCTCACCCTGAACAAGCAAGCAAATATCTTTTATCCCGTCCATGGAAAGACGGTGAGAGAGGAGGGATTTCATGAATCTATTTTACAATACCTGTTTCTATCTCGTTTTCTAAATACGAGAACACATACACCGAACCTTCGTAGTACAAACCACAATCTGGGTTGCACAAACGCTTATAGGTCTCGGAAGAATACAGTTCATCAAGTGCCTTCTTCATATTCCACCCATACTTTTGCATCAACATCTCAACCAACTCGGTAGAGAGGCATTCTATCTGAAATTGGATATTATCGTTCATAATTAGATTCTCTTTAAATAACTTATTGCTTTTTCCGTTCCAAAGAAATATTGAATAGCCGGTTTATGGAAACGCAACTCCTCAACCATTCGCTCTATATCAATATAACCCTGCATTAATCGCCGCATCTGAAGTCCAACAGTATCGTCAGCTATCGGACCAATAACTATATCATAAGAATGTACTGGGTGTGAAGTCATATTCTTTCTGTTCTTTAATATAAATTCTGCCCATTCCAATGAATAATCCTCAAATATTTTAACTGATAACGGCGTACATTCGGAGGAAAGTAAACTGTCATCAAACAGGTAAGCATTGACTATAGGCTCGCCTTCCTGCATTCTTTTGGAAGTACGAACAGCCATTTCCATTGCCTGTTCCTTATTGGGGTTCAAATAAAAGCCACAGCCAAAGTCCTTGCCTTTACGTGATCGACATAAATCTATCTTGTCAATCACAACGTTGCTGCCATGATATAAAGTCAACATCCCAATCGTCCTCCATTCTTTTGACACAACAACATGATGTCCTCAACCGCATCTTCTATAGAAAGAGTATGCTCTGCCGCATAACAATCAATAAGGAAGTCTATCCCCTTGAATCTGCGCAAGTAAGCATACGACTGGGCAAGTGTTAGCTTGAAGCGATTAGCAAAAGCACCAACACAGCAATTTACATATTCTATTATATTATGTGTAGAATCCATAAGCTTCTAAACGTTTATTCTATATAATTATCTTATCGCAAATCTACAACAATTAATCCATACGGCAAAATGTTTTCATAAAATGTTAGAAGCTACAATCGTTTGAAAAAATAAAATGGCAGAATTCTGTATATTAGAGCAAGTATGTGCCATCGTTTGGTGACATAGACTTTTGACTTCTTCTTGCTAATAGCAGCAATGATTTGACTAGCAACTTTATCAACCGGCATAACCCAAAACAAGCCTTCTCCCTTTGCCATAGCTGTGTCAACAAGACCTGGTCTGACATCTGTTACGATTATGCAACCACCGTTTCTGAAAGCCTTTTTGCGTATTGCTTCCATATAATTAATTTGGTAAGCTTTTGTTGCGCTATAGGCTGGTGCAGCCGACTCGCCTCGCAATCCTCCAGCAGAAGTTATAGCTACAAGATGACCATAACCTTGTTGTTCAAAAATGCAATACAATCTATCAATAACATATGTCCAACCTACAACATTAGTATCAATGGCAAGACGCTCAATCGCATAGTCAAGCGTGGCATTAATGTCACCAACACCTGCACACATAATAGCAAGGTCAAAGTGACCAAACTCTTTTAGAAGAGTATTTATCGCTTGTTCTATCTCATTTAAGTTTGTGACATCTGCTTTTGAAACAATGGTTTTGGACGGATACTGCTGACTTAATGCATTAAGCTGGTTTGTTCGCCGACCTACAATGCCAATACGATTATCTGCATTGGCATACTTCACAAAAAGAGCTTTACCAATACCAGATGTAGCTCCGATTATAACAATATTCATACTGTAATTTTTTGTGCAAAGTTAATGCTTGCCCATTAAAAACAGCACGTATTCTAAGACTATAAAACATTATATGGGCAAACTCTCAAAATGTTTTGAGAGTTTGCTACCCAAAAGTAAATTCCCTACGTATATTGCTTATTGTTGTTGGTGTAACTTTCAGATAAGATGCTATATCCTTCAAGTTGATGCTTTGAACTAATTCCGGGCAACGAATTAGCAAACGCTTATATCGTTCTCTGGTTGTCATACGATAAGTATCAAGATATTGTGTATAAACTTGAGCAAAAAGGCTATCGGATATGGCCTGTTTGAGTCCTTTCGTATTTAAGGAATCCAATAAGTTATCCAGTTCTTTCCCTAATATTTGGAATACCTTACACGTAGTTCCAGCCACAATAGTCAACTCTGACTTTCTGCCTGTAAGACAATTCGGATAGTCAGCCACAAACTCTCCTTCGAAGGCAAAACCTGTACAGTAGTCTTTACCTTCCTCTTCGTTATTCACCATATACTTGAAGCATCCACGCTCCACATAAGCTACATATTGTGACGGCTTGCCTGCATCCTCAAATATCTCACCACGCTTCAATAAGCGTTCTTCTCCATGTTCCACGCAGTAAAGACGCAGAAACTCCAAATCAAGTCCATCCTTATACAAATTGAACATCTTCACTTATGAATACTTGCTTTTTAACGAGTCATGATATTCTTTTCTGTAGTCTTCTGACCAATCTTGAGGACATTCAAACCCAACCTCCAAAGCTTTCACTTCAGGGGATATATAATACTTTTCTTTCGTAGAAACCTTGTCCTTAAATTTCTCCAGAAAAGAATTCAATCCTGTCACAACAGCTTCAGACACACTAATATTGTTCTGTTGAGCATATCTGACAATACTATTATATGTGTTATTGTCTATAGTAATTGTATTCATAAATAATCCACCATACATTTTAATATCGCAAATCTACAACATTAAATCCAAACGGCAAAACCTTTTCAATAAAAAAATGGTTGACAACTCGCTTGGTGCGAATTGCCAACCATTCTTATTATTGTCATTTATATAATTCCGAGCCTTGAATCCTAAGAATCTCAATTCAAAATCGGCGTAGCCGACAATTCAACATTCAAAACTCAAAATTCAACATTGCCGTAGGCAACATTCTACATCGCAGATGTAGCAGCAACAAGCCATCCGTATACGCAGCTGCATACACCGAAGAGGAGTACGCCTGCTGTGCAGAGAGCGAGAGCTGTGCGTGTGGCGCAGTCGCTCTGGAATGTAGGAAGCGGAGTGTCTGTCTTGTTGATGTACATGCACTTTACGATCTTCAGATAGTAGTAGAGTGACGGTACGGTGTTGACCAATGCCAGGAACACTACTGCATAGGCGATATTAGAACCCTGTTCGGCTGCTGCCATGAACACGAAGAACTTGCAGAACATACCAGCGAACGGAGGAATACCTGCCAATGAGAAGAGTGCGAGAGTGAGGAGGAACGAGAGCTTCGGGTTGGTGGTGTAGAAACCGTCGAACACCGACATCTCTGTGTTGCCCTTGCCACGTGTCTCAACAACGTTGATGACAGTGAATACTGCCATATTGGCTGCCACGTAGATAAGCACATAGTACATCAAGGCTGTAAGGCCCATTGCCTCGTTGCCAACGGCAGCAAGCATTATGTAGCCTGCCTGAGAGATGGAGCTGAATGCCATGAATCGCTTAAGCTCTGTCTGACGAAGGGCGAAGAGGTTGGCGATAGTGATGGTGAGAACGATGACGATATACATCAGAGTCTCGTAGTATTCAACCATCGGACCGAACACCTTCAGCAGGATTGTCATCAAGGCAAAGGCTGCAGCACCCTTAGAGACAACGCTCAGATAACCGGTCACTGCTGTAGGAGCACCCTCGTAGGTGTCGGCTGTCCAAAAGTGGAAAGGAACAAGCGAAATCTTGAAACCGAGACCGCTGAAGAAGAACACCAGACCCATGATGGTCAAGGGGCTTGCACTAATCTTAGCAGCAACGTCGTCGAAGTAGAGTGTACCACAAGCACCGTAGAGGAACGAGATGCCGTAAAGCATCACGCCGCTTGAGAATGTAGCGGTGAGCACGAACTTGGCGGCGCCCTCAGCAGAATTCTTCTTATACTTGTCGAAAGCCACAAGGCAAGCCATAGGTACGGAAGCCATTTCCAGACCGAGGAAGAACATGAGGAAGTGTCCAGACGAAATCATCATGTACATACCGAGCAATGTAGAGATGATGAGCTCATAGAACTCACCCTCCTTGCGCAGCACGTCCTCACGCTCAATCCATGACTGAGCCATAACCACAACGATGAACGCTCCGGCTGTAAGGATTACCTTCATCACCTGAGCAGCTGCTGTGGCTGTATAGAGTCCTGCGAATGCCTCAGCAGGCTGGGCATTGAAGCATAATACCACCTGAGCAACCAACAAAACACATGTCAGCATGCTCAATGTAGTGTGTTTCTTCTCGCCCTTCAAGAAGAGGTCGGCGAGGAATACTATCACGAGGATTGCCATGAGGCCAGCCTCGGGTATCATATTAAAAAACTGACTATAATCCATTTTTTACTGCTGAACTGTTATTAAAGTGTTGGAATTACGCTGAGGATTGGAGCTACTGCATTGCTGATGACGTGGCTTGCCCAGATCGGGAACGAACCGAGACCGGCTACGCAGAAGATAAGGCAGCACACAGCGAAACGCTCGTCCCATGTGGCGTCGGTAAGCTCCTCGAAGTGCGGGTTCTTCACCTTCTCGAAGAGGATGAAGCCTACTGTACGGAGGATATACACGGCTGTCACAACGATGGATGTAATGGCGATGACGGTGCAGCAACGATGGAATGTGTCGGCATTCTCAAACGAACCGTTGAAGATGGTCATCTCAGCGATGAAGCCTGAGAAACCCGGAAGACCAAGGTTGGCAAGACCAGCAATCACATAACCTACTGAGAGGAACGGCATAATCTTCATCAAACCGCCAAGCTCACGGATGTCACGTGTGTGTGTACGACCGTAAATCATACCGATGAGGGCGAAGAAGAGTGCTGTCATAAGACCGTGAGAGAGCATCTGAAGGATGGCACCTGTGCAAGAAACGCGGGTCATCATCAGGAGAGCGAAGAGCACCAAGCCACAGTGTGAAACTGAAGAGTAAGCGTTGATGAACTTCAAGTCGGTCTGAACGCAAGCCGAGAATGCACCGTATACTACTGAGATGGTGGTGAGGATAAGGAATATCCAAGCCAGATCATGAGCAGCCTGCGGCAGGAGGAACATGGCGATACGGAAGCAACCGTAACCACCAAGCTTCATAAGCACACCGGCGTGGAGCATTGACACTGATGTCGGGGCACAACCGTGACCGATAGGTGACCATGTGTGGAACGGGAACAGAGCACCGAGTACACCGAAACCGATAAACACAAACGGGAAGAGCACGTTCTGAACGGCTGCCGGGATGTGGTTGTTGTGGGCAATCTCAAGGATGCTCATTGTAGAGGCACCGTTGAAGAAGTAGATACCCACCAAGCCGAGGATGATAAGAGCAGAACCGCCCATAAGCATCAACGTAAGCTTCATGGCTGCATACTCCTTGCGACCTGAACCCCAGAAACCAATCAAGAGGTACATAGGGATGAGGGCAACCTCATAGAACATAAACATGGTGAAGAGGTCTATCGAGATGAAGAAGCCATAAACACCAGTGGAGAGCAACGTGAACCACATGAAGAACTCCTTGGTAAGCGGCTTAAGCTTCCATGAAGCGAATGTACCAGTGAACACGATGATGCTCGAAAGCAGAAGCATCACAACGGAGATGCCGTCAACACCCACCTCATAGTTGATGTGGAGTGCGGGGAACCATTCCGTAGTGGCGCGGAGAATCATCTCCTCGGTATTGCCTGCTGCGCGCTCGCCGATGAAGTGGAGTGTGAGCCATACGCTCAGTGCCAAGAGGCAGGATGAACCGGCAACCATCACACCACGCACCTGATTGACATTGCGTGCGATCCAAAGACCGAGCAACATCAAGACAGGGATTACTACGAATAAACTTAATATATTCATATTTTAATTATAAGCAAAGTAATAACAATGTTAAAGCTACCGTACCTGTGAGGAACCATACTGCATACTGGCGAACGTCGCCGCTCTGCCAAGGACGGATGGTCTCGCCAGCCTCGTTGGCTCCCCAAGCAGAGAAGTCGATAAGACCGTTGATGATCTTCTCGTCAATCCACTGTATCGGACGGCTAACGTAGCGGAACAGGATCTTGTGTGTAACGAACTGATAAACCTCGTCCATGTAGAAGCGCTTGTAAGCCCAACGATGCAGACGCGGGAATGTAGCGTACATCTTGTCTGCGATAGGCTGCTTCTCACCTTTATATATATAGGTGGCGAGCGCAATAGAGAGGATTGCGATAACTGTAGAAGTGGCTGCAACCTGCGGATCGAAGTGAACGGTGTAAGCTGTACCTGCTGCGCTCACGATTGAGCCGAAGCTTGCCCAGCTCCAGTCGCAGAAACCTCCGAGGGTAGTGATAACACCAACACCGACAGTGACGATGCTCAGGAAAACGAGCGGGAATGTCATTGCGAGAGGTGCCTCGTGCGGAGTGTGGTGAGCGTGAAGCTCCTTGTTCTCTGTACCCCAGAAGATGCCGTAGTAAAGACGGAACATATAGAATGCTGTCATTGCTGCAACACCTGTCATCCACCAACCGCAAACGGGAGAATACTCGAAGCAAGCGGTGATAATCTCGTCCTTTGAACTGAAGCCTGAGAAGAACGGAATACCTGCGATGGCAAGACATGAGATAAGGAATGTGATGTGAGTGATGGGCATATACTTGCGAAGACCACCCATTGCAGACATCTCGTTAGAGTGAACAGCATGGATGATGCAACCTGCTCCGAGGAACAGACAAGCCTTGAACATGGCGTGTGTGAACAAGTGGAACATAGAAGCCATGTAGCCAAGCTGTGCATGATTGTCGAGAACAGCTCCGTGATGACCGGGGAGGCAAACGCCGAGCGCCACCATCATGAAGGCAATCTGAGAGATTGTAGAGAAGGCAAGCACGCGCTTGATGTCGCTCTGGGCACAAGCAACGGCTGCAGCGTAGAAGGCAGTGAAAGCACCGACAATTACAACAACCTCAAGAGCCTGGGGAGCGTACTTAATCCATACGGGGAAGAGACGTGCAATCTGGAACACACCGGCAACCACCATGGTGGCAGCGTGGATAAGGGCAGAAACAGGAGTCGGACCCTCCATAGCATCCGGCAACCAGATGTGCAACGGGAACATTGCAGACTTACCGGCACCACCGATGAACATCAGCACGAGAGCTGTAGGCAGAATCATACCGCCGGCAGCAAGATCGCGTGCGTTGTCAGCAACGGTGAAGGCAGAAGCGCCAGCGCCGTAAGCAATCTCAGTTCCAGTGAACGAGAAGTTGTAGCTTCCAGTGTAGTAACCGAAGATAAGGATACCGATGAGGAAGAACATATCGGCGAAACGGGTCACAATAAACGCCTTCTTGGAAGCGTGTACGGCTGCATGCAGAGAATAATAGAAGCCAATGAGGAGGTAAGAGCTTACGCCCACAAGCTCCCAGAACATATACATCTGGAAGATGTTGGTGGCGAGCACCAATCCGAGCATTGACATGGTGAAGAGAGAGAGGAAAGCGTAGTAGCGCTGGAATCCTTTCTCACCGTGCATATAGCCGAAAGAATAGATGTGAACCATGAGGCTGACCGTAGAGATGACGATAAGCATCATCACCGAGATGGGGTCAAGCAGGATGCCGAGGTCGAAGTGGAGATGACCCAGCGGCAACCATGTCACGTTATACGGAACAAAGGTTGCGTATGTGCCGTCAGCAAGACGATCGGCTGAGAAATACTTGAACGCTGTGAGGTAGCTCAATACAGTCACCAGTCCAAGCGAACTGGTACCGATCAATCCGGCTACCTTGTGCGACCAGGCATACTTCTTATTCAGGAATTCTGGCAAACCGATAACCAGGAAGCTGATCAGCGGTAACAGAAGAATCCATATTGAATATGTAAAATCCATAATCTAAAATTAATATTTCATGTTTTCAATACTGTTCACCTGATCGCTGTGGAAATTGCGGTAAACGTTGATAATAATCGCGATAGCTACGGCACTCTCGGCTGCGCTGACGCCAATGGAGAAGAGAGTCATGAAGAATCCCTCGAACTCACCGGGGAAGAGCAGACGGTTGAAAGCCGCAAAGTTCAAGTCGACAGCGTTGAGCACGAGCTCTATGGAGACGAGCATTGCTATCAGGTTGCGGCGTGTGATGAAACCGAAGACGCCGATGAAGAACAGAAGTGCGCTAAGCACGAAATAACATTCTACTGGTACCATAATTACTTGTCCTCCTTTTCTTTACGTGCAACAACGATTGCGCCTACGATACATGCCAGCAAGAACACTGAGATAAACTCGAAGGGCAATACATACTGATACTTCTCTGTGCCGAGGAGAGCCTCACCGATGGTCTGCATCGGAACTTCCTCACCCTCAACAGCGAGACTTAAGAAGCCGTTCTTGAGCTGGATGCCAGCAACGGTAACCAAACCTACGATGCAAAGCAATGCACCTGAAAGAGCACGGCTGCCCTTAACATGCTCCACCAAGCCCTGAAGGGTGCGCTTGCTTACGAGCTGCACGGCGAAGATATACATCATCACCATACCACCGCAGTAAACGCTGATCTGAGCAGCACCAAGATAGGTGTAGTCGAGCAGGAAGTAGAGACCTGCCACTCCGAGGAGCACGAAAAGCAGGAACGTGATAGAACGCATGATGCGCTTTGTCATCACGCACATGACAGCAGAGCCAAGGATGACCACTGCCAAGATGCAAAACATTACTAAACTTGCCATTGTTTTCTTACTCCTTATTTGGTTTTAGTGTTAAATGTTCCGATCTCGAAGTCGGCGCCGCCGTCGATGATGTTAGGCAGCGAACCGCCCTTATAGTCCTCCTTGTCGAGGTGAAGCACGAGTGCCTCGCGGTCAAACACGGAGTTCTCGAAATCGTTGACAAACTTGATGGCATCGAAGTTGCAGGCGTTCACGCAAAGCTCGCAGAACATGCAGTCACCGAGGTCGTACTGATAGTCGACGAGCTGCTTTTTCTTCTTACCGGTCTCCGGGTTCTCCACCATCTGCGATACAATCTTGATGGTGCCGTTCGGGCAAGCCTTCTCGCAAAGCGTACAAGCCGTACACTTCACCGCTCCGTTCTCGTCGCGGTTCATCACAAGGCGTCCGCGGTGGCGGGCAGCAATGTGAAGCGTGGTCTTGCGGTTCTCGGGATACTGCTCTGTGCTCTTCGGTGTGAAGTACTCCTTCCAGGTGGTCTTCATACCTACGGCGAGTGTCTTCACAGCTGCTCCGATTTCACCGAAATATGATTTTTTGTTTTCTTCCATTGTTTTAATGATGTTTTTAGAAGTGCCAACCGAATGCCACAACTACAGTCATGAGAATCAAGTTGATGAGACACAAAGGCATGAGGTATTTCCACTCGAGCTTAAGTATCTGGTCGATACGCAGACGGGGGAATGTCCAGCGCACCCACATAAGCAGCCATACCACGGCGAATGTCTTGCCGAGGAACCATACGATGCCGGGGATGAAGTTGAGGATGTTGTCAACGGCTTCTACGCCGATGTTGAACGGAGCCCAACCACCGAGGAACACTGTGGTGGCGATACCTGAAACTACGAAGAGGTTGAGGTACTCGGCGAGGTAATAGAAGCCGAATCCCATACCAGAATACTCGGTGTGATAACCAGCGGTAAGCTCTGACTCAGCCTCAGCCAAGTCGAACGGGCCACGGTTTGCCTCAGCGTTACCTGCTACGAGGAACACGAGGAAGGCGATGATGGCAGGGATATGTCCCTTGAAAATCAGCCAACCGAAAGCACCTGTCTGAGCCTCAACGATGCCAGACACCTGCATTGTGCCGGTAAGCACCACTGCTGTGATAAGGCAGAGAGCGAGAGACATCTCGTAAGAGATAAGCTGCACAGCACCACGCATGGCCGAAACCACTGAGTACTTGTTGTTTGAACCCCAACCTGCCATGAAGATACCAACGATACCGATGCTCGAAATAGCTGACATGAGGAATACGCCAACGTTGAAGTCGAGTACCTGAGCGCCGTTGTTCCAAGGCAGGAACGAGAATGTGCCCACCGAAGCAATAATCACGAGGAACGGAGCGACGTAATAGAGCACCTTGTCGGCACCGTCAACGGAGAAGATCTCCTTGATGAGCATCTTCAGCACGTCGGCAAATACCTGGAACACGCCCCAAGGACCTACACGCATCGGGCCAAGACGGCACTGGAAGTAGGCGCAGACTTTACGCTCCATGAAGATCAAGATGATGGCGAGGATGGCGTAACCTGCGAGAATGCAGACACCAACCAAGATACACTCGATCAGTATTGTCCAGAAATCTCCGAGACCGCAGGTTACTGCGAGGAGATTGTGGAACCAGTTTGTTACTATACTAAAGTCAAACATTCTGTCTAATGTTTATTATTAATGAATGTGCGATTAACGGTCTATGTCAGGGATAACGAAGTCGATAGCCGCACCTGTTGTAATCAAGTCTGCGATCTTCTGTCCACGAAGCATCGGGTCGAGAGCACCGGTAAGGGTGAGGCCCATCGGGCGCATCTTCATACGGTAAGGACTCTTGTCGCCCTTCGAGTCGAGATAAACGCCGAACTCACCGCTGGCTCCCTCTACAGAGAAATACCACTGTCCCTCGGGCACCTTGATGATAGGCTTCTGCTTGATATAGAAGTCGCCCTCCGGGATATTGTCGATGAGCTGTTCGATGATGTTCAGACTCTGATAAAGCTCCTTGATGTGGCAGTAGTAGCGGTCCATAGAGTCGCAACCGGTCATGGTTATCTCCTCCCACTCCACCTTGTCATAGAGGTCGTACGGATGACGCTTACGTGTATCGTTCTTCCATCCGGCAGCACGTCCGGCAGGACCGGTCACGCCGTAGTTGATACAGTCCTCAAGACCCATCGGACCAACTCCAGCAAGACGGTTGTGTGTGATGACGTTGTCGCCGAATACGTCGAGATATTCCTGAATCATCGGACGCAGATACTTGCAGAGCTTCTTGGTGTTCTCCACGAACTTCGGATCGATGTCAGCCTGGCAGCCGCCGATGCGATAGTAGTTCTGGATAAGGCGTCCACCCGTTGTCTCCTCCATGACGTTGAGCACGTGCTCGCGGTCACGCATACAGTAGAGGAACGCTGTGAGAGCGCCGAGGTCCTGTGCTGTACAGCCGAGGTAGAGCAAGTGCGAGTCGATACGCTGCAGCTCGTCCATGATGGTACGGATGTAGTGGATGCGGTCTGAAAGCTCAATGCCCATACCCTCCTCTATCACACCCACGAGAGCGTGGCGGTGCATCATGGCCGAGAGATAGTTCAGACGGTCTGTCAAGGCGAGAGTCTGCGGATAGGTCATACCCTCCCACATCTTCTCAATGCCGCGGTGGATATATCCGAGATGCGGATAGATGCGCTTCACCTTCTCACCGTCGAGAACGGTCTGCAAGCGGAGCACACCGTGAGTTGACGGGTGGTTAGGACCAATGTTTACAACGAAATCGTCGTCATCGAACAGGCGCTTCTTTGTAGCGACCAGATGACCGTCGCCATCCAGAGAATACACAACGGTGTAGTCTGACTCCGGCTCGTCTGTCAACGGGAACTGGTTTGCCTCCGGACTCATGTCGAAGTCCTTGCGCAATGGGTAGCCGTTGAAGTCGGTGCGGAGGAAGAGGCGGCGCATATCGGGATGACCGAGGAACTTGATGCCTACGAAATCGTAGACCTCACGCTCGAGGAGCTCAGCCGACTTCCAGAAGTCCACGACCGTCGGGATTACGTCGCTGCCGTCCACCTTCTTTGCGATGGTGCGTACAGAGCAGCGCTCGTTGTTGTCGGTATTCTCAAGGATGTAGATACATCCGTAGCCTTCCTCGCCGAAGTCCTCGCCGATGATGGTAACAAGGTAGTCGAAATGTTTCTGGTTCTTCAGTTTCGACATCTCACCCGAGAAATTGTCGAATGAGAGTTCAATGTTTTCAAGTTTCATATCTTATACCTTATTATATTAATCAGTTAGACCTTTCTTTGCGTCGAAATCCTCGGGAACGTTGTTCACGACGATGGTCTCGCGCTTCTTCTCGCCAGCGAGTGCCTCGTTGCTGAGACCGTGCAGACCGCCCTTCGACATTGAGAGTTCCTTCTCCTCGCTGTTCATCTTGTGGTTAGCGCCACCGAAGAACTTCTCCACCTTCACCTTACGCTGAAGCTGCATCATACCATAGAGGATAGCCTCTGGACGCGGAGGACAGCCCGGAACGTATACGTCTACGGGGACAATCTCTGAGATGCCACGCACCACGTTGTACGAATTCTTGAACGGACCGCCAGAGATGGCGCAGCCACCAACAGCCACAACATACTTAGGCTCAGCCATCTCGTCATAAAGACGCTTGAAGACTGGTGCCATCTTGTTGGTGATGGTGCCGGCGCACATGATGAGGTCAGCCTGACGTGGAGAGTTACGCGTTACCTCGAAGCCGAAGCGTGAGAAGTCGTAACGTGCACAGCCCACTGCCATAAACTCAATACCGCAACATGACGTACCGAAAGTTAATGACCACAGAGAGTTGGAACGGCCCCAGTTGATGGCCTGGTCGAGCGAACCCAACACCACATTGACGCCTCCCTCATGGAGCTCGTCTACGATCTTCTCAAGGCCCTTGTTGTCCTTGAACTCATCGTAAGGAATACTCTTGATGACAGGTTTTCTTACTTCCATTCCAACGCTCCTTTCCGCCAAGCGTATGCAAGGCCAAATACCAATACCAGCATAAAGAACCCAACGCTCGCAAGCGCCATGGCTCCAAACTGCTTGACAACTACTGCCCAGGGGTAGAGGAAGAGGGTCTCAATGTCGAACATCAGGAAAAGGATGGCAAAGAGATAGTAGCCCACGTGCACCGGAATCCAAGATGTTCCGCGCGTAGGGATACCACACTCAAAGGGCTGACCCTTAACCGGGTTGTACGAACGAGGACCTACGAGTTTCGCAACTACGTATGCACCCACTACCAATACAACAGCCGTCAAGATGACTGTGATTAATAAAATAGAATCCATAAAATTTTTTAAAACAATTTGTTTCTTTATCTACGTAGAATACCTCATAAGTATTCGAATTGCAATTTTCAGTTTGCAAAGTTAGCAATAAATATTGGAAAGTTGGGTAAAATAAGGGAAAATATGCTAATAATATTGAAACATTTGTCCGTAAGGAAAATTATGATTAGCTTTGCATAACAGATTCATTGACGCCCCACCATTATCGTATCGCCCTTTCTTACCAAAGGCTTGAAATCGTGACGATGAGCGTCGAGGTCTTCTTTTGATATTCTGTATATCTTCAGACTCGACGCTCTCGGAAACCGATTGAAGAAAGGGTCTGTCGATACATACCAGGCACACTTCGCCACTTGCCTCACTTTGGGCAATTCGTCCCAAAGCATAAACAGCTTGGTCTTGCTGGCTATGGTAATGCCAAGCGCATCACTGTCCTTTATCTTGCTTATACATATAAGGTGGCGACGGATTTCACGGTCATTGCTCAGATCCGCCTCCGTCTTTGTGTGCGTGACGGTCAGATGCCTACCGAACCGACGGTTTATCTCCTCCATTTTTCCGCAGAAGAGATTGCCGTGCGGCTTGTTGTCCTGCATCTGATTGGAGAATATCCAGTAGTGTATCATCTCATGTATGATGGTGTCCTCCACCTCATTCTCCGGCATGTCATACAGACTGCTGATAACAAACTGGAAGTCAGAATAATGCCATCCGCCGAACAACTTCCTCTTACGTTTATACCGCACCATACCCAGAAACGTACGTGCCCTGCTAAGCCTGAAGGGAAGCGGCTTCAGCTTCCCCTCAAACATCAAATCATTAAACTCCGCAAACTTCCTTTCTACGTATTCGAGTGTGACTTTCATAATGGTTCAACAAAGTAACAATTAAATCCTTTAAACAACAAAATTAAGAAAAATACAGCCGGCAGCCAAATAAAAGCCAAGAAGAGATATGAAATATTTGTATGTGCGGAAAATTATGCTTAGATTTGCATTAGTATACAATTATTTAATAACGAACAATATGGCAGCAAGCGAAAGAAAACTCCCCGTGGGGGTCCAGTCATTCAAAGAGATAAGAAAGCGCGGACTCCTCTACGTTGACAAGACCGAAGCGATATGGAATCTTGTAAATGGGGTGAAATACAACTATCTGAGCCGACCGCGCCGATTCGGCAAGTCAGTACTTGTGGATACGCTGCAAGCCTACTTCGAAGGCCGTCGCGACCTGTTTGAAGGACTGAAAATTATGGAATATGAAAAGGAATGGATTAAGCATCCCGTCATCCGTCTCGACATGAGCTACGGCGGAGCATCCGAGGCCTCGATACGTTCCTACTTCCACAATATCTTCAAGGATTATGAAGAGAGCTACGGCATCCCCACGATTTCCGAAGACTCACTCTCTGTCCGCTTCCACCGCATAATCAAGACAGCATACGACAAGACAGGACAACAAGCTGTCGTCCTTATCGACGAATACGACTCTCCGCTGCAACATTCCTGGCAGACTCCCGAGCACGAGGCATGCACGGCAGTTTATCGTGAGGTGTTCGCAATATTGAAAGCCGACGACGAATACGAGCGATTCGTATTCATTACAGGCATTACAAAGTTTACACAACTCTCTCTGTTCTCCGTACTCAACAATCTCAGCAACATCAGCTTTGAGCCTCAGTTTGCCACAATATGCGGAATATCAAAGCAGGAGGTTGTGGACAACTTTATGCCCGAGATAGAGCAGATGGCTGAGTTCAACAAGTGGACAACAGAGGAGACCTTGACAAGACTCAAAGAATATTATGACGGCTATCATTTCAGCAATCTGAACATGACGGACGTATACAATCCATATAGTCTGGTTAATGCCCTTTACCAAAAACGCCTTAGAAGCTTCTGGGCTTCATCCGGCGCAACGTCATTGCTGCCTAAGTTTGTCAGCGACATGGAGCTGCATCTTGAAGATTTCGAAAACTGCTCAGTGCTGAGCACCACTCTCGAATCGTCCGACGTCACCGGAGGCGGACCCGAACTGTTCCTCTACCAGTCGGGCTACCTTACCATAAAGGACTGCGACGAGTTCGGATACATATTAGGCATTCCCAACGAGGAAGTGCGTCAGGCACTTAACGAGATGGTACTCCCTGCCCTTACCATGCGCAAGCAAGGCGACATACAGTCGCTACAGTCAAGCCTCTACCGCCAACTCGGTACCGGTATGCTGGATGACGCCAAGAAGACCATGCGCTCACTTATTGCCGATGTGCCTTATAGCAACAAGAAACTTGCATCCATGGACATGGAGGAACGCTACCGTCTTATCATCAGCACCATCCTCAACGCCATTGGCATACGCGTGGAGGTGGAGCGCATGCTGTCCACAGGACGCATAGACCTCGTGGCATGGCTCTCTCGCTACATCTACGTCATCGAACTGAAGCTGTCAAACAACGGCGGCATGACTGCAGCTGAACAGCAAATACGCAATTGCGGTTACACAGAACCGTTCAAAGGCGACAAACGAAAAGTTATCGGATTGGCTGTTGAACTTGACAGCGAAGGAAAAGGTCTGGTAGATTGGAAAGTGGTGGAATGATCCTAACGTTTATCAATTTCGAAATATCAGATTCTCTTCCCATTAAAACATGTTATGCAGAGCGAGATTGCAGCCAATATTGCTCCCACCGCACACACGCCAGTCCATCCCTTATGAGCCCAAGCCAAACCGGCACAATATGTGCCAAAGGAGCCGCCTATAAAATAAGTGGTCATAAATATGGTATTGGCTCTGTTGGAAGCTTGTGGCATCGCCTGAATACAGCCACTTTGATTGCTTAGTTGCAGACATTGCAAACCAATGTCTACCAATATGATAGCCACAACAAGTCCCATAAAAGTGTCACCAAGCAGCCAAGCCGTTGCCCACGCCACAAGTTGCAAGCAAGCCCCATAAACGCTCATATTTCTTATGCCCAAGCGGTTAACAAGCTCGCCAACACCGCTTGCCGCTATAGCCCCGGCTATGCCGCACAATCCCAACGTTCCTACCATCTCGCTACCAGAATAGAACGGAGCTTGAGCCAACCGAAAGGCGAGGCACGACCAAATGGCCATCATGCTGCCAAAGCTGAAGGCGGCACGTACTGCATAAAGGCGTATGCGCCCATTGCTCGTCACAATATTAAATACGCTGGCCATCAAGCCACCGTATGTGCCGACATAGTTGCTCTTTATCTGTGGCATAATCTTGAGTGTAAGGGCCATGCACAGCACCATCACAAGAGCCGCTATGAAAAACATTTCGCGCCAGCCCAACCATTCGCCTACATAACCGCTAACCACTCTCGATGCAAGTATGCCTGTCAGCAGTCCAGACAGAACGACGCCCATATTCCTGCTTTTGTTCTCCTTCTCGGAATATTGTCCTGCTATAGGTATGAAAAACTGCGGAATTACGGAGCAGGCTCCCAATAGCAGAGAGGCTCCCCAAATCATCCATACATTGTGGGCTACGGCTATGACGACAGCCATAACGGCTGCCACCGTCATATTCACTATTATTATGCGTCGGCGCGAGTAGAGGTCGCCCATAGGTATAAGGAAGCACAAACCAAGCGCATAGCCTATTTGGGTGACAACGGTTATTAGGTTTGCCTCATGTTGGCTCACTCCTATGTCGTGACGTATCATCTCCAGAAGAGGCTGATTGTAATAGCAATTTGCCACGGTCAATCCAGCTATAACAGCCATTGCAAGCAACAAACTGCGCTCTATGCCTTCATTTTCCTTAAGTTGTTTCATCTCTTTTTTCCTTATGCCTATAATCTTACGGATTTAACCTTTCGGATTGTCCGCTATTGCAAAATTACGAAATAAAAACATATAATCAAAAAAAAATAATTGGTTACCATGCGGGCAGCGCCAAAGCCCTCATAGAACAGTGCTTAGGATGAGTATGATGAGGGTGTGAAAGTGGTGGTATGAGTTATTTTAATAAAATAAAAAGAACGACTTGAATCGTAGTATTAATAATTGATGATTAAATAATTATGGATTCTTTTGGCAGACACAAAGATAAATTGTATTTTTGTCAAAAGAAAACTTTAAAAGAAAGGATATAGCATGGCATCTATTACATTAAATAATCTGTGGAATTTCATCCAGTCTATGTCTCTGAGTGCAAACAACGAGCTTTGGCTTGCTGAGAAACTTCATGAGTCAGCTCTAAAGAAACAACAAGCAAATAAAGCATACAATATTGCAGAAGAAAAAACTATAATAGTTTCTGAACCTTTATTCGGTCCAACCTCAATTGAAGAAGCTATCAGTAGAGTGCAAGATGCCGAAAAAGAATATACTCTAAACGGAAGAGGAACAACACTTAATGAGTTTACGGCAGAACTTAAAGACGAACAGTTATGGTAGAAATCATCCTGCTATCTTCTTTCAAACATGTTTATCACGACATAGCTGCATTCACGTTAAACGAATACGGCAAAACAACGTTGAAAAAACTTACAGAAGAGTTTATCACCATTACTAAACGCTTAAGTGCCTACCCAACATCCTTCCCAGAAGAACGTCTGCTAAAAAACATGCCATATAAATACAGAAGTATAATATTCAGAAAAAACTTCAAGATTATCTATAGGTATGAAGACGAAACAAATACTATTTTCCTAATTGACATCTGGGACATGAGAATGGATTCCAAAAACATTATCAAAAACTTCAAACAGTAACAACACAGCGTCCCATTGCTCCGCGGAATCGAGCAAGGGGACGTTTTTATAAATCAAAATACATCACCATAAAAACCGGTCATAGTTTATGAAACTATTAAGACCTTAACCATTAGTTTATCAGAACTTTGTGATTCTAAATCACGGATAATACCAGAAGGATTCTCTATATATTGTCCAGGGTCATATACAAAACATACAAGAGTATTTACGTCATGATGTGTTTGGTATTGAGCAATATCTTGGATAAGTTGTTTGGATAACTCTTTATCCGCAAGGTTCTCTCTTGTCATTTTTGTTTCGATTGCAATTTGTTCAGCCTTTAAGAGAGTGTATAATAAACTGTGTCAGGCTATAATAATAATAGTTTAACACAATATGGACAATTTGGAAATAGACTACAAGAAAGCAGCCCAGCAGCTGCGTAGCGGTGAAGCACTCTTTGGTAAAGACGGAGCTTTGGCTCCTATGCTAGAACGTATCCTAAACGCAGCCTTAGAAGGTGAGATGGATGCCCACCTTAATAGTGCTGACCGTAGTTCTGGCAATCGTCGTAACGGCAAGATGAGCAAGACCGTACAGACAAAGTATGGAGAGGTGACAGTAGAAACGCCTCGTGACCGTGACGGCTCCTTCAAACCGGAAACGGTCAAGAAGCGTGAGACCATTCTTGCTGAAGGTATGGCAGATCAAATCATCAACATGTATGCCCTTGGTACAAGCACTCGTGATATAAGCAAGTACTTTGAGCGTGAGTTTAACACAACCCTTTCAGCCGAAACCATCAGCTCTATTACCGACCGAGTTCTTCCCGAAATAACAGCCTGGAAGTCACGTATGCTTGACCCCGTCTATGCCATTTGCTGGCTTGATGCCATTCACTACAAGGTAAAGGACGATAAGGGTCGTGCAGTCACTCGTGCAATATACAATGTATTAGGTATAAACAAGTCCGGTCACAAGGATCTTCTTGGTATGTATATATCTGAGAGTGAGGGTGTTAACTTCTGGCTTGATGTTATGACTGACCTTCAAAACCGTGGTGTACGTGATATTCTGATTTGTTGCGTAGACGGTCTTAAGGGATTCCCTGACGCAATCCAAAGTGTATTCCCCGAAACCTCCGTTCAGCTATGTGTAGTCCACCAAATCCGCAACTCAATCAAGTATGTAGGAAGCAAGCATCAGAAAGAGTTTCTGAAGGATCTCAAGACCGTATACGGTGCTGTAAGCAAGGATTCTGCATTGGCACAGCTTGACATGGTTGATGAAAAATGGGGCGAGATGTACCCTATAGTAATCAAATCCTGGCGCGACAACTGGGAGCGTCTTACGGAATACTTCCAGTATACTCCTGCCATCCGCAAGCTTATCTACACAACCAATACGGTTGAGGGTTATCACCGTCAGGTGCGCAAGGTAACGAAGAACAAGGGTGTGTTCCCGTCAGACACCGCACTTGAAAAACTTGTGTATCTTGCCTATCGAGACATTAGTGGGAAATGGACTATGCCCCTGTCTAATTGGGCACTGATATCACAACAACTTGCTATAAAATTTGGAGATAGGTTCAAGATTATGTAACTTTGCCTGTGAAAGGCTCCTCTTATTTGTATGCAGATATGAAATCTGCACACAAATAAGAGGCAAAGAATAAAAAACAGAGCCGTGACACAGTTCAGTTTACACTACCGCCTTTAACAAGAAATCCATTCTTGAATAAGACCCAGCACAACTCGGTGTTGTTTCTTCAGGACGAATATCATCAAAATAAATTGACAATAAACTTTTTAACAAATATTGGACATCATATTCATCTTGTATTATTAAGGGCTTTCTGTTTGAATATCTTTTTCTCATGCTTCTTGTAACATTAGAAAAGCGCGAACAAATTCTTACAACCTCTTTTATTGCACTAAATGATTGGTCTTCGTTGCTTGAGACAACACGCATCATTAGAACTGTTTTATAGCCAGACAGTTTACTGAAAGCATTTTCAAGGCGATTAACATACCGTCTATGATAATCCATACGCTCATTAAAACCTCCTGATGGCATACTAAAATACAGAGGGTGAAAAAGTTCATGCAATTCTTTATACTCGGCGGAACTTTCACCGAATATATTTCGTACCATAGACTCGGTACTTTCTTGCCATTTCTGATACTCCATAGCACCCTCGTCTTTTTCAGATTTAAGAGTTTCTATAGCTTCTATACTTTTCGACAAATACTCTATTGCAATTTTAATTTTAATTTCCATTTCCATTATATTGTTATATAGTGTTTGAAACATTACAAATTATTGAAAAATTGAAGACTTGTTTCAACCTGAGGCCAGTCAATACATAATCCAGTTCCAATCCTATACGCTGGTCGTCCTGCATCATTGGAACGCACGATACCCAATTTATTCATAAATGATATTTCGGCTTGTAAAGGATGGCGTGTTCCTCCTGCCCTTAGAGTACTTTGTTGAACAATGTGCAATGTATTTGCAAAATAATCCAATAGCCATTGAAGATATTCCTGTTGTTTGAATGAACGTGTGCCATTTGCATTTGTAACAGTGAAAGCATACAAATCATTATCGAATTTTTCTTCTGACAGTTTAAAAATATAGTGTAGTAATGCTGCAAATTGCCCATTTTGCAGAAGTGCACCTCGTAAAATCTCCATTGGAAGATTGTTGTAAGCGGAATTACTGCGTTCGCAAGCATCAACATATCTATAACCGAGTTCTGTCAAATCACCATTTGGCGAAAGGAATCCTATGTGATATAAACCAGAATCAATTACTTCTCTATAACTATGAGCATAGCTTCTAACTTTCTTAGCATACTCTTCCCAAGCATCATTTTCTGACATAGCTCCTTCATTCAATTTATTAACCAATTTGTTTTTAACAGAATCGATTCTACCAGAAAACAATTTTTGATATGTTGTTCCATCTATCTTTATTCTTGTTGCAACATCATTGACTGTATAAGGATTATTGCCTCCATATAAAGGAATCAAATCCTTCCAAAAGTAAAATGAAAACCATAACTTGCGCCATGCCATATCCAAGATACCATCAGATGCCGTATTAGATAAGAATTGGAATATGTCAGCATTAGCATCAATCCTTCTCACAGCATCTATCAATTGCTGTGGGAAGATACTTGTAATCAAATTTTCTCCGGAAGAAGATACAATTTTCACTGACTGGCAGAATCTAAACAAAGCATCAGGATGGCTCATACCCTCTCGGACATGAGCCCACAATGTGGTTACCCGACTGGCTGTTGATGCCGATCCAGATGTACCTTGTATAGTCCTACATAGTGATAATGCATTATCACGAACACAAGTTATTTTGTTCAAAAATGGTCTTGTCGCAGACAAATCGGGATTGTCATAAGTGAAAATCCAAATTGGAATGTCTGGTGCTGTGGCTTCAATAATTCTATTGACATGATTACCTGGATTATTATGCGATGAATATCTACAAGGAATGCACATCACGGAAGCATCATACCCCTTTTCCAAATATGCATAAGACTGTCCTAAGGCTGTTAATATTCCATGAACGCCTTCGTTTGGACGCTTAAATTCAAATGCAATATTGAATTGTTTGTTTGGATTTGTCGCACTTATTACCCCATCCGCTAATGGCCATTGACATCCGCCTTCACGACCAGCAAATAAAGACCAAGCACCAGCAGTCCCAAGACCATTAAAGAAATGGTCTTGTTGGTTTTGAATTATTGAAGCGATTTCTGCTGACGCATAAGCTGCTTCCGTATTATGACTACTCATAATCAAAATTTATTATAATCCTCTATATATTGTTTTATTTTTAGCAAAAATGGTTCTGCCATCAAAGGAGGTACAGCGTTACCTACTTGAATACATTGTTCCTGTCTTGTCCCCAAGAAAATATGGCTGTCAGGAAAAGTTTGTATTCTTGCTGCCTCTCTCGGAGTAAGTGTTCTGTTCAATGTAGGATGAATAGGAAACGCATTATGACCAGGAACCATTGTCGTAGCAGGTTTAAATCTGCTGAGCCTTTTGAACACATGGCTATAATTAGCAACTTTTCCGGTCTTGGAGTCCTTTCTTGTAGCCGCACTTAATTCGGGAGGAAGTTCGTCAACATTTAGCTTACCACCTTCTTTTACATAGCCATAGCGAGCTGCGACAATAGGCTTATGAGCTAAAGGAATATGGTTATCAACTTTATTTTCCTTTCCTACCAAATCCATGATAGCATCTCCTACTGTTGTATATTCAGGGAATAGTCCTGAACCAATGGGGTGATGTGTAGGCTTTGGCTTTTGGAACTTTATACCAAGTCTATTTCCTATCATGAACATTCTCTGTCGCTCCTGAGGTACACCATAGTCAGTTGCATGAATTACTTCCCACCAAATATCTTGATAGCCAATTTTTTGGAAAGCCTTTTTAACTTCTTCGATAAAGCATCCTTTATCAAGGTTTGTAAATCCCTTAACATTTTCCATAAAGAAGAATTTGGGCTTAACTTCTTCAACAATTCTAATAAATTGATACACAAGAAAATTTCTTGGATCTTCATGTGGGTTGTAATCTTTTGTGTTTACAAAACGTCTTTTACCAAAGACCGAAAATCCCTGACAAGGTGGACCTCCAACAACCAAATCTACTTCTTTCCCATTTAATACACTTTCAATATCTTTCTTTGTGATGAGATTAATATCTTTTACTAAAATAGGAACTGTAGGAAAATTAAGTTTATGTGTATCAGCAAATTTGGGGTTAATCTCATTCGCTAATACAATACTATATCCAGACTCTCTTAAAGCGACAGAAAGCCCACCGGCACCAGCAAATAAATCAATCGCATTCATATCTACCTAAATCTTTTGCTTTCTTAATTTGTTCAAGAATAAATATTGCCAATTTCTTGGAAAATACGGGAGGCACCGCATTCCCAACTTGGTGTCCTTGTTGTCGTCGATTACCTTCGAAAATAACAGTATCAGGAAATGTCTGTATTCTTGCCGCCTCCCTAACAGTTAAACTTCTATTTAAAGTAGGGTGTATTGGGAAGGCATCATTACCTGGCACCATCGTTAAGGCAGGCCGATTTCTTGCCAACCTTTTATATGTATTTCCAAAATTTTTACGATACAATTCTTTTGAAAGTTTGTCCTCTGGGAGTCTTCCTCCCTCTGGGATAAGTTTATATCTTTCGATATTCTTGCATGTATGTTTTAGTGCAACATGATTAAAAGAAGGATTATCTGGCATTTTCTCCAAATCCTTTAGCACATTCCAACAATTTTCCCATCCTGGCAGATTATCATCTGGGTTGTCCGAATGGTCTGGAGTAGGAAAAGTTACGGGCATACCAATTCTATTACCAATAATTATGACACGTTCTCTAACTTCCGGCACGCCATAATCTGCCATATTAATAAGTTTGTACTCTACATTGTATCCCGCTTTTACAAGAATAGAAAGGACATTTTGCAAATATGCACCTTTCTCCAAAGTCAGAATTCCCTTTACATTCTCCATAACAATGAACTTTGGCCTAATTTCATTGATAATTCGTGCATAAGTCAAGACAAGCTCATTTCTTGGATCTTTTTGGTTTCTTTTCTCTGGATTAGAAGAAACACGATGTCCTATAGTTGAAAATCCTTGACATGGTGGACCTCCAATAATTACATCTACATTGTCATCATCAAGATATTCACGTATTTCATCTGTAGAGACTTTGTTTATATCTCGATTGATTATTGGTATATTAGGAAAATTCCTTTTATGAGTCTTTTCGACTATATCGTTATTGTCCACACAGAGTTTAATCCTGAACCCTGCATTTTCAAAACCGATATGAAGACCACCAGCTCCACAAAACAAATCAATTGCAGTATATTTTTCCATTCTATTCTAATTACTTGTAAGCAATTCGCGCATATCTATTTCTAACATTTCTGCTATTTTGTCTAAAGTTTGTAATGTTGGCTGAGTGGTATTTGAACACCATTTACTGATTGTTACTGGTGACACACCAAGTTGTTCTGCTAACCAAACTCCTGTCCTCCTTTTTTCAAAAAGAACGACTATTATGCGATTTTATTGCTTATTTTCTATATTTAACAACTTAAATTATTTTGCAAAGATATAAAATATAACTGAGACGGAAGAATACTTTACCCCACATGCTTTTACATGAGATTATTTAAGTTGTTTTTTAACGCCGCTATGGTTATGCAAGAACGCCGCTATTGCGGAACGACAACAAGCAAATTGAGCACGAACTGCGGGTTCCGCGGAGCGGGACCTATATCATGAAACCCACTGCAAGCTGCAAAGCAGCGCAGCTATGGGTACATAAGATACCTCCACCTATATATAGTTCCCCGAAGATGGACTGACGCATTCCGTATGATGTTGAGGATGATAGTAGGTCCCGCTTTGCGGAACCAAGAGAGGATGAGGTGATGCTTATCCCACAGCTGCGCTCCTTTAGAGCTTGCAGTGGGTTTCTGATAGATACGTGTCCCCTCGGGACACTGCGCTGACTGGTTGTTGTTCTGCTATGGGAGGGTGCGTGGCTACGGCGAGACGCCATAGCCTCCTATGTTTGCCTTTACAGCTGTAAATTGCAGTTTATCTGTTAGTCTGCTATGTTAGGCAGTGCTTTGACAAAAACCTTTCTCCACAGTCCGCTTATGCTTTTCGAGCCTTCGGCAATTCCTTTATGGTATATATGGTCTTATGAGAACAAGTTCTCACGCCCATATATGCCATAAATGAATGAGAGGCTTTCGCCTCTCTCGAAAAGCACAAACGGAAAAAACCGTTCAAAACACAAGGTTACAAGAGGATGTGTAAAACTAAACAAATTGAGGGAAAAGGGCAAATAGTAGGAGCTAATGCCCGCGGCTCCTACTATTTGTATTACTTATTACGTTTTTCCCCAATTTCTTTAGTTTTGATACCTTCTGCATCCTTGTGTTTTTATATGTTTTTGTCAAAGCCCTGCCTAACACAGTTACCTCGCTGACAAATTCCTGTTTGGCGGTTAGTTTGCCTGACAATATTTGCATTTCTGATGTTCAATACTATGAGTTGAACGCACGAAGAAATCTTTGGTGCGAAATTCTTGAATTTTGAGCGTTTGGGGCTATATCGCTAATACACAGCCGGTTATGCGGTTTGTAGGGAAAATGCGTAAACAAACGGGTTGTCATAGTGGCACTTTTAAGATGTCATAGTGCTTGTTTTGCAACCCAATACTTCAACTATTGCCTTGCAACAGTAACGCTTTTAGGCTGTGAAAGCGGCGCTATGAGGACGCTTTGTGTGTTTTGACGGTGATAGAGAGTGGCTTTGATGCTGTAAAAAAACTAAAAACAGCTTTTTGATTCTCTATAATTGATTTTTATTTTGTAACAGCTTTTTACTATATAGACAATATTTGTATGGCGAAAATTCAAATAAATCAGGATAATCATTCGTGATTATCAAGGATTGTTTTTATCTTTGTGTAACAATTCAATTGATTATGACAACAAAGGAAATTGACGAAAAGTCGTTAGATAACGCACGCCGTCTCTTTGAGTCGGGCGATATAGATAAAATTCCCATTGGAACTACGGCAGGCCTTCAGCAGATACATTATTATCTGTTTGACGGTCTGTATCCATTCGCAGGCTCTATCCGTAACAAAAATATCGCCAAAGGAGGCTTTCGCTTCGCTAATAGTCTCTACCTCCAGGCCGCCCTTGAGGCAGTTGAGAAAATGCCTGAAGACACTTTTGAGCAAATCATAGAAAAGTATGTTGAGATGAATGTTTGCCATCCTTTCATGGATGGCAACGGCCGCTCCACTCGCATCTGGCTCGACATGATGCTCAAACGCTCTATAGGCAAAGTGGTTAATTGGCAGTATGTTGACAAAGACCAATATCTCTCGGCCATGGAACGTTCTCCCATCAACGACCTCGAGCTGCGCTATCTGCTCTCGCAGAACCTCACTTCCGACACGGAGAACCGTGAAGTGATATTCAAGGGGATAGAGCAGAGTTATTACTATGAGGGGTATGAAAAGTAAATACGGCTGTTTGCAGTGCTGCGGGCAGGAATGCCAGCACCTCCTACGGTTAGCCTTTTCTTCTCATCTTATTAGTTTTGCACACCCTCAATTAGGAGTTTTGAATTTTGAATAATTTACAATGCTGCCATGGCGCACAATTCCTAATTCAAAAATCCTAATTCAAAATTCGCTGTGGCGCACGGTTATCTAATAATGGCTCTATTGATACCCATACAAGTACCCATACAAGTAGTAGTGGTGCATGCTTCTATAAACTTCATCCATAATAATGTAATGTGTGAATGACGAAAACTTCGTAACTTTGCATGTATGGAAAAGAAAATATTGCCCGTATTGGGTATGGCATGTGCCGGATGTAGCGCCAATGTGGAGCGCAGGCTGAAGGCTATGGACGGAATGAAGAGTGTGGCTGTGTCGCTGCCGGGACGCACGGCGATGGTGGAGTATGACGAAAGCAAGGTTACGCCTGCCGACATGAAGAAGGTGGTGGACGCGGCTGGCTTTGAACTTATCATCGACGAGGAGACCCGTGTGGACACGATAGAGAAGAACAGCTATCGTCTGCAGCTGAGGCGCATGGCTGTGTCGTGGGTGTTGGCGTTGCTGACGATGGCTGTCTCGATGGGATGGCTGGCGGTGGGCGGACGTGACGCTGCCAATCAGACGATGCTGATAATCGCACTTGCGAATATGGCTTATTGCGGACGACAGTTTTATGCCAATGCCTGGCGACTGCTGGTTCATCGCTCAGCCAATATGGACACGCTTGTGGCGATGTCCACAGCCATCTCGTTCCTCTTCAGCGTCTTCAATACTTTCTGGGGCGAACAGTTCTGGGGAGCACGTGGCATAGAGTGGCACACTTATTACGACGCATCGGTAATGATCATTACCTTTGTGCTGACGGGTCGTTGTCTTGAGGAGCGTGCGAAGAAATCCACGGCTTCTGCCATACGCTCGCTTATGGGACTCGTGCCGAAGCAAGCGCATGTCGTCAGCATGGGCGAAGTGTGTGACGTGCCCCTTGCTGCCGTGGCAAAGGGCGACATCATGGAGGTGCGCCAGGGCGAGAAAGTGCCGGTGGACGGAGTGGTAAGCGAAGGAGAAGGCGGTGTGGACGAGTCGATGATATCCGGCGAACCGCTGCTTGTCGGCAAGCATGCCGGCGACCGTCTGCTTGCCGGAACCATAGTGGGCGAGGGCTGTCTTCGCTTCCGTGCCGAGCAGGTGGGCTCAGAGACCGTCCTTGCCAACATCATTCGCATGGTGGAGGAGGCGCAAGGCTCGAAGGCTCCCGTACAGCGTTTTGTGGACAAGGCTGCCTTGGTGTTCGTGCCGTGCGTGCTGTTGTTGGCTGTGCTTACGTTTGTGGTATGGATGGTAGTCGGCGGAGAGGCCATGTTGCCGCAGGCATTGCTGTCAGCGGTGTCCGTTCTGGTCATTGCCTGTCCCTGCGCCATGGGACTTGCCACGCCCACAGCCCTTATGGTTGGCATCGGAAAGGCGGCGCAGAGGGGCATCCTCGTTAAGGACGCCACGGCTGTGGAGCAGCTCTGCCGCGTGAACGCTGTGGTCATTGACAAGACAGGAACGCTGACCGTTCCCAATAAGGACATCAACTTTAAGCTGGCTGACGATGTAGCCATCGATCAGCGTGAGCGTCTGAAGCCGCATGCTGCCGAGGCTGTGGCGTTGCTGCAGGAGCGTGGTGTGGAAGTATGGATGATGAGTGGCGACAAGGAAGAGGCTACCGCTTACTGGGCTGGCAAGACGGGCATAAAGCACTGGAAAAGCCGTTGTATGCCGCAGGACAAGGAGAATATGGTGCGCAGCCTCCAGACGGAAGGCAAGTGCGTGGCTATGGTTGGCGACGGCATCAACGACTCGCAGGCTCTTGCTCTCGCAGATGTCAGCATTGCCATGGGTCGCGGTACGGACGTGGCGATGGACGTGGCGCAGGTGACGCTGATGGGCGACGACCTGCGGCGCATCCCCGAGGCTTGCCAGTTGTCGCAACGCACAGTGGGCATGATACGTCAGAATCTCTTCTGGGCTTTTATATATAATATTGTGTGCATCCCGCTCGCAGCCGGATTGCCCCACGTCTTCGGCTTCAACATCCAGATAACGCCCATGTGGGCAAGTGCCCTAATGGCAATGTCGAGCGTGAGCGTAGTGACAAACAGTCTCAGACTGAAGTATAAGAAGTAAGATATTTTATCTGCTCGGCATCCATCTGTTCTCCACCGTCACTTCGATGCTCATATTGTTGTTGAAGTTGTAGCGGAGGGTGGCTCCGATGCGGTCGCCGATGCCTGAGAGGTCGTAGGCAGAGTAGGAGGGGAAGCCGTAGAAGTTGCGGCTGAAACCTCCGAATCCATATCCTCCGAAACCGTATCCGCCGTAATATCCGTCGTACATGCTATAGCGGAAGCGGTTGCCTACGTTGTTGTTTATCGACTTCTGTCCCCAAATGTAGGCTTCCAGATGCTCGTTGAATCGGTAGCCCACCACGGCGGACAGTCCGGCGTCGTGCCAGTTGCCTCCGGCATAGTTGACGTTGTTAAGATATCCTCCGACGGCTACGGACAGCTTGTCATTGATTGGCATGGCGTACATGAGGGCTATGTTCTGCTGAAAACCGGCTCCGCTGTGCGCCCCTTTACCGAATTCGGCAAAGACCGACGCGCCAATCTGTACGTTAAGTCCGCGATGCAGTCCCCAACTGTTCCATCCTCCGAAAGCCAAAGGATAACGGCAGGTGGTGTCCACCTGACCCTGAGCGTTCAGTGGAGGAAGCATGAGCGAGTCCTGATGCTGGCTCTGCCTCTCGGCTTCCGCTATTGCCTCCTCGCGCCACTGGCGTGAACGTCCGCCGTAACGTGTGGGCATGATACGCTGAAGAGCCGACTCGTCAAAGCGGGCAGGCATGTCCTTGGCGGACAGGCTTACGTCCTGCGCTTTACACGTGACGGTGAAGAGAAAGGCGAAAGCTGCTAATATGAAAAACTTTCTTGTATTGTCCATAACTGTAAAATCTGCGTTATCATCAGCAAAATTAGCCATTATGGACGTAAACCGAAAGGCTTTTCATACACTTTAACTATAATTTATGCTTAATCTATAATTGGCTGAAAACGTAAGTAGCCGTAAATTGAAAAATATTTGTTACCTTTACCGCTGTTTTAAATAGTCGTTTAAATTTACATACAGAATAATACCAATGAACATATTCAAGGCTTTGTTCGGCGGACGTAGCAGTCAAGCCGAAGAGAAGAAGGAAGAGAAGAATTTCGAAGTACTCAAATACGATGGTGTGCGTGCTCTCAAGATGCAGCAGTTCGGCTATGCCGTGCAATGCTTCCTGCATGCGTTGGAGCTTAACTCCACCGACCTCGAGTGTCGCGACTATCTGTCGCAGGCATACATCGCCATGGGCGATATGGAGAAGGCTTACGAACAGTTGCAGAGCATCTCCACGGCTTGTCCTGACAATGTGGCTGTGCTGACGCGCCTGGCAGATGTGGCGTACATGATGGAGGACTATGCCGCCATGGCTGACGCCTGTGCGAAGGCGATTGAAGTGGACGAGGCAGATCCGCAGGCTCTCTATCTTTATGCCAAGGCTTATCGTGGACTCGGCGACGTGCCCAATGCTGTAGCTATGCTGACAAAGGCGCTTGACAAGTATGACGACTTCGAGGCGGCAAGGCTTCTGCGTGGCGAGACGCTGCTTGCCAACGGCGATGTGGAGGAAGCCGGCAAGGACGCTGACGAACTCCTGAAGCGCATCGGGGCCAACGAAGACGTGCTGATGCTCAATGCGCGTGTGGCAAAGGCTATGGGCGACATGGAGAAGGCAGAACAGACTTACGACGCTGTGCTGGACGTTAATCCGTTCTCGGTGGACGCCTTTGCGGAACGTGCAGAAGTCCGCCGTCAGCTTGGCAATGAGGCAGGAGCGGCAGAGGACGAGGCTTCGGCTGAAGAGCTTCGTGCGTCGCAGCAGCAGCCGAGTGAGGACATCGGAGAGAAGGTGAAAGACCGCATGAAATCGATGGATCCTTACAAGATTTTCAATAACGAATAGGTAAGGAAAAGGTAGGAATGATGAGGCATGTGTTGCGAAAATGTGAAGATTAATGACATTTTATCGTAAATTATTTGCATAAAACAAATAAATGTCTTACTTTTGCGTTGAATTAAAACAATAATTAGTTATGAGTAACGTTTTCGCATACATTTACCGATTTTACTTTTACTTTGCAAGGAATTGTGAAGCGGGAAGTTGCGTGTGAATTCAACTTATGACAGAAAGGGAAAATATTTAATATATCCTATAATCCGGGCCCCGCTTCACGTTGACAGTGAAAGCGGGGCTTTCGCGTTTCAGGGCGCGAAGAAACATCGAGAAATCCAATATGAAGAGAATTGCCATACAGGGCTTTCAAGGCTCCTTCCACGACATTGCCGCCCACCAGTATTTCCAGGGCGAGCAGATACAGCTGATATGCTGCGCCACCTTCGAGCAGGTGTTCGACAATATGCGCCACGACCCGACGGTAATTGGCATGACAGCCATAGAGAACACCATAGCCGGAAGTCTGCTCCACAATTACGAACTGCTTCGCGCCTCTGGTGCTACGGTGGTGGGAGAGCACAAGCTGCACATCGAACATTGCATCTGTTGTCTGCCCGAGGACGATTGGGACACGCTTAAGGAGGTGCATTCGCACCCGGTGGCGCTTGCACAATGCAACGCCTTTCTCTCTCGTCATCCTGACATGAAAGCGGTGGAGGCGGATGACACGGCAGGCGCGGCTGAATACATTGCCAAGCATAAATGTCACGGATGGGCAGCCATCTGCAATGCTTCGGCGGCGAGGATGTATGGGCTGAAGGTACTCGAGGATAACATACATGACAACAAGCACAACTTCACGCGCTTCCTCGTCATTGCCAATCCCAACAAGGCAGACTTCCTTCGTCCGCTTGAGAAGGCAGACAAGGCGAGCATAGTCTTCCACGTGGCGCATGAGGAGGGAAGCCTCTCGAAGGTGCTGACCATCCTCTCCTTCTACGGCATCAACCTCACGAAGATACAGTCGCTGCCCGTGATAGGATGCGAATGGGAATATCTCTTCTATGTGGACCTGACATTCAACAGCCTGACGCGATACCGACAGAGTATCGACGCCATCATACCGCTGACACGGTCGCTGAAGATTCTCGGCGAATACGTGGGCAAGTAAATATATAATGTATCATTAAAAAAACACACATGCTTATGGAGAACCTTGCTACATTAACAACAGCCGTACACCCCGCAACACGCCTTTCCAACGTACAGGAGTATTATTTTTCGCGGAAGCTGAAGGAGGTGGCACGCCTTAATGCAGAGGGACGCGACATCATCTCGCTGGCTATAGGTTCTCCTGACATGCCGCCGTCACAGCGTACGGTGGAACGCCTCTGTGAGGTGGCGTCGCAGCCGGAGGCGCATGGCTATCAGCCCACGATGGGCACGCCCGAACTGCGTCAGGCTATGGCAGACTTTTATGCACGCTGGTACGGAGTAGACGTGGATGTGCAGACGGAAGTGTTGCCGCTCATCGGATCGAAGGAGGGCATCCTCCACGTTACGCTTGCCTTCGTCAATCCCGGCGAGGAAGTGCTCGTACCAAATCCGGGTTACCCCACATACACGTCGCTAAGCAAGATTCTTGGAGCGAAGGTGGTCAGCTATGACCTCAGAGAGGACAACGCGTGGCAGCCCGACTTCGACGAACTGGAGAGCATGGACCTCTCTAATGTGAAGCTGATGTGGACCAACTATCCCAATATGCCGACAGGAGGAAACGCACAGCGCGAGACATACGAACGACTTGTCGATTTCGCACTACGCCACAACATCGTGGTGGTGAACGACAATCCTTACTCCTTCATCCTCAACGAACATCCGATGTCCATCATGCAAGTGGAGGGAGCGAGGGAATGCTGCATTGAGTTCAACTCGATGTCGAAGAGTCATAACATGCCCGGATGGCGTGTCGGAATGTGCATCGCCAATCCCACATTCACGTCGTGGATATTGAAGATTAAGAGCAATGTCGACTCAGGAACATTCCGTGGCATACAGCTCGCCGCAGCTGCCGCTCTGAACGGGAACACACCGGAATGGCACCGCGAAGCCAACATCACCACATATCGCCGACGCCGCGACAAGGCAGAGTGGATGATGACAACGCTCGGATGCACATACGATCCGCAGCAGGTGGGCATGTTCCTTTGGGGACGCATTCCGGACGCCTACGACGGATGCGAGCAACTGACGGAGCGCGTGCTCAATGAGGCTCGTGTCTTCATCACGCCGGGATTTATCTTCGGGTCGAACGGCAACAGATATGTGCGCATCAGCCTTTGTGCCAAGGACGAGAAGATGGATGAGGCGCTGGAGAGAATGAGGCGCATAAGATGGACACACTGAAAGTAAACAGAACTACGAATACAGAAAATAAACATAACTATGGATATAGAACTCAAACCATTGAACTTACCGGGCAGCGATGACCGCCCGTTCGTTATAGCAGGACCTTGCTCGGCTGAAACCGAGGAACAGGTGATGACAACAGCACGCCAGTTGGCTTCGCACGGATTCAGAATGTTTCGTGCGGGAGTGTGGAAGCCGCGCACCAAGCCGGGTGGCTTCGAGGGCAACGGCGAGACAGCGCTGCCGTGGCTGAAACGCGTGAAGGAGGAGACGGGCATGCTCATCTCCACAGAGGTGGCAACGCCGGAGCACGTAGAGCTTGCCCTTAAGTACGACGTTGACATCCTTTGGATTGGAGCGCGTACCTCTGCCAATCCCTTTGCTATGCAGGCGATAGCCGACAGTCTGAAGGGAGTGGACATCCCCGTCTTTGTGAAGAATCCGGTAAATCCCGACTTGGAGTTGTGGATAGGAGCTATGGAGCGCATCAATCAGGCAGGCGTAAAGCGTCTGGCTGCCATACACCGCGGCTTCTCCAGCTACGAGAAGAAGATTTATCGCAACCTTCCCATGTGGCAGATTCCCATAGAGCTGCGACGACGCATGCCGGACCTGCCCGTCATCTGCGACCCCAGTCATATCGGTGGACGCCGCGAGCTCATAGCTCCTCTTTGCCAGCAGGCGATGGACCTCGGTTTCGACGGACTTATGGTGGAGAGTCATTGTGCACCGGACGCAGCATGGAGCGACGCCAAGCAGCAGGTGACGCCGGACGTGCTCAACTATATCCTCAGCCTCCTTGTTATCCGTGACGAGAAGGTGGTGACGGAAGGCATACATATGCTCCGCAAGCAGATAGACGAAATAGACAACGGCATCATGGAACTCCTTGCCAAGCGAATGAGCGTCTGCCGCGAGATAGGCAGATATAAGAAGGAACACAACATGACTGTGCTCCAGACCGTTCGTTACAACGAGATTCTGGACAAGCGCGGAGCGCAAGGCTCGCTTGCCGGAATGGATTCAGAGTTCGTGAAGGAGATATTCGAGCATATCCACGAGGAGTCAGTAAGACAGCAGATGGAGATAGTTAATCAGAAGTAAAAGAAAATGAAGATACTTGTTCTTGGCGCGGGGAAGATGGGCAGCTTCTTCCTCGACGTCCTCAGTTTCGACCATGAGACGGCGGTGTACGAGAAAGACCCTAAGCGCATGCGCTTCACATACAACTGCCAGCGCTTCACCACGCTGGACGAGATACGAGCCTTCCAGCCGCAGCTTGTCATCAACGCCGTTACCCTAAAGTACACCATACCAGCCTTCGAGGAGGTGATGCCCGTCATTCCCGCTGACTGCATCATCAGCGACATTTCGTCAGTAAAGACCGGCCTGAAGGAGTTTTATGAGCAGTCGGGTCATTCGTATGTCTCCACTCACCCGATGTTCGGACCTACCTTCGCCAACCTCGGACAACTCTCTGAGGAGAACGCCATCATCATAAGCGAGGGCGACTATATGGGACGGATATTCTTTAAGGACCTCTACTCACGTCTCGGACTCAACATTTATGAATACACCTTTGAAGAACATGACAAGACAGTGGCTTACTCGCTGAGCACGCCGTTCGTCAGCACCTTTGTGTTCTCGGCAGTGATGAAACATCAGGATGCGCCAGGAACAACCTTCAAGCGCCATCTGCGCATTGCCAAAGGCGTGTTAGGCGAAGACGACTACCTGCTGCAGGAAATACTCTTCAATCCCTATACCAGCGCACAGGTGGAGCAGATACGCGACGAACTCAACGAGCTAATCAGCATCATAGACGAGAAAGACGCTGACCGTATGAAAGCTTACTTGACGAAAATCCGAAATAACGTAAGGCAGGACATCGAACAGATGTAATAATGCTTTTTGTGTTCCAAAATACAAATATTATTGTTTTTATTTGGACGTTACATTTTTTTTCGGTTATTTTGCAACATAACATCGAGAGAAATACAACTCTAAGACCAAGTAATTATAAAACAATAAGACTATGAAAAAGATTACTACTCTTTTTGCTGCTGCCGTGATGGCAGTTTCGGCTTCGGCACAGACTGTCGCTGAAAGCAAAACATTCGACAATGTCTATGTTGGTATCAACGCTGGCGTTGCAACAAAGACTACTGGACACGCATCATGGCTTGAGGATCTTGTTCCTAACGTAGGCTTACGCATAGGTCGCAACTTCACACCTGTCTTCGGTCTGGCTGCAGAGAGCAACGTATACTTCAAGGAGACAAGCGGCTACACAACAGGTACGATCGTAAACTACATCAATACATCACTCCTCGGAACAGTTAACCTTATCAACTGGTTCGGCGGTTATCCTGGTGCTCCGCGCACATTCGAGGTTTCGGCTCTCTACGGACTGGGATGGGGACATGCCTTCACCAATCGCAAGGACCTCAGCACAGCCAACTTCCTTACATCTAAGGTAGGACTCGACTTCGCATTCAATCTCGGTAAACAGAAGGCTTGGCAGCTCTACTTTGAGCCGTCCCTTAACTATGCTCTCAACGGCAACGGCTATGAGGGCGTGGAATACAACATCAATCGTTCTGCTTTTCAGCTGAACGTGGGCTTGGTTTATAAGTTTAAGAACTCTAACGGTACACACAACTTCGTCAATGCCGTAGGTCGTGACCAGTCTGAGGTTGATGCTCTCAACGCACAGATCAACAGTCTCCGCGAAGAGTATAACAATCAGGAGGCTCAGTATAATAAGGTTCTTGCTGACAAGGACAAGCAGATTAACAGCCTCCATAAAGCCCTTGAGGAATGTCAGAATAAGCCGGCTCCTAAGGTCTCAACCACTGTCACAAACCTCCAGCCTACCGTAATCTTCGGTCAGGGCAAGTCGTCTGTTGACGCTGCGCAGTATGCTCCCATCGAGCTTATCGCCAACTATATGAAGAACCACAAGGACGCTAAGGTGGAGATCAGAGGCTATGCTTCTCCTGAAGGTTCTGCCGAACTCAACGCTCGCCTTTCACAGGCTCGTGCTGACGCCGTAAGAAACATTCTCATAAAGAGATATAAGATTTCTGCTGACCGTCTTACAGCAAAGGGTATGGGTGCCACAGACAAACTCTTCGAGCAGGTGGAGTTCAACCGTGTTGCTACGTTCAACGACGTAACGAAGGACTAATCATTCTGCAAATATATGCAAGCATAACAAGGGCAGCCATTCCTCGCAATGATGGAGTGGCTGCCCGCTTACATTGAAAGACAGCCACATACAGTCAAACGCCTAACCTTCTTTTTTATATGACATTCTCCCTGCTGCTAATCTCCGTCTTCACATTCGTGGAACTAAACTGCGAGAATCTCTTCGACTGCCGTCATGACTCGCTGAAGAACGACACGGAGTTTCTTCCTGAAGGCTCTTATCACTGGACACCATATCGTTATTGGCGCAAGCTTGACCGCATCGGTCAGACCATCATAGCTTGCGGCGAGGACCGTTGTGGGGAGAATCTGAAAGATAAGGAGAAAGAGAATGGCAGCGGATGGAATTGGAAGCTGCCTGACCTCGTAGCTCTGTGCGAGGTGGAGAACGACAGCGTCCTGCGCGACCTTACAAAGCGTTCGCTGCTCAGAAACGCCAGTTATGAGTATGTCATGACGCAGTCTGCTGATGAGCGCGGCATCGACGTTGCGCTTCTCTATTCGCCTTACACATTCTGGTTGCTCGAAAGCAGGGCTGTGAGCGTGCAGAGAGTGAAGGGCATGCGTCCCACACGAGACGTTCTGTACGCAAAGGGACTTGTATGGGGACGTGATACGCTGCATGTCATGGTTGCGCATTTCCCCAGTCGTAGGGGAGGGGAGGCTTATTCGCGTCCCTTCCGTATGGCAGCAGCAAAGACAGTCTGCGCCCTTGCTGACTCCATAAAGGCTGTTTCGCCCGACGCCAACATCGTTATAGCGGGCGACTTTAATGACTATTCCGAATCGAAGAGTCTGCTTATGATTCGTAATCGTGGCTTCATGGATGTGTCGGCAGGTGCCAAAGGACATAACGGAGCAAAGGGAACGTATCGTTATCAGGGAGAGTGGGGCAGCCTCGACCATATTCTTGTAAGCCCCACGCTTGCCTCCCGCATGCTGGCATGCTGTGTCTATGACGCCCCATTCCTTCTTGTTCCCGACGAGAAATTTGGCGGTGTGAAGCCACGCCGCAATTATCTCGGACCACGTTATATGGACGGTTTCAGCGACCATTTGCCGCTTGTGGCAAAATGGCGCCAGCCGGAATAACAGCCAATCCTCTATCAACCCCTTTATCATCTTATCCGTCAAACCCATCATAACAATATCCTATGAAACGACTCTACGCTTTTTTCCTTATGTTTTCGCTTTGCCTTTTGCAAGCGTTTGCCGAATCGTCCAATCAGTTCTGTCTTGTCACAAATGCTTCTCAACTCCATGTCGGCGACGAAGTGGTTATTGTCAGTCGCGATTATTGTGCTGCAATCAGCAAGTACGAAGCCTCACCTTACATCAAGTCATGCCACGTAGACGTATTGCAGAATGGCGCTGCCGTAGATGTTAATAACGACAGCGTGGCGGTGTTCGTTATGGAGAAGAGTGGATCATCGTGGAGTTTCAAGAATGAAGATAAAGGCTGGCTGTGGGCTTCTGCACGTGTAAGCTATGAGTTGTCTTTCAGCAGCGACAAGCCAAAGGCAAAGAGCAATATGGCAGAAGTAATGGTAACAGCTGACGGAAACGCCATAATAGAGTTTGGCGTAAAGAACTATAAGTACTTGAAGTATAATCCTAAAGGTAAGTTTGGCTGCTATATGTACGACGATTCGCAGGAGCATGTCCAGATTTATCGTCGTGTCCGCCGTATGGCTTCGCTCACGCTAAGCGAGGAGGCAGACAACACACCGGCTCTGAAGGAAGCTTCAGGCTGCCTGGTGGAGAGCGTCTGCCTTGAGCGTACCTTCGTTGCCGATGGCGGATTCTATTCGCTTTGCCTACCATTCAGCCTTAACAGTGACGACCTCAGCCGGTCGTTGCCCGGCGTTGCGGTCATGCGCTTGGCGAGAGCCCTCAGTAAAGAAGCCGATAAGGTGGAGTTTTCGTTCAGTCGTGTAAGGGAGATTATTGCCGGCGAACCTTATATAATAAAGGTGGAAGGCGGCGATATCATCGACCCCGTATTCTTAAATCGTGAGATAGAAGCAGCTGAACCTAAAGTTGTGACCGTCAGTGTAAATGATAACAGCTATGATTTCAAGGGCACGTTTTCTCCGAAAAACCTCCCTGCCAATGGCATAACGCGCTTTATCAGCTCCGACGGCACGCGCCTTGTAACGCCCAATGGGGAAGGCAGCCTTAAGGCAATGCGTGCTTACTTTGTCCTTCCCGACGTGAAATTCTCCACAGGTCTTGCCGGTTCAGCCGCCCAAAACGTCTATTCCGTAAGCGTAGAGACATCCATTGATGCCCCGACGATTACGTCCGACTCTACCGTCGCTTACGACTTGTCCGGCAGAAAAACGTCATCGCGCAGCAAGGGAATCATAATAGTGGACGGGAAGAAAATCCTCAATAAGCAATAATGCGCAAATAAATAGCGTTTGTGCCATATTGTTGACGTATGGTAAGCTTTTGTTCGGTTTAGCACCAAACCTGTTCTTAAAACCCTTAAAAAACGTACATATTAGTTGGCTGTTTTGTAAAAACTATTTACCTTTGCAGCAATTTAATTATCAAAAACACGCAAATGAAACATCAGTTGAGAAGCGCAGTATGTACGGAAGGTCGTCGTATGGCTGGAGCGAGAGCCCTTTGGGTGGCAGCGGGTATGAAGCACGAACAGTTCGGAAAGCCCATCATTGCCATCGTCAACTCGTTCACACAGTTCGTACCCGGTCATACGCATCTGCATGAGATAGGTCAGATAGTAAAGAAAGAGATTGAGAGCATGGGATGCTATGCTGCCGAATTCAACACTATTGCCATCGATGACGGTATTGCCATGGGACACGACGGCATGCTCTATTCGCTGCCTTCACGCGACATCATTGCCGACTCTGTGGAGTATATGGTTAATGCACATAAGGCTGATGCTATGATTTGCATTTCTAATTGCGACAAGGTCACGCCGGGAATGCTCATGGCTTCCATGCGTCTCAACATACCTACGGTCTTCTGCTCTGGAGGTCCGATGGAGGCAGGACGTTGGCACGGCGAGAACGCCGACCTTGTTACTGCAATGATAAAGGGTGCCGACACGAGTGTGGATGATGCCGATCTGCAGAAGCTTGAGAGTTGCGCATGTCCGGGTTGCGGTAGTTGCTCAGGAATGTTCACCGCCAACTCGATGAACTCTCTAACCGAAGCCATCGGACTGGCTTTGCCCGGCAACGGCACCATCCTTGCCACACACGCCAACCGTGTCCGTCTTTTCCGCGACGCAGCACGTCAGATTGTGAAGAACGCCCTTGCTTACTATGAGGATGGCGACGACTCGGTTCTTCCGCGCAGCATTGCCACCCGTGAAGCGTTCCTCAATGCCATGACGCTTGACATTGCCATGGGCGGAAGCACCAACACTGTCCTCCATCTTCTTGCCGTGGCGCAGGAGGGAGGCGTAGACTTTACGATGGCAGACATCGATCGTCTCAGTCGTCATGTTCCCTGCCTTTGCAAGCTGGCACCGAACACGCAGAAGTACAGCGTGCAGGAGTGCAATCGTGCCGGTGGCATACTTGGCATTATGAACGAGCTGAATCGTGGCGGACTCGTCAACGGTTCGGTACGTCGTGTTGACGGCACCACCCTTGCTGAGGCTATGAGCGCCTACGACATCACGGCCGATAACATACAGGAAGAGGCAAGCCGCATCTATCATAGCGCACCCGGCCGTAAGTTCTCCACGCAGATGGGCAGCCAAGACGCCCAGTGGGAATCGCTCGACACGGATCGTGAGCACGGATGCATCCGCTCCTTGGAGCATGCTTACACGAAGGACGGCGGTCTGGCTGTGCTCTTCGGCAACATCGCTCAGGACGGTTGCGTGGTCAAGACAGCAGGTGTCGACCCCGACATCTGGAAATTCAGCGGACCCGCACGTGTCTTCGATTCTCAGGAAGCAGCCTGCGAGGGCATCCTCGGAGGAAAGGTGCAGAGTGGCGACTGCGTGGTCATCACCCACGAAGGTCCAAAGGGAGGTCCGGGAATGCAGGAGATGCTTTATCCTACGTCCTACATCAAGAGCCGCCATCTTGGAAAGGAGTGCGCCCTCATAACCGACGGACGTTTTTCCGGCGGCACCTCCGGTCTTAGTATCGGCCACATTTCTCCTGAGGCAGCAGCCGGCGGCAACATCGGCAAGGTGAAGGACGGCGACATCATCGACATCGACATCCCCGCACGCACCATCAACGTACGCCTCTCCGACGACGAACTCGCAGCACGTCCGCAGCAGCCGCTGACGCGCGACCGTAAGGTCAGCAAGGCTCTCAGAGCTTATGCGCAGAGCGTCAGCTCGGCAGACAAGGGAGGAGTTCGAATCATATAATCTTTTAAATTGCCTATATTCTTATGAAACAGATAACAGGAGCAGAAGCCCTGATGCGTGCCCTTCAGAACGAGGGTGTCAAGACCATCTTCGGCTATCCGGGTGGAGCCATAATGCCCACCTTCGATGCTCTTTACGATTATACGCGTGGCGACAATAAGGTGTTCAATCATATCCTTGTGCGCCACGAGCAAGCCGCCGCTCATGCTGCGGAGGGCTTTTCGAGAGTCAGTGGTGAGGTGGGAGTGTGCATCGTCACCAGCGGTCCGGGAGCCACAAACACGCTTACGGGTATTGCTGACGCGATGATTGATTCCACTCCGATTGTCGTCATTGCCGGGCAGGTGGGCACCGAAGCCCTTGGTACCGACGCCTTTCAGGAGGTTGACTTCGTTGGTATGACGCAGCCCATAACCAAGTGGAGCTATCAGATACGTCGTCCGGAGGATATTTCGTGGGCTGTAAGCCGCGCCTTCTATATTGCCCGCTCCGGTCGTCCGGGCCCCGTGGTGCTCGACTTCCCTAAGAGTGCGCAAGTGCAGAAGTGCGAATGGCGCCCAGTGAAGGTGACGTCCGTACGCAGTTACGAGCCTTATCCGCACATTCAGGACGACCATGTGGCAGCCGCTGCCAGTCTGATAAACCGTGCAGAGCGCCCCTTGGCACTCGTCGGACACGGCGTTGAGCTTGGCGGAGCACAGGAAGAGCTGCGCCAGTTCCTTGAGAAGGCAGACATCCCTGCGGCACGCACTATGCTCGGACTCTCAGCCCTGCCCACCGACCATCCCCTCAATATGGGTATGCTCGGCATGCACGGCAATCTGGCTCCGAACGTATTGACGCAGAAAGCTGACGTAATAATAGCCATTGGTATGCGTTTCAGCGACCGCGACACGGGCAGACTCGATACGTACGCCAAGCAGGCTAAAATCATACACCTCGACATTGACAACGTTGAGATAGACAAGGTGGTGAAGACCGACGTGTCCGTAGTGGGCGACTGCAAGGTTTCGCTGCCAGCCATCACGCGCCTCCTCAATAAGAACAGCCATCGTGAATGGATAGAGAGTTTCCGTCCTTACTGGGACGAGGAGCGCCGCCGCGTCATCGAGCCTGCCATCCATCCCACCGAAGGCCCTCTGCTTATGGGCGAGGTGGTCAACGTAGTGGCTGAGGCTTCGCATGGCGAGGCGGTTCTCGTCAACGACGTGGGTCAGAATCAGCTGTTCTCATGCCGCTATTTCCATTACCGTCGCAAGCTCAGTGTCGTGACGAGTGGCGGACTCGGCACCATGGGCTTCGGACTGCCGGCTGCCGTTGGAGCCACCTTCGGCGCACCCGACCGCACCATCTGCCTCTTCACCGGCGACGGATCGTTCCAGATGAGCATACAGGAACTTGGTACCATCATGGAGCAGCAAGCTCCCGTGAAGGTAATCCTCCTCAACAACAACTATCTCGGCAACGTAAGACAATGGCAGGACATGTTCTTCAACAAGCGCAAGTCGTTCACACGAATGCTCAATCCTGACTATCGCACCATAGCCGACGGTTATGCCATCAATTACGGCGTGGCCATAACGCGCGACGATCTGAAGCGTGAGGTGGAGCGAATGCTCACCACTCCCGGCCCGTTCATCCTTGAGTGTGCCGTGAAGGAGGAAGACAACGTGCTGCCGATGACGCCTCCGGGAAAGAGCGTGGACGAGATGCTGCTCGAAGTGAATCTATAGGGAAATGTCAAACTTAACACATTAAAGAAAGTGGAAAAGAAACTCTACACCCTGCTTGTCTATTCCGAGAACGTGCCGGGCATCCTCAGTCAGGTGTCAGCGGTCTTCACCAGACAGCAGGTCAACATAGAAAGCATCAATGCCTCCGCGTTCAGCGTATCCGGCATCCACAAGTACACCATCACCGCATGGAGCTACGAGGAGGAGATAAAGAAAATCACAAAGCTCATCGAGCGCAAGATAGACGTGGTGAAGGCCGACTATTATCTGGACGACGAACTCTTCATCCATGAGATAGCCATCTATAAGATTGCCACGCCGGCTCTTATGGCTAATCCGGAGGTGTCGCGTGTGATAAGACGCAGCGGAGCGCGTATGCTGGAGGTCAATCCCACGTACACCACCGTGCAGGTGGCAGGACTGACTGACGACGTGCAGGATCTTTACAACAAGCTCCATTCCTTCGGATGTCTGCTCCAGTACTCGCGCTCGGGCAGAGTGGCTGTTACGCGAAGTACGGAAGAGCCGCTTGCAGAATTTCTCAATAAGAACAAGGACATCTAATTGAAAAAAACATAAGCAGAACCCCAAAACTCAAGTAACACTATGAATCTATTAAGCAAAGTTGGAAGTTATGATTTCCTTGTCGAGCCGTTCCATTGCGATTTCTCTAACCGCATATTCCTCGGTCACCTCGGCAATCATCTTCTCAATGCAGCCGACTTCCATAGCAACGAGCGTGGATATGGCATGGACTATCTCAACACCGTGCACAAGACATGGGTGCTCTCACGCTTCGTGATGGAGATGGAGAAGATGCCGAAGGCTTACGACCGTATTACCGTCGACACATGGGTGGAAGGCGTAATGCGCTTCTTCACCAGCCGCAACTATGCCATCCGCGACACCCTGGGCGAATGTCTCGGCTATGGACGAAGCATCTGGGCGATGATCGATACGGACACGCGCCAGCCGGTGGACATCCTTGCCGAGCGCGACGGACTCATCACCAAGTATATCGAGACCGACAAGCCGTGCCCAATACAGCCTTTCCAGCGTGTGAAGCTTTCGAAGGAAGCACGCTGCCAGCGTATTGTCGATACCTACTACAGCGACGTGGACGTCAACGGACACATCAACAGCGTCAAGTATATTGAGCATATCCTCGACCTATGGGACCTCGACTTCTATCGTCACAACCGCCTGCAGCGCTTCGACATCGCCTACGTGGCAGAGTCGCATTGCGGCGACAAGCTTCATCTCTTTGTGGACGAAGCCGGAGAGGGCGAGTTCTGCGTGCAGGTGATGAAGCAGACCACAGAGGACGCCTCAGACCTAAAGGAAGTATGCAGATGTAAGGTTAAATTTGTGAAAGAATGACACTTTTGTTTGGTGTTATCTGATATTTTATTACCTTTGCATTTGGTTCAGTTTACATAATGTAAACAAACCGCAGAGAATCTTCAATTAAACAATAAATAATAAACAGCGGCACGACCCCGGCTGCACAACAGTTAACTAATATGGCAGAAATGAATTTCGGTGGCGTAGTAGAGACAGTAGTCACCAGCAAAGAGTTCTCTTTGGAGAAAGCACGTGAGGTTCTTAAGAACGAGACAATAGCCATTCTCGGTTATGGCATCCAGGGTCCTGGTCAGGCAGGTAACCTCCGCGACAACGGCTTCAATGTCATCGTCGGACAGCGTCCGGGCAAGACATACGACAAGGCTGTGGCTGACGGATGGGTTCCGGGCAAGACTCTCTTCTCCATCGAGGAGGCAGCCCAGAAGGGTACCATCATCTGCATGCTCCTCTCTGACGCAGGTCAGATAGCCGTATGGCCTAAAATCAAGCAGTATCTTACCGCAGGCAAGACACTCTATTACTCACACGGTTTCGCCATTAACTGGAACGACCGCACCGGCGTGGTTCCTCCTGCTGACGTGGATGTCATCATGGTGGCACCGAAGGGTTCGGGCACATCGCTCCGCACAATGTTCCTTGAGGGACGCGGACTCAACTGCTCATACGCTGTTTATCAGGACGCATCAGGCAAGGCAGAGGACAAGACACTTGCCTTCGGTATCGGTATCGGTGCCGGCTACCTCTTCAAGACCACATTCCAACGCGAGGCTACATCCGACCTTACCGGTGAGCGTGGTTCGCTGATGGGTGCTATGGAGGGTCTCTTCGAGGCACAGTACGAGGTGCTCCGCGAGCACGGTCACTCTCCTTCTGAGGCTTTCAACGAGACTGTTGAGGAGATGACACAGAGCCTTATGCCGCTCTTTGCAGAGAAGGGTATGGACTGGATGTACGCCAACTGCTCCACCACAGCACAGCGCGGTGCTCTCGACTGGGCTCCACGTTTCCGTGAGGCCATCAAGCCCGTTATGGAATGGCTCTATCTCTCTGTAAAGACAGGTGTGGAAGCACAGATCTCCATCGACTCTAACTCACAGCCCGACTACCGCGAGAAGCTCAACGCCGAGCTTAAGGCCATGCACGACAAGGAAATGTGGCGTGCCGCCGAAACCGTACGCAAGCTCCGTCCTGAGTACGAGGAGAAGTAAGCGGCAATACCATTAAATAACAAAGGCTTTACATCAGGTCTGTCGAGAACTTTTTCTCTGCATACCCAATGTAAAGCCTTTGTTCTATTTGGTAACTTACTGGAGTTACAATTCTATGCTCTTGCTGTCACTATAATTTCTGCTTACCCTTACCTTATGTTCGTTACACAGATGCACGTCTTTATATTCTGGTGGAATGATGACATTGCCTCGTCTGTCCAATATTCCATATAAACGGCGTTGCATGCCAATTCCGCAGACAGCATAATCGCCCTTGAAGTTGGAAATGTAGGTATAGATGGGCTTCACGATGATGTCGTCCATCACCCTCAGACCCCATCGGCCATCTTTTTCAAACTTTGTGACATTTTCCAAGTATTCCTTCAGCTGCTCGGCAGTCATTTTCTTTCTTGCCGTATTTGCTTTCTTCACTGTCACCATCTCGTCATTGGCGGCGATGATGTTCTGCATCCTCTTCACGTAAGTAGGAATAACCCCCTTGCCTGCCCTCAGTCCAGCAAACATGCTCTCCCAATTGCGTGGCTTGTCCGGCAATCCGAACTTGCGGTAGTTACCCACGTTGTCTATAATCATGCAAACCTTGTCCTTATTCTCCTTGTTGATGCGCAGTCCGCGTCCCACCATCTGCAAGTACTTGGCAAGCGATAGAGTAGGGCGAGCCATCTGTATGAACTCCACGTCAGGACAGTCAAATCCCTCATCAAAGAGATTCACGTTCACCAAGCAGTCAATCTCGCTACGTCTGAAAGCCTCCACCATCTCCTTGCGTTTCTTGGCAGGAGTCTTGCTGTCAAGAGCCACGCTCCTCAGACCGAGCTCATTGTAGCAGGCTGCAATAGCCTGAGCATGATTGATGTCGATGGCATACACGATGCCCTTCTTGCCGTCAGCATACTTCTTCACGCTGTCATAAAGACGTTGGATGGTCTCAGGAATATTCAGCTTCTCGTCCATCTCCTTGATGGCATAGTCACCGTCACTTCCTCGTCCTTTCAGCAGGTTTACGGTCTGCTGGTCGGCAGAGAACTTTCCTATCACCACATAATCGTAAGACGAGAGATAACCACGCATTATGAAGTCATTGGTGCAAGGCGAAGTCAGCAAGTTGCTGAACAAGCGTGTAAAAGACTTCTTGTTCATACGACAAGGAGTAGCCGTCATGCCAAGCTTCATAGCCTGACAGTTTCTGTTAAACAAGTCCTGATAAGAATCGGCAATGGCATGGTGAGCTTCATCCACGATGATAAGTCCTGGTGAACAACCTTCCTTTTCCAACTCCTCAACATGACGTGTCAGCCATTGTATGGACAGCACCCTCACCCTGACCTTAGCCTTCAGCGTAGCCTCCTTCTCGCCATATTTAAGGCAAAAGCGATCGAGCGTCAACTGCATCTGTTCCACCAACTCACGTCGATGAGCCACAATCCACACCTCACATTCGTCATAGTGGTCAATAAACCATTCCACCACCGAAGCCATCACGTATGTCTTGCCCGTCCCCGTTGGCATCTGCACCATTACAGAGTTACCCAATCTGACCTTCTTACCATTCACATTGCCAACCTTCAAGCTTTGCGCAGTCAGCATGTTTATGATATCCCTCAGCATATCCCGCTGATAGTCATATAGTCTGATTTTCTTCATATCAGAATTCTTTGTAATCGCATCAAGGCATGACATTCTTTCTCCACCACCAATGCCAAACCCTAAACACTGGTTCACTCAAAGCCTCAGAAGGATAAAATCTCAACAGTCGAGCGTCACGATACAATCTTTGTAGGTTATGTCCCAAAGCACCTTTGCCAAAACAAGGCAGTCTATCATACTGTCCGAAGTTGCCCCCATTCAGGATATCGTCAAGAAGCATTCTTCCTCTCTTCATGTCCATAGGTGCAATCATCCATTCTTCAGACAGTCCCATCACTTTATGCAGAACATACATCACGGCTCCAGCAAACTTCCACAGTCCAAGATGCTTTAGCGAGTTTTGAATTTCCAATTCACAATTCTTCAACTCCTCATCGCATAAGCGACAATTCCAAACTCCTAATTCCAAATTCAAAATTACGTAGTAATAATCCACTATCTGTCTCAGTCCTACACCCTCATAGAAATAATGATGATAGAGATGATAAAGTTGATAAACGATATTGAACGATAGGGTAGGGATAGCGACAGCTCCTACACCATTAGGCAGTTCCTCAATATTGCTGCATTGCAAACCAACATTTCGCTTCAACCACTTTTGCAGTCTCCGGTTATAAACGAAGTTAGCCATGAAGCCAGGCGTAGAATGCAGTTCCACGCTAATGCCGTTCACGTTAATACCTATGTGGTTAAAACATTCGTCATCCACATTTCCGTTTGCCTTCTTTACAAGCAAATAAGCAAGCCTGCGAATCTCTTCACGCCCGGTATCCACCCAGATGTCAACGTCACCTGGTGTGCGTGCCGATGGATTTGGGTACATCGTGGCATTCCCTTGCCCCTTCAATATGCAGCAAGAATATCCGGCAGCCTTCACCTTATTATATATATCCACCGTAGCCTCGTTCATCCTCTCATTACGTTGCTTAATCCTTTGGCTCATGCCAAGCCAATGCATCAGCAATACAAGGTGAGGAGCAACATCCTTAGGCAGCTTCTGAATACCATCGAAGACAACTCCGATAAGCGTCTGTTTCTTTGCAAACTCATAAAAAGCGGCCCAATCGAAGCCTTTCAATGCAGACCCATCAAGAAACTCTTTCCCTTCGTAAACGCCCAAAGAGAACTGTACGAAACGAAAATAAACGGAAGTCATGCAACCTTACAATTCTGTATTATTCCTTTGTCATGTTCCAAAGGAAGAGAGCGTTGCCGATGATATATCGGCGCCACATACGCTTCGGTTCCTTCAGCAGACGATAGAGCCATTCCAGTCCATGACGCTGCCACCATATCGGAGCACGCTCCACAGTACCGGCGAAGAAATCAAAGACAGCACCGATTGTTCCAACATGGCAGTGGATGTTCAGCTCCTTCCAATGCGTGTAGGTCCACTTCTCCTGCTTCGGCGCCGTCATGCCAATCCACAGAAGGTCAGGATCTGTAGCATTGATAGCATCAATGATAGCCTTATTGTCCTCATCCGAGAACTCCGGCTTATAAGGAGGCGAGTAAGTCACCACCTTCAGATGGGGATAAACCTCAGCCGCCCGCTTAACAATCAAGTCAAGCACCTTCTGCGAGCTGCCCATAAACATTACCGTGAGCTGGCGCGAACTGTAAACTCCTAACTCCTCATTCCTAATTCCTAATTGTTCGAGTTTGTTCATTTCAAACTCGAACAAATCCCATCCTGCAATACGCTCCTTAGGTTGGCTCTTTGCCTTAATCCTTCGGCACGCCTTTACGATGCTCACCCCGTCAGGAATAAGAGCGTCGCCATTGGTCAGCGCCTCCGCAAAGAGCTTGTCATTCTTTGCCGTATTAAAAGAATGAGCATTAATCGTATTAATGAGCAATTTGCCCTCAGGCAGCGAGGCAAGCTCCGCCTTACTACCAAGTATATTTAAATATTTTAATCGAAACATATCAGTATAAAAATTATAATCAAATTGTGAAAAGATTATTTAAAAAGGTGGTAAGAAGCAAGTCCTTACCACCATAACCATTATCATCCATCGTTCGACCGAGCTACTAAAAGGACTGGTTTAAGCATCAATGTTATTGACACTAAGATTGCATCCATACCGTAGATAAAATCAAATCGCAAAATGCGAATGGATGCCTCGGAGAATCGAGTCTCCTATAATTCAAAATCATTTCGTCTATCTGAAGTGATTGAAAACATTTTGCAAAAAGAATCAATCCTCCTTTTGTCGTTCTTGGAATGGAAGCTAAACTCCCACACCACGTCATCACCTACTTTTTCATTTATCTTTTCAAAGTACGGCATATCCACCTTGGCTAAAGAATGCCCAATAACAGTAATCTTCTTAATCGTAGATAAGGAATCAAAAAAATATTCATTGGCAGCTATTATGCTTTTGGTAGGTTTCATATTAATCGCATAATAATCTTCAAATCCTCCTAACGCTTCTTGCACAGCATGATATCTGATCGGTAATCTCCAATTACCCTTTGTTTCATCTTCCAGAAAATAAGCAAGATATGCAAGTTTGTCATTCGCGAAATATCGTCCCTTCCTATCCTTAAGATTAGGACGATACCTCCGACGATGTTCATTTCTCTTTATCCATGACTCTAAATTCGCCTTGTCGTCCGCACTATGTCCTATTATCAAACTTCCAAATCTTTCATGCCTACTTCCATGAATATAATTGATTTGGTCATTAGGTATACCATACACAGACTCCAAAAAGTCAGTATAGTTGAATGTCAAGAAACGAGCATGTCTATCTATATCAAGCAGATGCTTTTTAAAACCTTTCTTATACTGCAAAGTATTTATCCATCTATGCAGTTGGTATCTCATCTCAAAAGTACACGTATTCAGCATATCCGAAATATTGTCTAACCCTAAATAATAGTCACTATATCTGAAATTATCAGAATCCTCATCGCAGTCAGGCAAGACAATATCAAGAATATCAAACACCTTCTCCCTATTCAGGTCAGCCAGATGTTCTTCAAAACTATACCACAATTCTTTCTCAGCCCATGTTGTCTTCGGGTAAACACCATCAAACGTGCAATCCCATGAAATCTCGAAACATTTCATAAAATCCTTGAAACTCTCGAAGCTGTTTTTCAACGATCTCGGTCCGAAATACAAATCGAAAGTAGCCAAAACATAAGGCTTATGTCTCAACAAGTAATTTCTGAAATCAGAGTAAGAACATTTAGCCCCATGATAGCGATCAAAGCCATTACCGATGATATATAGGTGTTCAGATTTCATCATCCTAAAGAAGAGCTTTTACTTTTTCATCTATACCACTAGCAAATTAGCATAAAGCAAAGGTATAGTATCCGGTTATATTCTTTATTTTAGCATTCTATAGATATTCTCAAGTCTGCCTGTCACTTCTTCTACAGAAAAAATGCCTTTTGCTAATTCTGATGACTCCTTCGCAATGTCTATTCTCAATGTTTCTGATGATATCATCTTATCCATTTGCTCAGCAAGTTTGTTTGTATCACCAGGATTAAACAACAAGCAGTTCTTTCCATCCTTTGCAATATCAGGAATTCCACCTACTGGTGTAGTAATGACCGGCAAGCCGTACGCCCATGCGTCAAGTACTCCCATAGGGAAGCCTTCAGCATAACTGGGAAGACAGAATATAGAAGCCTCCTTAAAGGCTTTATCCTTGTCATCCCCCCTTACCCATCCAAGGAAAACGGTCTGCTTATCAATGCCGAGACGTGAAGCCAAAGCTTTACCTTCTTCTATTTCACCATTGCCAGCAAACACAATACTCCAATCACGATGCTTGTCTGCAACCTTAGCAAAAGCATTGATCATATCTGCATATCCCTTACGAGCATTAACTGTACCAGCATACAGAATTTCTTTTTTCTTCGGATACACTTTATTAGAGACCTCTGTAGTACAAGGATTATAAAGCACCTTTACCTTGTCCTCATTAAAACCAAAGGTGTCGCACAATTCATCCTGCCAATACTTTGACAGCACCAAAACACAATCTGCCTTTCCAAATATATATCTATATACCCACTGATACTTGCTCTTTATGGTAGTATCTACAGAGAATGAATGGAAATGCACTATCACTTTCTTTCCCAACAACTTCGACACTACCATAAACAACACCTTACGCAAAGCCGAAGGCGGCTCACTTGTATGAATATGAATAATATCGTAGAAAGGCACACATAATAAGAACTGCAAAAAGCCTTTCAAGAGATATGACAGTTTGGTAAAAGCACCACCATCCCTATGAGTTTCAATCCATTTACAATGGAATTTTGCCCACAATGGACTATTCTCGTATGCCTTCACTACAGAAGTTATACCACCACGAGTTTTACGAGATGTGGCTATAACTAACACCTTAATTGTTTTCATCAAAAATAATACTTATTTTTATTTACCGTAGCAATTTTTCATGTTCTACTATTTCTGCAGGGGTAAATCTCATTTTCAATACTTTTGCTGGAACACCGCCAATGATTGAATATGGTGGACATGATTTAGTAACCACAGCCCCTGCAGCAACAACAGAACCTCTTCCTATCGTTACACCTTTAAGTATAGTAACATTAGCACCTGTCCAAACGTCGTCTTCTATAACAACAGCAGCATCATTCTCTGGTAATTTATCATTGGAATCCATGATGTATTTACCAACAACATCTATACGATGATCACCTGTAATAATAGTAGGACGAGGACCAAAGATAACTTTCTTACCAATGATCAAAGGTGCCTCTGTACAATAGAAAATACTGCCTTTTGGGATACTTGTATAATCTCCAACGCTTAGATTCCAAAGACCTTTAAAATCAGAACTTGAAGGTCGTAGATAGACATTCTTGCCACAATGCCTCATTGAACTTTTGTAGAAATATGCCAGAATCTTATCATAAAGATAAGAAGGAACAAGGGTTAGTTTTTGCCCCACCCCGAATCGCACTCAACCTAACATTTCTGTAATAATTTCGAACCTTCTTAATATAGCAAAAGCCACACGAAAGAGCCTTCATCAAAGCGAAGCCACCATGATTATAACATTTAATCAACAAGCGATTTGGGCCACTTCCTACTACATATAAATCATGATGCAAAAATGACTTCAAGATATCTTTAACCTGCTTTATGCCTTTTTTATATCCGATAGCCAAAGATTGGTTCAAAACTGTCACCAAAATATTAGAAGCTGATCTTCTGAAACATATCAATCCGGGGTACTTGGCATCCATCGTTTTAGCCGTATTTACTATCGAAAGCAAGTCATCAATTTTCTTACTTGAAATAGTTTGTGCAATACTTCCCTGTCTGATACCATACGTGTAGCAATCTTTGTGATACAACTTAATGCGTTTAACAAGTGGCAACGCATGATACGCAAACTCCGTGTCTTCATAAAAAAGACCTTCCTTAAACAATAAACCATTCTGATTCAAGAAATCTCTTTTAAAAACAAAAGACCATGCAAAATAATAGATTCCCATGACAGAACACATGAAATCCAATCCATTCCGAACACTATAGTCCTCTTTACATAAAGTACAATCATACAAAGGAACCCGTTCCTGGAACTCGTTCATATTGTGCCACTTCAACCATAGTACTTCAAGACTATGATGCGTCATTTCTTCATAGATGCCTTTTAAAGAATTCTCAGTGATAGCATCGTCAGAATCAATAAACCACACATAATCGCCACTAGCTACTTGCAACCCCGTATTTCGGGCTGCACTCAATCCTCCATTCTCGCGAGTAACAATCTTGATGTTTTTATTTTTTTCCTGATAACGTTTAGCTACATCAATTGAGTTGTCTGGTGAGCCATCAATCACGACTATGATTTCATATTCAGATTTTGGTAAATCTTGATTAAGGCAACTTTCAATGCATCTACCCAAATACGCCTCGACATTGTAAACAGGCAAAATCAGAGACAACAACATAATGCTATGATTTTAATTGAATTGTTTCCAAATCCGATAGCCAAGAATCATAATAATTCTTGTTTTTACCATACGAATTATTTACTAATGTAATTTGCTTATCCAGAAGTATAGAAAGGATACAACCATGTAGGCGTGCAGTCTCAACATTCCTATAAGAAGAAATAAATTCTACTCCTTCTTTTATCATCAATTCATTAAAGAATCGAGGGGCATACCAATTCCACAACTTATTAGACAATGATGACAACAATGGCAACTTGGCATCAGCTACGTGCTTGAAAATCTTGTTGATAAAAGTTGATTTTCTAAAAGAATGCATGAAAACAGGCCAATCAGAGACTTCCCCATCCTTACTGATTGCAGATTCTCCCTTCTCGCAATCCTCACGGTCAATTATCAGTTTATCTTTGGTAACGGATTTTTTATAAATTTCCAAACGTGAGGAAGAAATACAAAATGCCATATCAGGCAACATCAAGGCATGAGAGCCAAAGGTGGCCTTCACATGCTGATAAACAACCTGATCTCTACAACAGATATATAAATCCTTATGACTCAAGAGCATATTGAAATCCTTTGTTTCTTGAGAAGAATCTTTATAATATATGGTCTGAGGAAGTACTATAATTCTGTTATTAGGATAATGACGCACTACGGATAGCAGAAAATCCATATGTTCATGATACATATCACCTAAGTTTCCACCTCCGTTAAACAATACCGTAACATCCTTGTCAATCATAGGGAATGTACATGTTTCATACGATGCCGTATATAGACATTCGATATGATTGTCTGACATATAACATTGTTCTCCTGTCCATATAAGAACATCACCTATATTGTGATAATAAGGCGCATCAAGCAAGATACACTTTTTCCCAACAATTTTACTGAGAGAGGAATTAATAACCTCTCTCAATTGAGTAACTTTCTGCTTATTATTCATATTACTTTATCTATATTACTTTGGCGTAAAACTTATAAGTAAAGACTTTCTATAGCATTTTTCAAGAGAGAAACAGCATTATTCCAACTCTTATTACCATTCTCATAGACTTGTTTAATTTTTTCGGAATAATCTGACAACAACGAAGGATTTTTCTTTATTTTTACAAAAGCATCTTCTATCGCTTTAATATTTTTGGGAGGTATAAGAATACCAAGTTCTCCATTATTCAACATCTCTGGCAAACCGCCAACATTAGTTGCAATAACAGGTTTTCCAAAAGCATATGCCGTCATGACCACTCCACTTTGTGTCGCATCCGTATATGGACAAATCACAGCTGAAGATTCTTTAATCATTTTTATCAAATCGGAAGATTCAATAAAAGTGTTTTTAATATGGACATATGGCAATCTTTCGTATTCTGAAATATCAAAATCAAAAGAACCTTTACCAGCAACAGTAACCTCTATGCCATTATTTCCATTTTGATAAAAAGAACGAATTGCTTTCAGTAGGTATTCTATTCCCTTATAAGGAGAAATTCTTCCATAAAAAAGAATGTTGATTAATTTATCATTTTTCTCTACCTTCAACTTATCATAAACCTTCAGATGCTCATAAGTACTGAGATATGTACAAAATACAAAGGCTGGATTTACTTTATACCTATTAATAAATTCCTGCTTTTGTACCTGATTAAACAGCACATAACGGCTACTAAATTTTACCAGTAACTTATTTGCTAATACCCTTACAAAGGTATCCTCTCCTGAATGAGGAAATGGGTCATGCACAAGAGATATAACATGTTTCCGAAAAGCAAATCGAGGCAACAACATACAAACATTAGCTGCATCTGTCAATATAACATCAGGTTTGATTTTTTTTACGAGATTTAATACTTTAAAATCAACAGTAAACTTCTTCAATGTCAAACCTTCAGGATGTTTCACTATATAAGATTTATCAATATCTATATAATCATGAAAAGGAGCAAATTCTTTGATTTGGCGAACAGCAGTAACATCGCTTTTCAAATCCAAAAAACCTAAACTACATTTGCCATAATTAAACATTGCAATATAATAAACTTCATAATGTTGACGCAGTCTTTTTATGATAGAGACGTTAGCCTCAAAAGCCATTGTTGAAAGAAAAACTATCTTTTTCATACGAACTATACTATTTTTGTTATCTTGACAATTATGAAAATGCTCTATTGCCATAAAAACCAAGGATGTGGTAAACATTTATATTTCAATTCATGGTTACGTTCAGCTATTTTTTTTGCAGGAACTCCTGCAACGATGTCATATGGGGCTACATCTTTGGTTACAACTGCACCAGCACAGACAACTGCACCTTCTCCTATATGCACGCCTCTCAATACAGTAGCCCCAACACCAATCCAAACGTAATCATCAATTTGGATAGGACGATGATCTCCTCTAAAATCTACAGCATTTACATCATGTCCACCTGCCATAATATTGCATCTATGACTGATACTAACATTGTTTCCTATAATAATTGGAGCAAATGGTTGCAAAATACATCCTCTATTGATATGCGTACTTTCGCCAATGGTCAATTTCCTTGGCAAAGCAATAAAACAGCCTATATCAATTCGTGACCGTTTTCCAATTTTTCCACCAACAATACGTAAAAATATCTTACGTATGTAATGTGAAGGAATATAGGCGATAATATTATTGAATAAGTATAATACAAATAAATATGGGTAATGAATAAAAATTTTCATTTCAAAACTCTTTTTTTTATATATCTTAATCCTCTTAACACTATGTATTGAATGATTTTCGTTTTACGAAAACAGAAATATGCAGTCTTCCATTTGTGAGCTTTAATATTAGCAATGATCCTACCTTGCATTAAAAAGCCTGTAAATATAAGTAATGATTTTTTGTGTGGATAATCAAGATTATAAAACTCATAAAAAGGGAAGTAAGAATCAATCGGAGCATTATCACTATTATAAATAGTTCCTACCCTATAAGTCGTAAGTGGAAGTGCGATGTAGCCATGTTTTGCAAGACACGCAACCCTTACAATAACATCTACATCTTCTCCCCTCTTTATTCCGACTCTAAACAAACCAGCTTTTAGCAAAATCTCTTTTTTTACACAATAAGAACTTGTTCTTAAATGGCCAAATTCTGAAAGTATCAAAATATCATCAATAATACCAAACTCAGAGGACTGTTTTCGAACAATAGTCTCACAATGCCCATCAGAATATTCTTCATATCTTCCTGTAGATGCTGAACCAATTTCAGGATAATGAACAAATAAAGTATTAAGCTTCTCCAAATGATTATTTGACCATTCGTCATCAGCATCTAAAAAACAGATAATATCGTTGTTTGCTTGTAAAATGCCCGCATTTCTCGCTGCTGATACTCCGGCATTATTTTGATGTATAACCTTCATAAAAGAATACTTTTTAGAAAGATTATCACATATCAAAGGACAATTGTCAGGACTACCATCGTCTATAAATATAACTTCGAAATTTTTATACGACTGACTGAGCAGACTATTCACGGTAAGCATCAAATATTTTTCAGCTCTATATATTGGAACAATTATAGAGAAGGAATACTGCTTCTTCATAGAAATCGTTTTAAATAATTGGTTGAGAATTGTTTAAGACTATACAAATTATCTTCTATATCAGTATAATTTGTATTCATATAGCTTATTTTGTCGCCAACATGACAAGTAACATGGCTTAATTTCAATGAATCTATCAAATTGAGATAACGGCTATCAAGACCATCATCTAATAAAACTGCTTTGAATGAAGTTTTAAATATAATAGAAAAAACAGTCGCATGAAAAGAAGAGGTTACAACATAAGACGCAAATTTGATAATCGATACAAAATCTTCAACAGAATATTTCATAGAACTCAAATCAATAACTTCAATGTCATTGCCGATTTCTTTTGATATTCTATTTGCTGCATTCAAAACATACTGTTGTTGTTGCTTGTTTCCTCTTACTTGATAAACAGCAACATATTTTCTGCTTTTCCAATAATTATTTATCAGATTTTCCCAGTCATTAGCAGAGAGCAATAATGTAGGGTCAAGACAAACATTTGGTATTGTAAGCTTTGTCATTTCTGCTATATAGTTTGCTATTTCTTCTTCACGAAAAGAAATAGCATCAAAATTATCAATAGAAGAATTTAACAAATCATTGTTTTGTAATTCTTTTATTGAATTTTTATTTGTACTTATTGCATAGCCAATAATCTTCGAGTTTTTCAAATGAGAAAACTTTCCCAAATATACATTATCAAACTTATTGCCTAAGCATTGTTTTGCCCATAATTGGTCACTACCTATCACATAAACATCTAAATCATGTGGAATTTGTTCGTTACTTTTTACTAATGTAGTAAGCTTTAGATATTTCTGTCTAAATGATACAAAATACTTTCTGCGAACATCCATTACTTGCTTTCTGTGAAAGATTCCTTTTAAATATCCATATAAACGTCGAGGTTTCTTACTATATTCCTTGAATAAAGTCCACGAAAATGCTTTAAAGCACCCATCAATCCATGTCTGCTTATAATCAATGACATAAACGTCTGCTCCCTGTTTTTTGAGATATTGTTGCAATGCATAACACTGCAAGACGGCTCCATAATTATAAGCTCTATGAAAAGTTAAAATACCTATTTTCTTCATTTTTATTAATTATTAAATAATATATAATGCCCAAGATTAAAATGTTACCATCACGAAATAGTTCCATAGAGGTCATAATCGAGCCAAATAACACCGTAAGTAAAGCAAACCTAATATATTGCTCTTGGGGATTCTTGGACAGCTTAACACATTTCAAAACAATTAAAACGAGACAAATAACAGCAGGTATTCCGATAAGAAAACTAAGTCCAATAATTCCTAAATCAACCCACCAAAATCCATCAGTACTAGCAACACTTGTGACACTTTTTCCATATATAGTATCACTTAAAGGAAAACCTCCTCCAAAAAATCTTTCACCTGGATGAGTAAACACTTGTGTTGAAAAATAGTCTAAAGCTAAATAACGAACATAATCACTGTTATCAAAAGTCTGGTCCGAAGTTTGGCGTTCCATCATTTCATTATATTTTTCAGAAACCATTGGAACATTAAAAGACAAAGCACCAACAATAACTAAACCTGTTAACCATTTTATTGACTTTGAAAGTTTTCTTGTAACAAATGGAATCATTAATAAAGTGAAAACGACCGTTAATGCCATTAAAGAGCGGAATCCCTGCATCAATATTGGGAAGAAACCAACTAAAGAATACAACAAGAATTTCTTATTTTTGCAATATATATACTGATTTATTCCATAAAAATACAAAATATAGCCACAAATACTACCAGGAAGTCTCATTCTAAACTGTGCGGCATTAATTGCATTACTATCATTTGCGCCAACAAATAACACTACTGGATAAATCAAATATTGAATGATATAACATGTTGAAAAGAACAAACATAAGTTTATTAAGACTTTACGTATGTCGTTATTACCAAGTTTGAACTTGTCAATTATAAAAACGAATAGTATAGCAATATACGAATATGAATTCACAAGAACCCTCAATAGGCTCTGCCCATGAACAACTCGCGAATAAACACACGACAACAAGACAAAGAGAAAATATACAATGACCAATGCGTTTTTTCTTTTCATTGTTGTTTTAGACAGAAGCATTATTCCTATCAAACTAAAAGAAAACAAATACTTTAGAACTTGAAAATCCAATACAACCACACCAAAACATTGGAGAAAAAACAATATCAATACAAGAAGTGACAACCTTCTTGATTTGCAAATTCCATTATCCATTATTTTTCTTAAGAATTATAGTTATACATCTCTTAATTCTTCGTAAAAGGATACGCAACTTATATCTCCATCCTTCTTCACCATATTTGAAATATACATACTTAAATCCTTTCTTTGCATATTCCTCCTCAAACTTTTCACGTCTTGGATGAATTTCAGAAGGATGCATCATATTCGGTTGTAAGCAATCTTCAAGTTTTGCCGGCATCGTATTCAGTCTATCATGGACAGCCTCAAACAACTTACGACCCTTTTCTGTGTTCAACAACACAAGCGAACACCCTTTATTATCAGCATTGAAGTTCGGATTTGTTTTCTCCCATCCCCAAAAGTCCGCAATGGTAATATCACTAGGACGCTTAGTATTGGTAAAATGACAATTTCCGCAGGATTTGCGGAACATAATATGTTTATAGAATAGATATGTAAAGCTCATTTTGCCCCCCCCCATTTTAAATTTAAAAGTTTCATGGTGGGCAGCCCAACCATACTTTTGCTTATCTCTAAAGTTAACCCATACTATAGGTGAACCTTGTTTCTTTTCCAAATAGGCTATGTAATCTCGCCACATATATGGACTTGGTACGCCATGGCAAACAATATCAACAAGGAACAGATTCTCTCTTAACCGCTTGCCTATATATGAATTCAAGCCTGATGTCTGGCAAGGAGTGCCAGAGAACAAGACTGTCAATCCATCACGCAGATCTTGCTTTACCTGACGGAACACGCCTGTCATATCGCTTTGCACATACTTACTGCCTTTAAATTCATCACGTTCTTCTTTTGTTGTTGCACGCTTATGAACTACACGGAAGTGATCCGTGTAACCGGCTCCATAGACAACACCGCCCTGTTCCAATATATAATCAGAAATGGCAATGAAAGCAGCGCCACTACGACTGGTCTCCACCTCGTTCATATCCTTATGGCGAGCACCATAAGCCAAAGGCTTGTCAAGATTCAAGCTGGTGTCATAATTGTCATTGAAGGCACACACCTTCTCACACAAGCCACAGTCCACACACTTTTCCTTATCCACTTCTGGATAAAGAAAGCCAAGAGCATCTGGCTTCATCGTTATTGCATCATGATTGCAGATGCTGGCACAAGCCGTACATCCACAACAATCAGCTGGATTATTAATCTTTATCATTTGTTTATTATTTTATTCTTAACTAAATTCATCTTACCAACAACAAAGGCACGTTCTTTTCGATTGCATCCAATATAGAATATCACAACTATTGTGCATATCATAGCTACTATGGACAGGATTATAAACGAAAGAAACGATTCATCCATATATTTAGATAGTACGGCAGGAATCACCAATGAAAGCAATGCAACAACAACAATGTTGATGTAAACATTTTTTATGTATTGAATGGAAGACAAACCTATCATTCCACGCAACATATAGAGTCGAGCAGCCAAACAACATTGGGAGATAACAATAGCAACTATCAATACACTTTCTGGTATCCATCCAAATCTAAGGCAGACGTACGATATAGGAAGGTTCATTAATTGCAATCCACCTACCACAATCTGATATTTTCTTATATTGCCAGTAGCCAACATTGCTGTTACCAAAGGATTGGATATCGATTCTGACATAGCAAATATCAATATCAACTGCACAAACAACACGGCATGTTCTGGAACTAACTTCAACCAAAGGACAAGAATATAATGAGTATTGACCAATACAGGTAAAGACAACAACAAAAGCATGTAAAAAGACAATCGTGCTCCCTGAAAAATCAATGTCATCATATAGTCCCTATCACCCGAAGCATACGATTTTGTTATCTGCGGATTCAATGCTGTCATGAAATTCGAGACAAATCCTGTGATAGCGCTATTAACCTGAATGGCAATTCCTCGAGCAGCATTGACCGAAGGACCGTAAAAAAGGTTTATCACAATGTTACCACCTTGATCTCGCAATACTGCTGAAGAAGCTCCTATGAAATTCCATCCTGCAAAACCGAACATCTTCTTCAAAACATCTTTATCCCAATGAAAGTGATAAGTACATTCCGTGAAATGTTTCTTGCAATAATGTCCATAAGTAAATCGGACAATAACAGAAACAATACACATCAATATAGCATAGAACACCAACTTATCCATAGGAGAAACCATAATCAAGAAAGCTATCGCTAACTTGCATACAGCCTCCAAGATGCTGATATAGGCGAACGCCGACATTCTCTCATGTGCTATGATTGCAGCATTGTATGGTACACTAATCAAATTGATGACAAAGGTGATGATAGAGAATTGAAGAACCCAATTAGCTGCCATCATTCTTTCTGCCGGTATGGTCATCTTTGCATTAAGAAACCATACGCCAACCGACTCTATCAAGACTACTATAATCAAAGACAGCAACAGCTGTATGGTCACTGAGGCAGAAAATATCTTATTGAGCTTACTCTGGTCGCCCTTTCCCAACTCATAGGTAATGAATCGGCTTATGGCAGCAGACAGCGATCCTGAAATAACAGTGAACATCGCCACCACCCCACCTACTACATTATATATACCAAAGTCCTCCACTCCCAACGCATTCAATATGACACGGCTCGTATACAACGACACCACCATCATAAAGAGCATACGAAAGTAAAGAAGCAAAGTATTCTTAGCTATCCGCTTGTTATTATCTGATGTTTGATTTGACATTTATTTTTCTTTTCTATTTATTCAAAAACTCATTCATTCTCCCAAATTGTATCGTACTTAAGATAGGTTAAAGGAAAGAAATCTATTAAATAGTTCTTCTAGTGAATTAACATACTGACTGTGCCCCACCTGTCCCTCCCCAGCGGGAGGGTCCTTAATCCTAAAACAAGCCTTTCCCTTAACCATTAAGGGAAAGGATGTAACGCTCGGAACCGCTACGCTCTAAGGTTGGCGGACCATCAAAGGTCTTCGCCATGGTTGTGCGGGATGGGACCGCCTGGGTGGGCTGTTTACAACTCCATATTCTTATACAAATCAACATTGATATAGAATGGAGTATTACAGTCTTGTACCACATCCATCAGTAATACAATTCCTTTCATAAACGTTATCTCCTCATTAACTTTGCTGCAAATTCAAAGAAATCAGCAACATTTTTAAAGTTGTCAAACTGCTGGCAATACATACTGGCATAAAGCTCAGGGAAGCTTTGGCGGATATCAGTTTTTCTAAAATCATCCCGTCCTTCTTTACCATTAAAAAAGTTTTAAATGATTTTCCAATTGAACTATTATCTAACTATTTGAAGAACACTATTGTTATGTGTTTTTTACATTCTTTATTTCTTCCATTTGAATTGGAGTTGACTTATTCTCACTCGAAGAAACAGAATCTTTGTTGACAAATGAATTAACTGTATCATGATAGTGTTTTAATAAATTCTTGTAATTATCTGACATAATATCATTTGAAGTTCTAATCTCTTCAACAGCACGAGACATAAAGTGGAATTGGCGTCCCGTTTCTATGGAAGTATAAGCAGCAAAAGCTATAGAAGATACAGAAAGAACTATCGACAATATCGTTGAAAAATTCTCTAAAGCAGACAACAATTTGTCACCATTAACAACATATCCATTAAGTATCATAGCAATCAGTGAAATCACTATCATTACCAATAAACTTACTATCCATTTTGCATTTGTTGACCAGCCGCTTTTCTCTTTCATGTTTTTTCCATCTCCAATAAAATTACTTGGAACTTGATTATTCAGATTCTTTGCCATGATTACCTAATCTATACTGGTTTAACATATCTCGTAAAACTCCTATCATACGAAGAAAAACCTGATCAATATTTTCTTTCGTATAAACAAACGCATCTGTTGAAAACCATACCTGACCAGCTTGTTCATAAGCTTTTCCAAGCTTAAAAGAAGTAGTTAAATTATATAGCATTTTAACAGAGTTCGCATCATTGATATCGATATCACCTGCATTAGGTACAATAAACCTTATATAAGCAGGATCCTCAGTTTCATCATATGCGAAAACATAATTAATATCAAATACTTTAAATCTTAACATAGTACGTTCATCGTCAATAAATGAAGAAGCTATGTTATTTTTGTCTAAAAATAATTGAAATGCTCTAATCATTTTAAATATTATTTATATTCATTTAAGTCTTGTAATGTGTTTCGTTTTATCTTATTATGTGATAATTCTGACATAAACAGTTATTTCTTTTAAAAAAACAGCACTTATAAATCCTTACGCAATGAATAAAGTTTATTGATGCTAAGAAATTCTGAATCATGCGCAGTTTTTAAACAATTCTGCGAATTAGTCCTTTGTGTTCCTCGAACCAAATAGCATGCTTTCCTTGCTCTTGTAATACCTACATAATGAAGATTTATATCTTGTTCCCAATTAGGATATAAAGGATTATTGAAATCGTTATTCTTTATATGCTTAGTTGGCAATTCCCAATCGCTCATATTCAAATGAAAGACAACATCAAATTCCAATCCTTTTGATTTATGAAGAGTCATTATTTGGATCTCATTGCTGGACAATGGCTTATATGACTCTAAATCCTTCTCATTATTCAAGATTTTATTCAGTTTTTGAAGCGAAGTTCCATCCTGAATTTTGGGTAGTAATATATCAGCTATCGTCTTGAAATGAATTGAAAGTTGATCTACTTCCATCTCGTCTATGGATTTAACAAGAAGACTTTCTTCAATTAATCTCTTCCGTTCGTATATGGTTAAAGATCCAAACTCCACATATTCATCTATTACACTCATAAAGGCCAAAGAATCATCAAAGTAGAAACGAAGTAATAATGTATACAATCGAGATCTTGGATTCAAATCCATATCAAGAGGAGTTGTCTTTATTACTCTATGGGGAACCTCAAGACTCTCATCAATGATTATTTGCGTTCGTTCATTTTTTACCAAAATAGCGATTTCACGACTGTCAGATACATTCCACTTATTTTTTGTACTATCTAATTCATGGTCTATATATTCAGCTATACTATACTCAGATCCGTTAACCCTAACTAAAAACACTCCATCTTCCTCGGTGTCAAGAATATGGCTATTCTTATCTAACAACCTATTAGAATAGTTTATGATTGGTATTGAACATCTAAAATTGTCATTCAAAGTAAAGGATGTAAAGTCTGTCTTTGTCTCCAAGGACTTTAAATATTCGCTATCCTTGTGGGCAAAGCCAAATATTGATTGATTTACATCTCCTACGACAATTCCTTTTAACCCTAACTCCAACAACATTAAAAATAGCTCATTGGTATAGGTATCTGCATCCTGGAACTCATCTATGAAAACATACTTATATCGTGCTTGAAGATATTTACGGCAAGCGGGGGTGTTCTTTACAATATAAAGCGCCAACAGCTCCAAACTCTCAACCAAAACATATCCTTGGCAAAACAAAGACTTCAAATCTTCAAATTGTGTTGCGTCAATATCTGCATAGTCTGGATGTATTTCGTCAATCCATTCAAATAATTTTTTACCATTATTGTCAAGCTCATTTAGTCCTTTGACTTCTATATCTTTTGAAGCACGTCCTAATGTATAATAACCAAAAGTTTCAATTATCTGAGTAAGACAAAAATTGTCTATTGTGCCAAAGAAAGAATTCTTGCTTTGCATACCATCACCTAACGTTCGCTTCTTCAAATTTGCAGATGCCTTTCGGGTGTATGATATCGCTATAACTCCCTGATAGTCTAAAGCTATATTTTCTTTCAATACTCGACGTATCTTCTCTGAAAGAACAAAAGTCTTGCCACTACCAGGAGAGGCAAGTACTACGACATTGCCTTCACACTGGATTATTTTTTTTTGTATATCAGTAGGAACCATATTGACTTTCTATATATTCTTTGGCCAGAAAAAGAGGCAAAGCCAATGCATCATTTTTCAATTTCTTCAAGCAGGTCTTATGCTTTTTCAAGAAGTCATACATATTGATGGCTTTGTGTTCTTTCATCTTATTTATAACTTCTTCATAAGTTAAATCCTTACCATAAAACTCTTTTAGCTCTTCTTGAATCGGACTATTGTAGAGATCTTCTTCAAGCCCTTGCTTTGCCAACAGTACATTTTGCTCTGTCAATAATTCTGCAATTTTCTTTGCTGCATTTTTTGATTTTTGGGGTATATTGTTCTTATCTGCAAAGCGTAAATATCCCCTTTCAGAATCAATAACCTTAACATCAGCATCTTCATTCTGGCAAAAGTCAAGATAGAAAGATATACTCCGTTCAATTCCTGCATATCGGTATTCTTCTTTTCGTGGAACTTTCATGATATCATTGTCAGTACGAGAAATCCAATAGATACGCATTGCATTGAGAATCTTCATATAAGTAGGGAAACTAACCCCATCCACACTAAGTATAGAAATATTAAGACGATCTAACTCTATCCCGATTTGTTTTGCAAGTGTCTTATAGAAAACCATTTCCGAAGGTCCCTCTACTAAAATTACGCAATCAGAAAAGAATGCCTCAGCCGGTATTACACTCATTCTATACCCAAAATCATCAATGCCTTCGGCAATAATTTCAGAACATCCATTAGAAGCAACGGACGTATCATGTGTATTTTGCTTATACAATCTGATAATAGAATTGGGGCTAAACTCACTTACAATATATGGAGAATGACTAGACAATATGACTTGTCCCTGCAAGGTTCGCCCTAGATATGCTGCGACCTCTCTCTGTTGGTGCGGATGCAGATATGCTTCTGGTTCTTCTACACAGATTAAGGAAACCTCATTCGAAATTTCTGTATGCTGGTTTTGAGATGTCCATAATGATAGATATATCTGATTAATACGTCCCTCACCACCTATAATCAATTTCTTGTCACCATACTTAGAAGTTATAGATACGTTTTGAATAACCCGGTCTATATCAGTAGAAGCTGTATCAAACACAACTTGCTGTTCTCGATTATGAATAGACAGTTTATCAAGTTCCTTATTCAAATGTTCTGTCGCATTCTTTACATAGGAAAGTTTTGGTATTTTTGAATCTACCTCTTGAAGTTTTTGCTCTATCTCATCATACAAAGCATCATCCGCCTCTACAACATCTGCCGTTCTATTCTCCTTGGCTTGCTGTAGAAGCTCTTTCTTTGTTTTATTTATATAGTTCCAAAACTCGCGGCGACTACTTATGTATTTCAGGTTTAAATACTTCCGATAGTATGGACTATCAATTTCCTTCAAATCTTCTTCAGATTCGCTTTTTCCACAAAAGAACTGGTATTCTACCTTACCATTATTTATTGTTGCCGCATATTGAAGAACCATTTTTCCATCATCGCTTATTTTCCCAGGAAGACGTGCTATTATACATTCCTCTGTAATGTCTTCGAAAAATGCACGAATAATAATCTCATGAGTTTCTTCATAAGCAAAGAAATCGGATTCAGCTAGTTCATAGTCGTAATCAGAAAAACTTCTGTCAAGGAGTATCCGAAGAGCATATATTAAATTGGTCTTACCAACATCGTTGGCACCAATCATTAAACTATGCTCTTTGAAATTAACAGAAACTTCCCGAAAATTTCGAAATCCTTTTATATATAAATTTTTAAGTAACATTGAAACATATTTAAATTTAGAGTATTATTGCCCCAAGAATTCTCATTGCACA
>OOCI01000156.1_pt1 | contig 65232 bp, 57 predicted proteins | sample 1671761 | NCBI WGS metagenome assembly OOCI01 (sample SAMN06348190, study PRJEB24527) | human gut metagenome | biome: human gut; feature: ankylosing spondylitis patient; material: feces | host: Homo sapiens | place: China | collected 2015-10
TATTATCGTGAAATATAAACATTTTAAACAGGCCTTACTTTTTAAAGTGGGCTCATAATTTATTTTCTGCTTTTGAGTATCTCGCCGTTTTTGAGATTTTTTCCTCGTTTTTAGCTATTTTCTGCACTTATAACAAGAATAAAAACCAAACTACTTAGTCAAAATGCATTTTTTTTATTTTTTATTCAAAAAAATACCGCTATAGCTATGCTCACGCAAAACTATAGCGGTTTTAATAAACCTAAACTAAACCTAAAAACAACTTTTTTTAGATAAATAATACATCTTAACTTAACATCAATTTATAGCCTTATTGATAAATCTGTTTTATGAAATAGATATTGATTATGAAAAATCTATATATTTTCTGAAGATTCTACTTGATAATATTGGTACGGCGGATGAAGTCGATGATTTCCGGTACATAACCGAAGGCTAATCCGGTAACGGTATCTGCACAACCATAATATACTGCAATGCGACCCGTCTCTGCATCACAGAGAGATGCGCATGGGAAGCAGACATTAGGTACATCTCCTACACACTCGTAGAGCTCCTGAGGAGTAATCAAATACTGACCTGAACGGCCCAATACTTTCCACGGTTCATCCAAATCGAGCAAGGCTGCACCAAAAGCATAAACATATCCATTGCAGGAATGGAGCACACCATGATAGAGCAACAACCAACCCTCGGAAGTCTCAATAGGCACCGGGCCAGCACCTATCTTCATACATTGCCAAGCACTCTCCTCGAAAGCTGCAGGAGCCATCACATGACGATGATGCCCCCAATACTCCAAGTCGGGTGACTCGCTATAGAAGATGTCACCGAAGGCAGTATGACCAGTATCACTCGGACGACTCAGCATGGCAAACTTGCCATTGATCTTGCGAGGAAACATCACGCCATTGCGATTGTATGGCAGGAAAGCATTCTCTACCTGATGGAAGGTCTTGAAATCCTCTGTCCATGCCACACCAATCGTTGGTCCATGATAGCCATTACACCAGGTGACATAATACTTATCTCCTATCTGGCAAACACGAGGGTCGTAACCATAGACCCACTCTCCTACCTCAGGATCATCGCATTCGAAATGGATGGTGTCCTCATCAATGTCCCAATGTACGGCATCCTTGCTGAAACCGGCATGAAGAGTCATACGGCGATTCTTGTCATCACATCTGAATACACCTGCAAAACCATCCTCAAACTTAACTACTGCACTATTGAAGATACTATTGGAGTCGGGTAGCTGATTACGCTTGATAATCGGATTCTGGGAATAGCGCCAGAGCGGCACGCTGCTTCCTTCTGGTCTGTCTTCCCAAGGAATGTTGGGAAGAGCAGAACCTATGATTTTAATTTCTTTCATTGTCGTTACTTTTTAGAAAAATCAATTAGTGACTGTTTGGGAAATCGATTAGAGACTGTTGAGCAAATCTACCTTACCATCATTGATGAGCTTGATGACCAACTCTCCGAAGAGGGTGTTCTGCCATGCAAACCAAGCACGGGTGTATTTCGAAGCATCGTCCTTATGGAAAGATTCATGGATGAATCCCATCCCTGCATCGGTATTCAGGAGGGTCTTCATGCACCAGCGAATCTCATCATCACTCTGGGCTGTGAAGCACTTCATCATGATAGACATCGGCCAAGGCATATCATAACCGATGTGCGGACCGCCGATACCCTCGCCTGCCTTGCCACGGAAGAAACAAGGATTGTCCTCGCTCCATACGAAACGGCGGGTGTTCTGATAGATCGGATCATTCATCTCAACATCACCCAAATAGCCCATACCCAAAAGCGATGGAACATTGGCATCATCCATCAGAAGGCGGTTGCCGAAACCATCTACCTCATATGCATAAATCTTGCCATATTTAGGATGATCATAGACTGCATACTTCTGCAAGGCATCCTTTACTTCGGCTGCCAAGGCAGAACAATCCTGTGCAATCCCGAGTGCCTTATTCTTCTGCTCAGTCTCTGATTTCTCTGCCACATGTTTCAGGATTTCAGCCGCCTTGTTCATCGCAGAAACCGCCATGAAATTGGAAGGAATCAGGAACGGAAGAATCGTGGCATCGTCTGAAGGACGGAACAGGGAAGCAATGAGACCAACTGGCTTGACAGGAGCTCCGAAACCATCCCAGCCCACGGTATCGAAGGCACGATCGGTCATGCGGGTAAAGTGGTAAGCCTTGGCTGTTTCCTTGCGCTGCTGCTCATGGAAGGTCTTGAGGATATTTCCGATAGCCTGCATCCAGTCTTCTCCAAAGATGGAGTCATCGCCTGTTACCTTCCAGTACTCGTAAGCGAGGCGGATAGGATAACAGAAAGAGTCTATCTCATACTTGCGCTCGAAAACCTCTGCCTTCATCTCGGTATCATCCTTCTGCCAACCTGCTCCGGTAGGTCCGTCATTATAGGCATTGGCATAACGGTCGATATTGATGCACTTCAGCTGGCGCAGGATAACACCACGCAGCATCTTCTTCAATTTCTCATCCTTGTTGGCAAGGGCTACGTATGGCCAAACCTGAGCACCTGAATCGCGGAGCCACATGGCAGGAATATCACCTGTATAGACGAAGGTATCGTCATCGCCATTAGCCAACTGGCGATAATGCACCGTACTTTCCAGCGTGTTCGGATAACAGTTGGCGAACATCCAGGCGAGTTTCGGATTCTTCTTGAGGAGTTTCTGTACTTCCTTGATTTTCTTCTCCACTGCCTCTGAAGTAAAGAGACGCTCAGCTACAGGCGGACGCTTGGACTCATACTTGCCATTGACAGGTGTTACCACCTTAGTGTAGCGGGCATGAACATCTACCTCAGCATGCTCTTGTGCCATCGCCGACATTGCCGACATCAGGGCTATTGCAAATATTGTTTTTCTCATTGTCTGGGTTTATTTATGTTTCGATTTAAATTGTGATTTCTTTTAAGGTCTATCTGCACCACGGATTCCCCACTTGGATGGCTGATTGCCCATCTGGAGTTCGAGGGTTCCTCCCTTCATCATATCCTGGTACATGATATACGACTTGGTATAGGTTTTACCGTTGAGTTTGGCAGACTGCACGTAGATATTTTCCGGACTGTTGTTCTTGCAGATAATGGAGAAGTTCTTGCCGTCGCCTAAGCTGATGGTAGCCTTGTCCATGATCGGACTGCCGATGATATACTTGCCGCCTGCAGGTTCTACCTGATAGAGTCCCATCGCAGAGAGAATATACCAGGCTGACATCTGACCCACATCCTCGTTTCCACTCAAACCATCGAAATCATCCTTATACATCTCGTGCATGGTCTGGCGGATAAGACGGGCTGCCTTCCAAGGCTGACCTACATAATTATACATATAGAGTACCTGATGACTCGGTTCATTACCGTGGGCATACTGTCCGATGAGACCAGAAATATCAGGAGAGGCATTATCGCCCATATTGCCCGTTACGATGAAAAGGGAGTCGAGCTTGGTCACAAATTTCTGTTCATTACCGAAGAGCTTCACCAGTCCATGCACATCATGTGGAACGAGCCAGGTGTATTGCCAGGCATTTCCCTCGGTATAATCATCCTGACGATGAACAGCTGAGAAAGGATTAAACGGTTCGCGGAACTTGCCGTCGGTACCGATGCCACGCATAAAACCGGTCTTCGGGTCGAAGTATTTACGATAACTCTGGGCACGTTCTGCGAAATACTTCTCATCCGCCTTCTTGCCTAAGAGTCGGGCCACTTTCGCCACGCAGTCATCAGCCAGCGCATATTCCAGTCCCTTAGCCACAGTCTCCATTTCCGGATCCTTGTCATAAGGCAGGTAACCATATTTCTTGAGAAGACCGAGGCCTCTGTCTTCACGCAATGCCGACTGTTTCATGGCCTCATAGGCTCCCTCCTTATCCTTGACATATCCTTTGAGCACCAGGTCGGCAAGCACCGGGATGCCCGGATTGCCCACCATGCAGTCGGTCTCATTGCCCATCAGATGCCATACCGGAAGCTTACCCTGCTGGCGATAGATATTGATAAAAGTACTTGCCACGTCTGGGAGCATTTCCTTGTGGATGAGCGTCATCAGCGGATGGGCTGCACGATAAGTATCCCAGAGTGAAAGGGTGGTATAATTGGTGAAATCACCCTGATGCACCTTACCGTCGGCACCGCGATATTCTCCGTTGACATCAGAGAATACGGATGGAGCGGTCATCGAATGATACATGGCTGTATAGAAAATGCGGCGAGCAATGGAATCTGAAGTTTCCACCTTCACCTTGCTCAATTCCCGATTCCATGCCTCGTCAGCCTGCGCCACTACCTGATGGAAATTCCAGTCAGGAATCTCTGTTTGCAGATTCTGTCGGGCATTGGCAATGCTGACTGCAGAGAGACCAACCTTGATCATCAGAGGGCGGGTGGCATCTGCCACCTGAACCAGCCAGCGTCCACTATCGAGCGGTTGTACTTGAACCGGTTGAGAGAACTCAGCCACGAAGAAATTCTTCTGGTCCTTCGCCCATCCTGTAGAGAAGCGATGACCTGCCACTGCAGTTTCCTTCACCTCATCCAGCGCATAATCGGTAGGTTTATCCCATCCGATACCCTGGAAAAGGTCGAGTACCAACTGTGCCTTCTTCACGTCTGCCCCAAAGGTATAGCGATGGAAACCAGCACGCTTGGTGGCGGTAAGTTCCACCCATACATTCGGCTGCTGCAATTTCACTGCATAATAGCCCGGGCGAACATTCTCATTGGCATGATGGAAGAGCACTTCCTTCTGATGAGCATCTGTCACCGGGAGGAAAGCAACATCGCCTAATTCTCCGATACCCGTTCCGCTGAGGTGCTGATGACCAAAGCCGATGAGAATGGAGTCAGACTGATGATAACCGGAACACCAGTCCCAACCACGGGTATGCTCAGTAGGTCCCAACTGAATATAACCGAAAGGTACGTTGGCACCGAGGAATACATGACCATGACCGCCCGTTCCGATTCTTGGATTGACAAATTGGGTCAGACTGGAGGTTGCCTGAGCTTTATCATGAGCAAAAGCGGCTTGTGGATAGTCTCCACCTATCACACAAGCCAACAATAATAATATAGGAAATAATCTTCTTCTCATTTTCTGAATTTAAGATATATTTTAATGATACTATTTCATGAATTTTGAGAAAGAATATGGCGCATCTGACTCCAGAATACCTCTCTGCAAATTCGGTTTTTCAGAAAGGTGGAAAGAGATCTGCGCACCCTGTCTCAGGGAATTCAGGTCGAGATAATTAAGATCATACTTCTTTCCGTTCATCTGCATGTCATCAACATAGCATCCGTCACCTTCCGACTGTATGCTTACCTGCTGTCCGTTCTCCAGATGGAGTTTCATAGACTTGAAGTAAGGAGTACCCAATGCATACTGTCCTGAACCCGGACAAACCGGATAGAAGCCCATCGCAGAGAAAACATACCAGGCTGAAGTCTGACCGTTGTCCTCATCGCCGCAATAACCATCTGGTGTCGGTGTGTAGAGGCGGTCCATCACCTGTCGCACCCAATACTGGCACTTCCAAGGTTGTCCGCTATAATCATAGAGATAGATGGCGTGCTGGATAGGCTGGTTGCCGTGTGCATAATTGCCCATGTTCATCACCTGCATCTCTCTGATTTCATGGATGGTAAATCCGTAATAGCTATTATCGAAAACAGGAGGGAGAAGGAATACCGAGTCAAGCATCTGGTTGAACTTCTCCTTTCCGCCCATCAGACGGATGAGTCCTTCAGGATCGTGGAATACCGACCAGGTATAATGCCAGGCATTTCCCTCGGTAAAGGCATCGCCCCACTTGAGCGGATTGAAAGGAGACTGGAATTTTCCATTCAGCAATCTTCCGCGCATCAGACCACTCTCCCTGTCGAACACCTTCTCATAGTTCATCGCTCGTTTGGCAAAAGGTTTCAGTTCCTTCTTCGACTTGCCGAGCGCCTTGCCAAACTGGTAGATGCACCAGTCATCATAGGCATATTCCAAGGTACGGGCCACACTTTCATTGATTTTCACATCATAAGGCACATAGCCCAACTTATTGTAGTACTCAAAACCATGACGTCCGGTAGAATTCACTTCAGGATGAACGGCATTGGCTCCATGAACCACAGCCTGCCAAAGGGTCTCTGCATCATAACCACGTAAACCGGAAAGATAAGCATCGGCCACCACAGAGGCTGAGTTGTTGCCCACCATGCAACCGCGATGCCCCGGACTCGCCCACTCTGGCAGGAATCCGCTCTCGAGATAGGTATTGGCAAGACCCGCCTGAATCTTCTCATTCACAGAAGGATACATCAGATTGAGCAGTGGGAAAAGGCAGCGGAAAGTATCCCAGAAACCGGTATCGGTAAACATATAGCCCTTCTGTACGGTTCCGTTGTAAGGACTGTAGTGAACCACCTCACCGGCTGCATTCTTCTCATAGAAAGCACGAGGGAAGAGAACGGAGCGGTAGAGACAGCTATAGAAAGTACGGAGATGGTCAATGTCCTCATCCTCCACTTCTATCTTGCCGAGCACCTCATTCCAGCGGTTTCTACCCTGCTGACAGAGCTGCTGCATATCTGCCTGTCCCAATTCCTGAAGGTTTTGCCAGGCCTGTGACTCACTGATGAAGGAAGAAGCCACACGAGCCACAACCTTCTCGCCTCTCTGACGAATCTTGAAGGAGATGATGGTGCCCACATGATTGCCTTCCTGCTGGTAAGCCTCCTGATAACCGCCCTGAACCATACCCTGGTATTGACCATCCTTCACATTGACGAAAGCCTCAAAATCATGGTCGAACTCGATGACGAAGTAATTTCTGAAATTCTCAGGAACACCTCCACTATTGCGGGTAGAAAAGCCCACCACCTTACGCTCCTTCGGGAGAACCTTGATGAAGCTGCCCTTGTCGAAAGCATCAACTACCACATGAGCACTATCGGTCTGAGGAAAGGTGAAGGACATCAGGGCTGCACGTTCCGTAGGACAGAGTTCTGCCGTCACATCATAGTCGGCGAGATAGACACTATAATAATAAGGTGTAGCCTTCTCTGCCTTATGAGAGAACCAGCTGGCACGCTGCTCCTCATCAAATACCGGTTTACCCACGATAGGCATCAATGAAAACTGACCGTAATCATTGATCCAGGGACTCGGTTGATGCGTCTGCTTCAAACCCCTTATCTTCTTAGCAGCATAGGTATATTGCCATCCGTCGCCCATCTTTCCTGTCTGTGGAACCCAGAAATTCATGCCCCAAGGCATGGCGATGGCAGGATAAGTATTGCCTGTGGAAAGTCCATGGTCGGAATCGGAACCCATGAGAGGCTGCACGAAATCTACCGCATTCTGTACATTCACCCTGACGGCTTGTGCCATCAAGGTGAAGAATACAAATATGAACAAAACTGATTTTCTTTTCATAGACAACAGCCTGAATGATTATCTGAAATTGTTTGGCTGCAGGCGATGGCCGTCAGCGTCATTGGTATCAGCCACATCCCACCAGAGTCTTGTGCCCTGAGTATTCACCTGCTGGAGTTCTGGATGAGAAGTGAAGTAAGTGTTGTTATTCTCGCTGAAAGGATAGAGAATGCGCTTGATATTCTTACCCATAGGCACGTCACCTCCACTATTGTTGGTCAACTGATTTGCCAAAGCAGGATAGTCGGTGCGACGGAACTCAGCCCATCCTTCATTACCATTAGGGAAGATAGCCATCCACTTCTGGGTGATGATTGCTTCAAGCTGCTTCTCCTTGTTGTCGCTACCCTCGAACACCTTACCCGTAAGGGCCTTCTCACCATCGATGTAAGCCTGTGCCTTATCATTGGCAATGCCGTAGTAGTCCATAGATGCCCTGATACCAGACTTATAGTAATCCTCTACGGTACCTGTAAGTTCCATGCCAGCCCATCCACGCAAAACAGCCTCTGCCTTCAGGAACTCAGACTCAGCATAGCCCAGGAGGAGGTAAGCACGCTCACGACTGAAGAAGTAGTTAGAATCCAAGTTCTTGCCCAGACTCTTAGGCGCAGTACGGGTGAGTGAATAATTCAAGGTTCCCATATCAATGACAGGAGCCTGAGCACCACGCTCACAACCTACGAAGTCTTCTCTCTGGCTATCTTCACCTGCCTCCAAAGTGCTCGCTGTCATCTTGCCACGATACCAGCTTACCAAGCAACGTGGGTCTATCTTCTTGGTGACATAGTTATTTCTACCTGTCTTGATCTTATATTCTGCTCCACCTTCACTGGCATTGCGATAGAAGTTCTCCAGATCTTTAGACATTACGCTCTCACCATTGTAGCAAACACTACACATCACCAGTGGATGCTCGTTACCACCGTCATCAGTACCACCTTGGCTTACAGGAGCATACTTAGGAACGATCTGCATATTGTCGTCGTTGCTCTGCATCAGTCCATACTCGTTGTTGAGAGCATTTTGTGCCTCCTGCTTTGCACGAGCAGGGTCTACGTTGGAGATACGCAAAGCCATGCGAAGGCGCAGGGTGTTAGCAAATCGAAGCCACTTGTTCCAGTCGCCATGATAGCAAATATCGTCTGTGGTATAACCAATCTGGGTTGCATCCGTTGGCTTGATACTGTCTACAGCCTGCTCCAACATACGGAACATGGCATCGTAAACCTCAGCCTGGGTGTTGTAAGACACATTGTTGGTCTCAGGAATCTTGGCCTGCACATACTCCTTGAAAGGCATATCGCCATAAGTATCGGTATTGGCAAGTGCTAAGAACGCATAGTAGATACGTGTGGCATAGAACAAGTTCTTGTACTTCTTGGTATTTTCGTTGAACTTGTAGGCACGCAACAAGGTACGATACTCACTGCTACGGTCGGTATAGAAATGTCTCCAGCGCGCACTGCTCCATCCATCTTTATAAGAATAATCAGGAGATGCGCCAGCATGCTTGGGCTGGTTGTTGGCCACGAAACCCGCATAGATGTCATGACTCAGGTTGGTAGTGGTCTGATAGTCGTTGAAAAATCCCTCATAGAGGAAGTTGCGGAAAACAGAGTTGGCAGAGCTCAACTCACTCTTCAGCGCCAAGGAGTCTTCCTTGCTCACCTTATAGTCGATATTGATATCGGCATACTTGGTATTGTCATCTTCACCAGGCTGCTCTTCACCGCCGCCAGTAGTGTTATCAGGCAATTCGTATGGATTCTTGCTCATCTCATCCATGTCATAGCAGGAAGATAAACTTACCAATGCCATGGACACAAGCATCGTCTTGAATATAATCGTCTTTTTCATTGTCTTGAACTGTTTATGATGTAGTTGATAGTATTTAGAAGCCTACATTGACTGAGAAACCGAAGGTGCGGGTATATGGCACTGCGGCAAAGTCAAGGGCCTGTGAGAACATAGAAGTATCATAACCTCCATCAGGATTGCCTGGTGTATGTTTCAGCAGGAAGCAGAGATTACGTGCCACGAATGACAACTTCACATTGGTAAGAGGAGTCTTCTTGAGCACGCTCTTTGGCAGGCTGTAACCCAATGCGAGTTCCTTCAACTTGATATAGGAAGCGCTGTGGATAAACATCTCTGCATAACCCTTCTGCGACTTGTACAAACCGATGTTGGAATAGTAAGACTGTGCACTTACCTCCTTGGTATTCACCTGTCCGTCGGCTGTCACGCCAGGAACTACCATATAGTAGTCGCTCACACCATTCAACTCCTTGTACTCCCCACGATAAGCCGAACGCTCTGAAGTTCCTACAGCAGTAGCCATACCTTCTGATACGCTCACGATATCGCCGCCAAATCGCATATCAAACATCGCAGTGAGACTTACACCCTTATAGTTCAGACTTGGAGTAACAGACATGAGAAGTTTTGGCTCGATGTTTCCGATAGGATGATCGAGGATATACTGCTCCAGATTTCCGCCGGCATCACTACTGGTAACAGGCATCGGAAGACCGTTCTCGCCAATCACCATCTGACCATTCGCATCGCGCTTGATGAGGTTATTGGCATAGATATCGCCCAACTTACCTCCTGCCTTCGCACCTACCTTGACTGGCATGTTGCCATCGCCATTAAAGTAGATGTGATCCACGCCATTAGCCAGTTCATCTACACGGGAGATATTCTTGGAAATATTCATGGTGAGGTCGAACTTGAGGTCCTTGGTCTTGACAGGTGTGCCGTAAAGCATCAGCTCAATACCCTTGTTGGTAATCTTACCTGCATTCACCCATTGCTGTGTCCAAGGAGCAGATGCATCTACAAGCATAGCCTGGTTCTTGGTCTTGGTATAATAATAGGTGAAATCAAATCCCAAACGGTTCTCCAGGAACTTCATCTCAAGACCCCACTCGAAGGAAGACTTGATCTCTGGTTTCAGGTTGCTGTTCTTCTTCACGGTCTGTGGAATTGGCACACGGATGCCATTCTCATAGGTATAAGAACGGGTGTTGTAGAGATTGTATGGATTTGGGTCCTTACCTACCTGAGCGAAAGACAGACGAGTCTTGGCGAAAGTCATCCACGCTGGCAACGGATGGTTGATAGAGCGCATGAAATCGCTGAAGATATAGCTCACACTTGCACTTGGATAGAAGAAAGAACGGTTGTCCTTTGGCAAGGTAGATGACCAGTCATTGCGGGCTGTAAGATCCAATGAGAGATACTCACGGAAAGCCAACTGCAAAGAACCGAAGGCTGAGTACATAGAGCGCTCATGGCCATTCTCACTGGCATTGGTCAACTGATAACCTGTATTGAAAATCCAATTATCCTTCTCCAACATATTCTTGGTAGCAGCACTCAGCAACTCGTACTTCTGGTACATGATGTTGGCGCCCAGATTGTAACCCAAGCGCAAATCCTTGGTCACCTGATTGTCACCCAAGAAGAGGAAAGAGATATTGTGCTCGAAGTTGTTTTCCTCCGAACGGCTCATATTATCATCGGTAACGATCTCGCTCCAGTGTCTGCCCGGAATGCTCACAGCAGAGTTACCCAAACTCAAGTCTGTGGCCTGGATGCGTGTGCGATAGTAATCGAAAGCATATTTAGCATTAAACTTCAACCAGTCGGTTACGTTGACATTAGCACCATAGTAACCGAAGGCACGCCAACGCTCATCACTATTCTGGAAGCGATGACGAACATAGTATGGGTTGGCATACTGCATATCTGGTCCGAACCAGTTGCGATGCAATTGGTCCTGAGTTGTATAAGTCTGAAGATCCTGCAAACGCACGTTGCCAGGAATGAGAAGCAACTGGGCTACCTCTCCATTGAGACCAGTCATCGGACGGTTCTCGGCTTTCATGCGAGAAACAGAAATCTTGCTATCTGTAGAAAGATACTTATTGATAGTTCTACCTGCATTAAGGTCAACTATCAGCTTATCCAATTTCTCTCCATCGAAAAGACCCTTATTGTCGTTGAAACCCAAAGAGAGACGGAAATGACCTTTCTCATCAGAATTTCCGAGAGCTACGGTATGGAACTGGGAGAAACCTGTATTGAAGTAATCCTTCAACTTATCGCCATAATAGCGGTAAGCGATGTTCTCACCGAGAAAAGAAGGTTCCATTCTGCCATCAAGCGGAGCACCGAATGCCAACTCGCTGGAAAGCGTCTTGTTGCCATCCTCATCAGTCTTATAAACCGTAGCACCCTGAGAGCCCTGTCCGTACTGCTTCTGCATAGGGATTGTTTCAGCCACCTTACTCCAAGTAAAGTTACCGTTGTATGTGATGCCGAAGCCCTGCTTATGACTACCCTTCTTGGTTGTAACGTAGATCACACCATTACCTGCACGTGAACCATAGAGGGCTGCAGCGTTGGCACCTTTGAGTACCGAGATAGACTCTATATCCTCTGGGTTGATGTCCAGAGAAGTGCCACCACGGTCGTATCCGCCATAAGCAGAAGCATCAGAACTCTGGTTGTCGGTAAAAGGAACACCATCTACCACCCAAAGAGGCTGGTTATTATCAGTAAGAGAAGAGTTTCCACGGATAGTGATCTTGGTAGAACCGCCAAGACCCGTACTGGAAGTATTCATCTGCAGACCAGCCACCTTACCGTCGAGGGCACCAGTCACAGAAGGGTCGCCAGTCGTATTGAGAGCATCCGCTTTGACATCCTGTACGGAATATCCCAACATCTTCTTCTCGCGCTTGATACCGAGGGCAGTAACCACCACTTCCTTCAGCGCCTGAGAGTCAGGAAACATCTGTGCGTTCACGTTATGTCCTTCCTTTGCAGCCATATCCATCGTCTTATATCCGAGATATGTAAACTGCAAAACAGGGGCAGGTTCATCGGTCTCGATGGTAAAATTACCATCCATATCAGTTACAGCACGATGATTGGTGCCTTTTACGAGGATGGCAGCGCCAATGAGAGGTTCCTTGTTTTCATCGAGAAGCGTACCCTTATATGTACGTTTCTGTCTTGGTTGCTGGGTGCTTGGAGTTGTAGTAATTTCCTTTTTCTTCAGATAGATGATTCCATCCTTAATCACATAAGATACACCCTTATCCTTCAAGAGCTTGTTTAAAACATCCTCTACCTTACCGTTCTTCACCTGAACGGCATTCACCTGCATCTTTGCCAAGTTGTCGTCGTAAGTAAACTGGTATTTAGACTGTTTCTGGATTTTCTGGATGACTGCTCCCAAAGTGGTCTGAGAAACATTCAACGAAATCTGGGCTTTTACAGATGTCCAGGAACTGGAAACCAACATCAGAGCCAAGGCTGCAGCTGCGGTTTTAGTTTTTTGTAAATGATACCAATGTGTCATAATCCTTGTTTTTAGCATTTAGGTTGTTATAACTACCTTTTGTTGTTATTAATTTCAAATATATAACAGCAAAAAACAAAAAAACACTTACCCAAAAAATTATTTTTTTGAATAAGTGCTCTCTTTTTCTCGTATAACAGTATAATTAAGGTGTAAACCTTACTAATTCACTACTTCGTGATAAATACCTTACTGCCTTTCACGTGATAGTGGATAGGCAGGGTGTTCTGCAAGAGATCGAGAACCGAGTCGATGGTCTCCTTCTCTTTGATGACACCGGAGTAAGTATTCTCCTGATTGATGGTAGGATCAACAACCACCTGCACATCGTAGATATTCTCCAGCATCTTGGCAATTTCATTCACGCTTGCATTATTGAAAGAAGTCTTGTGCTCATGCCACATTGCATCCTTATAGACATCGGTTTCAGAAACCGTCATGCTACCTAAGCGCGCATCCACACATGCCTTCTGTCCTGGTTTCAAGACGATCATACCCTCATCATGATTTCCTTCTACCCTCACCTTACCTTCGAGCAAACTGACGGAAGCCTGCTGATGAGCCTTATCCACATGGAAATTGAAAACGGTACCGAGCACCTTAACACTCATCACATCGCTCTCTACGATGAAAGGCTTGTGCGGATTTTTGGTCACCTCAAAATAACCTTCACCGTCTATCTCTACCTTACGGTCGGAACCATCAAACTCTTTCGGATATTTGATGGAAGCAAGTTTGTTGAGCCAAACCTTAGTTCCATCAGGTAAAGTAACCGTCGTATCATTGTCGGCACTGGCCATCACCACCTGCATCTGCATATTAGAAATCGGATTGTGCTGGAGATAGAACCAGGCCAATCCACCCAATACGCAGACCACAGCAATCGCAGCAGCCCGACGCCACATACCTATTATATGCGCATGATGCTCAGCCTGCTGTTCATCCTTCATCTCCTTGATCTTAGCCTGCATTCTCTGTTCAGCAAGCATCAGTTGGGTCTTTGGCATGAACTGCGCCTTGAGCTCATCGCTCAACTTTTCTTCTTTGAAAAGTTCTTGTTTTTCCTCCGGAGAATTCTTCAACATATCCCTTAATGCGATGAGTTCCTCTTCCGTGCACTCACCTGCCAAGAATCTCGCCTTTAATTCCTCATTTATCATATAACAATCTTGCTTAATATCCTTTTAAATTAATGATCTAATTAATAGGGTGTCCAGTTCGTTGTACCAATTTTAGCTCACTTTTCTAAGCGTTTTGGTTCGTTCTGTAACCCAGTTTTTGGACAAGTGCTCGGTTGACCAAGTACTGATGTCCTTCAGTTTAACATTTACAATGCGCTCTTTGAAATTAATTGTTTTTGTAACGGATTCGTTCGAGACTTTTGGATATAACGGTATCGTCAGAACAAAAGACGTTACGCCGTACAGCTTGTTCGGCGACTTTTTGCTCTTATAGATGCCAAAAGTAGATTCAATAATGTCGGATGATACATTGATGCTCATGTTAGCAGTGAGAAGTGCTTCTTCCCGATTGAAGTATTCAAGCATCTTGATACCAGCATGTACCTGTCTGGAATGTGCATTTCCTAAGACATGAGTAATGATATGGAGCTTGCACTTCTTGCTCGTCATGATTGAGAAGCCTTCGTTCTTGCAGATGGCCTCGACGTGTCTTACAGCACAAAGTACAGCCTGCAGTTCCTTCAGCAGAGATTCATAATCCTTTATGAAGGCATACGCTTCCTGCATTTTCTCTGGTAGCGTGTCATAACAGTCAAGCATTTCATTACCCCAGAACACCCATGAAGACATATTCATGAACCGTGATATAGTTCTCATATTGGGAGGCAGCAAGTATGCCTTGTCAGTCAGATGATACTGCAATCGTTTCTTGCCAAGGAGTGTTGTAAACTCCACAAAATCAGATTGTTTCTCATAGACATTCTTGAGAATCACACCCATGGAATGACTGATGTCTGCATGATGTATATGCCTGGAGCCAGTGATGCCCTTGGTCAGATTATGACCATTGTCACTTATGATGTAATCGGGAGCATTTCCTGCAGATTTCTCTGCTTCCTCTATTCTGCTTTGAACGTCATCGCCGTTGAAGCCCTTGCTAACCGACATGTCAAGAATTGTGACATCCTCGTGTTTTATAGGACGCCCCTGATGCTCGGAAGGAATTGCAAGAGTCAAGAGAAGCTTCTGCTCGTTTATGGCAATGCTTTCGTCTACGACCATTGCAAACTTCTTGTCCTTGCATGGCTGCTCATCCTGATAAACGGAGAGACCAAGTTTCTTCACCCAGTTTTCTACGGTGTTGTAGCACGGAATCTTTCCAAATGTATCACCCAACAGCTCGGCGAAGATATCCAGGATAGTCACGACTGTGCGCAGCCCACATGGTGTACGCATGTAGATCAAAACGCAAAGTTGAATGACTATAAGAGGGAATCTATGTCCGGGAACAGGCTCGAGAGTAATCGACTTTGTTCGTCGGTCAATGTTATCTTCCGAACGTCTTTTTTTTTAAGCTCCTTCTGAGTCTTGTCATACTTAGCCTTGAGCTTGTCTTTCTGAGATGCAAGTTTCTTGTTCTCTTTACGAAGACGTTTTACCTCCTCCTGGAGTGACTCTTTATCTTGGTTTGAATCTAACTTTTTCATTGATTTATGTATCTTAAAATTATATACAAAGTTACTAAAAATCAACGAGTTATGCAAATTTTCAAAGAGATATTTCGTTACTTAAAACGTTAAATATTAGAGCGTTATATTAATAACTTAACGGGTGATTTCAGCATCTGTTTTTCGGAACATCTAACTGGACACCCTATCTAATTAAATACCATAACAATAATTGTTGAGAAAACACTTACTCAATAACCTATAAAAAAGGTATAAAAAATACAAAAAATATTCCCAAACGAGCCCTAAGAGACTTTAAAGCCTTATAAATATGGGCTTCAACGGTACGTACGGATACGTTCATCATCAGAGCAATCTCACTATTTTTCATATCCTTGAGATAGCTCAAAACGAATATTTCCCTGCATTTATCAGGAAGTTCCCCTATGGCCTGATTGATTTTTCTTCTCAACTCCATGTTTTCCATGTCCTGTTCTCCATCTCCCAACGAAGAGAAGTAGCACGACATACGCATTTCGTTGATATCTTCAATGGCTGCAATATTGACTTTCTTATAGCGCTTCAAGTAATTCAATCCTCTGGAGTAAATCGTCTTATAGAGGTATGATTCTATCTGCGGGACATCCGTCTCCAATGCATCCATACGATTCCACAATTCAAGAAAAGCTTCTTGAACTACATCATCGGCAGCATCCTCCCCTACGATACGTTTAGCATAATAAAACATTCGAGGGTAGTACTTCCTAAATATCGCTTGATACGATTCTTCTTTTACTGTCTGCATTACATAATATATCTTTATATATCTTTAGCTATTAGTTCTAATTTAGGTCGGTTTACGCCAGTTATCTGCGTATTTTCTTCACTTCTTGAACTACTTTGGGCGCAAAGATAAGTAAAAAAGATGATAAAAACAAATTTTTGCTTACAAATCAACTATAACATCTGTTATTTTTTTACTTTTTACTACTTTTCATAATTGTTTCTATACGTAAATTTAAAAACTGTAGTCAGTGCACTCCCTAAAGTCTGCTTTTAGTCATTAAACAACTATTACACAAAAACTTTTATTTATAAAAAGTATAGAACTTAGCAGACTATTTCTTAACTTGTCTTCAATGGTTACCTTTCTTCATCGCCTTTAAAATGCGATAGGATGTCGTGCGAAATCTTGTTGTTTTTATATACAATATTATACCCAAAAAGTCTGCTAGCACACTGCCAGCAGACTTCATTTTTCGCTAATTTACTCTAATACTGTAGTTACTGATTTACTTAGCAATAATCAATTAAAACGTATCCTAAAAACCTAATCTTTCAATGAAAACTATTCTACCCTTTTCTCTATAGTATGCTTTTAAAAAAGACCATTATCTTGGAATTTATTCAGCCACAGCCTGCTGCTCTGAAGAAGCCTGAACTTCTGTTGCCTCTGTAGGATTTGTCCCTGTAGGAGTAGAAATCTCCTGATTTTGCTGCTCAATAGAATCTTCTGCACCAGCCTGTGGAGTGACAGGAGTACTTACTGCTGAAGAATCTGTAGGAGTAGCAGGAGCTACGGTGTCAACTGGAGCAACCTGAGCGTTACTCATCATCTTATTGGATGCAAATACGTTACTTACTGAAACCATTACAATAGCTGCGATAGCTGCAAATACGAACTTTTTCATAATCTTATCGTTTTTAATTGTGAATATTTATTTTTTCTTTGTGGATTCATTGGCGAACCCACTAATGATATTCACAATCTGCGTGCCAAAAGAAGACAAAAATACAATACATGCTGATTATCAGATAGTTATACTATATGTACCAAAAACAAAGATTGTGGAAAATGGGGAAATCGTGTGGAAATATTCCACAAAAAACTGGGGAATGGCATTTTTTCATATAGATTATCTTTTCAAGTTTATTAGAATGAGATGATGGCAAATGGCATAAAAAGAAAAAGGCAACTGCAAGCATCTTCTGCCTACAACTGCCTTCCCTCTTATATATGGAAAACCTTATTTCTCCTAAAATGAAGAATATCGCTATTAAGCGAAGTTCTTCTTGTTGGCTATTGCACCAAGCTCTGCTACGGCTGCAACCACCACTGCTAAAATCATACCTAATACTATCATAATATAGTTCCTTTCTCTCTTAAAATCTGTTATCCTAATCTTTACCTTAATATATATACTCTCATACTGAGCATCCTAAGATGCTCATCTTCAAGCCTTTTTACTTGCTAAGATTCATTTTCTTGTTGATCTCTACAATCTCAGCAAATGTGATAGCCAATACAGCTAATGTCATTCCAAAAATCATCATAATTGTTACCCTTTCTTTACTTTAATTATCGTTATTCAATCTTTTCAAGTGCAAAGGTAATGCCTTTTTGTGTACGCACACAAATTTTGAAGGGATATTTTCAAAAAAGCCTATATTTCTTGACTTTTATCAATTTCTGTCATCGTCAGTAAGCCAAAATGGCGCATTGGAATTCACTATCTGCCAAATTACTTCTTAAGATTATTTGCTTGTCACAAATATTTTTTGTATTTTTGCATGCTTGAATATACAGGAAAGCTATTTGTATTTTTCGGTAATACAGATGGTAATTCTATAAAACAAGCCTCAAGTTCATCTTTCAAGTGAATGCCTTCCTGATACATTGCCCGGCATCATAGCAGGGTTCTTACCAAATACGCAGAAAAGAAGCATTGAAGAAACTGATGAAAATTCGAAGTAAATGTAGAGTAAATGTAGAGTAATTATGAGAAAGAACGCAAGAAAAAATCAACAGAAATATGTTGAACTTTCACTATTTCCTGAAGAAGAGAAAAATGACAATATAAAAAACTCTATCTCCTCAGAAAACAAAGAAAAAGAATATGATATTTCTGTGTGTCAAAGATTGTACTCTCCTACTAACAAAGAGTACAATCTGGCAGATTTGTTTGAAAGACTGTCCAAATCTGCTTTCCGCAGCCGATTCCGTCTTTCGAAGAAGGAAAAAGATTATATTAAAGAAAAAGGCTTGGCAACAATCCGTAAACATGCAGAGGATTTCATTGCCAAACGCCTTGCACCTGCCATAATTCCCAATGACGGTAAGCAAACACCAATGAGAGGGCATCCTGTATTTATTGCCCAACATGCCACAGGCTGCTGTTGCCGTAGTTGCTTCTTCAAATGGCATCATATACCAGCCGGAAAACTGCTGACAGAAGAAGAGCAGCAATACGCTGTTACGGTACTGATGACTTGGATTGAAAAACAACTGTGATAAGCTCTGTATGGATGACTTATTCATGAAGACTACTTCCTCTGACTGTTTCCTCGCTTTTGGATTCTTCCATACTTATCCTTATAGGTTGTAGTGGAGGAATTGCCAGTTTGTCGAGTGGTACTTGTACCCGTACGCTGCCCGTATTTATCACGATAGACCGTAGTTGTAGTAGAAGACGTTCCAGGATTTTTAATGCTGGTTGTGGAGGTTCCTGTCCTTTGACCATATTGGTCACGATATACCGTATGGGTCTTTCCCTGGGAATTTGTAGTACTCTTAGATCTTCCGGTAATCTTACCATATTTGTCCTTATATACAGTAACAGACTTATTCCCTCGAACGGTAGTCACAGCTGTACCCTGCAGTTCTCCATTCTTTCCCCGAATAGTCTCCTTGATAGTCTGAGGCTGCAAATAAAATAAGAAAAAATCCACCTTTAGAGGAAAAAAAATATGTGGAGAGCTTATACATTTAAAAAACTGAAGCAACAATATTACCTTTATAATTTTGTCGCACCTTTAAGAAGTTATGAATTTATCGCAAACCTTATAATTTTGTCGCAGATAAAAAATAAACTTTATTATTTTGTCCATATCCATCTTATAATTTCGTCGTAACATCTTATAAATCTGTCGCAGATTATGTTTGTAAATAATTGGTTTTCAATATGTTACAAATTCAGAAAATAATAAGCCAAAATAAAAGAGATAAAAATGAGCAGGACAATGTAATATATTAATAGGTATTATATTATATATATATTATACTAAAAAGGCTATTTTTGTCCCCATCCTACTGGAATCTACCCTTTTTCCTGCTTGTTTTTGGAAAGCCAAGCATCTTAAATAGAAAACAGACTTTTATGCGCGTTAAAATATGTATATTTCTGTTTTGTAGATTTAATTTTTTGTGTTTAAAATACCATAAAAATGAAAGAACAACAATTTTACTGCGACAAAATTATAAAGATAGAAATGCTATCTTATATAGAAGGTGCGACAAAATTATAAAGTATACTTGCCCCACTCATCATAACCTATATCTTGTTGTACAACCTTATAATTTTGTCGCAAATAGAACTATTACTACGTAAAAATAACATATCACTATATCACTACCTTCAAAAACTATGAACATCATGTATGAGAACTTAAAAAATAAAGGGAATAACTTTATAATTTTGTCGCAGCATTGATAGATACCTGCTTAGTACTGACTGAATAATCCTAATAAAAACACTATAAAAACACTTTCTTGAATCGTTTCTGCGACAAAATTATAAAGTAGAAAATCTCCCTACCCCAAAACCTTACAGCTGACAATAACTATCTAAAAATATTCCTATTTAAATATACGACAAAAATATAAATATAATAGATTCATTTGCGACATGTTTATAATTCAGTCTCAAATAACATCAAACAATAATTTTGGCTTATAATTTTGTCGTATCTTACTTTCGTGGAACCCAAATATAAGACCTAATTAACATTCCAGATGCACATATAAAGTAGTTAAATCTTATAATTTTGTCGCAACATTACATTTCAAAAATCATATAATAGACTTTATATCAATCAGTTAAAAAGTTTTCGTTCATGTATTTCATCAAAATTTGAAAATAAGTCTTCTCCTATGATATTAATTTCATTTGCGACAAAATTATAAAGCTTACTATAGATTTCTATCGTCATTAATGCCCATTTATAATCTTGTCGCAGCAAAATTGAAAATCTTATAATTTTGTCGCAGATTCACCAATAACTTTATAAAATTGTCGTAACAGATAATCAGCATAATTTAAAGTGAAATTTACTGTTTTATATCTAACTATCAGAAAATCAAATAGATAAGTTCATATGGAAAACTTTACTAACCAGACAATATTAGAAAGGAGTTTTAATAGATGAAAGTATTTGCGACAATAAACTTATTATAATGTCGCAAATACAATTAATCTTTTACTTCAAAACTTTATATTTTTGTCGCAATAGAATATGTAATGTATTGAATATCAGTGATTAACATAATGCTGCGACAGTTTTATAAATTTTAAAGAGACCGATAGTCTTAGTTAGGTTAAAAATACATAATATACGACATTGTTGCATTGTTTGTCGCACAAAAAGATGTATATTTGCGACAAATTTACAAAATATAATAAAATGACAAAGGATTCAAATGACAACATCGAGACGATAGAGGCTGAGGAAATCAATCCCTCAGATTCTTCTTCTAACTCGAATATTCTGAAGCGTAAAGGTGGAAGACCCAAGAAAACAGACAAGGATATTCTCAGTAATATTCCGCACTACTTCATCACTCAGCCTAATGACGTGACGCAAGCAATCAGTAACCTGACTGCAGTGGAACGAAACTGTTGGCTGCAGATTATCCGTGGAATTCAAAAGAAGAAAGATCTTCCTGATGGGCATCCTGAAAAATACCAGATTACGCTCTCACGTACCCAGCTTCTGGAATGTGTCTCCGGGCATAGTTCCAACTTGGATTATGCCTTCAATGCACTCAAGAATATCACGGATGCTAAGAAGGTTTTTCATTCCAAGGATGGACACCGTATTTATGCCGGTCTTTTGTCATATGTTGATGAGCATCCAGATCAGGAAACTTATACTGTAGGTATTACTCCTGTTCTCCTCCCCTACTTCACCAATCTTTCATCTGAATTTACTGTGTTTGACATGTATATAGAGATGGGGTTCAAAAGTGTCTATTCACAGCGCTTTTATGAATTCTGTTGCCAATATCGAAACAAGGAGGATAAGGTTTTCTTCATGACTGTACAGGATATCAAAAAGATGTTCAATTTGTTGGAAGTTCGCGATGAAAAAGGAAATGTCGTTCAGAAAGAGCAATATAAAAATGGTTCTGACTTCAAAAAACGAGTGCTTGATAAAGCGAAAGATGATATACGGAAGGTTTTTGATGCCGGTCTTTGTGATGTCTGTTTCGATTATAAGGTAAAGAGCAAGAATTCAAGAGGTGCAGTAACTGCTTATTATTTCATTATTGAAACAAATGGTAATACTGCTAAATTAGGTGCTCAAAAGCCTACAATTCCTCAAATCTCTATGCTTTCTGAGAGTTATGGAGCTAAGCTTACTAAGCTGCTTACCATTATCAATACTTTTATGAGAAGTCATTTCCGTGTGGAACAGTCAAATTATTATGTTCAAGCGATAAGTAAAACTGTAGCCAAGGTCGATAGTCAGTCAGAAAGAGTGGAAATCCTTAATAGTATTTCGAAGCAGTTGAAAAAGATTGCAACTCGGTATAATAAAGAGGATTTTGACACCAATGAACGTAAAATTTGTGGTTCTGTGTGCAAGATGCTTTATGAGGATTTTGGTGTACCCTATATGAATGGCAAGCCAGGCAAGGGTACACAATCCAGACTTAATTTTTAATTCATTATGCTTATAACTATCTATGATTCAGATAATTACAAAATTTAATTCTTCTATTCCTTCTGTTAGAAAAGTGAAGAATTGGTTGCTGAATGATCCTTTTCATGTTTGGCATGGAAGGGATCGTTTGGTTGTCTTTTTCATTTTAGCTGGCGATGAAGCTGCTAATGCTTTTTTGCCTTTACCCGATGGAGATTTTTCTGTAGAAGATGAAAGTATCCGTGCCATTTTAGAATCAACCCATCAGCAGGAGTTGGAAAAAAGAAAATATTATCAGCAGGTATATCTGAAACTTAGTAAGCTTTTAGATAACCTGGATGATTTAAACTTGCAGGCTGAATCTTTCGCTGAGGAGGATGAATACCATTTTGATTTGAAAAATCAGATTTTGTTGTTACACGATAAATTGCTTGATTTTATTAATGATGTTTTCGTCTGGCGTGATCATAAGGAAATGGGGAATTATTTAGGTGAAATACAATCACTTACTTCAGACTCTTAGTAACATGAAAGCTTATCTACATGTTTGCATACCTACAAAAATACAAATTATATTGTTGTAATGTTTATATGCATACAAATGTTATTACTCCACTCTATTCGCTATTTAGTTGATAATTAAAGGATTGTGTAATATTTGTTTTGATGCTAACATGCAAACATGTTTCTAAAAACACAAAATAACTTAAAATATTGATTACATGCAAACAATTTTGCTTATTTCCTTGTATTTTTCAAATTAATATTGTATCTTTGCAAACAGAAATCAATTTATATTTTAAATATGGAGAATCAGTTGAAAATGATACTCGCCATCGTCAATAATAAGGGTGGTGTTGGCAAGACAACTACTGTGCAGAATTTAGCTGCCGGTATGCTTCGTAAAAACAAGAAATTAAAAATCCTTGAAATAGACTTAGACCCTCAATGTAACCTAACATTGCTGAATCATGCACCAGAAGGCTGCGCTACGATTTTTGAGTCTATGGTTGAATGCAAGGGTATGCCGATTTATAAATCTGATATAGGTATTTATTATGTACCAGGAGCTGCCAAGATGCAGGATATTGATCCATTCCTTCAGAATACTGGTGCTCCTCGACAGGTATTGGGTGCATGTATTAACAGCGATTGTGTTGATATGACAGGTGAAGGTATTAAAAATCCAATTGATTTTTTTGATTATATATTTATTGACTGCCCTCCTGCCCTATCTCAATCAACCTATAATGCTATGGTAGTAGCCAGTCATTTGTTGGTTCCTGTACAGATGGAAGGTCTTTCTGTAAATGGATTAGCTGCAATTCTGGGAGCTATGGAGGAAGTTAAAAATGGTCGTTTTGCATTGAATCAGGACCTGGAACTCCTTGGTTTACTGCCTGTTATGGTAGATGAGCGTCCAAGAATAGTACGTCAGGCAATACAATACTTGAAGGATACATATGGAAGAAAAGTTATCGAACATGGCATTCGCAGATGCATCAAAGTAAATGAGGCTCAGACCGAAATGACCGATCTCTTTCACTACGCTCCATATTGTACAGCAGCAAATGATTATTCAGCGGTTATTAAAGAGATTTTTGGTATTTAATTTATATTATAGTAGTTCATTCTTTAAATTTTGAAATTATGGCAAAAGATTTTCGTGCAGCTTTCAGTAATATGAATCAAGCGGTTCGTCCAGGTGGTGCAGGTAACGTTCAGCCGGCAGCTTCTCAACCTGCTGCTCCTGTCGAGAAGAAGATGACCGCTATTGAAAGAAGATCCAAATTGCATGGTGTACAAACTTATCTAACTGATGAGGAATACGAAATGCTGATGATTGCAAAGATTAGAACCAAAAAGAAATTTGAGGAGATCTTGCATGACAGTTTGATTGAATATATAAAGAATTATCAATAAAATTCTTTTTTAAAAACCGGGAATCAAGTTCTCGGTTTTAATTTTTACTCTTTATTATGCAAACATGTATATTTGTTATGAATTTTGGTAGCAAACAAATTTGAATCCTTTTGCTTAATCTTGTATATGTTGTTTTATATGGTTTACTTATATTTTGCGAATGTTTGTGTGATACCATGCAAACATGATGGTATGAATGAATGATGTTTTGATAGCAAGTTGCTCAAATACCTCATACACAGATATTTATATTTTCTCTATTTCTATTTCTATCACTTTCAAAAAATAAATGCAAACAAAGCCACAAGATTACATGTCGAAATAACTACAAGTAAACAATACCGAATGTTTGATTGTGATTTTGTTATTTAGTCTACATGGTTTGTTGCTTACAAATTTTCTGGCTGTCTTCATTCATGTTCGCATTCATGTATTCTTTCATGTTTGCATTCATATATCCTTTTATGTTTGCATTCGTGTATCCTTTTATGTTTGCATTCATGTTTTCATTCATGTCTTAAACTTTTTATATCATATTATCTTGTCTCAGTAAATTTCCTTAAAGTCTTTTTTGTTTGCGAAATAACATGCATATATGTTCTTCTGTCGTCATTATGGCAAAACTATATTTTTGTATAATTACTTGTGTGGTACCAAAATCTCATCTTTGTGTAATTGTTTGTATGATTGGAATACGACATGATGACTGTATATTTAAATAATTTGTTGTTATGTAGAAATGTATAGATGTTTGCAAGACTACATGTTTTGTAATTAACATAACGATTTGCAAACATTTATTTAAATCCCTGATATACAATGTTTAAGATTGTTTGTTAAGCAAATAAACATGTTTGCATACAAACAAGCTTGGTTTTTCGAGTCGTACTAAAGATATTAAGATGTACAATAACTTTAGTCTTTCAATGTTGTAGTGTTGAGTTCAGACATGAATTCAATAATAGATTCTATTTATTTTCTCTCCTGAGATTAGCTTTCTGTAATGCAGGCAGACTTATTCATTTTTACAATTATTTCCTTTTAAAGACCTATATTACAGTTTTTTTTTGTAATATTGCATCTCAAAAATGCAATTTAATTTTATTATTTCGGAATTTATTCCTTTTTAATTGTTGTTTTCATTAAAAACTTGTATTTTAAGATGGATACTAGAATTATCATATTGAGTGACAATCGAACCGTTAATCCACTGCTTGAAGTTGAGCATGGATTATCCGTATATATGGAGTATAATGGTAGGAAGTACCTGCTGGATACTGGTGCTTCGGATTTGTTTATACGCAATGCAGAGAAGCTTGGAGTTAATTTGTGTGAAGTGGATTATTGTTTGATTTCTCATGGACATAATGATCATATAGGTGGGCTTTCTGTCTTTTTGGAGATGAATCACAGAGCAAAGATCATCTTATCTGATGAGATTCCTGGGGCAGAATATGCTTCTGTTAGACGTTATCATCATTCAATAACTGGCAATGTTGATTTTCAGAAGTATCATCAGCGTTTCATTTTTATTCATGAGGATACTTTCGTGGATGGTATCCATATTTATACCCATTTGGCTCATCATCATGCAAAGCCATTGGGGGATAGAACATTATTGATTAAAACTGATAATGGTGAGTATGTAAGGTATGATTTTTCTCATGAACTGGCTTTTGTGATTGGAGATGTTCTTTTTACTGGCTGTGCTCATCATGGCATTTTGAATATTCTGGAATCCATTCAGGAACTTATTCGGCTGAGCATAGGAGGTTTCCATCTATTAGACAGTCATTTGAGTGAGTATTATGAAACGGATGAGCAGTTGCAGGAGATTGCATCAGAATTAGCGAACCGCTATCCTGATGTAGTTTTTTACACAGGACATTGTACGGGAGAACATTGCTTTGAGGTGTTATCCCGAGAAAAAGGACTGAGGATTCATCAATTTCATGTGGGTAAAATGTGTCAATAGATTAAGTCTTAAATCTACAATGTAATTGCTCTATTGAAAGTGAGATAAAGAGTAACGTTAATTAAAGGCTTTTGAAGTCTGCTTGCAGTGATGCTGGCAGACTTCAAAAGCTTTTAATGCCTATTTTTTTAGTTGATTCGTATATCGTCAATACTTCTATTCTTGGCAAATCTATTAAGATCCACCCAGTTCCAAACTCCAGGCACACGACCATGTCTGCTGTACTGCCAGATATCATAATGGGGTTTACCTGGTAAAACAGGTTCATGATTATAACTGGCAATCCAAAGGTAGTAGCCGTCAAACTCTGGACTAAGATAATCTTTGAAATAACTCTCACTACAATATATAATAGGTGTATGTCCATAGTAGGATTTACAGAGTTTGCAGAAAGTTTTCAGGAGTGACTGGATTTCACTTTTACTGAGTCCCTTGGTACCATCATCCTCTGCATCCACTACGGGCAAAAGATTTTGTTTTTCCTTATCATATACAGCCCGAAAATTCTCAAATTGTAAAACCGCCGGCATCTTAGTAAGAAAATGGTATGAACCTACGGATATTTGATGTTTTCTCGCATTTTTAATATTTTCTTCATACCAAGGATCCTTGATACTTGTTCCTTCTGTAGCTTTCACATAGATGAATTTCAATCGTTTTACATTACTGAGTTCTTCCCAATGAATTCTTCCCTGATGTCTCGAGATATCAATCCCATCATAACTTCCTGAATATTGACCTGATGTCAAATCATGGGTAGGCCATTTGTTATCTGATGATTTCTCTATTATATAAGATGTGATCATTCTATATGCTTCAAATCCGATGATACATCCTGCTAAGAGGATGATAGCAAGATAGATAAGTTTCTTGCCTATATGTTTCTTTTTATTTTGTTTTTTTCTTCTTGCCATATCTAAAAGGTACCTTTTTGTTCTCGCCAGTAGGGTAGGAGAGTACATGTAAGTCTTCCTTACCATAGCGAAATCAACCATTTTGGTTGACGATGCAAAGATACGAAATTTATTTCATTCACGAGTTCTTTTCCATAACTTCTCATCTCCATATCTTCTAAATCCTGTATTCCTATCGCTTTTTGGGTCTTAAATCTTTGATTTCTGAGCATTTTTCTTTCTATTCTCAAAGTTTTGCAGTACTTTTGTAACCAATTAGAGCGTAAAATAGAAAGATAGATTTCTCATGACTAAGAATTTTGATAGACAAAGAAAAATGAATACGGAATCAGGAATGATATTGAAAGTATCATTTCTGGTGGTCGTATTTTTGATGATAATACTTACCCCTGGTGTCGCCCAGAATAAGAAACCTCGCAAGAAGTTGAAGGAATGGCTCCAAATGGCGGATAGTCTGCGGCTCCAGTTGCGGCAATCTGCTGATAAGGGGTGTATGCTTCAATGGGGCGACTCTCTTCTCATGGTAGAACTGAGTAAAAGCAAAATGAGTGAAAAGAAAAAGCAAAGATTCCTGAAGCATTATGCCAAGATTCAAAAACGCTTGAGTCTCTATGACCGCCGTCTCTTTTGGGGTGATTCTCTCTTGGCTGCCAATTATTACAAGGTCAAGTATGATACCAATTATATCACCCGTCCCAATGCCAGATGGACGATAAAAATGAGAGGCAATCTCTCTGGAGCTGATTTGGAAACAATGGTGAAGACGAATGATATAGAATCCAGAACGAAGGTGATGGCAGACTGTCGGGGAACTCTCTCTATGGCAGTGGCTTATAGAGGTTTAGGGCTAGGTTTGGCTGTTAATCCCGCCAAGTTGGCAGGTAAGAATCAGGATTATGAGTTCAATCTTAATTCCTATAGCAATCGATATGGTTTCGATGTCGTGTATCTTTCATCAAAGACTTTTCATGGTAGCCAGAAAATAGGATCCAATCAGATTGATGTTCATAAAGGAGAAATTTCCCAGCAGGCACTCAATCTCAATTTTTATTATGCCTTCAATTATCGTAAATTCTCCTTCCCGGCAGCTTTCAGCCAAAGTTATATACAGAAGCGGAGTGCCGGCAGTTGGATGATAGGTGCCAGTTTTGATGGGTCCAAGACGAAAGTGAAGGGTATGACCATTCGTCTTAACGAGTTCGCACTTGGAGCAGGATATGGATATAATTTCGTTCCATCTTCTCATTGGCTTTTTCATCTTTCAGCCTTGCCTACCATCACGGTTTATTCCCATGACTATACCAAGATGAAGGCGGAAGTAGAAGAGGGGAGTGTTGATAATGAATACCAAACCATCCGCAATAGTATGAAATATCATTTCCCGTCAGCCATAATTACGGGCCGAGGTGCAGCTGTCTATTCTTGGAGAAATAAATTTGCAGGTGCCACAGCAGTTTATAATTTCTCTGTTGCAGGAGATGAGGACCACCTTCAAGTGAAGAGAAATAAATGGCGTGTAAGGATGTTCTTTGGATTTAGATTCTAAGAAATTTATATCGCTTGTTGCCGAAGTGCAAATGACTTGTTTACGTCTCATATCATTTATTTAATACTTATCTCAGGAAAAAGATTAAAAAGTTGTACCTCGGCTTTCAAATCTAAATTTAAGACGCCTTTTGGTAGTGGAAAAACTATCAAAAGGCGTCTTACTTGTACTTTTTACAGCCTTGGTGGGTCAAGAACATCTGTTTGCTGTATAGTAAAAAAACTTTCCATTGTAGTAAAGTGAAAAATCACAGACTACAGGAGTTTCACTGCTTTGCAACTCCTGAATCTATTGCTAATGGAATAAAATAATCTATTTCGGGCTATTGATAAGTTACTGATTTTCAAGAACATAACTCATAGAAAATCTACATGACTTAACGAAGCGCTTTATTGCAACTTAATGATGCGCTTTATTACAACCTAACGAAGCGCATCATTAGCACCTAACGAAGCGCATCATTAGACCTCAATAAAGCGCTTCGTTATAGTTTATATATTTGTTTCCTTTTTGAAAAAGCTTTTTTCAATAGTTGTCGCTTGATTTTTAAATGACAAAAAGCGACAAATCTATTCGAAAATACTAGTATATTTTTGGTTAAAAGTATTCTAAAGACTTACTAGAAACATCTTGATTTTTAATTTAATGATTGTTAAAATTAAGCCTCAATATTAATATTTTCTTCAATTTTTTATTTCATTTTCATTTTCTTTTCATATCTTTGTACTCGGACTGTGTACAGTCACGTTCTTCTTATAATAGAACAGAAACATAGATATGGACGCATTGCCTAATGCAGACACCCGACGAGGCGGTAAAAATCCCTCCAGTGCTGGATTTACTTCCAGTACCTCCCCCAAAGTTCAAGGTCAAAAGGCTATGAACTCACAAACAGGGGTGTCCTCGAATTGTGTGCCAAAAGAAAAGAAGCAATGGTTTGTTCTACGTGCTACTTATGGTAGAACAGAGAAGGCTCTCAGTTTTCTTCAAGCCAAGAATATTGAGACATATTTGCCAATGCATGATGTCATAAAAGAAATTGATGGGAGGCGGAAACGCATTAAAGAGCCTCTGCTTCCTAATATTATTTTTGCCTATATGACTCGTGAGAAAACTTATGAGTTTGTTAGGAAGCCTGCGCTCACTGCTTCTTGGCTAAAATACTACACCGACAAGACTAAACCTATCGAACCAGTAACGGGTAAAAATCCTCCTGTAATCATCCCAGATAACGAGATGATGAACTTCATTAAACTAACAAGTGTAAATAGTGAGCACATCATGGTTTTGCCACCAGAACGTTGCCATTTTAAGAGTGGTGATTTGGTGAGAGTAATTGCAGGCGCATTTACTGGAGTGGTTGGTCGTGTAGGAAGAGCTGCTGGACAGCAACGAGTATTTGTTGTACTTGAAGGTCTTTGTAATGTCGCAACGGCATACGTCCCGAATGATTTTATACAAAGAATTGAAACATTTTCAGGGCTGAAAGTTTGTATATGTGCCTTTTCCTATCAATCTTGATGATGTTTCTCTTGATACGAAACTGTATGATCGGTAAATGGCGATGCAGACACTGAAACTGGTAATGAAATTGGGAATTGAAATAAAGAGAAAATAAAAATATGCAAATATTCAAAAGCAAAACAAATAATAGATTGATGATACCCTTACTTGTTTTATGGGCTGTATGTCTTGTTATAAAACTTGTATTGTATTTTCTTCTATCCATGGATAGTATTTCGTCTTCTTGTCGTGTTTATTCATTATTTGGGCAATATGATATCCTCAGGAGATTTTTAGATTTTCTACAGGATCTTACTTATGGAGACATAATCCTGCCATCAATCATACTTATGGCTCTTTTTTTATGGTTCATGGGTAGTGTGTATGACTATCGGGGACAGTTATCGTCCACAAAATGCCATAGGTTGATTTTGGGAGCATTACTTAAAACGAAGTGTGAACGTTGTATGATTCCTGCATCCTTGGCATCTGTCTTGATAGCTTATGTTTTTTGGCGGTTAGGATATATATTTGTTTCTAAAATATTGATAGTCACATTAATGACGCTTTTTCTGTGGGGTGCATGGTTTGTGACTAAAACTTTAAATAGGATATTCAGTCTGCGCAGACAGGAAACGTATATCACATGGAGTCAAATTTCTTTGTTGGCTGCTTTTGGATTATGGATTGTTGTGATAGTATGTTGTTTGAATTTACAAAACAATAATCCCACCGATACGGCAATTATTACTGTATTTGGTGCGGTACTCGGTTGGATATTCCAGGATACCATCAAGAGTGTTGCTGCATTTTTTTATCTTCGTGCAAATGGACTGCTGCAGATTGGCGACTTGATTGCAGTACCAGCAAAGGGTATAGAAGGATTTGTACGAACCATATCTCTCACCACCGTAACAATAGAAAACTGGGATACAACAACATCTGCATTCCCTACTTTTATCCTGCATGCTGATCATTTCAAGAACAGCCAGCGTATGTTAGAAGGTAAGACGCTCGGAAGATTGATGAAAAAGACATTTATTATTGACTCTGGTTGGGTTCACCCATTGACAGACAATGATATTAAACGATTGCGAAGAGCATTGGATGTAGAAAACTTTTTTGTTGAAAAGGAAGTGAAATGTGACAAGCTAAATATAGAGGTTTTCCGTCTTTACATTTATCATTGGCTGATGAACAATCCAAACGTATCACAGCAGCCGCGCTTGATAGTGCGCTGGCTTGAACAGACCAGTGAGGGACTTCCTCTCCAACTTTTAGTCTATCTTACAGACACTATGCTCGATGCCTTTGAATGGCAGCAATCTCAAATTATGGAACACGTAATTAAGGCGATGGGATGGTTCGACTTGCAACTCTATCAGAGTCCTTCGGGATATGATGCAAGCAACAGTAATATTTATCTTACGCAGCAAACTGCCGATTATCGTAAAAAACCAGATGAAAATGCTAGACTTAAATAATAATATAGGTTACAAGGAGGATCTTTTCAGAAAGATGCGTCCGTTGCCTCCTTATGAACAGAGAGATTTTGCAGAATGCCAAGACTCCTTTGACGAGAAAATCATTGAAGGTTGGTATTGCGCAAGGGAATATGTACTCGAACAATTAAGTAAGGATAAGAATATGGGTGCTGATGGGATTCATCCCTTTTCGTCAGATCATGTTCATGTCATTATTCATTATACATCCCCTATGGCTTTGTATGTTGCCAGACAAGTAGCATTGGTGGCTCATTTTCCTAATTTCAGAGAGGGTGCAGGCAAAAAGTGCATTCCCGAATACTGCACAAAGATTACGATTCTATACAATCGTACCGTGCATTCCAATATTATAAAAGAGTTGAAGAAGGATGAATATCTCTGCAATTTGCCTGATGTCTGTAAGTGTAGTCTTGTGAATGGTAATACGAGGGAAACTTATGAGGTAATCAATAAGCAGTCATATATTGACATCGAATTAGAACTCGTAGCCTACGAAGACGATGAATTTAACGAATACACCCCGAAAAGGGAAGAAGGTAGCAGTTTGCAACCTGTCATAATCGATAATGACGTACTTGGGAAAATAAGCCATAGTACTCAAAAAATAGACGTTCGAAATGCTCGTCGTGTAAACATGGTGTATAATGTAGGTGCAGACATAGACAACCTTCCTCCCGATGATCCGAATACTGCCGAACGTTATGGCAAGGCATTGCTCTATTTCTGCTATCAACAACCGTTAGAAGAAACAAAAGAAAAATGGGATAGTCTTTGTTCAGATAAAGAAAATGATATGACACTTGCATATCAGATAAATTTGCGTAATAAACTCTCCAACGTATTTTGTTCCGACTGCATTCCTACACGTATCAAGTCTGTATTGGACAAACCTGATGATTTGCTAACAAAAGACGAAAAAGAACTTCTTGCTATAGTGAATGATAATCTTCAGGTATTGGCACAATGTGAGCATGCCCGTTGGAATGTAGAGAAACTCATCCTTGGTTTTTCTCCACTTACTCCCGAAGAACGGTGGGAGGATGCTCAACTTTTCGGAACTTCCCGCAATGTATATCGCAAATCTTTAAAGAAAAAAGGGCATCACATTGACCTTTGCTCTTATCAGGATCTTCGACGGATTGACCCAGGAAATATGAAGTATGATTGCTTCTTAATGCTGGCAATTCCTAAAATATTGAGAAGTTATTAGTTTTATGTATTCATCTTTAATTTTAAAACGATGAAAAAGATTCATATTTTTGTAGCAGGGGCAAAAGACCTGAAGCTGCAGCGTACGGCTCTTAAAGCCTTAGGAAATGATATCAATGCAGAGTTTGAACATTCTGGAAATGATACGAGTCTCTCCATAAGAACGTATGAGAATTTTGGAGAAAACCAAGAAGAATATAATACATATATTCAAGACAAGGCTGACTTGATAATTTTCGTATTGGAAGGTAAAATAGGTCCTTATACGGAAAAAGAATTTTTGGTAGCTTATCAGCAGCTCAAACTGAAAAAGCATCCGCAAATCTTAGTATTCTTAAAAGAGTTTACTGAGCAAACTCCAGATATCTTATATATCGAAGGACTCTTGAAAGGTTCTATCAACCAGTTCTATGTTTCTTATAAAAACAATGAGGACTTAATTGCGAAAGCAAAGGATCGTATCAAGAAGTTCGTGTCGCAACATAAGGAGAGTAAATCATGTAAGGGATTCATAAAAAAATATCTCAAACCGATAGGATTGGTGGTGGCAGCAGTGGTCTTGATAGGAGTTGCCATCTTGGCTCAAAACTTGTTTAAGTCTCCAATACTATTATTGACTGGTGGTGGTTCTGCTGCAAATTTCATTGAGAGAAATCATCCTGGTTTCAACCTGCGTAACTTTGATGGCGGTTATTATGTACACCTTCCAAGTAGTAATGCCTGGCTTTTGTTAACAGAGGAGGTGATAACTCCTGGTGTTGCTAATCAACGGCAGTATTATCCTGTTTGTTTATCAGCGGAACAGGCTAAAGATAGCTGTTTCTTAACAGTCACTTCTAAAAACTCTTTCATTCAGAAAGGTTCTATTATAGAGGTGAAGGTAGGTTATGATACGCTGAGTGTTTGTTTAAAAAACGATGATGTATTCAAACACATGATAAAGGATTTTGATAGTAGAAGAATCACCAGCTCTGAACTTGCTTCAATTATAGCCAATCGTAAGAAAAATCATGTAAATGTGTTTACTACGAGTACAGGAAGTGGCACACGACATACTTTTGAAAAATTATTGGCAAAGGAAAATTATCTATTGGCAAAGGATACGACATATCTCTTCTCCGAAGATTCTGATTTACCTACGGTTAATAGGGATGGAAGCCCATATATTCTTCTGGATAGTAAGGCTTACTGTATGAAGAAACTCTACGAAAGCGACGTGAAGTTGGGCAAGGCTTTTAATCTTGTTGTAGTAAATGACGAGGATAAATCCCCTGTCTTGAAACCTATTTATCTCTATTTCATGGCTTATAATGAAAAGGGAGGAAATGATCTGACAATCCCTCAGCCTATCATAAAGCTGTTGAAAGAATTGAATTTTAATGTGGGTAAAAAAGTAAAAGACAATACGATTCGTCGTTATTCAACAGATAGTATTATCCTCAAGTTTGATGAGTTGCCAGAAATCAACTAAATAAAGACACATATAGGTATGCTGATAGAAGATAAAGATAGAAATGATAATGAAGTCGTTCGGAAACTTATCGCTGAAGCAGAGAAGTATTCTTTAGCAGAGCATGGAAATGAGCGATTGGAATGCTACTTGCTGTTGAGCAATATGACGTCTTTGTGGTTGTTGCAGACAACAGGCATTCCTGATGATTTATATCAGAAGGTGGATGTTTTTGCCACGACCCAAGAGGATTTTATGGCGAAGTCTATCTTCGTTAAATTACCTCATATTAAGTCTCCTTATCCAGCTTTAGACAGAAAACCTATTGATGTAAACTCGGAAACTACGGTGCATCTGGTCATCTTAGGAAAGAATGATTTGGCAGAGGCTTTGGCTATTAATGCTGCTTTAGTGGCTCATTATCCTAATTATTGCCGTGATCATCGTTTGAGAACACGTATCTCTATTGTGGCGGATGATATCTATGAATGGAAAGATCAATTGATACAACGCTATCAGCATCTGTTTGATAATTCTTATTATAGAATCATCAATCTTGAGGAAGAAAATCCCCATTGTCTTTGTCATCAACCTATGTATGGTAAGACTCGTGAAGATTTTGTGGATGTGGAGTGGGAGTTTGTGAACGGAAATTTGCGCAATGATGCTTTGAGGACAAAACTGTCGGAATGGGGCGAATCGGAAAATCAGCAACTTACAGTGGCAATTTGTACGGACGATCAGCAACGCAACTTTATAGAAGCGTTTACGCTGCCAGAGGAGTTGTATAAGAATCAGATTCCTGTGTTGTGCTATACAGAAGAGAGCGATATGATGAACTTGATTAAGAATGACGATAGGTATCAAACTGTATTCCCATTTGGCAGTTATATATGTCAAATGGGAATTCTTGAATCCTTGAAGCAACTTGCCATGAGAGTGAATTATGTATATGATTATTGTTTCTCATTGCCACATAATGCTCCCATTTCGTCTCCATCGGTTATTGATGAAAGCAAATTGGATAGTTTGTGGACACAAGTTGGTTCGCTTCCAAAGCAATATTCCAATATATTCAATGCCATGACCATTGGTTCCAAAATGCATTCGCTTGGACATGGGCAGGAAGATTGGCAAAGGTATTATGCTTTGTCAAAGCAAGAAATAGAGATAATGACAGAGGTAGAACACAACAGATGGAATATGGAAGAACTAATTCTTGGTTATCGACCTGTGACTGACGATGAGCAGAAAATGATAGAGAAGGATATATCTTTAAAAAAGAAATTTCGTGAAAAGAAAATACACTATGACATAAGGGCATTTCATGACCTACGTCCTGATGCGACAGGTAAGCAAGTCTATGTCTATGACTTGGCACTTACTCAAGGCATTCCGCTCATAGTAAAAAGCTGTTTCCGTTAGTTTTTAAGGAGTTCCATTTTTGTTCTCTTACTAAATGAATTTCGAAATATCATGTATTATAAGTTGACATACCATAATTCTGTAGATAAAAAGCAAGTAGGAGATTTCTTCCTATGTGGAGCCCAGAAGTTGGATATAGGACAGACAAACTGTTGCGAACTTAGATTGCCTGAATCTTCTGATTTTGAACCTGTAGTTTTTGCAACCATTTTGTGCAAACAAGAAGGGAAAGGATATTTTATCATCAGACGAACAGACTTCCATGAGTTGCAGATTAATGGGAAACGATTGAATATTTGCCAATCCTTGAAAGATGGCGACTTGATTTCTTTTGTGGTTGATGGAAAGATCATATCACTTTTGTTTTCTATGTATAATGATGGCGAATATAGTGCTTCGATGGGAGTTGTTTATAAGAAGTATAAGCCAAATCGAAAAATTCAATATGGGATAGCTGGTATTGCATTTTTGGCACTTTTGATATCTGCTTTGTCAATGTGTTTCAGGAAAGATTATCATATCCTTCGTCATGAGAACATAGATGCTTATGCTGCTTCTATTTATCATATTCATGTAGATTCCGTTTATCTTCTACAAGACAGCATTATAAATGGAAAGATGGAGGAACAGATGTTGGAAGCTATTGCTTTAGATAGGCAGGTTGCTGGAACTTGTTTCCTGACATGTGATAGCTTGTTTGTAACAGCTCGTCATTGTGTAGAACCTTGGATAAATGATGAGGATTGGAATGGAATTTCTTATGATGACAAGATGTCTCCTGCTGTGAGATTGGCAACGATGGCAGAGACTCGTAATATGATGTTGGGAGAAGAAAAATATAAAGTCAAGGCTCATTGTATAATCAGCAAGGGTCTTGAACTATATGAGTATTATTCCACAGATTTCCATTTTAATAAGTCGAGAGATCAAGTCGTTTGTCTTGGAACTGATCAGCATCCTATCTATTGTCGAACCATTGTTCCATTAGCATCCAGACGTGACATGGAATTGGGTGATTTTGCCTATGTGGAATCCAAAGGTCTGAAGGGAAATCTCCAATTAGCAGATATGAAGGATATGAAGGCTTTTAGGAAACAGGCAGATAAAGACATTGTAGCCATCGGATTTCCATTGAATGATAACCAAGAAGAAGGTATTTGCGCAAAGGCATTTGGTAATAGTCAGAATGTGGAGTTGGTAAAGAATGATAGCGAAATAGCAGGTTGTATACAAATGTCGGCACCTATCAATCCTGGCAATTCTGGAGGTCCTGTCTTGGCAAAAATTCAAGATAGAATTTTAGTGATAGGAATCGTTTCTAAGGCGGATGGACAAGCAACGCAAGGTACATTTTGGGCAGTTCCTTCTACAGAAATTGTTTCATTGAAGCAACGTGGAGGAAATATTATTGATACTTTAATATTTAGAAGATGATTTGTTTGGATGAGATAGTCGGCTATATGACAGAAAATTCCATATGGCATCTGATGGATTTCCTGTTGAGAGCAAGGTTCGACAAAACACCTGCTCATTTGAATCCTTATATGATAGGAGTAGATCATGATGAGTTCTGCTTTTTAGAGAAAAATGTAGAAAAATCAAATGTAGAGGAAAGCGAATATGTTTGGCAAATCGGGCATCTTGCCTTTTATGCATTGATGGGAATGCCAGCCTTTGGTGCAGATGATGATAGAACCCAGACACCGCAAACGGAAGTTCCTAATATAGGTGTCTCTCATTGTAGCGAAACTTTGAGCAGTCTGATTCATAGATGTCTTCTTTTCGAGTCCTCAAGAAGACCCAAACTGTCTGATTTGCAACAATATATTGCAGACAACATGGATAAAAAACTATTTCCAAAGAAAAAGATAACCAATGCGAAGGGTAAGAACTATTCTGATTCTTTGGTCAACTTTTGGCCAGAGGAGATGGTTACAGTCATAGTTTTGATATTGATGATGGTATGTCCCAATATTGCTTATGCCCAAACCGATGTACCCAAGGAAATGGTCACTATTATAAATAGGTGTAAATCTTTGCGTACTTCAGCAAATGCTAATAAAGTGTCTCGTGAATTCCTTTTTGACAAACAATGGACTCTCATGGATGAAATTGATATAGATAGGCATGGCGAATGTACGGTCAAAGATAGGGTGACGATGTTCGGGGTCAATGACATGGGATACCGCATTGCTAAAAGACAAAATGGCGTAACCAATATGGGTGGCAGATTCCGTAATGGGCAAGATGAGCGGTACAAGTTTTCTTTTATTGAAATTACGGTTAAGAAGAATATGTCAGTGAGCTATGAGATAACGGGGCGACAGGGATTGCAACAGTTTGCTGTTCTGCCTTATCATAATACATCGTTATTTACAGTTTCAGTGACCAAAGGAGGAAAAATATTTGGTAAAGCTACTATGAGGGATGGGACTTGCTTTGTACAACTCGACAAAAAGGTATCAAAGAGTGATAGTTTTAAGCTGTCGATACAAAACAAGACTGGTAAAAATATGGCTTTTGTAATCGTTAATTACAATCCTGGAAAATGAAAGGTATGATGAGTAAAGTTCTTCTTCTGTTTGCTTTGTTGTCTTTTTCCCCCTTTGTAGGGAAGGCACAAGAACATTTTTTCTCTAATCAGGTGGTAGATGATTATTTCATGGCTTACGACCTGAATGAGAAAAAGGAATATATCAAAGCCTTTGATGTACTAAAAAAGGTGGAAAGGGAGATGGACAATAGTTTGTCGCAGAAAGGTATAACTGTAACCGATCTTCATGAAGATGATTTTTTGATGCCATATTGGGCTGTAAAGAAAAGTCTGGGAGAGGTGGCTTATAAGTTAGGACTATATAAGGAAATGGATGCTTGTAGCAAAGGTCTGATGGATATATTCGGCAAACATGTTTTTAAAGAACAAGCTAACTATAATACTTGTCTTGCCGATTTATATAGGATTGCAGGTAATTCTTGTTTTTTGCAAGGAATATATCAGGAGGCAGAGGCATATCTAAAAATGGCTTTGCCAATGAAGTCTGCAGATTTTGATTTTGCTGATGCATTACGAGATGACTTGGCTCAAATATACTATCAGCAGGGTAGGTATTCGGAAGCTATCACTCAGCTCGATTCTATTTTGGCTGGACCTCGATATAAGGAGAATGCACGAGTGAGAGGTATGGAATCTCTTCGCCAAGAGATTATGTCGCAACGGGCTTTATGCTTAGCTCGTAACGGGAAATATAACGAAGCCTATGAAATCATGCAATCCATATTGGGTTATTTCAAACAGCATCGTGACGGCAAAAGAAGAGCAGAAGCATTGCGCAAAACTGCTAAGATTCTCATGTTGAAGTATGATGGGACAGGAATTTATAACCCTCAGGCTTTACAATATTATAAGGAATATCTCGCTTTGTCCAAAAAGTTCATTGATCAGAATTTTGTCCGCATGTCAGCTTCCGAAAGAGAACAGTATTGGTTGGCAGAGCAACCTTTTGCCACAGACTGTTATCGTCTGGAAGGCAGGGATGCAGGTTTTCTCTATGATGTAGCCTTGTTCAGCAAAGCTATTCTACTGCAAATGAATAGGCAATTCAAACCAGACATGAGTCTATCGAATAGAAAACAAACTCTTTCTTCCATTCGAACTACTTGGCTGGATGTGAAAAGAGCTATGCCGCGAGGTTCATCGGCCATAGAGTTTATCACTTATGAAAAGAGAGGAGAAATTTATATAGGTGCTTTAGTGATTAACAAAGAGAGCAAGAGCCCTGTATTTGTAGAGATTATTTCATATGATTCCTTATTTAATTATCCCTTGGAGAATGGTATTACCTTAGGAGAAGCTTTATCTTCCAATGAGTCAGAGATGAAGAACCTGATTTATCGGAATTTGAATTTGAGGAATTTAATATGGAATCGTAAATTAATAAATGTAATAGGGCAGTCTAAGTCTATATATTTCGCAGCAGATGATTTATTGCATCTCCTTGCAATAGAATATCTTTTACCGGAAAAGTTGGAAAGGAAACCATTTTATAGAATGACTTCCACCAGGTTGTTGGCAGAACGTTCACACAAACAGAAAATTAGCAACGTTCTATTTTGTGGTGGTGTGAACTATGAGTCGAAAGAAAAAGAAGAAGAAGGAAAGAATAATGATAAGGTAGCATATTACAGAATGTCGCATGAGATTATGGGTCTTCCTTATTTGTCCGGTTCACTAACAGAGGTTGATAGCATTTCTATTTACAGGAACAATCCAAAGGATAGTATTTTGGTTGGAATGCAAGCTTCCGAGGGAGTTTTGCGAAATCTCTTAGGGAAATATTCTGTCATTCATCTGGCAACACATGGATATTTGTCAAATTCTACATCCTATACTTCTGACTTGATACCAGCATCAGCAGACGAACAGTTATCTAATAGTTGCTTATTTTTGGCAGGAGCGGAAAGTTGCATGAGCAATAGTAGTTTCAGTCCTGATAATTATGATGGCATCTTGTCTGCAAGAGAGTTGGCAGATCAAGACTTGTCTCATGTTAGTCTTGTTGTCTTGTCTGCCTGTCAGTCGGGCTTAGGATATATTTGTACAGATGGTGTGTATGGACTTCAGCGCGGATTGAAAACTGCAGGTGTGAAAGCCATCATTGCAAGTCTGTGGAGTGTTGATGATCAGGCTACTATGCTGTTGATGAGAAAAATGTATGAATATCTTGGTCAGGGAAATCCACTGCATGAAGCTTTTTCCAAGGCGAGATTGTATCTGAAAACGGCAACGATAGAAGAACGTTATCGCCGTTCTCAACTTCCTGACCTTATTGTTGAGAAGAATTTTGATGATCCTATGTATTCTGATGCCTTTATCTTGATAGATGGCAATGAATGAGAAGGACGAATATAAAGATATAGTTAACGTAAGTATAAACATAAATGATATAAAAAGATGAAGAAGCAAGTTGTTTTATTGCTGTTGTTATTAATTTGCAGTTTTCGTTCTTTTGCTCAAGGGCCGATGACGGGTGTACAACCTAAAGATGGCATGATGGGTAATTTGCAAAATATGCAGATGGATAATTTTGAGGTGAATGTCAACCAAATGGATGATGATACCAGAAAGAAACTGAATCAAGTAGCTGCTATCTATCGTTCAAAAAGCAGAGGCGCATTCACAGATATAAGTAAGTCTATGCTGTACGGAGGCGTTTCTTCCGTTTTCACTGTCATTAGCAATGAGATCATATCGTTGACAAAGATACGCTCACAGCAAAAGAAAAAGTGGATGGAAATGAGGCAAAATGAGTGTTTGTTTATAGATAGTTTGCAGTCTTCTAAAGGACAGAGCGATTTCTATAGGAAGCCATCCGTTCATGGTGCCTTGGATCCAAGCGATATGAATTTTGATGGAATCACTTTCCGAGCCAGCCGTAATGGAAATGAGATTCTCAAGATGGTGTGTCATATTGATACCACCAAGTTCTCCCATTTATTCTTGCATAGCAAGTTTTATTTAGTATTGGATAGTGTCGTGTTTCATCCATACCAGTCGTATCTGCCAAATTTTTCTGCCAATCGCATAAGGGGTGTTGACTCAAAAAGTTCTAAGGAACAGATTGACTATTGGAATATGATCAGCAAATTTAGTTTCTCCGAACAGCAATCTCCTACCATCAATATTCGCATGGACTTCTCTTCATCATGGATTAATGAGGCAGTACAGGTTTATCAAGATGTGAAATTGGGTTCTTTCAGTGTAAATATTCCTATCAATGAGATGGATTTGGGAAAGGATTCCGTCTATGTTTATAGTCGCCAGGAGGCTTTGATGAAGCATAAACAGTTGATAGATATTACTGGCGACTGTTTTGTGATTCCTCGTTCTTATATGCCTGTAGCTGCCAACAATCCTTCTTGGGGTACTGGTGAATATAAGATGAAAGTAGTGATGAGCGAGCGATGCCAATATAACCCTACTAAAGGCCGTTCCAGCAATTGGCACAAAGACTACAAGCAGCTGGTTAGGTTGCAGAATCATGGTAAAGCCAAAAACGAATACATGATGAATGTTGTCTCCTCTTTTAAGGAGAGCAAGGATAATATCATCAAAGCAACCTATACACCATTGATTAATAGCCTGCAAAACTCTTTAGGATTGAATGCGACGGGTAGCGCAGCAGGTAGTAAGATGGGTGCGATGGGAGGAATGCAAGGTATGCCAAAGAAACCATAAATTTGTAAAAAATGCGATATATTTTTCAGTTATTGCAGGGATGGTGGTGATAAGTAACTAATCATATAGAAAATTAAATAGGAGATTCTAATTTATGCATAAAATATTTATTTCATATTCAAGACATGATAAGGAAAAGGTCTTCAAAATAAAAGATGAAATAGAAGGGCTTATTGGAACAGAAACATGCTGGATAGATTTGACGGGCATTGAAAGTGACAAGCAATTTATAGATGTTATTATTGATGCTATAGACCAAGCTGATATATTTCTCTTTATGTATTCTAAGTTTTCTGACGGTTCTGAATGGACGCGTAAAGAAGTTGAGTATGCAAAGAGTGAGAATAAAAAAATAGTTTTTGTCAAAATAGATAAAGTTCCTTTGAGTAAATACTATCGTTTTCAATTTGGTGGGCACGATATAATAGATATTTTCGATAGAGACCAGAAAAGAAAGTTAATGTTCAATTTGCAAAATTGGGTAAAAAAAGGTGATATATTACTTGAAAGTAAAAGTTTATGTGATGATAGTTATGAAATAGTCCAAAACACATCGGACAAGACACATCGGACCCCTATAGAAGTTAAGACATTAGGAGATTTTGTAAAGAAGTTGAAGCATATTTGCAATAGATTAAAGATCTTTTTATTTGCATTTTTTGAATGGTTTATTCATTTAAGGAGTTGGGTTATAATGACAACAACTCTTAATATCTTATTTTCGCTTTTACTGTGGTTGGGTGCTTCTGTAGTAGAAGAAGATGATGACATGTCAGATGTAATGATATTCTTTATTGTATGTAGTGTCATTCCTCTCGTTATTGTATTAGTCAAGCCGTCCGTTTTAGGCTTTAAAGAAAGGGTGAAGTCTGCTTTTCTGTTGCTAATACCTATTGCTGTTTATTCCTTTTCTTATTTCACCATAAAGTCTATGGAAAAAGGAAAAGAAACCACAATGAAAAATAAAACTCCCAAACAAATCAGCATATATTGTATGGGTGGTTATCCTGCTGATTCTGTTCAATATTTGGAAGCTTTCCTAAGAAAATACTTCCCAAATGTGAGAGTTATGCCGAATAATATCAATCTTCCTTCACAATATTTTAATAAAGAGCGTAATAGATACCTTGCAAGTGGATTGCTTGATGAACTTGCTAAACATCGTAACAATGATGCAGTGATAGGAGTCACTGATTATATAATTTTTAAACCGAATAAAAAATCGGATACTTTTGGTATCATGGGTATGAGTTATACTAATACTTTTAAAAGTATAGTTTCGACAAAAATACCTCTAAATGGGAAGGAACAGTCTAAAGATAATATTTGTAAATTGGCTCTTCATGAATTAGGTCATGGATTCGGTCTCAAACATTGCCCTAATGAAACTTGTTATATGGTAGATGCAGAAGGAACTATGAAAATAGTAAATGCTATAGGTTTTTGTGAATCTTGTAAGCATGTATTAAATAGCAAAGGTTGGATTATAAAATAAGTGAACTAATAAGCTATTCATTATGTACAATATCATATGTCCCAAAAGAAGCAAACAAGCTTTTTGTGGTAGAATGACAAGAAACTGAACCTCCTTCATATTGCCACTCATGGTGCATATAGGGTTCAAAAGGGTGTCACAGACCAGGAAGCTATGTCAAACAGCATCCTTGCTTTTGCAGGTGCCAATTTAGATGACACAGGTATCGTTACAGCTGCAGAAGTGGCAAAGATGAACCTAAGAGGGTGTGATCTCGTGGCTCTTTCGGCTTGTGAAACAGGATTAGGAAAGTTGGGTGCAGATGGCGTCTTTGGCTTACAGCGTGGTTTTAAAAATGCTGGTGTACATACCCTATTGATGAGTCTGAAAAATGTATATGACAACTCTACTGCCGAACTTATGATAAGCTTCTACAGGTATCTCATGGCTGGTGCAAGCAAATGAGAGGCATTGAAAAAAGCGCAACAGGATGTACGGGCTAAAGGATATAAAGATGCAAAATATTGGGCATCGTTTATCTTGCTGGATGCTTTGGATTAAAAATACTTTGCGTTTGAACGATAGATTTCATGTTTATCTTTCCTCTTTTATATAGTATTCAATAGAAAATGTGAATTATGAATAAGAACAATTACACCCCACATCCTATCAACACGAAAAGTGTTGAACTACCCATGGAATTGCAAGTTTTGGCAGAAGATATTGCCAAGAATGTGCATGAGGTATGGGCATCTGGACGGATGAAGGATGGCTGGACGTATGGCGAAGAGCGCAATGATGCGGAAAAGAAACATCCTTGTCTTGTCCCATATGAGGATTTGAGCGAGGAAGAAAAGGAATACGACCGTAATACGTCAATTGAAACAATCAAACTTATTTTGACGTTGGGATTTAAAATTTCTAAAGATTGACGAAACATTTTGAAGTTAAAAAGCAAGAATATATGATTTCATGTATTCTTCTTTGTAATTATTTTCTTTCAAATTTTACCAACTTGTTTTTAGTCAATGTAGCACTCAAAAAATGGATTTTAGTATAAAAATCATCCTTATTTTACAACTTTACGCATCAAAACTTAATAGTAATGCCTTATTACTGTTTCCATGTCCTACGACTATATACTCCCATATCGTACAACTATAGTTCTCATGTTGTACGACTATAGGGTGCCATGTCGTCGACATGAGAACTTATAAACATAACTCTCTGATTTTCAGTATCTTCTTTTCCTTGTTCATATTCTCAATATTTACACACAAATAAGAATCAATTGAAAAAACAGAAATCTCAGCGAGGAAAATATAAAGAGAATTTCACGAATTACCTGATTAATAATCCTCTGAGAATTCAACAAGTAAGTGTAAAATTTCAACAAGATTGGCGTAAATACGACATAAAAATGAATAGCGAGAACTGGGTTGTTTCAATTAACTATCAAAAACTTCTTATAATCTTTAACTATTTATTTTATAAAAGTGTATTAACTTAAAAACTATTAAAAACTGCTTTGGTATTAATATTTTCTTCAATTTCTTATTTCATTTTCAATTTCTTTTTATAACTTTGCAATCGGACTGTATAGCCAGACTATTGTTGTCGCTGAAAGACGAGTTCTTGTATGATGACTGACCTGGCAGCCTACGCCGTGCAGAGTGTAGCGAAGTCAAAGTGGCATATCTACATAAAAGCGGGCATTGGGTGGGATGACAGTCCAGACATAATGGAAGGCGTTTATCGACGCTGTGTTTAAGACTTCCTGTAATCTTGCAAATTCACAGAAAATTGTTGTCTTGAACGTAGTCAACGGTAGATGTCCCGGGTGTGATTTATCAATCCCGTGGAGACCTTGTAAGCATGGATTGTACCCTTATGGGCGCAGTCTATTGTATTATATAGGTCTCTTTACGGACGTGATTTTCATATCGGCGTGGGCTCTGACGTTGTCTGTTCAACAACAATAGGCAATTGCAAGAGCCTCAGGAAGTGGAATAGACAACAAGACGATTCCACGCTTTTTTTTGTATGTCACAATTTAACGAATTTCTGTCTAGAAATTTGGTTTGCACCGATATGAAAGTCGATGAATGGTCATCGGAAGATGGTCACACCCCAGGAGGTGGTAAAACATCTCCCAGCGCTGGACTTACCTCCAACGCCCTCCCCGAAGCTCAAAGCATTGTACCCGCAGAGAGTTCACAAACAGGGGTGTCCACAAGAAATGCTCTAATAGTAACAAAGCCTAAACCTCAAAAGCAGAAAGAAATTCCTCATTGGTATGCCTTGCGTACCACTTATGGTAGAGAGAAAAAGGCATACGATTATATGACAGCAAAAGGCATTACGGCTTTCTATCCTACCACTAATGTAGTAAAACTTATAAAAGGTAAGCGCAAAGTAGTTACCGAATCCCGTTTACCAAACATTTTCTTCGCCTACGGTACTGAAAAACAAATTAAAACTTTTGTTTACGACAATGTTAACCTTCCATATCTCCGTTTTTATTATCGCCATTTTCACGTTGGTTCCAGAATAGACAAAACTCCTTTAATAGTTCCTGATGATCAGATGGATAGTCTGAGAATCATCTGTTCTGCAGATTCTGATAATACTATTGTTTCTTCTGTAGAAGTACCTAAGTTTGAAAAAGGACAGTTGGTAAGGGTTATTGATGGAACATTCAAAGGAGTAATCGGAAGAGTTGCCAGATGGCAAGGGCAACAGAGAGTAGCGGTAGTGGTAGATGATTTGGTAACGGTGATAACAGCTTATGTGCCGAGTGCGTTTTTGATGAAATTAAAATAAACAACAATAAATATGGAAACGACATATTTCGTAGCACCATTGTTAGGTGGACTTATTGGTTATATAACTAATGATATTGCCATACGCATGCTGTTTCGTCCTCATAAGGCAAAATATTTGTTTGGTATTCACATTCCATTCACACCAGGTATTATACCAAAGGAGAAAGGACGTATTGCAGAAGCTATCGGTGGGGTAATCAGTGAAAATCTGATGAACAATGAGGTGTTGGAAAAATACCTTTTGTCCGATGAGATGATAGGTAAAGTACGATCTGCAGTAGAGGAATTTATCTCTACTCAGCAACAGAATCAAGAGAGTGTGGCTCGTTTTTTAGGGCATTATTTGTCTAAAGATGAAATTGATTCCATAGCACAAAACATCAATCAAAGTATCACCAAGCAGACTTACGAAAAACTTGCAGACTCATCAGTAGGAGATAAAGTTGCTCATATCGCTATCGATCATGTGGCACAAAAGTTGACTATTGATGGTGCTCAAGAATTGCTTTCTGGCATTGGTGGTGCATTGGGTGGTTTGAAAGGTATGGCTGCAGGTCTTTTTGGTGGCAATATTGTTGCTAAATTCTTAGGAATGCTTCGTGAACCTGCTGAGCATTTTCTGGCCAAGAATATTAATACGATGCTTCGAGATAATGGCGAAGAGATTGTTTCGAATATGATAGGTGGAGAGGTAGATAATTTCTTGAATAAACCTGTTTGTAAATTACTTGAAGGACATGAAGAACAGCTTGCCCAGACAGTAGATACCATTGAATCCATTTATTGTAGCATCATAACCGAGCATTTACCTAAGATACTTGAATCTATTGATATCAGCAAAATCGTTCGGGAACGTATTAATGAAATGGACGTAAACGAGACCGAAAAACTCATATTCCAAGTCATGGATAAGGAACTTAAAGCTATTGTATGGTTAGGTGCTTTGTTAGGCTTGTTGATGGGGTGTATTAATTGTTTTGTTTGATTTTGAAGAAGAATTTAAAAATAGAAGTTATGGATATAAAGGAAAAAATCCAAGAGATTATAAACCATCGTAAGGGATTGGGAACTTATGTGGGAAAAGGACATTTGGATGAGGTAAAAAAGAAAAAGAATTTCTTTATAAGACTTATCCATTCGGTAGAAAAGTTTAAAAACTTTCGAGAAGTTGCTCTTCAGCAGATTACTGACCAAACTGGAGAATATTATATAATGTCTTCAGAGAATCCAATGTTTGCGCAATGTTTAGAAGATGCTTCCCCGAATCAAGTGATAGAAGAAGCTAAAAATGCACTGTCTCAAATAGAACGTTTGGAAAAACGTTTTAGCAGAGATACTGTCAATATAAGCGTCGTCGGTAGAGCAAGACAGGGAAAAAGTAGATTATTGCAATCTATAAGTGGATTGGCAAATGAAGTGATACCAGCTTCAAATGGTGGAGATTGTACTGGTGCAAAATCGGTAATAACTAATCATGTGGGAGAGTCTTATGCTCATATCAAATTCTATGATGAACTGGAAATGATAGAGCAAATCCAAAAGTATATGGATGCAATAGGTATTCATCGTAAGCTTACAACTTTGGCTCAAGTACCATCTTTGAAAAGTGATATTGAAGATTTTATTTCGACACAGTCTGGAGTAAGTGGCAAGAAACAATCCTATTTTGAGCATTTTCGAAAGTATGTGGATTTCTACGATGAATATAAAGGATATGTTGGGACAACATTGGTTGAGAAAGATCTCAATCAAGTTAGAAAATACGTTGCTCAGTATGGTGTGGATATGCAGCCTACTTATGCCTATCTGGCTGTGAAAGAGGCCGAGATATTGACACCTTATCCATATTCCGATGCAGGCAAGATCGTTTTGATTGATACTATAGGTTTGGGTGATACTTCTTTGGGAATTCGGGACAAGATGATTCGTACACTAAGGGAGGATAGTGATGCTGCCATTCTTGTACGTTTACCGAGTGCTAATGGTGATGGTATCAGAGAAGAGGATGATGAACTATATGACTTGATTAGCGAAGCAATGGGTGCAGAGGCCTTGAGCAAATGGTTATTCTTAGCTTTGAATGTTTGTGATGAGTTGGGAAACATGAATTCTGGTCTTGCCATGGAAAAGGCTTTTAAGTCAAGAAAGCTAAATTTCGCATTCCTGCAGATGCTTAATTGCGGAAGCCAACAAGATGTTGAGGAAAAATTGCTTAAACCCATATTGCTCTATTTATCAGATAACCTGTCTGATGTAGATAACAAAATGATTGCATCTGCCAACAAAACTTTTAGTCGCTGTTGGGAGAGTTATTATTCCTTGTGCAATAAGATCGATCAACTTTCTAATAATTCTTTTTCTGAGTCTCTGAATAGTGGTGGTTTGTTTGATGAATTGTATTCTGACGACTTAGCTTTAGCTCAAAAGTTGGAGCAGTTAACCTATAAATATAAGGGACATGATAATAAATGTCAGGTTATAGAGGATGAAGTGAGGAAGACTATCAAAAAGGTGGTGTTACTGAGTCCTACAGAAGAAGAGATACTTGCCGAATTGCAGTCTGGTAAACTTTCTGCGCATGTAAACATTGTATATGAGAATTTTGCAGACCACTTTAGAGCTTCTATCAGTGATCAGTTTGAGGAGATTAACAAGAGCGTAGTTGCTAATATCCAGGAAGACTTTAAAACAGAGATTATTCATATTTTGCGTGCTGATGATGGTGGAAAATTGAATGCTATTCCGTTAGCTTTGGAGTCGGACACTCCAAGCGATATGGAATGGATGGAGGCCTTTATAAATCAGAAATTGAATGATTTTCCTTTAGTGAAAGAAGCTTTTGAAAGTGTTCTTACTTATCGTTTAAATATTGAGGGCTATTTGGAGTGTAAGGTTAATAAATGTTTGGAATGTTTGGATCCCGAAGAAAAAGGCCAATTCTCTCAGTTGGATTTCTCTTCTGATGCAACGAAGGAAGAGGAAGCTGAAAAAATAGAACAGGCATTGCTATCTTCTATCAACCAATTGGCTGGATGTTTGGTAAACGAAATTCAGGATGTTTTGAAACTGCCTTACAGTTCTTTCTATGCTCGCATCCGTAAGTTTAGAGAGCGCATTATCTATTCTAAAAAGGGTGAAAGAGAACTGAAAAATATGTATCGCGAGTATGCTACGTCAATATGGAAAGATAAGTTTGCTGCTATTGCCAAAAAGCAGGGAGCTTTATCTGAAATAAATGAGTTGCAAGGGATGTTGGCAGCAAATCGAACAAAAAGTCTATTTTTGATAAAATTTTAATATATGGGATTATTGGATTACATAAAACCGAGCCGACCTACCATGAAAGTGTGCATGATGGGGCCAAAAGCTGTAGGCAAGACAACAGTTTTGACTGCGGTTTTTAACGAAACACAAAATTCTATAGCAGACACGAAACTGAACTTATTGGCATTGGGTGATACCAATGCAGAATTGATGGACCGTAAGTACAAGTTGAGTGCTATGTTTAAGAAGAAGTTGGATGTTGTGGATCGTCCGCAAGGAGGAATCTCTGCATCATCAACAGAAAGCCGATTTGATTTTTCTTTTGGCTTTATAGGAAAAGAACCCATTCTTGATTTGATGATTAAGGATTTCCCGGGTGAAATGATTGTCAACAATCAAGAGAGGGTAATTGAATTCATCAAAGAGTCTAAGGCTGTGTTCATCGCAATAGATACTCCTCACCTGATGGAGAAAAATGGCGAGTTCAATGATGTAAAAAATAAGCCTTCAATAGTAATCGAATTATTCAAGAAGGCCATATCTTCTTTAAATGAAGAGAAATTAATCGTTTTAATTCCTCTGAAGTGTGAAAAGTACTTCCATGAGAAACGGATGAGTGAGGTGTTAGGACGCATCAAAGAAGTATATGCTCCATTGATGACTCTATTGAAGGAGAACGAAAATATGTGTTGTATGGTTTCACCTATATTGACATTGGGAGATGTGGAATTTGATGATTTTACTTATGAGAATAATCTTGTAAAATTAGCTCCTGATAATTGTCCTGATAGTGTGCTATATAAATATGTGGGTGAGAGCCGTTACACTCCTTTATTCTGTTCTCAACCTTTGTATGCTTTGCTGTCATTTGTTGCTGCTCAATATAAACGCATGGATAATGGCTCAATCTTAGATAGAATTAAAAATTTTGTATTTAATATTTTCAATAACAATGAATTGCTTTTCGACGAAATCGTAAAGATGGATAAAACACGTATCTCTAATAACGCCCCATTAGGGTATGAGGTTCTTTGTGGAGGAGAGCTTTTCCATTATAATCATTAATTATTTTGTCATGTTTAAAAATTTGTTGGATGATCTCAAACAAAAAGCTTCAGAAGTAGTAGCGAACCCTCAAAAGGCAATCCAAGAAGCAACGAGGACTGTATCAAAGGTGACTTTGGATGCGGTAAAGGTTGCTACAGATGTTGTTGACTCTTGTGTTCTTTCTTCAAACTTAAATTTTGAGACGAAAGAAAAAATACAAGATAAGTTGCAAGATATTTCTATCAAAACAATCATGGCTAAACAAGAATTAGAAACCCCAAAAGTGCTTATGGAACATAAAATAATAATGATGGGTGGACGCCGCTCGGGCAAGTCCACTATTTTGGCAAGTATCTTACAGTCTCTTCGTCTGACACCTGGCGGTATCTGTACAATCATTGATAAGACTGATTATACGCAGATGGTTGACACCCCTCAGGGACCTAAACCTCTTACTAAATTGGATACAAAACAAAATGAAGTAAAAGGCTTTATTAAGAAAATTGGTACAAATTCTTCTTTCTTAGTGGATATGACTCCTTCCTATGGCAAAGGTTCCTATATCTTGGAGGTGAGTTCTGGAACTACAGCTATTGACTTTGAATTTGTAGATGTACCTGGAGAGTGGATGCGTGCCAATAAAAATGAGCATGGTGAACATAAAAAACTGGAGGAGGAAGTTGCTTCTTCTGATGTGTTTGTTATAGCAATCGATACTCCGTTTTTGATGAATCCTGAAGATGAAGATGGAAGTATCAATGCTGTTTACAACAGAATCAATGATATTACTCAGACGATGCTTCACATGAAAATTTCCGAGGGCGGCTTGGATAAGAAACAAATTATACTTTGCCCTGTGAAATGCGAAAAATGGGTTCGTCATGGAGATACAAGAATTGTAGTAGAGAAAGTCCTTCATGCTTATCGTGATTTGATTAATAGATGGGTTGACGTTCCTGAAGTGACCATCCAGATTATGCCTATCCAAACTGTAGGTGGTATTGAGTCTGATAGATTGTTACCTGCTATGAGATATTTCAAGGATGACAAAGATAGAATGGGTACAAGTTGTTCTAAAGACCCGAATACTGGTTTGTGTATTGATGGCAAGGGAAGAATTTTAAAAGAAACGAGTGACTCCTGGGTTGACGAGGATAAGCTTTGGCTTATTGATTATTTGGATATTCCTTTGTCATGGTACAGATTGAATGGAGTAGGTTATAAGCCTGTTTTTTGTGAACAGGTAGGCTATCATGTACTGAAATTTCTCATAGAGAAAGAGGAAGAAGTTGTCAGGAAAAAAGCTGAAACAGATTATGAAACAAAACAAAATAGTTCTTGGCTTAAGAGATTTTTGATATCAATCTTTAAACCTACTTTTGGAGTTTATCTTCCTGTATGGAGAGATGTTATCAATAGCTTGAATGCGAAAGGACTCCTGAAGTTAAGCGGTGATGGTTTTGAATATGTTAAATCAAAAGTTAATTAATAGAATTCGGTTATGATAAAAGTATATTGTCAATATTCGTATGGAGGGTTTAAAACCTTCTATATCGAAGGGTTGGAAAATGAACCAATGGAGAAGGAAGTGATAGATGATACAGTCTATGATTTCCCTGAAGATGCTTACTGTTATTTTCAGTATGGAGGAGCAAAAATGGTCTATCGTCAGTTGAAAGATGGCAGATATGATTTGGTTGTAAGAGAAATCCCAAGTCTAAATACTGATGGAGATGGTCGTCAGATTCCATGTGCAGTTCAATTTGTTGGAGATGCTGAGGATAAACAAACCTTAGATCATTTGGCACAGGACATTGCTCATGATATGCTTTCTTTTGAGAATTTCTTTGCATACCTGTTCCGCATTCGCAAAGGCTTGCGTATTGATGGAAATAAACTTTATGAGTTTATCGAGAAACATTCTATTGAGGGCGACAATATTACAGAAATTCCGCAATTACAGAATGTGTCTTCAATTAAAAATGGCGTAATGCTTTTTGTGCCATTGTCAGAGAAGTTTGGTGTGGATAAATTCGTTACAGAAAATGTTTGTAATGAATTGGGACTCAATTACAAGGAACTGAAACATGCAAACTGTGTCATTCGAAATTCAGAACTGATCAAGCTTCAGAAGCATGAGGAAGAGCCTGAATACGGAGGATTACCTACTGTTACTCCTATTGATAACCCAAATGAGGATCCAACAGAAGAAGTCAATCTATTGAAAAAACAACTTTCTGATTTGGAGAAAGAGAAAAAGGCTTTGCTCGAAGAGACGCAACAGATGAAGGCAAAAGTAGAAGAATTGAAGCAAAGTAATCAACAAATGAAAAAGTATTTGCTTTGTACTGGGGTTGCTGCTTTGGGATTTGCAGTTTTGAGTATTGTAGCTTTTTGCTCTTCGTGCAAATAATTAATGCAATTTAATAAAGTGACTATGAAACAGAAACTGATAAATTTACAAACTTCTTCCTATGAGCATCCTTTTGATAAAGCTGCCTTGGAAAAAGTTAATGCAATACCAATGCTTCCAAAGATTGTCAATTTCGTAATGAATTGGACTGTGATAAAATGGAAGATAGTCAGTATGTGTGGTAGTAATTTCCATGTTACGAAAGGTGCTTGTCCTGACCTGGCAGAATTGTCTAATGAAGTCTTTGATATATTAGATTTGGATAGACATCCAGAACTCTATATGGAACAAGACTATTATATTAATGCTTATACCACAGGGCATCAGAAAGATGCTTTTATCGTCTTATCTACAGGAAGTGTGGATAGATTAGACGACGGAGAATTGCAATTTGTAATTGGTCATGAGGCAGGACACATCAAGTCGAATCATGTATTATATCATTTGATGACTGCATATTTGGCCCAGATAGTATCTGCCATACCTGGAGCATCAACTGTATCCTTGCCATTACAGACGGCGCTTTGGTATTGGAATCGTATGTCAGAATTTACCGCCGACCGTGCGGGCTTGTTGGCTTGTCAAGATTTAAATGCAGCTTTGAGTGCTATTATGAAGATGTCGGGTCTCCCTCTAAAGTATTATGATACAGCTTCTGTGGAAGGCTTTATGCAGCAGGCACGAGAATTTGATAAGAAATATGGAGGTACAACAGATAAAATCATCAAGACATTGACCATTTTTGATGAAGATCATCCTTGGACGATTGTCCGTGCTTCTGAACTTATCAAGTGGTATGAATCTGGTGAATATGAACGTATCCTGAATGGTACAAAACCAAAGATTTGTCCTGTATGCGGACAGGCTTTACCGCTAAGTGCAACTTCCTGTCCTGTTTGTGGAAATACTAAATTTTAGAAATATGGTAAAAAGGAAGACGATCATGTTGTTGGTTACCTATGGCTGTAATCTGCATTGTGTATATTGCTATGAACCCAAACAAGTTCAAAAGCAGATGTCTTTTGATATGGCAAAAAAATCATTGTTAAGGCAAATTCAAGCTTTAGACAATGACTACACAGAGTTTGATGTCCAGTTTATGGGCGGTGAGCCAATGATGGTTTTCCCTTTATTAAAAAGTATTTCTGAATGGTTGTGGCAACAACATTTTAATCAGAAGTTACGGCAAATCTTTGCTGTAACAAATGGAACATTGATTGATGAAACAAACATTGCATGGTTGGAACAAAACAAAGATCGCTTTTGTCTCGGACTGAGTTTTGATGGAAATCGCTTGATGCAAGATTTGAATAGGTCAAGTTCTGCAGTACGAGTAAAATTGGATTTCTTTGCAAAACTTTGGCCTAATCAAACTGTAAAATTGACGATTTCACCTCAAACCTTATCCACTTTAAGTGATGGCGTAAAATTCCTTCATGAGGCAGGATTCTCTTCAATAACAGCAGATTTAGCTATGGGTAAACATGTAAGTTGGGACAAAGAACACTTGAAAGTGTTAAACACTCAATTACATTTACTTATCGAATACTATCTTGCCAATCCTAATTTGCATCCATTCTCTATGCTTGATATTTGTATAGACGATGTTATGATGTCAAATAGGCTTAGACAGAAGAACTGTAGTTGTGGTGAAGATTTGGTTTGTATTGATTGTGATGGAATAGAATATGCTTGTCATCTTTTCTCGCCAGTAACAATTTCGATTGAAGAGGCTCGGGAGGTTAAGGCTCATGTTGATTTCCATGACCATGCAAGTTTTATTTCTCCTACTTGTAAAAAATGCTTGTTACATTCTATATGTACAATATGTCCTGGCATGAATTACATTTGTAATCATGACATAAGCAAACAGAGTACATTTACTTGTCAGTCATTTAAGGTGATATTTTTTGCAAATTGTGAATATAGACTATTGCTTGCTGAGAGGGACAAGAATGTAGCAATGCGAAAAAGAATAGAAAAAATAGTCAAATTAATAGTCAAATAATAATGAGTGAAATTTTAGTAGATTTAAAATCATATACGGACACTCTTGTTCTTTCCCCAGAGAATAAGGTTTCTCCGATATTGGTAGAATTGGAATTGGAAGATGCGCAGGCTACGGAGAATTCCCTTGTTATGGATTGTACTTGTGCTTCAAGTTGTGGATCAAATTACAGTAGAAACGGGTCATGTCCTTGCTCTGTTAGTTGTGGTTCAAATTATAGTAGATAAAAATATTAAAAGGAGATATTCTTGCAATTATTTTGAACAGTAAAAATATGGAGCAGTCTCTTATAGGTTTTGAAAAAGAACTACGTAGATTTGAAGCTACCAATGAGTTTCATAATGCCTTCAAACTCTGTTTGGATAATATGAAAAATCCATTACTTCATAAGTCTGCTTATGATTATGCAATGAATTTGATTAAAGAGCAGGGATGTAAGGTTATGGAGCTGGATGGTAGTAACTACCGTTTTGCAGTATCTAAAAAATTAGACTCTAACTGGCTATTGGATATTGCTATACAACTTGGTTATAAGAATATAGAACGGACCTCTTATTCTGTAGGATTCTTTACCAAAGTGCCAGCAATAGCTTTAGGAGGATTTTTTACTAAACAGTATTTTGGTATGGGTAGTGACAAAGAGCACAATACTATTATCTATTATTGTAATGGTAGATTTGGTACTGATACCAAAATGATACAGAAAGTTTGTGAAGAAATAGTAAACCTTTATAAATAGTAATATTATTAATCAAAAACCTTTATTATTATGAATGGATATGAATATTTAATGAAATTCCTCAAGGAGGAAGGTTTCAGAATGAATGAGGAGGAAACATACTTCTCATTTAAGTATCAGGGAAATAATTTTGTTGCATTTAAGAATGATGGACCTTTCTTGCAAATTGTTATGGTATGCAATACAAGAGATTACGCAAGAAATCAGCTTCTTGAGGTTTGTAACACAATGAATGATAACAAATTTATCATTAAATTTGTTGTTAATGATCCTAATGTTTGGTGTAGCTATGAGTTTAAGCCGAATAAGGATATCACTTCAGATGATTTTGACACAATATTTCTTCAGTTGGATAAGGCGACTGATGAGTTGTATGAGAAATTATCAAAATAATATGGTTAGGTATTGGGAGGTATAAGTCTTCCAATATCTTTTTTTTAATTCTTTAAAGAGGAAAAATATGGCATATATTTCTGCTATAGCTATTGATTTTGGGTCTTCAAATACAGGGGTCGCTCGTATTGATCATTTTGAGAATGGTAAGTTAACTTATACCACTCCAACTTTACCATGTTCGGATGGTCATTATGCAAAAGATACTACTTGGTTTTTTATTTCTCCTTTGTTTCTTATGAAGTGTGAATCGAATTGGGATTCTCTTACAGATGCTGATTTCAAGATTTTATCAAGAATCAATAAAACAACGGAACACCCTAATGTTATTTGGGGCCGAGATTTTATTAAGGAAAAGGCAGAACTTATTGAGTCTGAAGGGTGGATTGATTTTAAGTATTTCAAAATGATGATTTATAAAAATCTACCCTATAAAACCAATGGAAAGGAATATTCTATTGAATTTGTTGTAAAATTATTCTTGAGAATTATCAAGGTGGATTGCTTATCTATGGAGAGTGCCAATGCTAAATGTCAAGTTACAACAGATCAAGTGCAATGGGGTATAACCATTCCTTCTATATGGACTGTAGAAAACAAAAAGATGATGAGCTGTATTTGCTCAGAAATATTTGGAGAGCATGCGCGAGTGCTTTCTGAACCTGAAGGTCCTGTCATCGCAGAACGCCTGCATAGCGGAGCTGGAACATTTAAAACTAATCCTGGGCATAAATCATTGGTAGTTGATAGTGGAGGAGGAACTACAGACCTTTGTTTGTTAGAAGATGAAATTAGCGAAGAAAATGAATTGAAATTCAAACTTTTAGCTTCCAGTGATGGTATAGGATTGGGAGGAAACAATATAGATGACGCTTTCAAAGATTACTTGTTGCGTTTTATATCCAAAGATTTGAAATCTGACTCAGGAATTAATTATAATGAGCTTTTTGGTCAGGAATTGCAAAAAATGCTATTGGAGCCATATTTGCAAGGGTCACTTGCCAAAGCTATAGATTTTGAAAATGGCTGGCTTAATTATAAGCATGGATTGGATGCAAGCTACAGAATTCCTAAGGATTACCGTTTGTGGCTTATGGAAAAGGGACATCATGAGATAGCAGATAGAATTAGCGATATCTTGATAGGTGATATTGACTTTGGAGGTGAGGAAATGAGAAAAGCAATTTTCGAGCCTGTTTTTTCTAAAATTACTCAGACGGTGTATGAATTTCTCGTAAAGCATAAAGATTTGGTAGGTAATGATGCAAAAACAAATTTCTCATTTGTATTTGCAGGAGGCTTGTCATTGTCTCATGAACTAAGAGATAGTATTAAGGCTGCGATTCGTAAGGCCACTTGTTGCGAATACAATGAGGCAAACTTGGCATATCTTTCAAACAGTGTTTCTGCAAGTATTATGGAAGGAGCATCTTATGTTCTTTTATGCCGACATTCTATTCGACGAAAGGCTAAGTTTTATATCTTCGATATGTTTACAAAGTTACCTCTTTCCCATATGGTAAAATACTATGCAGAGTTAGGGGTTAAGATGAGTATGGGAACACTTGATTCTATAGCTGAAAGAGATGTTGAAGAATATGGTGCAATACGTAATTATAGTGCGGTTCCTGTAGCCATTAAAGGTCAATATTTCAAGGATTATGAAACAGATTTTTATGCTAAAAATGCTGACAATAAAGAAATAAAAACTGTTTTTTATAAGTCTGATGATATCATTGTTTGTCCTATGAATAATTCACATGTGGAAGAAATAGAAAATTTCACCATAGATAATGATTGCCAGGAAGGTTACCATTGCATTGTTGATTTTAACGAGAGTGAGATTGGTCATTCTATGCATTATTATGTGACACGCAAAGATACTGGTGAATTAATAGCTGAGAAGAGTGTTATACTTTGATGTTTTATTAGATTTTTTTGATTATGAATGATTTTAATTTAATGGTTGGTGCTTTAATCTTATTGGGTACTATCTGTGTGATATTGTTGATATTGCTTCTTCAATATTGGAAAATGCGTTATGAACAGTTTTCTGCTTATACAGAGACTTACAAGAAGTTATTGGAAGATCAAGAAAAGAATGAGCAGAAATTAGAAAACGTACAAAATAAAATAGAGGAAAAAATTAATATTTTAAAAAAGAATATAGAAACTTTGCAGCAGAAAGATAATGATGTTGCAGCGGAAAAAGATGTAAAAGTAAGTAAAGTTGCTTATCAAGATGCTGTAATTGCTTTTGATAATATCAATCGTAAATTCTATCAAATAAGAAAATATCCTAAAGTTGCGATGCAATTGATGGATGTCTTGTATAATGGAAAAGTAGAGAGTCAACAAAAAATTGACGATTTGTCAGATGAAATACAAGCATTTATTTCAAATTTGCAAAGTGACATTCTGATGTTTAATCGTAATTATCGACTTAGTTTGTTATCTTATTTACGTTCAATGAATAAGCAATGGGGCGATTGTGTTCGTTTCCCAAAGGATATGCCTTTTGATGATGAATGGGACGAGCATTTATTGGGTGATAAGGTACAAGATGGTGAGACCATTACTCGTGTTGTAGAATTAGGCTTTGAATTTCCTGATTCACAGATTGTTGGACGTCATAAATCTAAAGTATTATAATTATGAACTATATACCTAAAAAAGTAAGAGAACTTTTTATTAAAATCTTTGAACAATTTTCAAATACTAAAGATATAGGTTACAAAGATGTTATTCTCGGAATGGCAGAAACCGAGGATGAGAAAAAGGACTTGGAAGAGTTGTTTCATTCCACTACTGATTATTATAATGAATATCAAAAAGTGTCAGAAAGTGGCAAGGAGCCATCAGAATATCTTTTTGAGTTCTATATGGAAGAGTGGAAGAAGGAAAATCCAAATGCCACAGTTGAGGAAAAGGACAATGCCATCAAGGAGTTTGAGGAAATCTTGGAACAAGGTGTTCTTAATGTAACCGAAGCTTTTGATAAAGATGGTAAGTTGAGACGTTTATTAGAGAAGAAGACCAGATCCTGTGATAATGAAACAGATCGTGAGGGTATTGTTGATCAGCAACTTGAAGAATCACATTCTTACGAAATGAATTCTTTGCTTGATTCTCAAATCGATAAAAATAAGGAGGAAAAATGATATGAGCAGTCAAAATATTATACAGAGAGAAGAATTGGCTTTGGCTCATGGCTTGGAGCGTTTGCGAATGTCTAATTCTGTTTTAGGTCTTCATATAGAGGATGCGGCATTTGGCAATAAGGATATTGAGGCTTATTTGAAACGATCAATTGGAGAAAATATAGCTCTTGATGAAGAAATAGAAAATAAATTAAAAGCGGCAGTTTATTTATCTATCCGCCGCAGTAAATGGAAGCCAAGAGCGGTTGCTAAACATATGGCGGAAGTTTCTGCTCATGCTCTGAGAGATGCTCGTTTGGCTTATTTATATGATACGGATATGATTGCCGCAGGTCAGTATAAAACTGAGTGTGAAAAAAATCTTGTCACCAATACGGTTAATGCTTTTAAAAGACTTAAAGCAAGAAAAAACAGAGCTTCAGTAAAAGCTCTGTTGGCCACAGGTTTAGCATTAACAGTAGGAGGACCTTATGCTTTTATGGCTGGTGCAATTTTGTTTGCAACGGAATTGATTCCACCTCCAATGAGAAAGAAAATTCAGCAAAATACGCAAAGAATACTTAAAAAAGCCGGAGAAACGATTGTTAGTTCAACGAAGAATTTATATGATAGAGGAAAAAAAGTTGCTAATGTGGTGGCAGAAAAGTTGGTCAGCATAACTGAAAATGTTGTTAGTCAGTCTGCTTCTTATGCTCAACCTATAATCGAAACTGTAAAAAAAACAACAGCTAATGTGGTAGAGACAGTTAAAGAAGTTGGCCGTAAAGTTAAAGATAAAGCAAAAAAAGCATGGGCATGGTTGACGGGAAGATAACAGGTTTGCAACCTATTGTTGAAGAGAGCTTCTTGACGGAATTAACGACAGGAATTTTTTCTTCTCCTATAATAATTATTCCACATAGTCATTTTGATTATGTGGATACTGCTATTTGTACGATTATTGATCGATGCAAAGATACGGTAGATAGCAGTTGTTTGAAAATCAGTGAAATACTTGAATTTAATGAGGGTGTTGGTGTTATTGATTTTTTGACTAAAAAGAATACGTCTTCAGATCATATTTCACCTATATTGAGTGAGCTTGTTGGAAGTGAACGTCCTGATCTCATAATAGGGAAAAATATATTTCTATGTAATGGTTGCTCTCATATTCTTTTAAAAGATGATAGTATATTAGCAAGTTTGTGCCAATATATATCCAATTACGAGAGAGGTATGTATAATGAAAAAACTACTTTTATTTTCGTTGACGATATCCCAGTAACATCTATCCCGGTATCGTTATTGAGTTATGCCTTGATCTTGGATATACCTTTACCTTCAGATGTTACCATCGGTAAACTTTTGAGCAATATCCCTTTGTCAGCTTCTATTCCTTTGAAGCAACAAGACGAATTCAAGTTGTCTTTGATTCGGGTTTTTCAAGGATTGAGTCAACAGCAAATCGTCATGATACTTCGTTCTATACTTGTAAGAACAGGAGGATTTCTTTCTCATGTTGCTAAAGATATTGCAGAAAAAGAAAAGAAAAATTTATTGAAGAAAAGTGATTTAATAGAGGTTGTTGATAGTGATGTTTCTTTAGACCAAGTTGGTGGATTGGAAGTTTTGAAAGAAGATATTAAAATAAAGGCTCGAATTTTTCAAAATATGCCTTTGACTTCCAGTACTGCTGTTAATATTCCTTATCCTAAAGGCATACTTGTCTTAGGTATGCCTGGTTGTGGAAAAAGTATGATAGCTAAAGCCATAGCTAATGAATTTGCTATGCCTTTGTTGAGATTGGACATCAATAGAATGATGGGCAAATATGTTGGAGAGAGTGAGGCTAATTTGCGTAAGGCGCTCAAAATAGCAGAAGCAATCCATCCTTGTGTTTTATGGATAGATGAAGTCGAAAAAGCTTTTGCGGGATCTTCTGGTGGCGAAGGAGATTCTGTTGTAGTAAGATTGATGGGATATTTCCTGACATGGATGCAAGAGAAAAAACAACCAGTTTATATTGTTGCTACTGCTAATGATGTAATGCGTCCTGAATTTATGAGAAAAGGCCGTTTTGATGAAGTTTATTTTGTAGATTTCCCTAATAAAATAGAAACGGAAGAAATATTGAAGAAAAAAATTGAAAGGTATAGTAAAAGCGGTTCCCTATTTAATTTTAGCTCTATGGATGAACCGGCATATTTAGAAATCGCTTCTGCTATGCAGGGTGGAATATATGGCGGTTTTGCCGGTTCTGAGATTGAGGCTGTTGTTAATTGTGTTGTTGAACGGGCTTTTGTAGGATATCTTGATACAGCGGCAAAATTCCAAGTTTCTATATCTATGCAGGATTTTTTAATAACTATTGAGTCAATGAAGGATTCTATCATGGCAAACCAAAAAGGTGTGGCTGAGAAGACAACCAATATAGAAAGAATTCTTGCTCTCCAAAAGACTTATGGATTGAAATTGGCAACAAAAAAATATGGCAATGGATAAAAATAACTTCTTACCTTATATCTATATCAATTCTCATTATTGTTATAGTTATATTGATTTTCTTGAAACAATTAAGGCTTTTTTGAATTTAACTCTTGCGTATGACGAAAAAGAAAAGAAATTGTTTTATTGGCTTGGTCCATTGATTGATGATGGTGTACTGGAGGCATGGTTACAATTGCAAGGTGCTGATGAAGCTCAAAAACTTATTGAAATATTACAGCAAAAATCTGATGCAGCAAAGGGGGCTCTTAAAATCATGCGCCACATATTATTGGCAATGGAACTCATATAAAGTATAATCCTTATGGAGATCTCTCCTGCTCATAGCTTTTGACATGGGTGATGTTGTTTTTCTATTTTTTTGATATGTTTTCTACTGATTTTTGGCTTTTAATAATAGGGTGTGCGTTTTTCTTTGGTTGTTCCTGGATATTCAACAACATTCAGAAGGGGTCTTACAAGCGTGAGATAAGAAACCGGCGTTCCTTTGTCTTGCTCGCCAAATTATTGGCGGAGGAAGAAAAAATAGCATGTGATACAAGGGGATGCAGAGAGGATGGTACTGGTGAAGTTTATCTGGCTTTACCAGAAGGTGTTGTCCGGGTGTTTTCTCATCGAGATGGTAAGTTTGCCATTTCGCTTCTGGGGGCTGTCCTCATTAATGATTTGCATGCTGATATGGCCCGTGAGTTCTGTAAGGAATTAAATGCCAATGAAAAAAGAATAAGGTATAGTGTCGGATTTGAGCCTGCTATCGCCAAGACGGGATTTTCTATCACCTGCGATTTTGAAGACGAAGTGGATGAGGAAGATGCGGAATATTATATTCTTAGTTATGCTAAGACTTATTTAGACCCCAAAAAGCAGGAACTTGAAACATTATGGAAAAGCAAGATTTCCTCGCAAGGGAAATAATTTCTAAGCTACTGTTTCTCTGATAGAAATGGGGTTACTTCTGCCTCTATATATCATAAATCTCAAAGGAAGGAAATGACAACTATTGATTAAATGTATTTGAATATGATGACGCATATAGGAAAATATTTAATGAAGGATGGGCAGATTTGTGATGTCGTATCCCATAAAGATCGGGTTCTGGGTGTCATCTTTGATGAAACTAATGAGCAAATCCGGTTTTTGCCAGTCTTTGATATCGACAGTTTTCAAAGTTATAGCCTGCAGGAAATCATAGATATTGCTGAAGCGTATGATCAGAAACATGGCAATAGGTATTTGCATTGGAGCATTCCTTCTTTGACTGACTGGAAATTGATCTTATCCCGATTAGGAGAAACTCAGGTCCTGCATGGGGAAGAACTCAGCTTTAATGATCGGATGGAGGAGTGGGAGGAGTTTGATAGCGCCATTGCTATAGAGAATCTCAAGAAATTCGGTCTTTCTCCAGAGCTTACCTATTGGACTTGTTCGCAAGGTTATGATGACGAGGTGTTCCTCCTGGATCTTGAATCGGGAACCATTGAGGCTTATCTTGTATGGGATGATGGGGAGAAATACGATTATGCCTTACGACTTTATGGATGTTATAATCGCGGAAGAGCTTTTTAATGAGCATGAAGCCAATAGCGTGTTAAAGATCATACGCTTCGCAAATATAAAGTGCAAATGACTTGTTTGCGACTCGTATCTCTGAAAGATAGAAATCTGGGCTTCGGATTTACGGGTGGTGTCTGACTTGTGCCCGTTTGTGCTTCTCGGGGGCACAAAAGTGCTCTTATCTTGGCACAATAGTGCCCTTCCTTAGGCACTTTGCAAACTTAGCGAAACAGGAATATCTGCTTGGCATTCTGTTCGCTCATTTCCTTTTTATAGGAAGTGTTTGTAGTGGTTTTATAGGAAATGTATGTAGTAGTTTTTGTGTAAAAGTATATTTAGATGTTTTGTTTGAAAAAAGATGTGGTAGATTTCTTTTTGAAAAATCTTTATAGCGAAGAAAATTTAAAATGGAATTTCGATTTAACCCTTCACCCTTCATCTTTTTGCCGTTTTTAGCCCCTTTTTGGTTTTAAGTAACTACTCTTTTACCTTTGCACCCAGAATCAAGTAACATGGATTTGGTTAATTGGTGTTAAGGTGTACTATTAACTACTCTAGCAAATAGCTATGTGCTGATTTAGTCCTTCACCATCCAAATCCTTTTTTCTTGCTTCTATAAAACTTAAAAATGTCAAGAATATGGATAAAGAACTTTACATTGGTGTAGATGTCTCAAAGAAGACTCTCGACCTGGCTTACTATGACGGTGAGACAATAGATTGGAAAAATGCCCACATAAAAGTGAGCAACGATACATCAGGATTTAAGGAAGTCGCCTCATGGTTGGCGAAGATAGCCAATAGATTTGACAATCTATTGTTTTGCATGGAACATACAGGACTCTATTGCCAAGATTTCAGGATGTGGCTGGAGAGTCACCAGTATATCTATGGTATGGTTGATCCCCGTAAGATGCATCGTTTCGAGCCAGACTTGGATGCAGGGCAGCGTTCCCTCGACCGTGTGAAGTCTGACGAGTTGGATGCATTCCGCATAGCCATCTATTGTGAACAAAATCACAAAAAAATTCTTCGCAGTCCCTCAAGGCTTCCTCCAGCAATCTATTTCAAACTGAAGCGCCTTTATGCAGAGCGAAAGCAGGACTCCAAACAGTCTGTCCTCTACAAGCAGCAACTTCATGACACTTGTGCATATGACACAGAGTCGTCTATGGAAAGAAAAAGACTATTGCTAGGCTCGCTAAAAGAGAGCATAAAAGCCGTGGATGAGGAAATCGCCTGCTGCTTGGATGAGGAAGCGAGCATACGCAAGAATTATGACTTGTTGCTCAGTATACCTGGAATAGGACACGTCGTGGCACTTGAGACAATCATACTGACGGAGAATTTCACTGCCATAACCAATCCCAGAAAATATGCCTGCTACATAGGCATCGCACCTTTCCCCAAAGAGTCGGGGACCTCCGTGAGGAAGCGTACCTCCGTGTCCTGCAAGGGATTCTCCAAGGCCAAGGCCGACTTGTCCATATCCGCCGTGTCGGCCATAACGCACAGTCCCACCCTCAGGGAATATTGGCAGCGAAAGCGCAAGGAGAAATGCGGTAGCATAGTACTCAACGCCGTCAAGTTCAAGCTGGTGTTACGTATGTTTGCCGTGATAAAACGTGGAACACCATATGTGGAGACAGATGCATACAAGAACTAAAATGCAGCAAAAGTGAACTACCCCCGTCTTAGATTATAACTATCCCCGCGATTAAGTTTTTTGTCTGCGTTTTTTCACTACCTTTGCCGGAGCATCTGAAAAGGAAGGAACTCCGGACGGGGGTAGTGAACTATTCTGTCTTAGACAAAGACCTTTCCCTGATCTAGTCTCCCCTGCCTGAAATGCCAGACCAAGTGCCGTTTAGGGATTTAGCTGTGCGCCAGCTTATAAAAGATGTGGCTTACCCTGACATAGAGAGTTCCTTCCTGCAAAATGCGGAACAAAGGTATGAAAAATAAATCATTTATCGGCATCGACATCTCAAAAAATGTCAT
>OOCI01000158.1_pt1 | contig 65092 bp, 55 predicted proteins | sample 1671761 | NCBI WGS metagenome assembly OOCI01 (sample SAMN06348190, study PRJEB24527) | human gut metagenome | biome: human gut; feature: ankylosing spondylitis patient; material: feces | host: Homo sapiens | place: China | collected 2015-10
AAGCCGATTTGGAATGGATTTTGCATCGTAACTGTGAAGGTACTGAACAGTTACCGGAGCTCTTAAAACAGCATAAGAAATAAACAGACAGGGGTGTTCTCTACAGAGAGCACCCTTTTTTGGTTTTATAAGAAATGTTCGCAAGCGACTCTTTATTTGCACAGAGCACTTAGTTGCCATGCATATGAGAAAAAGCTCCGGTGGGTCTTTTTTGAGTGAAAGCAAACCAGAGGAGCAGCTTGAATGGAACTTAGAGCGGGCCGGCTGTAGGCGTTTTCTTATAATAGGGAGTTGTTTTATGGCGGTACAGCATCAGAAGTCCACGGACACACAGCTCTGTGGCCATGGCAATCCACACGCCCTGAAGTCCGAGCGGGCCAACCAGAAGCGTAGCCAGTCCGATCCGCACGATCCAGATGCTTCCGAGGTTCATCAGACTTGGGACAAAGGTATCCCCGGTTCCGCGCAAAGCACCGGCAGCCACAATGGAGATTCCATACAATGGCTCTGCCAGGAGTCCGATCCGCAGAACCCGTGCGGCAAGCTGACGGACATTGGGATCGGGTGTAAGTATCCGGAACACATAAGGACACAAAAACATCATGAAAAGTCCGGTCAGACCCATAAAAACAGCACCCATAACGGTACAGATGACCCCATACCGCCGGGCAAGAGTATCTTTCTTTGCACCAATGCTTCTGCCGACTAAGGTGGTAGCGGCAGATCCGATACCATATCCCGGCATATAACAAAAGCTTTCTGCGGTAATGGCGAAGGAATGAGCTGCAATTGCAACTGCACCCAGAGGAGCAATAATCATAGTCGATGCGACCTGTGCCCCACTCATGGCAATTTCCTGAACAGCAACAGGAGTTCCGATTTTCAATGCCTTCTGCAGAATATTCCGTTCAAAGGATCCCTTTTCCTTACGATTCAGGGAAAGGGCGGGATTACAGAAATAGCAGCGCCATGCCATTGTGAGGCTGATTACGGCACAAGCAAGAGCTGTTCCCATACCGGCGCCCATAACACCAAAGTGCGGAATCAGCAGGGTGTTAAAGATTACATCAAGAATACACATCGCAGCATTCAGGATACTTGGAGTAACCATATCCCCACTGCATTGCAGGAATGAGGAGGACAGTGAATTTAACTGTGAAAAGGGAACCATCAGTGCAAATACCAGAAAATAGGCGGAGGCATTCTGGATAATATCCTCACTGCCTCCCAGCCAGATGGGGAGGTGCGGACTTAGTAAAATCCCGGTCAGACACAAAATTCCCGACAGACACAAAGCAGTGAGAAGGCCGTGCCGCTCCACATTGCGGGCTTCCTGTTCCTCACCTGCACCGATGTGGTGGGCAACCTGTACGGAAAATCCGGCAGAAACCGCGTAAGTAACGCCTCCAAAGAGCCATGTCGTTGTGGAAACAATTCCGATGGAAGCAGATGCATTGGCTCCCAGAGCCCCTACCATGGCGGAGTCAATGTATTGCATCACAATTGTGGTAATCTGTGTCAGAATGGCAGGAAGGCTCAGCTTCCATACCTGTAAAATATGTTGTTTCAGTTCGTAAGAGTTCTGTTTCATAAGTATTGTAAGAAGGTAACTGTTCAGTACAGCAGTTTGTTAATAGGGTTATTTCCTGGTATCCATGCTGTCACGGAAATTGTGAACAGAGGATTCACGGAGGATCGCCCTTCGACCGTATCATATCCTGCCAGACCTGTCAAGCCGTGCCGGGATGCCTGTAACTTTCCAAGTCTTTTAATCAATTCCCCGGTCGGTACAAATAGGAAATCACATAATTTTCACAAAATCTTTGTTCTTTTATCGCAGGAGTCGGAAAAACAGGAAGACGTTCAGGGAGGTGAGGAAGATGCTGGCAATTTATAAAAAGGAATTCAGATCAGTTTTTGTCAACAGCACCGATCCGGGTTTCGGATATTGTGCTGGGTAAGTTTTATGCACTGGCCACATTGCTATTCATCCCGGTTGCGATTATCAGTATTTATCCTCTGGTTCTGAGTGCGTTTGGTGAGATTTCTTTAGCAGAAACCTATCTGTCGGTCGGGGCATTTTTCCTTTACGGTCTTTCCTGTATTACAATTGGAGAATTTGTGTCCTCCATTACGGAAAGCCAGATGATCGCAGCAATTATTTCCTTTGGCATTCTGTTTGCAGGCTATGTAATGAATGCAATGCCTAAGCTTTATATGGTGACCGGACATGGCGAGCTCGAACAGGACTCTGCCTTTACGGACATCCTGCAAAAGGCGAACATCGATACGCAGACGATCAATTTGATGGACTATGATACAGTTCCGGAGGATGCGATGGCTGTATTTGTGAATGCACCGACTGAGGATCTGTCTTCGGATGATGCACAGAAGATTTTGAATTACCTGAATAACGGTGGTGATATTTTTATTAATACGGCCTATACCGGAAAGGATATGCCGAATCTGAATAAGCTGCTTGATTTCTACGGGGTGCAGGTTTCCAAAGGACTCATCATCGAGACAGCGTCAGACAGCTATTATCAGGATCCGTTTTATCTTCTGCCCTCGATCGAATACGATACAGTCACATCGGATATTTATTCCGGTAATTCCTACATTTTCGCACCGTATTGTCAGGGCTTGACCTTTACGGAAAAAGAGGACGTGGAAGTGACTCCATTGCTTGCTTCATCCGAGAAGAGCTATGTGCGTGACGATATTGAAAACAGCACCAGTTATGACAAACAGGATGGTGATGTGGATGGACCATTCTACATTGGATTATCCTGTACAGCACAGATAACAGACGGAACCCCGGATGAACAGGGGACGGATGAGCTTAGTGAAACAGATGTGTCTTCGGGTGATGCTGCAAATAATGAGTCAGCTGCAATGATCTTTTCCTGTGAGAATCTGTTTACGCAGGAAGCTGATTCCATGGTTGCCGGAACGAACCAGAAGCTGTTCTCCGGAGTGCTGCAGGTATTCGGAACGGAAGAAGGAGAAAGCAGCAGTGTGGTTATCCCGGTAAAGAATTATGAGGTAGAATACCTCACGGTTTCCCAAAGCTGGATTTCATTGCTGGCACTGATGAGCGTTATTGTACTTCCGTTTGGATTCATTGTTATAGGCTTCGTGATCTGGTTCCGAAGGAGAAAGCTGTAAGCTTTATGAGTCTGCCTGGGAATGGTGCTGCTGATACTCATTGTGGTCCTGCTGGTGATCTTCCTCTTCCTTAAAAAGAATGAGGATGCAGATTTCATGCAGGAAGAGGCCGTCACCACATAGGAAAGTGTACCGGTAGTCAGTATTAATAAAGAGGAAGCTCTACTGCGATGGTGGTGCCCTGCTTTGAGCTTTCCGCTACCCGGACGGATCCGCCATGGAGGTCTGCAATTTCCCATACCAGAGAAAGCCCCAGTCCTGCACCGCCGTATTCCCGGCTGCGGGATTTGTCTACCCGGAAAAAGGGCTGGAAGATACTCCGCTGAAATTCTGCAGGAATGCCACATCCGGTGTCGGTCACATAAATGTGGATATTCGTATCCTCCCGGGTTACACAAACCCGGACGGAACCGTTCGTGCGGTTGTACTTGATGGCATTTTCTGTCAGGTTAAAGAGCAGCCGGTAGATTAAGGCATCGCTGCCAGTCATGACACCATCGCCATCCTGCTCCAGCGTGATGCCGCGCTTCTCAGCCAATGGAGCAAGATCTGTAAAGATTTCCTCAATCATTGGAGCAAGATGGATCTGATCATTACGTGCCACCTGTTGAAGACTGCTCATTTCCAGAAGTGTCTTTGACATCTGGGTCAGACGTTCCGTCTGTTCTCCCAAAAGCCGGAGAAATTCTGCTGTTTCCGCATTGATATCGGGATGCTCTGCGGAAAACAGCTCCAGCTGGGCCTGCATGAGCGCAAGGGGGGTACACAGCTCATGGGCAGCATTACCGGTAAACTGCCGCTGGGCTGCAAAGGCCTGATTCAGCCGGTCCAGCATCTGATTAAAGGAATGACTCAGCCGGTAAAACTCCGGCAGAAGATTTTCATTCATTTTCATGTCTGTAAGATTGTTGATCTGTACCTTTTCTACCTGCGCAGAAAAGCTGCGTAAGGGCTTTAAGGCATGTCCACTGACAAAGTAGGCCAGAATTCCGCTCAGTACGATCACGATAGCGGTAATGTACCAGTTGGTTATACAGAAGCTTTCCTGAGCTCCATAGATGATGATGGTGAGATCCTGATCCTGATCTACCGTTTCAGGATCGAAAAAGTCTGTCTCTCCCTCCGGGGTTAAGTCCTGAAGAGATTCACCGATGGAATCCATATAATGGATGCCTGAGCTGCACAGCAGAAGCTCCATGGAAACACAGGCAATACCAATGAGCAGAACGGTCATGATCGTGATACGCCATTGCAGGGATAATTTTTTCATATGGTATCACCTCCAATCAGATAGCCTTCTCCGATGCGGTTATGGATGGGATCATAGCCCAGTCCGGAGCGTAGTTTTTTACGCAGGGAAGAGATATGCACCCGGATGGAGTTACTGAAATTGTCCACACTGTTGTCCCAGACATGCTCCATCAGCTCCTCCTGACTCACCGGACGTCCCTGATGTACCATCAGATATTCCAGAATGCCGGTTTCCTTACGTGTAAGAGAGAGGCTTTGTCCCTTTACGCTGGCAGCTCTTGTACGTGTATCGAAGGTCAGATCTTTGCAGGTAAGAAGTACATCCTGCTGGGTGAACTGCCGCAGGGTCAGGCTGCGGATCCGCGCTTCCAGTTCTGCCAGGTGAAAGGGCTTGGCCAGATAGTCGTTGGCTCCGGCATCCAGTCCGGCCACCTTATCCTCCACTCCACTCCGGGCAGAGAGGATCAGAACCCGCGTTTCGTGGTCAGTCTGCCGTAAAGTACGCAGTACCGTCATGCCATCTTTGCCGGGCAGGTTCAGATCAAGCAGTACCAGATCATAGTGTTCCGTATATAACAGCTCAAGTGCTTCTTCTCCATCGTGACAGAAGTCTACGCTATAGGCAAGACGGCGCAGGTCACGGACAATGGTTTCGCACAGGGCACGTTCATCTTCAACTACTAACAGGTGCATGAAAGAAGTCCTCCTTCTTATTATAATAAGAATCTTGTGATCAGAATCTGATAGAACAGTTCAGTTACATTATATCAAAGATAAATAAATTCCGCGTTAAATTTCTATTCTTAACAGAAACTTTAATTTCCATATGCTATACTGGGATCATACCTGCAGCAGAAGGTGTAAGATAACAATAAACCTTTGCCGGCAGGATGGATCATTCCTTACAGACAGTAAGGGTATGAGCCATAAATATATTGTAGTAGAAAGGATAAGAACAACACATGAAAAAAAGAAATTCAGCCGGCAGACTGCTGGCAATACTACTTGTTGCTTTGCTGGTGCCGGCTATGACAGCCTGCAGCGCAAAGGATGGAGATCAGATGACAGAGCAGACAGAGCAGACAGAGCAGAGTGAAACCGGCTCTGTCACGAGTGACGAACCGCAAAACGAAGAGGAAGCGCTTGCTTTGTACAGGGAACTGATGGAGCAGGAGAACAAAATCCTCTCAGAGAATACAGATCTCTGGGAAAAGGTGTATCTGGAGGCTGACAAGGGAATGGCCATGCTTGAGGATGGGAAAAACTACGGTGAATTTCTGCTTAAGACCATTGAAGCAGCGAAGGATCAGTTTACAGAGGAGGAGCTGAAGACGCTTCAGAGCGAGGCGGAGAAGATCAGTGAGCTCGAAAGCAGACTGACGATGCTGGAGGAAAAATATCCGGAGGTTGCCCAGAAATATCTGGATAGCGGAATGAGCATGGAGGCAGACAGCGATGATGCGGACAGCGGAATGAGTATGCCGGCAGACAGCAGTGACAACAGTGACAACAGCACGGAGACGTCATCCGATGACAGCAATGCACAGAAGTTCCCTGACTTTGAGGGAAAGGATCTGGATGGAAATGAAGTAAAGAGCAGTGAGCTGTTTGCAGGTAATGCCGTTACGGTTGTGAATTTCTGGTTTACCACCTGTGGACCCTGTGTGGGTGAGCTTTCAGAGCTGGATGCACTGAATAAGGAGCTTGAAGGAAAAGGAGGAGCGCTGATCGGTGTGAATTCCTTTACACTGGACGGTAATGAGAACGAAATTGCAGAAGCAAAGGATGTGCTGGCAAAGAATGGTGCAGCTTATCAGAACGTGTATTTTGCGTCTGACAGCGAGGCAGGAAAATTTACAATGAATATTTATGCCTACCCGACTACTTATGTGGTTGACCGCAACGGCAACCTGGTAGGTGATCCTATCGTAGGTGCCATCACGGAAAAGAAGCAGAAGAAGATGCTTGAGGATCTGATTGATCAGGCACTTGCAGCTGATCAGCAACAATAGTTGATAGAGCCTTACCTTTCGTGCTAAAATAGTAACGGTTCAGAGCAACCGCAAGCTGCAGATTACACGGAAACAGAGGTCGAAATGCCGGAAGAAACAACACATAAGCGCCGTGTGCGTTATAAGGGAACACATCCCAGAACATTTGAAGAAAAATATAAAGAGCATGATCCTGAGAAATATGCCGATACGGTAGCAAAGGTAATTGAGAAGGGGAGTACTCCCGCAGGAATGCATATTCCCATTATGGTAAAGGAGATCTTGGACTTCTTACAGATCCGTCCTGGACAAAAGGGACTGGATGCAACACTTGGCTACGGCGGACACACCCGGAAGATGCTGGAAAAACTGACAGAGGCGTCAGGGACATCAGAGCTGACAGATGAAGGCTATATAAAGGATGACGTTCAGACAAAGGGTGACTCATGGAAAAATCCAGAGGAGAATTCGGAGGACAATTCAAGGGATAATCCAGCGGACAATTCAAGGGATAATCCAGCGGATAATCCAGAGGACAGCTCAAGGAATAATCCAAAGGACAATTCAGAGGAAGTGTTTAGAGAGAAAGCTCCGGAGGGACATCTGTATGCACTTGATGTTGATCCCATTGAAATTGTAAAGACCGGAGAACGGCTTCAAAAAGCAGGATATGGAGAAGAAATCCTCACGATTCTTCAACAGAACTTTGCCAATCTGGAAACAGTAGCAAAGGAATATGGTCCGTTTGATTTTATGCTGGCGGATCTTGGTGTGTCCTCCATGCAGATTGATGATCCGAAACGAGGATTTTCCTATAAGGCAGACGGACCGCTTGACCTGCGTCTTGATCCGCAGCATGGAATTCCGGCTTCACAGAGGCTTAGGGAGCTTAACAGGGAGGAACTGATCGGAATGCTGGTGGAAAATTCCGATGAACCCTATGCGGAGCAGATTGCATCCGAGATCTGCAAAACATTCAAAAAGGGAGGAAGCATGGATACCACAACGGCATTACGTGAGGCTATTGAACGTGCATTGTGTTTTCTTCCGGAGAATAAAGAAAAGAAGGATATTTTAAAGAAGACCTGTCAACGTGTATTTCAGGCACTGCGTATTGATGTGAACAGTGAATTTGAAGTTCTGGAGGCGTTTCTGAATGCCCTTCCTGAGGCATTGGCAGATGGAGGAAGAGTAGCAATCCTTACGTTCCATTCCGGAGAAGACCGTCTGGTAAAAAAGGCATTCCAGCAGTACTATCGGGAAGGAATATTTGAAGAGATTGCAACAGATGTCATCCGTCCCACTGCGGAAGAATGCCGTCAGAACGGTCGTGCCCGGTCAACCAAGATGCGCTGGGCCATCCGTGCAGGACGGTAAATTATCTAGTACAGCGAAAAATAAGTTTCTGATACATTGACGCCGAATGATTGTTTCATATGCAAGGCGGAGGAATGAGGCGTAGCGGTGGCTACGTCGATTGACGACAACGTAACAGATGAAAAATCAGGCAAGTCAAGGTGTCAGTTATTTATTATTCGGTGTACTAGTAACAGTACAATCATTTATTCTTACAGAATAGTAATTTTATATGGCGAAGTAACCATATGAGGTAAACTACGCTGCGCGATAGCCTGGCTGGGTTGTAGCGCAGCTTTTGTTTTCACGAAATTATTCCAAGCCACTCCGTTTCTGGTGTGATCAGCTGCCATGAGATTTCCAGGAACCATTCTGTCATAAGATTTCCAGGAACCACTCTGTCATAAACTTTGCAGGAATCATTCTGCCACAAGAATTGCAGGAACCATTCTGTCATAAGATTTCCAGAAACCATTCTTGACATAATGTATGACACACAGTATACTATATTAAAATAATAGTGTGCGATACACAATAGTGTGTGATTAATATTTGCATTTTAAGAAACGATAATTTGAAAGATAATTTGAAGGAGGAAATAGGGTGAATTGTGATGAAATTGTTTCAGGATTAATTTTGGAATTCCGAAGAGGAACACTCATCATGGTAGTGTTGGCACAACTGAATAAACCAATGTATGGATATTCACTGGTAAAGGAATTAGAGGGAAAAGGTATTCCGATAGAAGGCAACACATTATATCCTTTACTGAGAAGACTGGAGAGTCAGGGGCTGCTAAAAAGCGAATGGGAAACTGACGCAGCGAAGCCGAGAAAATATTATATCATCACGGAAGACGGGAAGCTGGTTTATAAAAAAATAAAGGCACACTGGGAAAAGTTTTCCCGGTCAGTCAATGCGCTTATGGAGGAAGAATAGATGGTAAAAAATGATTTGATCGACAGATATATTTATGCAGTTACGAAACATATGAAATCTGCCATGAAAAAGGATGTGGCAGCGGAATTAGAGACAATCATACAAGATATGCTGGAGGAGCGCTGCGGGGATGTTACTCCAACTGAGCGTGATATCAAGGTTGTCCTGACGGAACTGGGAACTCCGGCTGAGCTTTCTTCGAAATATAAGGGTGAAACCCAGGATTGTCTGATTGGACAGCCATATTACAGTTTATATGTGTATGTACTGAAAATTGTGACGGCCTGCGTCAGTGGGGGAATGCTGCTTGCTCAAATTATGGCAGCATTAACATCGCATACGATCTGGTATATAGCGATCTATCATACTATTGGCGGAATTTTGGGCGGTATATTGACGGGATTTGCATTTGTGACATTGTTGTTTGCATTCTTTTATAAAAAAGGAATCAAGGTGGATGGGTTAAATGATGGAATAGATAATTTGCCGCCTGTTCCACAGAAGCGGAATCGAATTTCGAAAGCAGATGCGATTGTTGGCATTATTTTTTCGGTTATCTTTACAATTGTATTTCTTGTATGTCCACAGATTTTATGCATTGCATTTGTGAAAAACGGGGTCGATGTGTATGAACCGCTTTTTAATCTGGAATACATCAGACAAACATGGTATCTGATTCTTGCATTTGGAATTCTGGGTGTTGCAAAGGACAGTGTGAGACTTATTGATGGCAGCTATACCAAAAGAGTGATGCTTACTACCATGATTACCAATATTATTGATGGTGCATTAACCACCATCTGGTTGTTAAATGATAAGGTTATGAATCAAGATTTTTTCGATGGTATTGAGCATTTGTTCGGAAAAGATGCAGAAGTTATTTCGCAGGTTTTTATACACTTTAACATGGTATTTCTTGCAATCATCATTTTCGCGTTAACAATTGATTGCATTGAGACAGTTGTAAAAACAGTAAAATACAGTCATCAATAGGAAAAGAATTTCAGAAGGGTCATAAATCTCCATTTACAAATAATAGCAGCAGTTTTCCTTATTTTGAGACGGAAATTTTAGAAACTATTAAATGTAAATGGAGCTATTTTACTTAAGCAGGCCGGGTATTTTTGTATTTTCCCACATTTCTTTTGTCATAATGTTTGTATGACAAATCCGGGTCTCATTTAATAAAGGTACAGGAACGGCATCGCAGGTATGATGGTACTCAAAGCCAAGCTTTTCTTGTACTCTTTTTGACTTCTGGTTTCCCTCATAGTAACCGCACCAGATCGTTGTCATGCCAAGCTCCTCGAATCCTCTTCGAAGAAGCTCTCTGGCAGCCTCCGGCATATAACCTTTTCCCCAGAAGGGCTTACCCAGCCAGTAGCCTAGCTCACATTCGTCATCACGATTGGTCATGTCTGTGTGCCCGTTGAGCATTAATTCAACCGCACCGATAGCAATATTATTTCCTTTTTCACAGACGGCATAACATTCCGGACCATGAAATACCTGCTCAATTACGTTACGACTTTCTTCGATGCTTTGATGAGCAGGCCACCCGGCAATTGGTCCCACATCGGGATCCCTGGCATATTCAAATAAACTCTCGGCATCTTCTAAAGTCCATTTTCTTAAAATCAGACGTTCAGTTGTCAGCATGAATGATAATTCCTTTCTGATTATATAATTTCAATGATATAAGATGGCATTAGTATATCATAAGATTTTATATCATAACAGATTTTTTGAGTTGACCTTAGGTAAATGTCAACATCAACATTAATTTAACAATTTGTGAATATTCTTATGCGGCAGAGCCTTCTCAAAAGTTGATTATACAAAAGTTGACCATAGAAAGAAAATGTATTGCATCTATATGTTTTTCGTGTTATGTTTTATAAAAGTAAGTAATTTCTGTGGCATCTATTTATATTTGAAATCAGATAGAGAACTCTGTCAGAAAATTCGAACTCAAAATTCCACAAAATGATCAGAACCATATTGGGATAATTAGAAGTATATCGAAACAATCATACTTGTAATGATATTTACAATGATATCTGCAATGATGATATTTACAATAATATCTGCAATGATGATATTTACAATAATATCTGCAATGATATCTGTATCCTAATGATTGGACTTATATCAAGTTAATTATAACTATATTGAAATGCTTAAAATGATATGGAAGGAATTATTGTTATATTCCCCAGTATAGCTATATCAAAAAAGCAGCGATATATCAACTTTTTAAATCACATCCATTAAAGTACTAATATTATGTGTTGGGGTCAAAAGATATTTTGTCCTTAGCTTGATATCCATGAATTGCTCCGCTGCGAAGCCGCTCCCGCAATTCTCAAACATTCAAAATCCTCTGATTTACTACGTAAATCGTTACTTTCTCATATTTGGCGGGTTCCAAGTTTAAAAGTCTTATCGCGCAAGCGCGAACAACTTTTTTGACCTTTTGATCCGGATATCATCATATTATTCAGACATAAAATATGAATCGTTCATGCTCAAAATATCTATATTAAAAATATACATCATAAAGGGAGTATTATGTCATACGAAGGAATGAAAAATAAAAATCAAAAATTAAAGGAAGAAATTACTGAGTTGCAGCTGAAATTAGGAGAATGTCCGGAAGGGAATCTCAATTGTGTAAACAATAAAGGGTATTATAAGTGGTATTATCATAAAGATAGTATGCAGCTTTATATTCCAAAGAAGCAGCGGAAATTAGCAGAACAGCTTGCAGTTAAGAAATATATGTCAGCACTTCTTGAGGATAAAAAGAGAGAAAAGGAAGCAATAGAGCTGTATTTAAAACATTGTGTTGCGAATGATGGATTGGCAGAAAAGCTCTTGAGTAATAAGGAATATCAAAATTTACTGTCAAATTATTTCCGACCGGTAGATTCATCGTTATCAGAATGGATGCAGGCTTCTTATGAAACAAATAATAAATATCCGGAGCAGAAGATTTTGAAATCATGTTCCGGTAATATGGTTCGATCAAAATCAGAAATGATGATAGATTCAAGTCTCTATATTCACAAGATTCCTTTTCGATATGAGGATACGTTGGCACTGGATGATATTATACTGTATCCTGATTTTACGATCCGGCACCCGAAAACAGGAGAGTATTTTTATTGGGAGCATTTTGGTTTAATGGATGATCCTGTTTATTGTAAAAATACATTTTCCAAACTTCAGCTTTATACAACAAATAATATTGTTCCAGATATTAATCTGATTACAACGTATGAAACCAGGGAAAGACCATTGAGTATGGAGAAGATTGAAAGGATAATCACAGAGTATTTTGCAGAATAAGCTATGAAAGGATCGTTACAGAGTATTTTGCAGAATAAGCTATGAAAGGGTCGTTACAGAGTATTTTGTAGAATAAGCTATGAAAGGATCGTTACAGAGTATTTTGTAGAATAAGCTATGAAAGGGTTATTACAAAGTGTTTGCAGAATAATTATAAATGGGGTTATTGCGGAGGGATTTCATTTCATTTTTCCATATCATTTTCAGATAAGGACAAGTAATTGGACATAAACAAGGTAATTGTGAGAAATATGTCCAAAAATAATTAGCAGTCAGGGAGAGAAGATAGGAGTTGATAGTGAAATTGGACATAATGGAGCAAATAGAAAGATATATGTCCAAAAACAAGCCACAGCAGAGGAAATTCAAGAAGCTATGATGAGAAAAATGGATATAAAGAAGCAAAAAGCAGGAAATATATCCAAAATCAGACCATAGCATAGAAACCAGCATAAATAGGAAAGCTACAATGGAAAAGACAACAGCGTGAGTGGAGGGGGGGACAAAATTCTGGACACAACAGAGTAAACACAACAGCGCAAAGACAACAGCGCAAAGGCAACAGCGCAAAGACAACAGCGTAAACCCAACAGCGCAAAGACAACAGCGTAAACCCAACAGCGTAAACCCAACAAAAAACCCCTGCACATCAACCGATGTACAGGGGAAACCTGCAAATTTAAGAGTTTGTCAAGTAAAGTGTGTAAAGTAAAGTGTGTAAAGGTCTGCAGGCAGGTACTTACTGAACGCTTACAGAAGTGATGTGAGGGTTAACACCTTCATACCAGTATAAGAAGCCTTCCATGTCAACAACATCGCCAACCTTGAGGTTCTGTACTGCCTTGTAAACATCGCTGTCCTTATCGCACAGATAAGATTCAACAGTGAAGGTGTAGGTATTTCCGTCAAGGGATACATTGAAGTATAAGTCGTCGCCTTCTGTACCGGAACCATCCCACTTGTAAAGGAATGCATCACCGGCATCGTTAGCAGATTCTACGGTCATACCCTTGAAGGATACGAACTGGTTCTGGTAATCAATTAATTCGTCCTTGCCAAGTAAATCGGTAACATCCTTAGCATCAGCAACGAAAGTATCGGTATCTTCGATTTCGTAAGTAGCATCAGTGATTTCTACTTCACCGGACCATTCGGACTTGAAACCGGTAACTTTGATTTTGGTTCCGGGAACAAGCTTGTCATAATCTTCCTGAGAGCAGGGAAGGTTGTAAACGAAGAAAGCACCGTCCTGATTCTGGGTGTAGAAGGTAGCCTGTCCAACACCGTTGTCTTCCCACCATGCCTGCTTAGCCTGTACATAAGTTTCGACACAAACCTCGGTATCAACAGCAGCAGCAACATAATCTGCGTAGCTCATAACGCCTTCAGCAGTAGCAGCGTTTTCGGTGTCAGCCTCTGCTTCAGCTTCAGCAGTGTCAGCTTCAGCAGTATCTTCTGCTTCTGTAGCGTCTTCTTCAACAGCTTCAGTAGCATCTTCTACTTCGGTAGCAACTTCTTCTGTTGTATTCTCTGTAGTCTTGGAGCAGCCTGCTGCTACAAGTACAAGAGAAAGTGCGAGTGTTACAAGTAATGATTTTTTCATAAAAAACTCCTCCTAAATAGATGTGCTATCACACATGGTGATAACTTCATTAGTAAAAGTTCTTTCGGCAATACATCGGGTAATATGCTTACCTGATATTGTGCATAAGAACTTTTGGTTGCAACTGATAAGGTTGATAAAACTTTATCAATTAACTGCAATTCACATTATACCTTAATATTCTGATAAATCAATGGTGAATTTGCCTATTTTTCCGCTTTTTCAACGCTTCGGATATAACATATAGTAAAATTCCTGCCCATGTAACGGCGAGAGCAGTCAGCAAAAGCACTGCTGTCTGGGGCAAAGGTCCTAAATCCGTCTTGCCGGCAGAGCTCATATTCTTTTGATCAAGACGGTAAAGGGAGGTTACGTCCTCAAACATTTTCTGCATAAAAGCATCATCTACCGTCTGTTTCCGGCGGGTGGATTTTGTAACAATTTCGATCATCTGGCCGGCTGCGTCACGAAGGGAGGCAGAGCCATTGAATACCGGAGTTACAAAGGTGTGATCCGTATTATCAAGCAAAAGCCTGGAAGCCTTGATCTTCACATCGTAGTGCACATTGTTATCCTCACCGGCACGGGATAAATAATCCTGATATTCAGCAGAATCCTGAGCCTTTGAAGTAACAGGCACATAACCTTCGGTTTCGGAATATGCGATCTGCACGTCATTGGTGAGCAGATACTGGGTGAACAGCCAGGAAGCAAGCACTTCCTGTGAATCCTTCTTGTTGAAGACGCAGACGGAGGGCCCCTGGGAAATCATCTGAGGATTTTCCGGATCAAACTGCGGAATCATCATAACTTCGGTGTCGAAGTCAATGAGGGCGTCTTCGCTGATGTCGGAAAGCGGGGCATGGGTTCCCATCCAGGTAGCACCGGCAGTTGAGTCAATGGCGAAAACACATTGCCCTGCATTCAGGAAGTTCGCCGGATAACTGGAAATCTTGAAGGTGGAAAAGGCTCCTGTTTTCGCATGGGAAGCAATGGTATAAAGCAGCTCTGTGGTAGTATCGTTAAAAATTTCAATATCGCCGTCAGCGGTCGAATAACCGGCGCCCTTTTGCTTCAACATCTGGATCATCATGTTGTCGGTGGACTTGTCAATAAAGGGAATCATGACCTTCTGACCGTTAAGGGCAAAGGTCCCATCCGCATTCTGCTTCGTCGCAGCCTCAGAAACCTCCCAGATGAAATCCCAGGTCAGGGTTTCCGGCAGGGTATAACCAAGCTTTTCCACATAGGTCTTATTGATATAGCAGGCTTCCGTGGAGCGCATATAAGGCAGGGCATAATAATGACCGTTAAACTCACATTCCTTCAGGAATTTCGGAATGATCTCCTCCTGTGTCGGACCGTTAAAGAGAAGCTCCGAACCGTCCAGCCCGTATTTTTCATTGGTAAAAAGAGTATCTAACGGAACCACGACGTTGCTTCCGGTGAGGTAAGTGGCGATGTGATCCGGATAGGTAATGCAGACGTTGGGGGTGGTGTCCGTTGCAATGTTCGTGATGACATCGTTATAAATCTTGCCATAATCCGTGTAGAGACGTAAGTTTACGGTAATATTGGGGTACAGCGCCTCAAAATCCTCAATCGCTTTCTTGTAGATTTCCGTCTGGGTTTTATTCGTATCATTCTTTGCCCAAAAGGTAATTTCATAATTCCGGGAGGTGTCGAAGCTTTCCGGAACGGTGAAATCACTCTGCCCCCTGGAGCCGTGACAGCCGGTAAGCCCCAGGACACCGGCAATCAGGGAAAAAGTAAGCAGTAGCTTTCCAATGGTATGTTTTCTCATCCCTTTGTACCTCCTCTTGATACACCTGCCATGACCTTTTTACGGAAAATCAGGAACAATACAATAAGCGGCATTGAGATAACCACAACCGCAGCCATCATGGCGGGGATGTTCTCACGTCCGAAGCCGTTTTCACGGATTTCCTGAATGCCGTTGGAAACCAGATAATAGTTCGGATCATCGGTAATCAATCGCGGCCATACATAGGAATTCCAGCATTCAATGACCTTCAGGATAATGATGGTAATGAGGGTCGGGCGGCAGATCGGGATCATGACCTTACGCAGATAGCGCAGATCCGAGGTGCCATCCACCTTGGCAGCATAATAAAGCTCGTCCGGGATCTGGGCGAAATTCTCACGCAGCAGATAGATATAGAAAACAGAGGTCACGGACGGCAGAATCAGTCCTAAAAAGCTGTTACGCAGATCAAGGTTTGTGATGGTGACAAAGTTCGTGATGATGACAAGCTCATTCGGAATCATCATTAAGGACAGGAACAGGGCAAAGGCAATGTTTTTGCCGCGGAATTCCAGTCTCGCAAAGGCAAATGCCGCAAGAGTGATCACGATCAGCATAATCGCTGTAGTAATCACAGTAAAAATCAGGGTGTTCCATAAATATCTGCCCAGAGAAACCGTGGTAAATGCATCGATGTAATTCTGCATTGTCGGTGACAGGGTGAAGAATGACGGAACGTATTCACTGTTGTAGGAGCTGTAGCTTTTTACGGAGGTCAGGATCATCCAGTAAAAAGGAAACAGAACCATGACCGCCCAGAGGATCAGCAGGGTATAAATGACAACATTTCTGACAATGCCTTTTGCTTTGGCAGATTTTTCAAGCTTTTCGTAGTCCATGGCAGTGTCCTCCTTAATAATATACATGCTTTTTGCTGACCAGCAGATTAATGCAGGTAATGGTCAGAACAATGGTAAACAGGATGATGGCGGCTGCCGACGCATAGGAAGGATAGCCACCGCTGTTACCGTAAAGCATGTCGTAAACATAGCCGACGATGGTGTTCATTTCAGCGGCATTCAGATCGGTACCGAACAACGCAACGGCATCACTGTAGGCCTTGAATGCACCGATGAATCCGGTGATGACCAGATAAAAAATCATGGGAGAGATCATCGGAAGGGTAATCTTACGGAAGATCCTCGTACGTGAGGTGCCATCCACCCTGGCTGCATTGTAATAGGTCTGGTTTACCGAAGCCAGTGCACTTGTCAGGATCAGAATTTTAAAGGGAAGAACTACCCATATGGTGTAAAAACAAAGTACGAACATTTTCGCCCAGTAGGGACCATCAATGAAATCCACGGAATGTCCGCCGAAAGCCTGAATCAGGAGATTCACCATTCCATCTGTGTAGGCGGTCTTTTTGAACAGAATCATAAATACCAGACCGACTGCCAGTGTGTTTGTGACATAAGGCAGAAAGTAAATGGTTTCAAACAGTTCCTTTAAGGGTCTGATTGAACTTAAGCCCAGCGAAATGAACAGTGCAAGGAGTGTGGACACCGGAACGGTGATGATAACCAGGATAAAGGTGTTCTTAACCGCCTGCAGAAAATAGGTATCGTGCAGTACATAGGAATAGTTATAAAGTCCGACGCCAAAGTAGGTCTGGGATGCGGAATTATAGCCTTCCTCAAAGGAATATACAAATACATCAACTAAAGGATAAATCATAAATACACAAAGAAACAGGAACGCAGGCAGCAGATAAAGCCACCCCTTGAGGTTGTTTTTTTCTATCATGTCGGGAATCTCCTTCCTTATCCAACCGATAAGTGATTATAAGGTATACAGGCTGCAGAATCAGGATCCGGTGTAGGGAATTCTTTCCTGCGTATCCTTATGGAACAAAAATACCTTATTGGGCTTCAAATCAAAGGAAACAACCAAAGAGCCGGTGTCTACGGAGTTCTCGGCACTGATAATGGAACGGATGGTGGCATTTTCGGACTCTTCTTTGGTAGAAACGACACTTACGTCACGTCCCATGACTTCAATACGGCTCAGATTACAGTGGAGCGCACCGTTTTCGTTCAGGATAAAGCCTTCCGGACGAACGCCGACCCAGACCTCCTGGTCCGGAATATTTCCTGCCTTAAAAATGGCATCCTTTCCTATATATAAGGTGTGCTCCTTCACTTGTCCACGGAAAACATTAATCGGAGGAGTCCCGAGGAACTTCGCAACGAACAGATTGGCAGGATTGTCATAAACCTCCTGCGGCTTTCCGATCTGTTGGATTACGCCCTCTTTCATGACAATGATCATATCTGAAATACTCATGGCTTCTTCCTGATCGTGGGTGACGAAGACCGTTGTGATTTTGGTTTCACACTGGATCCGGCGCAGCTCCTCACGGGTCTGCAGGCGGAGTCGGGCATCCAGATTGGATAAAGGCTCGTCAAGGAGAAGAACCTTCGGCATTTTTACTAACGCACGGGCAATGGCAACACGCTGCTGCTGACCGCCGGAAAGCTCACTGGGCTTACGATCCATCAGCATTTCAATCTGAACAAGCTTTGCAGCCTCTAATACGCGGCGGTTCATTTCCTCTTTGGAGAGCTTGTCCTTTCCTTTTAAATTTTCAAGAGGAAACTGGATGTTCTGCTTTACTGTCAGATGCGGGTACAGGGCATAGTTCTGGAAAACCAGTCCGACGCCTCTGTTTTCAGCAGGAAGATTAGTTACCTCATCCTCTCCGAAGAAAATTTTGCCTTCACTTGGCTTTAACAGACCACTGATTAAGTTCAAAGCAGTACTTTTGCCACAGCCGGAAGGACCGAGAAGTCCGATCAGCCTGCCGTCCGGAATTTCAAAGGAAAAATCGTTGACGGCAATGATATCCTCGCGGATTTTTTTGTTGCGGTTAGGAAATCTTTTCGTTAAGTGCTCTAATACAATTTTCATAGGGGCCCCCTTTTCTTAAATCCCGTAGGAATCTCGTAAGTCGCTGGAAATGTGATCCAGATCCGGATAAATGGATCCCTCCGTGATGCCGAACACCCGCAGGCTGTCGATGAAGTATTTCTTGCGCTCACATGGAATAATAATCTTATATAAGGTATTCTCGTCACAGATATCTTCGAGTCTCTGCAGAGAATTGTGTACGGTGAAGTTTGACTGCTGTGCATACATACGCAGGTTGTTGTCGGTAGAGCTGCAGGCGAGGATGCGGTCGGCAACCTCCGGATTGTGATGATTGTGCTTGAAGGCCGGCAGCAGCATTTCCTGTGTGGTGTCCGCATCAATCGGATAAATGCAGTGTCCGAAGCCCTCCCGTTCATTGAGACGGGAAGGAACCAGAACCCATACGCAGGCATCCAGTGTCGGCTGTACCTTATAGGTTTCGGTTGCAAAGAAGGATGCAATCAGCGGTGACTGGCTCCAGTCCAGCATCCGTGTAGGAAGTCCGTAGTGCTGCATAATGGAAACCCAGGCAGCGTAGTTATGTTTTTCCGGGGGATTCTTCATAATCTGTCTTGCCCGGATATAAAAATCGTTGGTGATGTAACGCTCTACGTCAATCCGCTTCTGGCTCCGCTGAATTGAGGGGATTAAAGACAGCTCCGAATTCTCTTCGCCGCGATACCACAGCTTCAACCCATGCTTTTGGGTCAGGCCGCTTACGAAATGAAGCAGCTCATCCATGGTATGAATATCCTGAATGATCATGATCAAGTACCTCGTGTGATAAATAATAAACAATACCAGTCTGATTATAGGCTATTTCCATGCATTTCACAAGTCGGAAGTCGATAAGGAATTGTGTTTCTTACGATTTTATATTATGATGTAAGGAGTGCAAAGAAAAACAAGCGGCTGCGAAGCAGACATTTGTTTTTCTGCACTCCTTAACGAGCATGCGTCTGTCGGAGACAGACAGGGAGTGCGGAGCACGGGCATGCGAGTATGGAAAGAAGAAGAGCCCAAGCGGCTGCGAAGCAAAGGAAACCTATGGAAGCAAGAAAAGTAAGCGATTCGCAAATGGAAATGATTTATCTTATAAGACCGGAGCATCTGAACGGAGCAGGCAGATTGTTTGGTGGTAAGCTTGTGGAATGGATGGATGAACTTTCAGCACTTGTGGCGATCCGTCACTGTAGGAAGGATGTGACAACGGTTGCCATTGATAATCTGCGGTTTATGTGTCCGGCTTACCAGAGGGACATGGTGGTTTTAATCGGAAGAATCACGCATGTGGGAACGACATCCATGGAGGTGCGTGTGGATGTTTATATTGAAGATATGAATGGCATGCGCCATCCGATTAACCGTGCCTATTTTTCAGTGGTTGCGATGGATGATAATGAACGTCCGGTGGAGGTTCCGGGAATTGTGATTGAGACAGAAGCCCAGAAGGCAGAATGGGAAGCCGGTGAGAAACGCCGTGAAATGCGTCTACAGAGGAAGAAGGAAGGCTTCTGACAGATTCGATGGAAAAGCAGACTTGGAAATTGTGCAGCGCATAGCAATGCAGCAATTCAGATGCATTAATGAGTGGCAAAATTTACTTTTGATACTCATATCATTATGATAAGGAATGAATAATAAGGAAAGGATGGAATTCAGGGATGAAATACGATGTGATCATCATTGGAGCAGGTCCGGGAGGAATTTTTTCTGCATATGAGATGGTACAGCGCAGTAAAGATGTAAAGATTGCAGTTTTTGAGGCAGGTCATGCGCTTGATAAGCGTCACTGCCCGATTGACGGAGTGAAGGTGAAGAGCTGTGTCAACTGCAAGAGCTGTTCGATCATGAGCGGTTTTGGAGGAGCAGGCGCTTTCTCCGATGGAAAATATAACATCACCAACGCATTCGGCGGAACCCTATACGAATACATTGGCAGAAGCCAGGCGATTGATCTGATGAAATATGTGGATGATATTAATATGAAGTTCGGCGGTGAGGGGACGAAGCTGTATTCGACCTCCGGAACGGCCTTTAAGAAGATCTGTCTGCAGAATAAGCTGAATCTGCTCGATGCTTCCGTACGTCATCTGGGAACGGATATTAACCTGATTGTATTGGGAAATCTTTATGCAGAGCTTAAGGATAAGGTGGACTTTTATTTTGATACACCGGTTCAGACGGTAAAGGCGTTCAACGAAGGATATGAGGTGGTCTGTGAAAACGGATCCTATTATTCCGATAAATGCATCATTTCCGTCGGACGAAGCGGAAGTAAGTGGATGGAGCAGATCTGCAAGGATTTACAGATCAATACCAAGTCGAACCGTGTCGATATCGGTGTGCGTGTTGAACTTCCGGCGGTTATTTTTTCCCATCTGACGGATGAACTTTATGAAAGCAAGATCGTGTACCGCACTGAAAAATTTGAAGATGCGGTCCGGACATTCTGTATGAATCCACATGGTATCGTGGTAAATGAAAATACCAACGGCATTGTTACGGTAAATGGACACAGCTATGAGGGTGCCGACAAGCAGACGGAGAACACGAACTTCGCACTGTTGGTTTCCAAGCATTTCTCTGAGCCGTTCAAGGACAGCAACGGATATGGTGAAAGTATTGCAAGATTGTCCAATATGCTGGGCGGAGGCGTTATTGTACAGCGTTTCGGAGATCTTGTAAGGGGACGAAGAAGTAACGCAAAGAGAATCGAAGAGGGACTTGTGGAGCCGACTCTTTCTGCAACACCGGGGGACTTAAGCCTGGTACTTCCGAAGCGTATTCTGGATGGCATCATCGAAATGATTTATGCACTGGACAAAATCGCACCGGGTACGGCAAACGATGATACGCTTCTGTATGGTGTGGAAGTGAAGTTCTATAATATGGAAGTAGAACTGGATGAACATCTGGAAAGCTGTCACAAGGGACTGTACATCATCGGAGATGGCAGTGGGGTGACCCATTCCTTATCCCATGCATCCGCAAGCGGTGTTTATGTCGCAAGACAGATTGTGCAGTAGTTAAGTAAGGTAACCGTGAAGGGACAGAACGGTTGTGAGGAGGAGCAGTATGAGTAGGAAAAAGCAGTCACAGTATGACCGCATGACCGGGCAGCCGATAGAAAAGCTCATTTTGGAGCTGGGTCTGCCGACAACGATCAGTATGCTGGTTACCAATCTTTATAATATGGCAGATACTTATTTTGTCGGGACACTGGGCACCTCTGCGAGCGGGGCGACCGGAGTCGTGTTTGGGCTGATGGCGATTCTGCAGGCTTTGGGATTCATGTTCGGAAATGGGGCGGGAAGCATTGTCAGCCGGAGACTCGGAGCCAAGGACGTGGAAGATGCCAGACGGTATTCCGCAACAAGCTTTTATGCAGCATTGCTCTCTGGTATACTGGTGCTTGTTTTGGGATTGTGCTTTCTGACGCCGCTGGTGAGGCTGCTTGGAAGTACAGATACCATTCTTCCTTTTGCCAGGGGATATGCGTTTTATATTCTGCTTGCAGCACCGGCTATGGTGAGCAGCTGCGTGATGAACAACATCCTGCGCTATGAAGGACGGGCATTTTTTGCCATGATCGGACTTACGAGCGGTGGGTTTTTAAATATTTTTCTGGATGCCTATTTCATCCGGGTGCTGCATATGGGAATTGAAGGAGCCGGACTTGCAACTGCAATCAGCCAGTATCTTTCCTTTGGAATCCTGCTTAGTATGTTTTTGCGGAAAAAGACGCAGACAACATTTGCGATCCGTTATATCAGTTTTACGATTAAGACGCTAGGTGAGATCGTGACCACAGGACTTCCGAGTCTGGCACGTCAGGGACTTGCCAGCATTTCCACGATGATGCTGAATCATGCAGCAGGTGTTTACGGGGATGCCGCGATTGCTGCCATGAGTATTGTAAACCGGATCAGTATGTTTATTTTCAGTGTCGGACTTGGCATCGGTCAGGGCTTTCAGCCGGTTGCGGGCTTTAATTATGGTGCCGGTAAGTTTTCGAGGGTAAAAAAGGGATTTTATTTTACATGGATCTTTGGAACGGTGATGCTGGGTGTATTTGCCATGGTCGGCTTTTTTACGGCAGGAACGGTTGTGGCATGGTTCCGGAATGATCTGCAGGTCATTGCCATTGGAATTCCGGCGATGAGGGCGCAGTGTCTGGCACTGTTTTTCGCTCCGTTCAGTGTCTGCAACAATATGCTGTTCCAGAGTATCGGATATAAAAGGAATGCAACCTTTTTGTCAACATTACGAAACGGATTGTGTTTCATTCCGCTGATTCTTGTGATGCAGGCATTTCTTGGAATTGCCGGAGTGCAGTATGCGCAGGCGGTGGCGGATGTATTGGCCGGGCTGATCTGTATTCCCTTTACAGTCGCTTTTTTCCGGAAGCTGCCGGCAGACCGGGAAGGATGAAAAAGGCAGAAGTAGTCCGGAGATTATAATATAAATATAAAGCACAGAAAATGTGTAAAGGATGCGAAAGGAGAGAAAAGGTGAAAAAATCAATCTTTTCAGGGAACACATTAAAAAGAGGAATCAGTACATTACTGGCAGTATGCACGGCAGCAGTGTTGTTTTTATCCCCATCCATGGGAATGGAAGCACAGGCGGCAGGAAAGGGTGGTGTTACCTCACAGGCCTGCCAGCTGATTGACCGGCAGACCATCGAATATCTGGCAAATTTCAGTTCACTTCCGGCATCGGATGACGGAAACTTCTATCTTTATCAGTTAAAAACCTACGAATATGCTATTCCGGATGAGGCAGCTCCTGTTGCGTCCTGTGAGCAGGCATTGAATACGGTGATACATTTTCCGCTGGATTCGACCGCATCGAACGGCAGACTGTATGCGAAGTTTGCTTTGGTGGTATTACAGGGCGGCAGGAAGGTGATGATCGGCAATCCACAATACATCAGTAATCCGGAAATGATGGCGACATCCTCCCGGCGTGTGCCGCGTCCGGCAAAGTCCACACAGGGCATTGAGACGACCAACATCATCATTAACGGAAGCGGAACCGGCAATGTTCCGGTAACGCATGTCAACCGTACCGCACAGATTCTGGTCGGGGCAGGAACGGTTGTAACGCATCCGAAGGCAAGTGATGAAGTAAAGGATCCACATCCGTGGGATCATACCTATTATATGATGAATGCAGCCAATGACGAGGGAATTGCAGGACTGGTGAAGGATCTGCAGAACTATGCAGCCAATTCCAGGGCACAGGATTTCATCATCGGCAATGAAGTGAATGAAAGAAAATGGAACTATATGAACTGGACGGACTGGAATTCCTTTGTCAGAGAGTATACCCAGGCCTTCCGAGTATGCTACACGGCGATCAAGAGTGTGAATGCACAGGCCAATGTCTATGTGAGCCTTGACCAGTGCTGGGACAGGAACCGTCCGACCAGTCATCCGGAATATTATTCGTATATTGATGTTAAGGATTTCCTGATTAAATTTAACAACAACATCAGCAGTACCGGAAATATTGACTGGTGTCTTGCCATTCATCCGTATACCGTCCCGCTTACCTATGCAAAGTTCTGGGATATGTCCGGTGTAACGGTAGAGACGCCGGAATACTGCCGTTCCCAGGTGGCCAATAATCATATGGTAAGCTTCCAGAACGTAACGGTAATTACCGACTTTATGAGTAAGCCGGAATATGCAAACCGTTCCGGACAGGTACGTGACATTATTGTAAACGAATTTGGTGTGAGCGCAACGCAGGGTGAGGACGTGCAGATTGCGGCTTTGTGTGCAGCCTTCTATTCCTTTGAAAAGAATCCATATATCACTCAGGTGATTTATCTGGATAATTTGGGTGATGGTGTGGACTCCCGTCTGTCCGAGCGCGGATGGGCGGCCTTTAACAGCTTTGGTACACAGGAAGAAGCCGCTTATATGGACTGGGCAAGGCAGTATATCGGCATCAGCGACTGGTCGAAGGTGATCCGCTAGGATGGCATTTACTTAAAACTGGACTTTTACGCAGATTATTTTGGTGGTCACAACAGAGGGTGTGAGCCTGAAAACATAAGCGAAGAGGGTCCTGGAGAGAAAAAGAGCGAAAAAGACCCAGAAGAAGTGAGCTAAATGGGGCTATGAGAGAAAAAAGATCCCCAAAGCCCCAAAGAAGCGAATTAAATAGGCCTGAGACAGAAAAAGAGCTTAAAAAGCCCGTAACGTAAAATGAGGAGAAAATGATATGAATCCCGCAGCAATGTTTAAAATTATGCAGGCAAAAAATACATTCACAAAGAATCATCCGAAATTTGAAGCTTTTCTCAAAAATGTGATGGCGAATAAGATTGTGGAGGGAACTGTGATTGAGGTATCCATCCAACGCCCGGGAGAAGAAGCAATTACAACAAATATCCGCGTGCAGCAGTCAGATCTTGATTTGGTGCAGAGCCTTAAGGAGTTAGGACAGCCATGAGAACGATACCATGTAATCCCAATGCCCAGCCGGAAGTAGAAGAGGTGCTGGACTATTTAGCGCAAATTGAAGGAAAAGGAATTCTGACCGGTCAGCATACCCAGACGATGGAACAACCGGAAATTTGGAGAATTGAGAAGCTTACCGGAAAGCTCCCGGCAATCTGTGGCTTTGAGCTGTTATCGTATTCCCCGAATATCCGCAGGGAGACGGCAGATGAAGAGTGCCTGAAGGAAGTGGATGAGAATACCGGTACACTGGAAAAGGCATGGGAATGGGCAGAACGTGGCGGACTTATGACCTTTACCTGGCACTGGTTTTCTCCGATTGGGGGAAGAGACAAGTCCTTTTATGCAGAAAAAACCGATTATGATGCTTCCAGGGCAGTGATTGACGGAACCCCGGAAAACGAGGCTCTGTGTCATGATCTGGATCATATGGCAGATATTTTACAGCCCTTTTGCGACCGGCACATCCCGATTCTGTGGCGTCCGTTTCATGAATCGGAAGGAGACTGGTTCTGGTGGGGAGCAAAGGGACCGGAAGTGGCGGCAGAACTGTTCCGTTTTATGTTCCGTTATTATACACAGCAGTATCATCTGGATAACCTGATCTGGGTGTGGAATTCTCCGCTTCCGGAAGGCTATGTGGGAGATGAATATTGCGATATTATTTCGAGAGATCTCTATACGGAGCCGCATGTGCACGGAGCCTATGAGAAGCAGTACGAAGAACTCCGGAAGGTGACGAAGCAGGAGAAAGGTGCAGCCCTTGGCGAAATCGGGATTCTTCCGGATCCGGAGGCTCTTATGGAGAAAAAGGTACCGTGGCTGTGGTACATGACCTGGAGCTTTGATTTTGCTTTGAATGAGAAGTTTAATTCTGATACAGCACTTAAGAAATTATATGAGAGCAGTTATGCGATTGATCTTGAAACATTCAGGAAAAGGAGGAGGTAATCATGCCGCAGAAGGCAACGGTAGATAAGCTGCTGGCAGAAAGCTTTAAGGAACTGGTAGCCGTTACACCGGTGGAAAAGATTACAATCAAAGAAATTACCGATAAAGCGGGTGTGATCCGACCGACTTTTTACAACCATTTTCAGGACAAATATGAATTGCTGGAATGGATCATCCGGACAGAAATTCTGGATCCGATCCTTCCCCTGTTTCAGGGAGGATTTATCCGCGAAGGATTTACCCTTGCCTTTCAGAATATGGAAAAGGACAAAGACTTTTATAAGAAAGCAAGCAGGATGGAGGGACAGAATTCTTTCCGGGCGATTATTGAAAACTGCATTAAAGAACTGCTTTGTGAATTCATGAAGGAGCAGGTAGGAGAAAATGCCAAGCTTCATAACTGGATGCCGACCGACTATCTGGCAGAATACTATGCACAGTCCTTAAGTTATGTGGTACAGCGCTGGCTGGAATCCGACCTCGCCCTTCCAGCCTCCGAAATTGCCAACCTCTACTACTACATTCTCAACAACTCCATGGAAGAAATCCTCGCAAAGATGCGATAGCAATGAGCAGGGCAGTCAGGGAACAAGTCCGTCCGGGGAACCAAACAGACAAGGGTCTGCTTGGTTCCCGGACGGACTTGTTTCATGATGTCGGGCGAATGCCCGACAACTCGAAAACACGAAGTGATTTCGAGTCTGCCCGTGGCTGCATCACTCAATGTATCAATGAATCGGGGAACTTGCGCGAATTGTTATTGGCCTGGTTTCCCAGCCGGACTTCTTCCATGATGTTGGTAGAACAGTAGGTTCCGGCCGTATAGGAATGACAGAACCTAAGTTGTAAAAGTACCGCTCAGAGTAAGTGAACGAAACACAAAGCGGTAAAAAGATTTCCGGACAGCGGAAAATGATAATAAACATACCGCCTGAAAGATAAGCAGGAGATGTTAAGCGGTAAAACCCAGGTCAGATATAGAAAGCAGACTAAATAAGTACCGCCTGGGTTATATGGGCGGAATGGAAAGCGGTAAAAAGATTTCCGGACAGCGGAAAATAACAGTAAATCTACCACCTAGAAGATAAAAAGTAGATAGCAAGCGGTAAAAGGGTTTCCGGGCAGCGGAAAATAACAGTGAATCTACCACCTAGAAGATAAAAAGTAGATAGCAAGCGGTAAAAGGCTTCTGGGGCATCGAAAAATAATGACAAATATACCGCTTGGAAAGTGAAAAGGAGATATGGGGCCACCCCATTTATACAATTCCCCTCAAATGTATATTTTCCATAAACACACCTCCTACATCTGTCTGGTTCGCGTAAACGAACCACATCAAATTGTATAATTCTTACAAACAATTCTCCTAAATTGAATCTGCCACTCCTCCTTTTTCTTCTTTATGATACCCGATAGAAGATAGAAAGAAAAATGTAACGGTAAAGACATCAAACAGTTACAGAAAATCAAGGAAATCCTTGAAAAGGAGGCTTTATGAAGAAGTTTGCAAAAGGGATAGTCAAATGCAGAGGGATGATTCTGATCATTGCCATTGCATTGCTGATTCCGTCAGCCATTGGTTACTTCAATACCAGAATCAATTACGATGTATTAACGTATCTTCCCAAAGACATCGAAACCATGGTGGGCCAGGACATTCTGCTGGATCAGTTTGGCGTTGGAAGCTTTTCCGTGTATATCGTGGAAGGAATGGATGCCAAGGATGTTTCTGCCCTGAAAGAAAAAATGGAACAGGTTGATCATGTAGATTCGGTGCTGTGGTATGACAGTTTTATGGATCTGAGCATTCCGATGGAGATGCTGCCGGATGAAATTTATGATGCTTTTAATAATGCATCGACAGACAGTACGATGATGTTCATTCTGTATGACACCGGAATGTCAGCAGATGAAACCATGGATGCGGTAGCCGAAATCCGGAAGCTTTCCAATGAGCAGTGTTTCTTAAGCGGAATGTCGGCGATTGTTACGGATACCAGAGACCTGTCGAATAAAGAAACACCGATTTATGTCTGTATTGCGGTCATCCTGTCCACGATCGTTCTTTCCCTGACCATGGATAGTGCATTGATTCCGTTGTTTTTCCTTTTAAGTATAGGATTTTCCATTATCTATAATCTTGGAACCAACATCTTTTTAGGAGAAATTTCTTATATTACGCAGGCTCTGACCGCAGTCCTGCAGCTCGGTGTCACGATGGACTATTCCATCTTCCTCTGGCACAGCTATCAGGAGCAGCAGCTGACGCATCCGGACAAAAAGAAAGCTATGGCAGAAGCAATTGAGACAACCTTTACATCGGTCATCGGAAGTTCCACCACAACCGTGGCTGGATTCCTGGCATTGTGTTTTATGAGCTTCACACTCGGACTGGATCTTGGACTTGTTATGGCAAAGGGTGTTATCTTCGGTGTGATCTGTTGTGTAACCGTATTGCCGTCCATGATTCTTATTTTTGATAAAGCGATTGAAAAGACCAGACACAAGCCTTTGATGCCGAGTTTTGAAAAGACCTCTGCGTTTATGACAAAGCACTATGTGCTGTTTGCGATTCTGTTTGTCCTGATCTGGATTCCGGCGATCTGGGGCTATAACCATACCGGTGTTTACTACAACCTGGATTCAAGTCTTCCGGAAAATCTTGCCAGTATACAGGCCAACAGCAAGCTCTCGGATGATTTTGATATGGGAGCTACCCACATGGTGTTGATGGATGTGAATCTTCCTGCCAAGGATAAAGCAGCGATGATGGATGAGATGGAGGATGTTAAAGGTGTGAAAGCCGTTCTGGGACTTGAAAAAATTGTAGATCCATCCATCCCGCAGAATTTTATTCCACAGGAAATTCTGGATACGCTGGAAAGCGATGAATATGAGCTGGTGCTGATCACTTCCGAATATGCCGTTGCCTCAGATGAAGTAAACGAACAGTGTGACACCCTGAATCAGATCCTGAAGAAATATGACAGTAAAGGAATGCTGATTGGTGAAGCACCTTGTACCAAGGATCTGATTGAAATCACGGATAAAGACTTTAACACCGTAAGCGCCGTTTCAATCGGAATCATTTTTGCCATCATCTTCTTTGTGTTTAAATCCGTAAGTCTTCCGGTGATTCTGGTCGGCGTGATTGAATTTGCAATTTACATTAATATGGGTCTTCCTTATTACACTCATACAACACTGCCGTTCATTGCATCGATTGTCATTGGTACGATTCAGCTGGGATCCACGGTAGACTACGCGATCCTGATGACCACCCGTTACAAGACGGAACGAAGTGCGGGAAAGAGCAAGCAGGAAGCCATTACCATTGCACACAGCAGCTCGATTCAATCCGTTATTGTCAGTGCACTGAGCTTCTTTGCAGCAACCTTTGGCGTCGGACTTTATTCCGATATTGATATGATCAGTTCCCTGTGTAATCTGATGGCAAGAGGAGCGATCATCAGTATGTTCACGGTAATCTTCATGCTTCCGTCCATGTTTATGATTTTTGACAAGTTGATCTGTCATACCAGTGTTGGATTTACACCGGAGAGTGCAGCGAAGGAAGCTGCAAGGAAAGCAAGAAGACACCATGGTTCACGGAAACCGAAGCTCAGTTAGAACGATAAGTTTTCCGTGGCGAGGCCACAGGTTTGTGAGAAAAACGTAATGATATGAAATGCTAACGATTCTGTATGGGCGAAGCTTAAATGAATGTTGATAGAAACGGAAAGGGTAACTATGAAGCACGGAACGGTTGCCGGAAAGGAAAATGATTATGAAAAATATGGAAATTAATAAGAAGCTTGGATTTAAAGTAGTTGCTGTCCTGACAAGCGCCTCCATGATTCTCGGAGGACTTGCCGGATGCGGAAAGGATGCATCTGAGGATGTGGCTGTAGTGGAACAGAGTGCAGAGACAGACGAAAACGACGATCTGCTTTCCAATGTGATGAATCAGGTGGTGCATCGTTCTTCCACAGCAGGAACAGAACCCAGAAAAGATGAAGTGGTTTATGTTATGGCAGATGCGCAGGGAAACACACAGAAGATTATCGTCAGTGACTGCCTGAAGAATGCAAACGGAGAAAGCACCATTAAGGATGCTTCTTCTCTGACAGATATTCAGAATGTAAAGGGAAACGAGTCCTATACGGTAGATGAGAATGGGAATCTGGTATGGAATGCAGAGGGGAGTGATATTTATTATCAGGGAACCACAGATAAGCAGCTTCCGGTTGATGTAGCGATCAGCTATGAATTGGAAGGAAAGGAAATTTCACCGGAAGACCTGGCAGGAAAGAGCGGAAATGTAACAATCCGCTTCATCTATACCAATAATGAAAAAACTACGGTCGAAGTCAATGGAAAGGAAAAAGAAGTTTATGTTCCGTTTGCCATGATTTCGGGTGCCATTCTTCCGGCAGAGCATTTTAGCGATATTGAAGTGACAAACGGCAAGGTGATTTCCGAAGGAAATAACAATATTGTTGTTGGTCTGGCATTTCCGGGACTGAAGGACAGCGTCAATATCGACAGCCTGAAGGAGAAGGCAGTTGATGAAGAAGCAAAGGAAAAGCTGGATGAAGTGGAAATTCCGGAAACGGTTGAGATCCATGCCTATGCAACCGATTTTGAAATGAATCAGACGATGACAATGGCTATGTCTGATCTGCTGTCCGATCTGAAGATGGATGACACACTGGACATTGACACCAGTAAGATTACCGATTCCATGAATGAATTGCAGGATGCCACACAGCAGTTAAAGGACGGCTCCACGGAGTTAAACGATGGCGCTGCCACCTTACAGGAGGGTGCACAGATCTTAGCTGATAAGTCCAGGGATCTCGACTCCGGTGCAGGAGAACTCGTTGATGGAATCAGTACATTGAATAATGGAGCAGGTGAACTGAACAATGGAGCAGGAAGCCTTAAGGATGGGATTGATCAGGTAAACAGTGGTGCAGGAAGTCTTTTCGATGGCGCAGCCGCTTTAAATTCCGGCGTACAGACATTGAAAAACGGAACCTCTTCATTGGTAAGCGGAGCAGGTGAATTAAACAGCGGTGCAGCCCAGTTGAAGGATGGAATCACGAAGGCTTCGAATGGGGTGAATGCAATTAAGGCAGGATTTGAAAAATCAAGTAACTTCAGTCAGACAGATGCAACGACATGGGGACTTAATTTATTAAGCCAAACAGCTGCAGGCACAGCACAGAAGCTGGCACAGGCACTGGGTGTCAGTCTGACACAGCTCACCACACAGATGAATGAGATGCAGACCGAAGTTTACAGCATGGGAGAACAGCTTGCCGAGGCAAAGGCAGCCGTCGGTGAACTGGGCAATGTTCCTTCCAGAGGAGCCAGCTACGATGAAATTGCCGGATACTATGCGAACGCAGCAGCGCCTTCCAACGAAAACTCCAGTTCTTCCTCCGACAGTTCCTCATCGGGCAGTTCTTCTTATGAAAGTTCCTCAGACGAAGGATCTTCAGATACAGGATCATCCAATGAATCTTCGGACTCTTCGGATGAGAATTCTTCCGGTGGAGTAAATACCGATGCCGGGTCAGATACAGGTTCTGCCGATGAAAATTCATCCGGTGGAACTTCTTCTGATGAAGGTTCTTCAGAAAGTGGATCAACAGAAAGTGTTTCCACGCAGGAAAGTGAAGACACCGTATCCGTGCAGAGCTATGAAGTAAGTGCTCCGGCAGTAGTTGTTGTTGAAGAATCCTTCACAGAAACAAGTGAAGAGACGAGTACAGATATGGGTGAACAGGACTACGGAGAGAATGACTCCTCAGATTCCTCTTATGAAGATGCTGACAATAGTGGAAACAGCAACGTTAATAATAGTAGCAGCACAAATAGCGATACCAATAGCAACAGTAATACAGAATCAGCAGCAAATACTTCCTATGTACAGGAAGAGCCATGGAATGACCGTTCAACCGGAAGCTCCTATGAAGGTGGGGTCCCTTCCAGAGGAGCCAGCTATGACGAAATCGCGGAGTATTATTACAAGCTTGGCCAGATGAATGCTTATGAAAATGTGGAACAGATGCTTCCACAGGGAGCAGCCGCAGTAAGTACTCTGAGTGAAGATGAAAACGGAATTGCCGTCTATGCAGATGAAAGCGGAACAGGTTCAGGTACAGGTACAGGCGCAGATCCTGCTACGGAGTTAAAAACAGCAGCAGCCCAGCTGGTTCAGCTTACCGCAGGAGTAGATGCAGGAATTCAAAAAGTCTATGGAGCACTCGGCCAGCTTCAGGTTGGGGAGCCAAAGGATCAGGGAAAAGGCGGCTTTGTTGCCTTAAATGCAGGTGCAGCAGCCCTTGCCAAGGGAACTGAGAGTGCCGTTTCCGGAGCAAAGCAGCTGGATGATGGAGCAGGCCAGTTGGCAGGAGGAACTTTCCAGCTTCTTGCAGGAACCAATACCTTAAAGGATGGTACTTCCCAGCTTCTTGCCGGAGCACAGACCTTAAAGGATGGTACACAGACTCTTCAGGATGGTACCCTGGAACTCTTAAAGGGAGGCCAGACCTTGAAAGACGGTACTTCCAAGTTCGTAGACGGTACTGCCGAACTGAATGATGGTGCACGGCAGCTCCTTGATGGTACAGGAGAACTGATGGACGGATTATTTACCTTTGATGAAGAAGGAATCAGTAAACTGACCGATCTTTTCGGAGATAATGTACAGGATGTGATTGATGAACTGAAGGCAGTCTGTGATGCAGGCCGCGGATATAAGATTTATTCGGATTCCGCTTCTGACATGGATAGCAGTGTAAAGTTCATTTACAAAACAGAAGCGGTCAAATAACGCAGATGGGAGTCTAAGATGACAATGCTGGAAATGGCGTTGATCGCCGCAGGTCTGTCCATGGATATCTTCGCCTGGACAGCCTGCCGAAGTACTCTTTTTTCCAATATTGGAAGAAAGAAACTGTTCAGTTTTATCGGAGCTTTCGGGATATGGGAAGTCGTTTCCATATCCTTAGGCTTTTATGTGGCAAAGCTGCTCAAAATAACGAAACTTTTGAATTCTTCGGAAGGTTTTTTAAAACTGGCTGCGGTGGTAATCTTCTTTGCGCTTGCCATTCGGATGCTGTTACTTGCCATGGGCAGAGAGCTGATTGATGAACGAAGACAGGATGAGGTACAGTTCCTTCCATTGATGAGGGATACCTCTGCCATTGCAGGAAGAACCTTCCTTGCAGGACTAGCCGTTTCCCTGTGCAATACCGGAGTGGTCCAGCAATATTCGCTCCTGCTTTTACTGGCAGTCCTGATGGCAGTTGCTGGACTGTATGCCGGCTATACCTATGGCTTTCAGATTAAGAGCAAAGCTTATTTTGCAGGTTTTCTGTGCCTTTTGATTACGGATGTGGAATTTATTGTGCGGTTTCTTGTATCATAAAGGATTCTATGCTATAATGACCCTCGTAGTGCATAACATCTATACGAATATGAGGAGGAACTCACAAATGAAGAAATTTTCTGTTAAAACAGTAGTTGCGATTGGTATTGGAGCTGCATTATTCTTTGTATTAGGTAAGATTGCAATTCCGTCATTCGTGGCGAACACCAACATCAGCTTACAGTATGCAATCCTTGCAATGTTTGCTACTCTGTTTGGACCGATTGCAGGAGCACTGATCGGATTTATCGGACATACCCTGATCGATGCTACAAGCTATGGTCCATGGTGGAGCTGGATCATTGCATCCGCAGTTGTAGGTGCGATCATCGGTCTTATGACCATGAAGCTTGACTTAAGCGATGGCTTTGACAAAAAGAAGATGATTAAGTTCAACATTGCACAGATTGTTGCCCACCTGGTAGCATGGGCTGTTGTTGCACCGGTTCTTGACATTGTGATTTATTCCGAACCTGTTGAGAAGCTGTTTGCACAGGGACTTATGGCATCCATTGCTAACATTATTACAACCGGTGTGGTTGGAACGTTACTGTTATTTGCATATTCCAAGACACTTGTTAAAAAAGGTTCTTTAAATAAAGAAGATTAATCGTAAGTAGAGATCAGAGCTGTCGCTTACAAGTGGCAGCTCTGATTTAGTTATACAGTTTTTGAAGAAAGGTTTCCCCCATGACATCTCCGATCATTTCATTTCAGGATTTTGGATTTCAATATGATGCGCAGGCAGAACCGACGCTGCACCACATCAATCTGGATATTTACCCGGGACAGAAAATTCTCATAGCAGGAGCAAGCGGCAGCGGTAAAAGTACGATTGCCAGCTGTATTAACGGTTTGATTCCCTACGCTTATCCGGGCAAAATCACAGGAAAAGTACTTGTGGATGGCAAGGATGTGGCAGAAAGCAGTGTTTTTGATCTGAGTCATACGGTGGGAACCGTTCTGCAGGATACGGATGGTCAGTTTATCGGACTGACGGTGGCAGAGGATATCGCCTTTGCACTTGAAAATGACTGTGTACCACAGGAAGAAATGAAGAAGACGGTACAGAGAGTAGCAGAGCTTGTGGATATTGAACATCACCTTAATCATGCTCCGCATGAACTTTCCGGCGGACAGAAACAGAGAGTCAGTCTGGCAGGCGTGATGGTGGATGACGTAAAGGTACTTCTGTTTGACGAACCGCTTGCAAACTTAGATCCGGTAGCGGGAAGAACGACTATTGAATTGATTGATGAAATTCAGGAAAAAACCGGAGCAGCCGTCATCATTATTGAACATCGTCTGGAAGATGTGCTGTGGCGTCATGTGGATCGTGTGGTACTCATGCAGGATGGAGCCATTGTAACAGATCTGGCACCGAGGGAACTGCTTTGCGGGAACTTTCTGATGGAAAGAGGCATCCGGGAACCGCTTTATCTGACGGCTCTTCGTTATGCAGGTGTACCGGTGACTCCGGAAATTGGTCCGGAACACCCGGATACATTAACGCTTACCGATGCACAGAAGCGGCAGGTGAGAAGCTGGGTGATGGACCGGATGGAGGAAGACAAAGGAGCGAAACAGAAAAAGGAACTTCTGAAGGTAGAACATCTCTCTTTTGGCTATAGAGAAGGAAAGAAAAACCTGGAAGATATTCATTTCACGATTTATCCTGGTGAAATGGTCAGCATTGTGGGAAGAAACGGTGCCGGGAAGAGCACCCTTGCCAAACTGATCTGTGGGTTTGAACAGCCGCAGGAAGGAACGATTTCGTTTGAAGGAAGGGATCTTTCACAGGATACGATTAAGGAAAGAGCCTCTTATATCGGCTATGTCATGCAGAACCCTAATCAGATGATCTCCAAATCGATGATCTGGGACGAAGTGGAAATGGCACTTATGCAGACGGACATGACTCCGGAACAGAGAAAGGAACGGGTAGAAGAAACGCTGAAAATCTGCGGTCTGTATCCTTTCCGGAAATGGCCGGTTTCAGCATTGTCCTTCGGACAGAAGAAACGTGTGACTATTGCAAGCATCCTGGTACAGCGTCCGCAGGTGATCATTCTGGATGAGCCTACGGCAGGTCAGGACTACCATCATTATACGGAAATTATGGAATTCCTGAAGGAGCTGAACGAACAGGGATTTACGATTCTGATGATTACACATGATATGCATCTCATGCTGGAATATACGAAGCGCGCCATTGTGTTCAGCGAGGGAAGACTTCTTGCGGATACGACATCTGCACATGTGCTGAATGATCCGGAACTGGTAAAGCGGGCAAGCCTGAAGGAGACAAGTCTTTATACCTTAAGTCTGAAATGTGGGATTGAACCTCCGCAGAGACTGACGGAACGCTTTATTATGCAGGAAGAACACGCACAGAAAGAGACCATACAAGGAGAAAAGGAGGATACAGTCCGTGGCTAAGGTTGCGATTTTGAGTTATATTAAACGTGAAAGCTTTGTTCATGAGCTGACCGGAACGACGAAACTTCTGTTTTTCCTGATGTGGAGTATTGCTTCCATGGTGACGTATGATACCAGAGTACTGGGTGTTATGCTCTGCTTCAGCTTTGTGATTTTTAAGCTGAGCAGGATCAAGATCAGGGACATCAGCTTTGTGCTGGGACTCGCGGCTGTTTTCCTTTTGCTGAACAATCTGTTTGTCTATCTGTTTTCACCGGAATACGGAGTGAAGCTGTATGAAAGCCGTGATGTGTTGTTTACGATTGCAGGGCCTTATACGATTACGGCACAGCAGTTGTTTTATCATCTGAACATGACAATGAAGGTGGTCTGTGTCGTTCCTGTCGCACTGCTCTTTATTGCCTGTACCGATCCGAGTGAATTCGCTGCAAGCCTTTCGGGAATCGGTGTAAATTACCGGATTGGATATTCGGTCAGCCTGGCACTGCGATATATTCCGGATGTGCAGAGAGAATATCATAATATCAGTCAGGCACAACAGGCACGTGGAGTGGATTTGTCCGGCAAAGATAAGGTGTTTACCCGAATGAAGAATTCGGTCGCCATTCTGCTTCCGCTCGTGATGTCGAGCCTGAACCGTATTGAAACCATCAGCAATGCCATGGAACTTCGCGGATTCGGAAAGAAGGAGAAGCGGACCTGGTATCGGAAGAGACCAATGAAAAAGAGTGACTGGGTCACTCTTGCAATCGGGACGATCATTCTGGTTGGGGGACTTGTCATCACCTTCTGGGATGGCAGCAGATATTATAATCCATTCATCTGAGAATCATTTTCTGCTGCTTCACAGCCACTTTTTGATCTTCATATAAATCAGATTGGCTGCAATGATGCACAGAGACACTACGATGATGATGGGGTAGGCCATAGGATGGTCAAGTTCCGGCATGTTTTTGAAATTCATTCCGTACCAGTACGGTTCTTTTTAATGTCCATCTGTGACTTCCGGTTATGGAGTTATAGTTGTTCTCAATGAGGGTTTCTGTCAATTGATAATACATGGGCTGCTTTTCTCCGGATATTTACTTAAAGAACGTGAAGTCTTCCAGTTCAAATAAGGTCTTGGGCTCAAAGAAATCTCTTGTCCAGCCTTCCACCGGAAGTTCAGTAACAAAGTATAGTGCATGACGGCCTGTTACAGCCTGACAGCGGATCTTATAGACACCGTCAGAAAGTCCGATTTCTCCGGCTCCGATTTCCGGTCCGTCTTCTGCATCAATATGTACATGAACAATGGAATTGCTTCCGGTGCCCTTAATGTTTAATGCCAGAAGCATGATTCGGGTTCCATAGTCCTGTCCAAAATCAAAATATTTGTATCCGATTACATTGTCTGCTTTGATGTTCGTGATCACACGGGTAAATGCATCCTTCTCAATGATGTAGCCGTCTCCCTTTAACACGCACGCGATTTCTGCCGGAATCAGCTTATAGGGATTGAGCGCGTCTTCAAATCCAAGGGAAGTCATTTCCACAGGAGGGATGGTTCCGTCCGGCAGAATCTCTATTTTCTCCACACAGGCCCGTCTTGACATAATGGAGTGATTCGTCATCCGGTGATAAAAAACATACCATTGCCCGTTGATGTTGCAGACAGATCCATGATTGTTTCCTGCCGGATAATCCACACCGTTATCAATGATATAGCCCCGATAGGTGAAAGGTCCCGTCGGACTTTCGGAAGTAGCGTAAGCCAGACGGCTGCCTTTTCTTGGAGAATAGATCAGATAATAAAGGCCGTTAATCTTCCGCGGAGAGCTTGCTTCGTAGAAACGGATTTCTTCCGGAATGCAGGATCGGTCATCAATCACCGGCTCCTTCAGGCTTCCATCCAGGATTTCATACATATTTTCAGGATTTATTTCGTTCATATGTGAATGTTCAAAGCCGTAATAACAATACACTCTGCCGTCATCGTCTACCAGAACACCTACATCATTAAAAATTCCTTCGTCACCTTCATTTCCCGGGCGGTACTCATAGCGGGACAGCAGCTCGAACGGTCCTTCCGGGTGGTCACTGACACCGACACATCCCAGAGCTCCCACAATATACATATAAAGATAGTATTTTCCATCTTTTTCCACACAGTCCGGTGCATACAGCTCATGATCCGTCCAGGGAGTATTCGATGCATGGTTGGCGGTATCCCTTGTCTGGAAGCTGGTTCCATGGCACTGCCAGTTATTCAGGTCGCTTAACGGTGCAGACCATACCTTCAGTTTGTAATCACAGAAATAACCGCAGCCTACACGGTCGTGGGAACCGTACAGATAAACACGGTCTCCAAACACTCTTGGCTCACCATCCGGAATATATTCCCAGAAGGGTAAAATAGGATTTGCCATATGAAATACCTCCTTATGAATGCCGGTTCTGTTTTGCTTTCAGCGAAATGATGATGTCCGTTTCCTCAGACTTATAGTAAAACAGGAACAGGAAAATCAGGACAAAAACCGTTACGGTAACATAGCAGTCAGCTACATTGAATTTCGGGAAATCAATCGGAACGAAATAAATAAAGTCTACCACATACCGGTTCATTACGCGGTCGATCAGATTTCCTGCCGCACCGCTGATCAGGAAAAGTCCGCAGATCCGGATCGGCTGGAATCTCGGGCTGTCCGGCAGGGTGATTAACTTAAAAATGACAAATGCAATAATGACAAGTGTTACAAGAATCAACGGAATCTGCAGTCCCCGGAAGGATCCGAATGCGGCTCCCGTGTTTTCGAGATAGGAAAATTCCAGTACACCTTTAATCAGTACAAGGCTTTCTTTGCCCTTTAATGCGGCCACGGCCCATTGCTTCGTGAGCTGATCCAGTGCTACTGCGATAATAATTACGAGAATGCCAATGAAGGTACGCTTCTTTTTCATATACTGCTCCTTAATTTCTATGATCATCTTTATGTCCGGCAGCAGGAACCTGCAGCCATATCTTACAGACAATATCATATCACAATTTTTGCTCCCTGTATAATGATTCTGTGATGCGGCGAAATACTTACTCAGTGACAAACATTGTAGGAAAGTCAAAAGTGTGGTACACTATGTAAGAATATAACTATTCAGAGCCATGCAAATCCTGGCTGATATGACCGGAGTGCTTGCATTCCGAGGCATATTGGGCAAGATTTATATGGCGAAGGAACCTCAATGAGTAAAACTTAAGCTGCGTAGCAGCGGTTTTACGAATGAGGTTCTGAATAGTTACAGATCGATTTCCATAGTGCTGATAAAAGGAAAACAGAGTATGAAATTGTTAAGTGCGATTGTCCCTTGTTATAATGAAGAAGAAAATGTACGGGACTTTTACGACGAATTTATAAAGAATGAATCCTTTTTTAAAGAGAAGGATCTGGATTTTGAATTGATTTATGTAGATGACGGTTCGAGAGACCATACCGTTGCGGAGGTGAAGAAGCTGATCGAAACAGACAGCCGGGTGCATCTTCTGTCCTTTTCCCGTAATTTTGGAAAGGAAGCAGCAATTTATGCAGGTCTTGAAAAGTGCCGTGGTGATTATGCCGTATTCCTTGATGCCGATCTTCAGGATCCTCCATCTCTTCTTCCTGAGATGTTTTCTTATATCGATCAGGGATATGATTCGGTTGCAACGAGAAGAGTTACCAGAAAGGGCGAGCCGAAGATCCGGTCATTTTTTGCCAGATGCTTTTATAGACTGATGCACAAAATATCAAAGACGGAAATTGTGGATGGTGCCAGAGACTACCGTTTAATGACCAGACAGGTAGTGGACGCCATTCTTTCCATGCCCGAATATAATCGTTTTACGAAGGGAATCTATGGCTGGGTCGGTTATGAGACCAAGTGGCTGGAATACGAGAATATCGAACGTAAGAAGGGGGAAACCAAGTGGTCCTTCTGGAAGCTGTTTGTGTATTCCGTTGAAGGAATTACGTCGTTTTCAACTGCTCCGCTGGCCCTTGCCGCACTGATGGGGGTTCTGTTCTGTGTCCTGGCATTTGTTTTTCTGATTTTCATCTGGGCAAGAGCCATGATTTTTGGGGATAAGACCTCCGGCTGGCCCTCCCTTGTATGTATTATCCTGCTGATCAGCGGTGTGCAGTTCTTCTGTATGGGCATTCTTGGACAGTATCTTGCCAAGACCTATCTGGAAGTAAAACGCAGGCCGATTTATCTGATTAAGGAAGACCTGTAACTTTCAGAGCTGTGTAAAATTGCTTTATGAATCGTTATTCCACTATTATAAAATTGTGAGGTGCAACGTGAGACGTTTGGAATCTCTGAAGCGGGTATGTGTATTGTGGCTGAGCCTTGCCGGCCTTCTGCTTGAAACAGCAGTTTATGCTTATATCTGGTTCCGGAATTATTACCCGATAGTAAACCGTTTTAATCTGGGGCTGAAATTCTTTTTCAAGGGACATTTATTGATTATTGCCATTTATTTTGTACTGCTGTTTTTCTTTACAAGCACGTATGGCGGACTGAAAATCGGTTATCTGAAGCCGGGAGATGTATTTCTTTCCCAGCTGGTGTCCCTGTGTATTGTGGATGTGATTACGTATTTTCAGATTTCCCTGATGAGCAACCGGCTGGTACCGGTCGTATACTTTGCACAGGCACTGGTTTTACAGCTCCTGATTTCAGGAATCTGGACGGCGTTCTGTAACCGGGTTTACCGCAGGGTATTTCCACCGAGAGAAATGCTGCTTGTACACGGACACCGCAGTATTGAAGATATTTTACGGAAATTTGAGTCCCGCAGGGACAAGTACCGCATTACGAAATGTGTGAACATTAAGGAAGGGATCTGGAAGATCCAGGAAGAGATTGATTCCGGGTTTCACGCCGTTGTATTATGGGATATTTCCACCGAAGACCGGAATAAGCTGTTGAAATACTGTTACAGCCGGTCTGTTCGTGTTTATATGATGCCGAAGATTCCGGATGTGCTGATTGCCGGAGCCGATCAGCTCCATCTGTTTGATACACCGATTTTCCTGACGAGAGAATATGCACTTACTGTTGAGCAGCGCATGGCAAAAAGGATGATCGACCTTGTTCTTTCGCTGGTACTGACGATTCTTACGTCACCGATTATGCTTATTACGGCCATCTGTATCAAGTGTTACGATGGGGGTCCTATTCTGTATAAGCAGACCAGGTGTACCTGTGGCGGCAGGGAATTCAGGATCATGAAGTTCCGCAGCATGAAGGTGGATGCAGAAAAGGATGGCGTGGCAAGACTTGCTTCGAGAAATGACAGCCGGATTACGCCAATCGGTAAGTTTATCCGTATGGTGCGGATCGACGAGCTTCCGCAGCTGTTTAATATTCTGATTGGGGACATGTCCTTTATCGGACCGCGTCCCGAACGTCCGGAGATCATTGCACAGTATGTGGAACAGATGCCGGAATTCGTATTCCGTATGAAGGTGAAAGCCGGACTTGCCGGATATGCGCAGGTCTATGGCAAATATAATACAACGCCGTATGACAAGCTGAAGCTGGATCTGTCTTATATTGAGAATTATTCCTTATGGCTTGACTTAAAGCTCATGCTGTTAACACTGAAGATTCTGATTAAACCGGAAAGTACCGAAGGGGTTGACAGCAATCAGACAACAGCCATGAAGAATGGGGAAGACCGCAAATAAAGGAAAGTGAACGCACATGAATGAAGATTATAAGAACCGGGGAATGGATCTGAAACGCTTCACCCTGTATTTTCAGAAAAAAATATGGATTATTTTACTGCTGATCCTTGTGGGAGGAATGATCGGCGCGATCTCGTACCGGATGATCCGGACCATGAAGATGCCGGTGGAATATGAAAGTGTTTCCAAGCTGTACATCACCTTTAACCAGGATGAAAACGGGGATGTATATCAGTATTATAATGGCTACACCTGGAATGAACTGCTGGATACCGATCCTATTTTGATTGCGATTATGAACCACCTCACAGGGTATGAGGAAGAAGAAGTCAAGGATGCGACCTCGGCAGAGATTCTGTCTGATATCCGTCTGCTTACCATAACCGTAAAGGGTGACAGTGAGAAGATGGTGCGCGAGATCCAGGCGGCTGTGGAAGAGGGGCTTGCGGATTATGCAGATCAGAGTGAGGAGCTTCGTAAGATCGTGACGATCCGGTCTGATATGCCGAAGCGTATTTACTGGAGCGATGATACTACGAAAGCCCTGATTACAGGAGCGGTTCTGTTTGGTCTTGTCAGTTTCTTTGTTTTTGGATTTATGTATGTGTTAGATGACGGGGTATATGTGCAGGCTGATGTGGAACGCAGATATCCCTATAAGGCACTTGGCATTATGACGCGGAACCAGAAGGGGCTTCAGCCCTTTGTCAGGGAATTGAAGGCCGATCTTCTGTATGTGATGGGAGATTCCAGAGACATGCTGCTTCTGGATATGGATAATCATGGAGAGCTGCGTCAGGCTGATATGGATAAGCTCTTAAACTGGGAAGAGGGCGGAACCCTCGGCGGTGATAAGGATATCGGTGGCGAACTGGTATGGCATGTCCGCAAGGAGGATGAGGACGAGGAGGATGAAGATATTCTTCCGGAGCCTAAGGAATGGAAGATTACCGTATTTAATGAAAGTGACATGGGAGAAGAGCAGTGTGCAGCCATTCGTAAAAATGGCGGTGTGATTCTGCTGATCCCGTTTGGAAATGATGTAAGCCGTAAGACCGAGAGAATGCTGAGCTTCTTAAAGAATCAGGACTGCAACGTCTACGGTATTATCGTGACGGAAGCTGATGAAGAGTACCTGAACCGGTATTTTGCATAGCTTTTGAGCCGTTACGGATAAACACGGAAAGCAGGATAAGTTATGAAGCTTCAATTACTGGTATCAGCCGTGAAGGAAGAGGTTACGACTCTGGCGGAACGCATGAATGTCCGGACGGATGCATGGATTGTGAATCAGTGTGACCGGTTTGGCTATCAGGAATATGAATACAGGGAGCATATCATCCGGTGTCTGTCGATGGCAGAACGGGGCGTGGGACTGAGCCGTAATACGGCACTGATGCGTGCCGATGGAGATATTCTCCTGTTTTCAGATGAAGACCTCATATATCAGGATGATTATGAACAGAAAGTACTTCAGGCATTTGAGCAGCATCCACAGGCACAGGTCATTACCTTTAATTTTGAGGTAGACGAACGGAGAAGAACGTATTATAACGAAACCGGACATTGGGTTCACTGGTATAATTATGGCAGATATCCAGCGTATGCGATTGCTGTCCGGCGGGATGCAATTTTAAAAGCGAATGTAACCTATTCCCTGCTATATGGAGGTGGAGCGAAATACAGCAACGGGGAGGACAGTCTGTTTTTGCATGACTGCCTGAAAAAGGGACTGCGGATTTATGCAGATACGGCATTACTGGGTAAAGAGGTGTACCGGCAGTCAACCTGGTTTTCAGGATACCATGAGAAGTTTTTCCTTGACAGAGGGGTATTATATCATGATCTTTACGGATGTATGGCGAAGCCATTTTCTATCCGTTTTTTATGGAGCAACCGGAAAGAAATGCTTACTACAATAAATTTCCGGACGGCTTACGGACTGATGAAGCAGGGAATCCGGGAAGGAAAGCTGCGATAGGCGGAGAGGACGCTTATGATTTTATATAGTTTGGTAGCAGTGCTGGCAGTAGGACTTTCGCTGCCGGTCGATAATCATTATGAAAACAAAGGATTTCTATATACACGTCAACAGATACTGAACAGGCTTTGTCTGGTATCTGTTTTTCTGCTTTTATTTCTGGTGTCGGCGCTTCGTCTGAATGTGGGAAATGATTACGCAAAATATGTGGAATTTATGCATCTGATCCGGTGTGATGCGGTGGTTCCTACGGAATTCGGTTTTAACTGGGTGGTAAAAATTCTGTACGGAATCAGCGGATTTGAGAATTATCTGCTCGTCTTTGCCGTGTTTGCATTTGCGACCATTTACCTGTTTTTAAAGGCGATTTATCAGCAGGCGGATTCGTTCCCGTTCAGCTTTTTCCTGTTTATGGCATTGGGATATTATTTCCAGACCTTTAACACGGTACGGTACTATCTGGCACTTGCGATTGCCCTTTTTGCTATTCCCTATGTGCTCCGGAAGGAGTGGGGGAAGTTTATTCTGCTCATTCTGCTGGGGGCGACGATGCATAAGTCTCTGCTTGTCGTGATTCCGTTGTATTTCCTTGCTTCCCGTTGCTGGAAAAAGTGGCAGCTGGTCCTTGCGGCGCTGTTCTGTTCGACCTTTTTCTTCCTGCAGGATTTTTACTTAAAGCTTGTCGTATTCCTGTATCCGACCTATGAGGATACCGAATATTTAGAGGGCGGAACCAGCATGATTAATATTCTGCGCTGTGCAGCCGTGCTTGTTCTGGCACTTCTTTGCTATAAGAAATGTGTAAAGGAGAATATAAGGAACCGCTTTTACTTTTACTGTAATCTGGGCGCACTGGCAATGTATGTCTGCTGCTCGTTTTTGCCGATTATTTCAAGAATCGGATATTATCTGACAATTACCCACATTTTCTTTCTGCCTGCACTGGTGAATGGAATTGAGAATGAAAAGCTCAGGAAGCTGTGCCGCGTGGGTGTGATTCTGGCAGGAATTGTGTATTTTGCGGTATTTATTCTGATGAAGGCAGGAGAAAACGGGCTTCGCATTCTGCCCTACCAGACCTTCCTGTTCCATGAAATGGTGCCGATTCTGTCAGATGTCACATAGTGCGTAGGAATGGCATGGCTGAACAGTTACATAGCCTCACTATGCCAAAATGATAGTATAGGTTCAGGAGGTGTGAAATGACACCGTTTTTTTCGATTATTGTTGTGTGTTTAAATCCCGGTGAAAAGCTGCTGCAAACCCTGCAGAGTATTCAGAAGCAGGAATTCCGGGATTATGAAATTGTTTTAAAGGATGGCGGATCAACAGATGGTTCGTTACAGAAGCTCTATCCGGAGCAGTCCGGGTTACATGTTGTAACGAAGCCGGACCGGGGAATCTATGATGCCATGAACCAGGCAGTAGAAGAAGCAAAGGGACGTTTTGTCTTTTTCCTGAATTGCGGGGACTGGTTTATGGATGAACAGGTGCTTGCAGACATGCATGACCGGATTGCCGGGCACGAACAGACGGGCACAGAGCGCTCTGCAATTTACTATGGAAATGTGTACGAGCGTGTGACAGGGCAGCTTGTTTCTTCGAATCCGAAGCTTAATGCGTTTGGATGCTACCGGAATGTGCCATGTCATCAGGCGTGCTTTTATGAACGGGAGCTGCTTTTACGACATCCGTTCCAATTGGAATACCGGGTGCGGGCAGACTATGAGCAGTTTCTATGGTGCTTTTTTGAAGCAAAGGCGAATCCGTTTTATACCGGGATTACGGTGGCGGATTATGAAGGCGGGGGATTCTCGGAAACAAAGAAGAATCTTGCCGTATCGAAAGAGGAACACAGGGAAATAGTACAGAAATATATGTCTTTCGGACAGCGGTTTACCTACCGGCTGATTCTATGCCTGACGCTTGCGCCTCTTAGGACCCGGATTTCGAAGAATGAAAAGACAGCAGCACTTTATAACCGGCTGAAAGCTGCACTTTACCGGAGATGAGTGTGACAGGGAACGGGCAGGAAGGACAGAGCAGGTCAATGAGTGATACGAAGTATCAGAAAAGGGGGGAAACTGGCAGATGAAGAAGGTCTTATGGATTTGTAACATCATGCTTCCGGCGATTGCAAGGGAACTGGGGATGCCCTATTCAAACCGGGAGGGATGGTTATCCGGAATTTATGATAAGACATTGAAGGGGGAGGTTCCGTTTGAAATTACGGTCTGCTTTCCGATGCGGAAGGAGGACATTGACAAGGTTCCGGTAACGGGTGTTCTTGACTGTGATGCAGCAGAAGCAGAGGAAAATGCAGAGAGCAGAAGCAAAGGGAAGCGAGAAAGGAATGCCGGGTTTTTAAAGATTAAGGGATTCAGGAGACCGTGCTATGCCTTTGAGGAAGACTTATTAAAGCCTGAAAACTATGATCCGGTGCTGGAAGCACGGATTCGGGGAATCCTGAAGGATGTGAAACCGGATATGATTCATATATTCGGAACCGAGTTTCCGCATTGTCTGGCAGCAGTACGTGCCTTTCACAATCCACAGAAGACGCTGATCGGTATTCAGGGCCTGTGCGGAGAGATTGCAAAGACGTATCGTGCAGGACTTCCGGAGAATGTGTTTAAGCAGGCATCCTTCCGGGATGTAGTAAGGCGGGATTCCATGCGTCAGCAGCAGTATAAGTTTTATCAGCGTGCCGGGAACGAGAGGCAGGCGCTTCTTCTTACCGATCATATTACAGGCAGAACCGAGTTTGACCGTGCGGAGACTGCAAAGATCAATCCGCGGGCCAATTATTATTCCATGAATGAAACCATGCGTCAGGAGTTTTATGAGGGCAGATGGTGTCCGGAGCAGACCGAATGCCACAGCATTTTTTTGGGACAGGGTGACTATCCGCTTAAGGGAATGCATTTTCTGCTTGAGGCGATGGGAAGACTGAAGGAAAATTATCCGGATCTGAAGCTTTATGTTGCCGGAAACAGCATTATTTCCCATGAAACGGCGAAGGATAGATGCAGGCTCTCCGCATATGGAAAATACCTGCTTGTGCTGATCCGGTTATATGAGCTGCAGGATCGGGTCATTGTGCTTGGCAGGCTGTCTGCCGAAGAGATGAAGGCGCAGTTTCTGCGTTCGAGTGTTTTTGTGTGTCCGTCGGTAATGGAAAATTCCCCCAATACCATTGGGGAAGCCATGCTTTTGGGTGTGCCGGTGGTGGCGTCGCGGACAGGAGGAATACCAAGCATGGTAGAGGATGGTGTGACAGGACTTCTGTTTCATAATGAGGACGTTGAGGATCTGGCCGATTCCATTGACCGGGTCTGGTCGGATCATGCACTGGCAAAGGAACTGTCGGTGCATGAACGGATCCGGGCTTCCCATATTCATGATGGTAATAAGAATTATGAGCGTTTACTGGAAATATACCGGGAGATTTTGCAATGACCATAACGTTTGTTTCAAATTATATCAATCACCATCAGATTCCCTTTTCCAATGCGATGTATGCGCAGTCAGGGGAGGACTATTGCTTTATCCAGACGGAGCCGATGGAAGAGGAACGCCGTAACATGGGTTGGTCGTCAGGAGAGGAGAAGCTTCCTTATGTGCACTGCCTTTATGAGGAAGAGGATTTCTGTATCCGTAAAATCATGGAAAGTGACTGCGTGCTTGCCGGATGGAGCGGCAGAGAGGATCTGATTGAGCAAAGACTGAATGCCGGGAAGCTGACCTTTCGTGTCACTGAGCGGATTTACCGTGAGGGACAGTGGAAAGCCATTTCACCGAAAGGTCTATATCATAAATACAAAGAGCATATCCGATACCGGAACGCCCCGGCCTATCTGCTATGTGCCGGGGCTTATGTGGCATCGGACTTCAGGCTGATCCATGCCTATCCGGGGAAAAAGCTGAAATTCGGATATTTTCCGGAGCTTCGTACCTATGAAGGGGATACCCTCTGGGAGAAAAAGAGAAAAGACGGGATCGACATTATTTTTGCAGGACGGTTTATTCCTTTAAAGCATCCGGAATACATGATCCGTCTGGCAGCAGATCTTAAGAAGCTGTGGGAAGAGGGTCAGAGTAAGGAGGATACAGAAGCAGCGTTTCCACAGGTCCTCATCCATATGGCTGGAAGCGGTCAGATGGAGGGGGAGCTGCGGCAGATGGCAAAGGACCTGCAGGTTGAGAAGGAGGTTATTTTTTATGGCTTCCAGTCTCCGGCAGCCGTGCGTGACCGGATGGAACAGAGTCACATTATGGTGTTCCCAAGTAACCATCTGGAGGGCTGGGGAGCCGTGGTGAATGAAGCAATGAACAGTGGCTGTGCAGTTGTGGCCTGTGAACAGGCGGGGGCTGTGCCTTACTTAATTAAAAATGGTGAGAATGGATTTATTTTTAAGAAGGATTATAAGGAGCTGCTGCAGGAAGTAACAGAGCTTGTGAAGAATCCTGAACTGCGACTGCGTATGGCAAGGGCAGCGAATGAAACCATTACGACCTGTTGGAATGCGGAGCGTGCAGCCTTAGAACTGCTGCGTGTGATTAAGGAAGTGCAGAAAAGCGGTAAACTGGTTCCTGCGAAAGAAGGGCCATTAAGCAGAGCGTAACGTAATTGCTGAAAAGCTGTATGAGGCCGATTTGGAATGGATTTTGCATCGTAACTGTGAAGGTACTGAACAGTTACGAATTAGAAAGGATTTTGAGATGGATCAACCGATAATAATCAGCGTGATTGTGCCGGTTTACAATATATTTGAATATCTGCCAAGATGCGTGGACTCCATACGGAAGCAGACCTATCCTTATCTGGATATTATTCTGGTGGATGACGGATCGACAGACCGCACCGGTGCACTGGCAGAAAAGCTGGCACTTGAGGATAAGAGGATCCGTGTTTTTCATAAGGAAAACGGGGGATCTTCTTCTGCGAGAAACTTAGGGATCGCACAGGCAAAGGGTGAGTATCTGGGCTTCGTGGACAGTGATGATTATATTGAGCCGGAGATGTATGAACGGCTTTTAGCGGCAGCGCAAGAGGAGAATCTGCTGATGGTACAATGCTCGCGGGATGAGATTGATGAGCGGGGGAACCGGCTTCCGGATGTCTGTGAGCCACCGGAGGAAGCGGAGATCCGGGATAGTCAGTTTATTATGAGGGAGCTGCTGCTTCATCGTGGCGACTGCTCCTTTTGTACAAGACTGACGCACCGGTCCCTGTTTGAAAACCGGAGGTTTCCGGAAGGAGAGCTGAACGAGGACTTTTATCTGCTGGTGCAGATGCTGCCGGAGGTACCCGAGATTGCCGTACTGCCGCAGCAGGATTATCACGTGTTTTATCGCTATGGAAGCAATACCAGAACGCATGATGAAAATTATTTTCCTCCCGTGTTTACGGATATTGTAAGGAATGCAGACCGGGTTTCGAGGATTGTGGAGGAGCAGTACCCGCTTCTTGCACAGGAAGCAATGCGGTTCGGGCTGTTTCAACGGCTGGATTATATGCTGCATATTCCTGTTACGATGATGAATTCCGACAATGAGTTTTATCAGCAGGTGAAGCAATATCTTCGTAAGCACAAAAAGGAGATCCGGAAGAATCCCTACCTGACAAAGAAGAATAAAACCTATCTTCTTTTGCTCGGAACGGCGCCGAAGCTGGTACGCAAGGTGCATTGGGCATTGCGGAAAAACAAGATTCAAGAGGAGAACTTGCGTGGAGAAAAAGAATAAAAAGATTTTTTTCATAGGAATGGTACTGCTTCTGTGTCTGCAGATCATTGTGCTGTTTTATTATGGAAGCCGCAAGGCCGGATTCCATGAGGATGAGCTGTATTCCTACTATTCCTCCAATAAGACAGCGGGTCTTTTCGTAAATGACAGGGAATGGACAACCGGTGAAAGTTTTCGAAATGAACTTGTGGTGCTGCCGGGAGAGCAGTTCCGGTACGGGGTGGTGAAGCAGATGCAGTCGTGGGACGTGCATCCTCCGCTTTATTATTATCTGCTTCATACGGTGTGCTCCCTGACACCCGGGATTTTCAGCAAATGGCAGGGAATCAGTGTAAATCTTGCAGGGTTTGTGATTTCCTTTATCCTGCTTGCCTATGCCGCTTATCTTACAGCGGTATATCCCATGAGCAGGCAGCCGGAGCTTTCAGACAGTCAGAAGCAGGCTTACCGGAAAAGGGGATATGCCCTTGCCGGAACTGTCTGTGCGATGTGGGGCTTTGGTGCTGCGGTGATTTCGGGCGTGATGTTTATCCGGATGTACCAGTGGCTGACCGTGTTTGTACTGTTATGCCTGTGCCTGCATCTGCGTGCCCTTGTCCGGAAAAGGGAGAGCTGGAAGTTTTATCTGCTGCTTGCTGTTACGGTGTTTCTCGGATTCCTGACACAGTATTATTATATTATTTTTCATTTCTTCCTGGGAGTCGGATTCTGCCTGTATCTTTTGAAGGAAAGGAAATGGAAGAGCCTTGTGGCTTATGTGGGAACGTGTGCAGCAGCCCTTGGGGCAGCGCTTGTTTATTATCCTTCGGCACTTTCCCATATTTTCAAGGGATACCGTGGAACGGAGGCGGTCGGCGAGTTTACCAATGCTTCCAATACCCTGGAACGAATACAGTTTTTTGCCGGACTGTTTGATAAATATATGATGGGCGGTTTTCTGGCAATCTGGCTTCTTTTGATCTGTCTGATTGCCGTGACCAACCGGTTTTTACAGAAAAGGGCGAAAAGGTCAGGCAGAGAACAGAAGCGGGAGAGGATTCTGACACCGCCGGTCGGACTTCTGCTGTTTACCGCAGCAGGATACTTTTTCACGGTTGCGAAGACGGCACTGCTGCTTGGAGAAACTTCAAACCGCTATGAACTTCCGATCTACGGAGTCCTGGTTCTCCTGCTGGTATATAGCCTGTATATGGTGCTGAAAGAAATGGAACAGGGAAATGCACAGGCTGCTGAACGGATCGCATTGATGGCATCTCCAAATCTGCCCAAGGAAGAGATCAGGAAACAGAGTGCACCGGGTAAGAAGCAGAAAATCACAGGTAAAGAGGCGGTGCTTGTAGTAGTTTTGATGGCGGCACTGAATCTGACCGGTAATAAAGTATTTTTCCTTTATCCGGAGGAAGCAGGGGTGCAGGAATTTGTCCACCGGAATGAAACAACGCCGGTGATTGTTCTGTATAATGAAGCTTCCGAAACGCATATCTGGTGGCTGTTGGACGAACTGAGTGAGTATGAGAATATTTACCTTGCCTCCATTTCGGGAGAGGGAGAGATTCTTACCAGTGAGAACTTCCTGAATGGAAATGCCGCAGAGTCTCAGAAATACATTATTTATATGGCAGATTGTGAAAATCAGGGGGAGGAGCTGCAACGGCTTCTCGGGACAGAATTCCCGGATGGCTTCGATGCTTCTGGGGAGATTTCATATGAAGAAGTCGCCCGGAAGAATATGTGGACGATCTATGAAATCTGTTCAGTTAAATAAATAAGGATTATGGTAACTATTCAGTACAGGTCGAAGCACATGCTGCTGAGACCGTACGAATATGATTCAATAGTGCAAAATCCCATCAGCGAAGCTGATTTTAAATGGATTTTGCATCGTAACTGTGAAGGTACCGAACAGTTACGGATTATGTTAATAAATATCTGTGATTTGACAGCTTATGAATATCATAGCTGAATTGCTATACTTCACGGGAACCTGGAGTCTGCCCAGTTAGTGTTTGAAGTTATCACAGATATGTGATAAGATATAAGCGTATGTACAGCGAATAGTAAGGAGATTTAAATTATGTTATTGGATGACAAGACCATACTGATTACCGGAGGAACAGGATCTTTTGGTAAATGTTTTACGAAATATGTGCTGACTCATTATCATCCGAAGAAGATTATTATTTATTCCAGAGATGAATTTAAGCAGTTTATCATGGCAAATGAATTTAAGGAATATGCGGACAGGCTTCGTTTCTTTATCGGAGATGTGCGTGATAAGGAACGCATGATGCGTGCCTTTGAGGGTGTGGATTATGTCATTCATGCTGCAGCCTTAAAACAGGTTCCGGCATGTGAATACAATCCGAACGAGGCAATTAAGACGAATATCCATGGTGCCCAGAATGTCATTGACTGTGCACTGGATTCCGATGTGAAGAAGGTGGTTGCTTTATCTACCGATAAGGCGGTGAACCCGGTGAACCTTTATGGTGGTACGAAGCTGGTTTCGGATAAGCTGTTTATTGCAGCGAATGCGTATGCCGGTTCCAAGGACATTAATTTTTCCATCGTGCGTTATGGAAATGTGGCAGGAAGCCGTGGCTCCATTATTCCGTTTTTCCATAACATCATTAAAAATGGTGGTAACGAGCTGCCGATTACTGATTACCGCATGACCCGTTTCTGGATCAGTCTGACGGAGGGCGTAGAGCTTGTGATCAAGGCTCTTGAGGAAGCAACCGGTGGGGAAACCTTCATCAGTAAGATCCCTTCCTTTAAGATTACGGATCTTGCAGAAGCAATGCTTCCCGGATGTAAGATGCCGGAGGTTGGTATCCGTCCCGGCGAGAAGCTGCATGAAATCATGGTAACCACGGAGGATTCTGCTACTACCTATGAATATGACAAGCATTTCATCGTATATCCGCAGGTGGTATGGAATGATAAGCAGAAGATCAACGAAAGCGGCCGCAAGGTAGAAGACGGCTTTTCCTACAGCTCCGGTAACAACACCGAATGGCTCAGCGTTGAGGACATCCGCAAGCTGCTGGAGACACTGGATCTGGAAAAGTAGGATTTGTGGAACAGAAAGACTTGCAGAACGGAGAGATTCGCAGGAATAGAGATAAGACAAAGAGATAAGATGTTTAATGCCAGACACCCTCATGAAGGTCATGAGGGTGTTTTCACGTGTGAGCTGCGATACTGGGTGGGTGAAATGCGATAGTAGTTCTTGAAGGCTTTGCTGAAATAATGATTATCTGTGTAGCCAAGACGCCTGGCAATATCGGTGATTTTATGATCCGGCTGTAAAAGAAGCTCTGCTGCACGTTCCATACGCAGCTTTAATACATACTCGTAGATGGTGAAGCCGTATTTGTTTTTAAAGAGCTTATTCAGGTATTCCTGGGAGAAAAAATACTTTTCTGCAAACATGGAGATATGAATATTGGTACAGTAGTTGCTCTCAAGATAGGCTTTAATAACCGTAATGATTTCATCAGGAGTAGTGTGGGCGGCGTTTCCGTCAGAAGCAGAACTGTTGAAGCTTACATTGGGATTAATAGCCTTTACAGCCTTCTCGATAGCACAGTTAAGATTTTCTTCATCGACAGGCTTAAGCAGATAATCGCATGCACCGTTACGAAGAGCATGCTGGGCATAAGAGAAATCGTCATAGCCGCTGACAACGATATACTGGCTGTTGGGGAATTCCTGATGTGCCTTCTGCAAAAAGGTACAGCCATCCATAACCGGCATACTCATGTCTACAAATACAATATCCGGATGAAATTCACGCATGGCGGAAAGTCCGTCCTTACCATTAATTGCATAATGGGGGGACTCAATGCCATAGTAGGAAAAATGTCCCAGTTTGGAAATTGCAATCTGGACAGGTTTTTCATCATCAATGATTAATGAACGGTACATAAATACTCCTTTCACATCTGAGGTCGGTGACCGGTTATGGAATCTTCTGTTTTACTTGTTATCAGAGCCCGTGAAGATATCCTGGGAATGATCATGGGATACAGGAAGAGTTAGGGAAATACTGGTATATTTTCCCTCTTCCGTATTAATTACAAATTTTGTCTCACGATTATACAAAATCTGCATTCTGCTGTAGAGGTTGGAAAGACCAATGCCGCAGTCGGTTCCGGAAGCCTTTTGGGATGCAAATTCATCATAAATTTTATGCAACTGTGCTTCGGATATGCCACAGCCACTGTCTTTTACGGTAATAAGCAGATTGTCATCGCAGAGCTTTACCGTAACCTCAATCCGGATGCTTGACTGATTTTCGGATTTCCCGTGTATAATGGAATTTTCCACCAGTGTTTGAATACTGATCTTGGGGATCATGCAGTCAAGGGAAGCAGGATCGATTTGTGAAGAAAAGATCAGGGCATCTCCCATTCTCACCTTTTGTAAAAAAACATAATTGTCGGTATATTTCATTTCCTGACGGAGCGGAACCATGACATTGCCTTTGATTGAATACCGCAGATTAGAGGCAAGAGAGGTGATCATTTTATGAATCTGCGGCTGGTCATTAATCAGAGCCTCTGTAGAAATTGCCTGCAGGGTATTATATAAAAAGTGAGGATTTAGCTGAGCCTCCAGAGCAGCAAGCCGGGCCTCGTTTGCCCGCAGCCGTGCAATATAGTTATCGGCAATTAATTTGTCAATGTGGCAGACCATGCTGTTAAAGCTTTGGGAGAGCTCGTGAGTTTCCCGGCATCCATCCCCCCGGACCCTTGTAGTAAAATCACCGGTACCGGTTCGCTGCATTTGCAGAGACAGTATTTTTAACGGACTCATTAACAGACGCAGCAAAAGGTAAATGAGCAATACAGTGAACAGCCAGAGAATAAAACCATTCATCAAAATAGAATGTCCGAGATGTCCGATTTCCTTGTCAATATGGCTCTCTGCCATCAGACATATCATGGACAGGTCTCCGCTGACACAGGTGTCACTGACCAGATAATAGGATTCGCCATTCAGTGTGACAGAGGTTTCTCCGGAGATGAGAAGAGGCAGAAGCTCTGACGGAGAAAATGGAACCGTGTCGGAGAAGGGGTATACGATTTCTCCCTCTCTGTTCATCAGAAGAAAAAGCTCGCCTGTTGAACTGTGATCCTCAACAAGACGTTTGATAAAGCTGTCATCCAGGGTTACCTGGACAACTGCCTGAATTACCTGCCCGGGGACGGTAAACAGGGTGTGATAGTAGGTGAGATTACCGGAAGCATCACATTCAATATAAAGATTTCTGGGACTGTTCCGGCACCTCTTTGAAGCGTCCAGAAATGGCCGGGTATCCATATCCTGCTGAACGGTAAAGTGCTGCTGGTTTTCATTTCTTCCAATAACCATATTCTGATTTACAAGATACAGCTCGTAATCGAGAATATCACTTCTTGTATAGTAATTATAGTACATCTGTTTTTTAACATAGCTTAGCTGTTCTGCGGTAATTGGGTTTTTCTGGTCGATGATTCTCGTATAGGAAGAATCATAATAGGGCTGGATACAGAATTTTGCCAGAGAATCTAAATACCAGTCGGAGTTTTCAGCCTCCAGATTGAGTATCTGGGAGGTAGTAGACAGATATTGGGAAAGCGTCAGCTCCTTGGTCGAGGTATAGTCTTTATGAACAAGACGGACGGATACAGCTGTTGTCAGCAGAATCATAATAAAAATCAGCTGGATCCACAAAGGAACATGATTGAGCATTTTTCGTATTTTCTGTACAAAAGAGTGGAATAAATGATTTATTTTCGTGGATAATGACATGGTTTCTCTCCTTACTTTAGACATATTATACAAACAAAATCGGAAATCGGAAAGAGCTTTGTTCATTTTTTTACACCTTTCTGGTCAGTTTATTTCATTTTCAGAACCGGAGGAGTTATCTATAATGATTATATCAGGAGATGAAGGAGGACGGAGATGAATAAGAAAATAAAAAATGGTCTCGAAATGGCAGCGTTTACCGTTCCTGCAATCATATTGGTATGTCTGATGATGTATGTACCGTTTGTGCTGAGCGGCTATTACTCCCTGACAGAATGGAATGGTATTTCCAAGGCAGTGAAATTTGTCGGGCTTGCGAACTTTAAAACACTGTTCTCACAGGGAGGTGACTTCCTTCCGGCTCTTTGGTTCACTGCAAAGTACACCCTCTTTTTTGTGGTGCTTTCCAACGTGCTGTCATTGGCACTGGCAGTTATGCTGACCAGGAAATTCAGAGGAGCCAATTTTTTCCGCGGAATCTTTTTTATTCCTTACATTATGAGTATGACAATTGTTGGTTTTATCTGGAAATTTATTTTTACCAGCGGATTCGAGAAGCTATATGAGGCAACAAACTGGAGCGTGTGGAATTTGAGCTGGCTCGGTGATACGGGACTTGTATTTTTTTCGGTAGTATTAGTTGGTGTATGGCAGTCTCTTGGATTTTATATCGTACTTTATATTGCGGGGCTGCAGGCAGTTCCAAAGGATGTTCTTGAGGCTGCAACCGTAGATGGTGCGGGAAGGGCACAGACATTTTTTAAGGTGACACTTCCACTCCTTGGACCATCCTTTACCACTTGTATTTTCATGTCGCTGACCAACGGCCTGAAGGTATTTGATATTATCCTTGCATTAACCAAGGGAGGACCCGGAACAGCCTCTAATAGTGTGACACTGCAGATATATAAGGAAGCGTTTACAAATAATAATTATGGACTCGGTTCTGCAGAATCCATTATATATTTCCTGTTTGTAATGGTTGTGACACAGCTTGTGTTAAAAGCCTTCAGCAGAAGGGAGGTTGATTTATAATGTCCATCAAGACCAAAAGAAGACTTCGGAAAACGATTATGATTGTAGTGCTTGTTATAATTGCAGCAATCTATATTTATCCGGTTTATCTTATGTTTATGAATTCCTTCAAGCCCTTTGGAGAAATTGTGGCAGATGTTCTGGCATTCCCGAAGAAATTTGACCTGAGTAATTATACTTATGTGATTAAGAAAATGGATTATCTGAAATTGTTCCGGAACAATGTAATCATTACCGTGATTGGTATTGCAGGAATTATTATTTTTTCATCCATGGCAGCCTATATTCTGGATCGCAGAAAGGGATCCTATAGTAAAATTGCGTATCTGGTTATTACAACGCCGATGCTGATTCCCTTTCAGACCATTATGATTACCTTGCTGAAATCTATGAATATCCTGCATCTGTCAGGCAGTAAAATAGGTCTGGGAATTCAGTACTGGGGCTTTGGTATTCCGATGGCAACCTTTATTTTCTATAACTTTATGAAGACTATTCCCAAGGAACTTGACGAAAGCGCAAGAATTGACGGTGCATCTACATTCCGCACCTACAGATCCATCATTTTTCCGTTACTGAAGTCCGTGACAGTTACCGTCACCGTACTGGATGTTATGTGGATTTGGAATGATTTCCTGCTTCCACTTCTTATGGTCAACAGTAATAACAGAACAAAGACACTGGTTTTGGCCGCATATACCTTTGTTGGACAGATGAATACCAAATGGAATTATGCATTGACCGCCATGGTGCTGACCGTTGTACCGTCAATTCTGGTATTTGTTTTGTTACAGAAATACATCGTAGAGGGTGTTGTAGCAGGAGCAGTAAAGGGGTAGTTGTGCAGTATAATAAGATTTTTTCCTGGCCGGTTTCATGTGATCCGGAAAAGCTGTTTTTCAGAATCCGGAGATGGGAGGGACAGGTAAAAATAGATAACTGTGAGGAAACTGACAGTAGCAAAAATAATAATGGGAATCCCTTAAAAGGGACAAAGGAGGGTAAAAATGAAAAAGAAATTCATTAGCGCTATCTTATGCGCGGCAATGACAATGAGTCTTCTGGCAGGCTGCGGATCATCCACAGGAAGCAGCACAGCGGATAACAGTGCCCAGACAGAGGATGCAACAGAGGTAGCAGACAGTGGTTCTGCAGCAGAGGAAACAGCATCTGCAGATACTTCTTCGGATGAACCCTGTGAGATCTATATGTTTATCAGTTCTCCCGAATATGCGGATGCAATTGGTGAGTTGATTGATGCTTACAAGGAGGTTGCACCTAATGTAACAATTAATTATGAAACAACACAGAATGATTATCCGACGCTGTTAAAAGCAAAGCTGAATTCGGGTGAAGTTCCTGATATCTTTTCTTCTACTTCAGGTAAGGAAATTGATGTTTATAAGGAATACTCTTATGATCTGGCCGGACAGCCGTTAACAGAGACGATGTCGGATGCAGTTGCGGCTACCATGCAGAGCCCGGCGGATGGCAATGGATGCTATGGAATTGCGATTAAGGGAAATTATTTTGGTATCGTATATAATAAGGCAATATTTGAAGAATGTGGAATTACTGAATTCCCGACTACTGTAAGTGCCATGAAGGAAGCTTGTGAGAAGATTTCTGCTGCAGGCTATAAGCCCTTCACAACCGGATTTAATGAGTGGTGGGTATATAAGCATGTTGCCCAGCATTTCTTTGATGCAGCAGCTGCAAATGCCGGAATTTCCTCAGCAGAGCTGGTATCCGGATTTGAAAACGGAACTGCTAAGATTTCCGACTATCCTGAACTTTATAATAATTTCTTTGATTTCATTGATCTGGCAGTAAAGTATGGTGATGATAAGCCTCTTGAGACAGCTCTTGATGGCGAGGAATCTGCTTTCGGTACAGGAAAGGCAGCTATGGTGCTTGGACAGGGTGCATGGATTGAAGCAGATGTTCTGGCCATTGATCCTGATATCCAGATCGGATTCAATGGATATCCGGTCACAGAGGATGCTTCACAGTGCCAGGTGATTTCCGGTTCAGACCAGTCACTTCATGTGAATAAGGATTCTGCAGTTCTTCAGCAGACATTGGATTTCATAAACTGGTGGTATACATCAGACTACGGAAAAGCATGGTTTACAGATGTTGCAGGGGTTGTGCCTCCGATTACTTCTGATGTACAGAGTGATTTTGAAATTATCAAGCAGGGTGATGAGCTGGCAGCTTCTGCAGGTGCAGCAGATCTTGAGATTATCTATTCGACAGACAGCTGGCACCAGACCTTTGGCGAGCTCATGCAGTCCTATATTGCAGGAGAGAATGACAAAGATACCACATGCAGTGAGATTGAGCGGCTGTGGAAGGAAATTGAAGGGGCACAGTAGTAAGTGGCCGGTTGCAAATAAAGTTCCCAAAGAACATGAAAACGAATAAAGGACGTTTCGGAAGGACATCTGCTTTGGCAGGTGTCCTTCCTGCATTACAGTACAATCTCATATGTTTCTTATTTCTATATTGACCTTGACGTAAGGGCAATGTTTATAATAAAGGTAATCTTATTATGAAGATGTTGAACAGTTACAGATAAGCAGAGAGAAGGGGAAATTGGAAACAGAATGGAAGAAAAGAAGATCTATACTGCAGGAGAGCTTGGCAGGCTTACGGGTGTGTCGGCACGAACCATCCGGTTTTATGATAAGAAGGCATTGCTGAAGCCGGTTGGTTATTCGGACAGTGGATACCGGCTTTATAATCAGGAGTCTATTTTGCAGCTTCAGAGAATCCGGGTACTTCAATATATAGGATTATCACTGGACGAAATCCGCGAACAGATCAGGAAGGCGCAGAATGAAAAATGGTTTCAGTGGACCTTTGATAAGCTGGCGTTGACGGAAGGGATGCACATTCTGGATATGGGATGCGGACATGGGAATCTCTGGGTTAAGAACTGGAACCGGATTCCGGCAGGCACTACCATTACGTTGGTAGATAAGAGAAATGTCTGCATAGAATATCTGAAGGAATTCTATCGGGATCATAAGCGATTTTTACAGGATCATGTCACGTTTCAATTTATGGTTGCGGATATGGAAACGAATTGGAAAATAGAAGAAACTTATGACCGTGTTGTTGCGAATCACCTCTGGAAATTTATTGAACAGCCGGAAAAACTGATGGAGCGTGTGAAAAAGGTTCTTCATCCCGGAGGCTTTCTGTTTTCTACTTATTCGGTCTATGGATTGCTGGAAGCCATACAGGAGGTGCTGGACCAGACGGGAATTCTACTGGATCTTAGGGAACGTATCTTGCAGAAAAAGGAAGAACGGCTGATGCTGGAAGATCAGATGAGAAGATGTTTTGAAAGAGTGGATCTGGAGACATTTTCAAACCGGGTGGAAGGGCTTGACCATCCGGAGGATCTTTTAGCCTATATAAAGAACTGCGAAGGCAGGCTGGCAGAGGAGCACCGTGCATCTTTTAAGGAATATGAACAGAAGCTGAAAAATGAATGGAAGGATTACGCTGCGTGGGAAGCCGAAATAATCACCCCATTATACCGATGCTTTGCCCAAAGCAAATAAGCAGGAAACAAGGAGAAAGAAATGAAACTGGTAGTTTTATCAGATATCCATGGAAATGAAATTGCCCCTTACTGGACCAGAATTACGGAATGGATGCTTCGGGGAGCTGATTCCTCACATGGAAGCCTCCTTGCACAGGCCATGGAATTGTGTACCCGGAAGTATGGCAGGTGCCAATGGCCCATGATTCCGGAGGAGTGCTGGCAGGAGGTCTACGAAAGGTTCATGGCTGCGAAGGATTTACCAGTATAGCTTCATATCTTCCAGAGCTTCGTCATCGGATAAAGAGAGACTGTTTTTGATTCGGTCAAGCGTATTTTCGAAGCTGCAGCCCAGATCTTTACAGTTACTGATGAGAGCTTGGATAACCTGATTCCGACCTTCGATCAGGCCGGAATTGCGGCCTTCGATAAGCCCGGTGTTATGTCCTTCGTTATAATAAGAATTAATTAAATCACACACGGTAGATTCTCCTTTCTTAGCAGGTGAAGTAAATAGTGGAATAGAGTTTAAATATTGATCATCGCCGGTCAGAGCATGGAGCATCCGGATCACCTCTTCCGGGTGCTTCATAGTCTGGTTTCGTTTCAACAGACTTTCACGATCACATAAGTAGTCGAGGATGATGCGTAGGTCACCCTGGAATTTCTCACGGACATCTTTGCTTAGAAAACACATATTAAACACCGGCATTTTGTTATTGTTGAAATATGGATAGGATGCAGGATTAGGTTTAAAGTGTAGTGCCTCCAGGATAGAAGTTGCCTTATTCCATGGTTTTCTGCTCCAATTTAAGACAAACGTAAATACAGGGTAAGTTTTATATGTGTTTTTACGGTCGTTGCATTGTGATCGGTAAGCAGCACCATCATAACCTGCACAGCGAAGTGGCATATAGGCATCTATGGTACTTTGGTTTTCAAGGTTATAAAGTGCATGAATCTCGCCGTTATGCAGTTCATACATGCTGCAGTCACGGAGCTGCTGATGAGTCTGCTTATCCGCTTCGATATAAAGACTCTCTGTCGGCCCGGCTAACAGATCAGCTTCGTTCACAACTTTCTCGCCGGAATAGACTAAAACGTTGATTAATTCTGCAAAAACGTCCCGGCATCCAATCAGCATTTTCTGGGTATGATCTTTTTCTCCCATTGGTTCTCCTTTTCTGATGTGGTCAGACAGAAATGAAAATCCTCTGCCTTTAAATAATGAAAATTACTGGAATTTAAAAGCATAGATTTCCTAAATGGGTGGTTAGGAATTCCTAAAAAACAGATACCGCAAATAAAACTGAACCGATCACAGGCCGTAACATGGATCGTAAGTTCGAGATGCAAATGCAGATGTCACAGAGATCCACATTGCAATCATTTAAAACTTCAAATTCATACTTGGGGTATATGTCTGGAATTCTGAAAAAGAATTTAATAAGATACCACAGAAGTTGTATGCTTTTCTATAAAATAGCATGAAAAGGAAAGGGATACAATAGTAAAACGAAAAAATATTCCCGAAATAAGAGAGGTGTTTCTCCATATTTGGTAAATACAGCGAAGAAAAATTATGCTAAAGTTTAGATAACAATAGAGGAGGGGGAACTACGATGGACTTCAAGTTAGCGGAATTGAGAAAACGAAGAGGAATTACACAGAAGGAACTGGCAGAAACTTTACTGGTGTCACCACAGACAATCAGCAAGTGGGAAAATGGTATGACCTGTCCGGATCTGGAAATGCTTGTTCGATTGACGGAATATTTTGGAGTGACAACAGATATGTTATTGGGAATTGCGCCGTTGGATATCAGTTATGAAGCCGCTGACACAGATAAACGGGAATATTGGTCAGAACAGGTTTTATATTTGCAAAGGCGTGAAAAGAATAGATGGAATGAGGATTACCTGCAATTTCTTGTTCAGAATGTATGGAAAATTCATGAACCTGTGAAAATATTGGATTGCGGATGTGGATATGGTGGATTGGGTGAAAGAATCCTGCCCATGCTACCGGATGAAACCACTTATACAGGTATTGATTTTTCGGAAGAGATGTTATTGGAAGCGAAAAAGAGATATAGAGGGAACGAGCAGAGAGCAAAATTTATTCTAACAGATATTATGGATTATCCTGTGGAGCAACGGTATGATCTTGTAATCTGTCAGTGCGTATTGCGACATGTAAATCATGCAAATAAGATGTTAAAAAGGATGACGGAATTTTTGAAGCCGGGAGGCTGGATGATCTGCATGGAATGTAATCGTGAATTTGAGACAGTTGGTTTGTATATGGAAGGAATGGATTATGGGAATATATGCCGGCATTCAGGGTTGAGCAGTTTGTGGGAGCATCAGTTACAGACGCAGGGGAGAGATTATGCGATTGCTATGAGACTTCCCCAATATATGAAGCAGTGTGGACTCAAGGATATTGATTGTCGAGTGAACGATAAAGTACTATATCTGGATCCCGACAACCCGGAATATCTTAAAGAACTGGACAACTTGAGAGAATTGGAACAGTGGACAGGAAATGCACCGGAAAAGAGGATGATATCTAACCTTATGAAGCATGGAATGAGTCTACTGGAAGCGAAGGATTATTATTGGCAGCAGAAAGAAATTGAGCAATACATAAAGGTAGGAAACCATCCTCTGATTATTAAAGTAGAAGGAATGATGATTGCATATGGAAGAAAAGTATAAGCTACCAGTATAGCTTCATATCTTCCAGAGCTTCGTTATCGGATAAGGAAAAGCTGTCTTTAATGCGGGCGAGAGTATTTTCAAAACTACAGCCAAAGTCCTTGCAGGCGAGGATTAGAGCCTGAATGCCTTGATTCCGACCTTCGATAAGCCCGGTGTTATGTCCTTCGGTTACTCCTTTGGTATAATAAGAATTAATTAAATCACACACGGTAGATTCTCCTTTCTTAGCAGGTGAAGTAAATAGTGGAATAGAGTTTAAATATTGATCATCGCCGGTCAGAGCATGGAGCATCCGGATCACCTCTTCCGGGTGCTTCATAGTCTGGTTTCGTTTCAACAGACTTTCACGATCACATAAGTAGTCGAGGATGATGCGTAGGTCACCCTGGAATTTCTCACGGACATCTTTGCTTAGAAAACACATATTAAACACCGGCATTTTGTTATTGTTGAAATATGGATAGGATGCAGGATTAGGTTTAAAGTGTAGTGCCTCCAGGATAGAAGTTGCCTTATTCCATGGTTTTCTGCTCCAATTTAAGACAAACGTAAATACAGGGTAAGTTTTATATGTGTTTTTACGGTCGTTGCATTGTGATCGGTAAGCAGCACCATCATAACCTGCACAGCGAAGTGGCATATAGGCATCTATGGTACTTTGGTTTTCAAGGTTATAAAGTGCATGAATCTCGCCGTTATGCAGTTCATACATGCTGCAGTCACGGAGCTGCTGATGAGTCTGCTTATCCGCTTCGATATAAAGACTCTCTGTCGGCCCGGCTAACAGATCAGCTTCGTTCACAACTTTCTCGCCGGAATAGACTAAAACGTTGATTAATTCTGCAAAAACGTCCCGGCATCCAATCAGCATTTTCTGGGTATGATCTTTTTCTCCCATTGGTTCTCCTTTTCTGATGTGGTCAGACAGAAATGAAAATCCTCTGCCTTTAAATAATGAAAATTACTGGAATTTAAAAGCATAGATTTCCTAAATGGGTGGTTAGGAATTCCTAAAAAACAGATACCGCAAATAAAACTGAACCGATCACAGGCCGTAACATGGATCGTAAGTTCGAGATGCAAATGCAGATGTCACAGAGATCCACATTGCAATCATTTAAAACTTCAAATTCATACTTGGGGTATATGTCTGGAATTCTGAAAAAGAATTTAATAAGATACCACAGAAGTTGTATGCTTTTCTATAAAATAGCATAAAAAGGAAAGGGATGCAATAGCAAGTTTTAAGATGTAAAAAGATGTAAAAATATATTGGTTAAGAATATATTTAAGAAGCTTCTGATATTTTGAGGTGATCTATTTATACAGGCAGGGCAGTATCTTGGCGTTTCCTGGTTGCCAAACGTTCTATCTTCGCATATGCTGATAGCAGAAGAGTAGAGCGCAGCCTGTGGTCAGCATTTGTTCCGTATGATAGGAGTTGCTGGAGCAGAGGCGGAGACTGGAAAGCGAGAAGGCAGCATGATGAATCAGGACAGAGTGACAGAACACAGTGGTATAGACAACATAAGCAATACAGCGGATAGTAGTCATACAGATAGCATAGATATGAAGATTGAGAGCAGATATTTAGAACAGGCGCTGAGGCTGCACAGACAGCATCCGGTAGTGGATATGCATCTGGATCTGGCAGGTGAGCTTGTGCTGCGACATGAGCTGGGCGAGCAGAATGTCCTGTACCACCGGTATCTTAAGAATTTTTATCAGGCAGGCATCCGGGTGATAGCCTCTTCTATTTATGTGGCAAACTGTGATCTGGACCATGCGTGGGCGAATGCGCTGATGCAGATTAAGCTTTTAAAAGGAGAGATAGTTACCTGTAATCTGGAACTTCAGAGGCACCGGGAGAAGGAACCGGTATATGAGAGGGTCTTGCTGATCCAAAGCCGGCAGGATCTTGCGAAGCTTCTGGATCAGAAGAATACAGAAAAAAGGGAGCTTGGAATTCTTCTTTATATGGAAGGTCTCGAGTGTATTGGAGAAGAGACAGACCGACTCGAGGAGCTTTTCAGGCAGGGAGTCCGTGGAGCAGCGCTTACCTGGAGCAGAAAGGATGCACTGGCAACAGGCTGCTGTAAGGCTTCGGAGCATCGTCAGATACGGGGAGGACTTACTGAAAAGGGGATGGAGACGGTCCGGAAACTGGAGGAGCTAAACATGTTTCTGGATGTGAGCCATTTAAATGATGACGGATTTACAGATGTATGCCGTATTACGACACGCCCCTTTGTGGCAACACACTCAAACAGCAGGACGATATATGACAATTACCGGAATCTGACGGATGGACAGATGCAGAAGCTGGCGCAGCAGGGTGGCATTATGGGACTGAACGGATGCCGTTACATTACGGGTTCTTTAAATGGTGGTCATCTGCTCAGAATGTGTGAGCATATTGAATATGAGACCGCAAGACTTGGAGCACAACATATCGGCTTTGGTTTTGATCTGTGCGATTCCTATGACGAAGCACGAGCCGGATTGCAGGGAAAAGAGCCGCCGGTACAGAAGAATGACTGCCTGCCGGATCATGCACGGATTCCGATGGTGACAGCAGCTCTTTTGCAGCGCGGCATGTCAGAAGAAGACATGGTTTTCATTATGGGGAAAAGCTGGATTTTGTATTTAATGGAAATACTTCCATAAGTGAGGCAATTCTTACTTATGGTTTGCATAATCGAGGGGAATACTCTATAATCGTAAGTAAAAGAAGCAGAAGTAACAGCTTAGCCATGCCCATTCATAAGCTGCCGGATTGTACAGATTGACTGACAAATATACGTGTTTTCCGGCAGCTTATTTCATGTCGGGCGTCCGCCCTAT
>OOCI01000173.1_pt1 | contig 62397 bp, 57 predicted proteins | sample 1671761 | NCBI WGS metagenome assembly OOCI01 (sample SAMN06348190, study PRJEB24527) | human gut metagenome | biome: human gut; feature: ankylosing spondylitis patient; material: feces | host: Homo sapiens | place: China | collected 2015-10
GTGGCGGGGGAGTGCCGCTACGTCGAGAACGACGAACTGCGTTATTCCCTGCGTTCGGTGGAGAAATTTGCGCCGTGGATACGCCGCGTCTATATTGTGACCGACGACCAGACGCCTGCGTGGCTCGATACGTCGAATCCGCGCATAAGGGTGGTTTCCCACCGGGAGATCATGCCTGCGGAGATTCTTCCCGTCTTCAATTCGTGCACCATCGAGCTGTTTCTGCCCCGGATTCCTGGTCTGGCCGAGCATTTCCTCTATGCCAACGACGACATGTTTTTCAGCCGTCCCGTCGATCCCGGGTTTTTCTTCGACTGGCAGGGCCGCCCCATCGTGCGGCTTAAGGTCCAGTCGCTGAAGAAGCACGACGACGACATCTATTGCCATACGATCCTCCGCATGCAGGATCTCGTGCGGGCGCGTTACGGTAGGTGCTCGTCGCTGGCTCCCCACCACAATGTCGACGCTTACCGCCGCAGCGATTTTCTCGAATGCTGCGAGACCTTCCGGGCCGAACTGGAGCATACGAAGCACGCCCGGTTCCGTTCGCGCGACGACTGGCAGCGTGCCCTGGTGCTCTACGATGCGTTGGCGCGCGGACGCGCCTCGTTGCGCAAGGTGACCCGCTTCAACAAACTGCGCAACCCCTTGCGGCTGCTTCGTGCGGCTTTCGGCGCGGGTTGCGGCAGCGATTCGCGTTGCATCCCGGCTTATCTGCCTAATCTTGAGTCTATTATGGAGAAATATGATCCGTCGTTGTTCTGCCTGAACGACGACGTGCGTATGACCGACGAAGACCGTATCCGGGTCCGGACGTTTCTCGACACCCGTTTCCCCGAAAAGTCATCGTTCGAAAAGTAGCGCGCGGCGAATTCGCTGCGACCGGGTCAGCCGCCGATGACGATGGCCGACCCTCTGCCGGTCTCGTAGGATATTTTCGGGGTAAGATGCCGGTCGAGCCCCTTCTCGCAGCGGGTCCGGTGGCAGCGGATGCTGTCTTTGTAACGCTGCTCGTTGCTGTTGCAGCCCGAACGTTCCGCCTGGTTGTGATGGAGGTGGAAAGCAACGCCCCGGAATTTCATGCAACGCTGATGTATCTCGCTGTTGTTGAGTCGTATGCATAATTCGGCGTCCTCGAATCCCCAGCCCTTGAAATCTTCGTCGTAGCCGTTTACGCGAATCAGGTCGTTGCGCCAGAATGCCATATTGCACCCACGGGGAGCGCGGGTCGGGCCGAACGTATGGTAGAGTATCGACATGATCGGGATTCGTACGACATTGTTGCTGCTGCGGATGCCTTTCATCAGCGGGGACAGCGATGTGATCTCCCCGCTGAGCACCTTGCGGGTCAGCAGTTCGGTGATGATGCCCCGGGAGCCGGTGACGAAGCATCCTTCCCGGGCGAAAAGCATGTGGTCCTGAATGAAATTCCGTTGCAGGATCAGGTCGCCGTCGATCTGGATAATGTATTTTCCTTTGCTGGCGGCAATGGCTTTGTTGCGGATGGCCGCTAGGCGGAAACCGTTATCCTCGTGCCAGATATGGCGCACGGGAACCGGCGAGATGTTCTCGAAGTGCTTTACGACATCGCGGGTGCTCATGCCCGATCCGTCGTCCGCAATCAGGATTTCGGAGGGCATGACGGTCTGTTGCATCACGCTGTCGAGGCAAAGGTAAAGCGCCCGAGGCCAGTTGTAAGTGGAAATGATCAACGATACTGTCATCGTACTGTAAAACTATTGGTTAGGTTAGGAGTTCGAGGATGGGCAATAGCGAGTGTGCAAAATCTCTGCCGGGGTGTTGCGCGGGGAGATTCTGGCCGAAAAGAAAATGACGTTGCTGAAATCATTTTGCAAAAGTAGCAATTTATCTGTTATGATCGTCATATCGCTCTTTTTATATATATAAATGCGCTTTTCGGCCGATACTGCATACCGGGTGGAAAAAAGTTTTTTAAGGTTTGGGTTGCGAGGGTGTTATATGGTTGATTTACATGGGCGTATGAATTCTTGCCGGCTGGTGATATTAAAAAAACTCAAAAAATTTGAAAATTATTTTAATAAAAGCTTGCGCGGATGGTTTTTTCGCCTTATCTTTGCAGCGAAGTTTTAAGGTTCATTTAGGTTAGTAGTTTTAGGTTGGTGAGGAAACTGGGAAAGACGGACTGCGGTCCGGTTCCAGGTTTCCTTTTTTTTGCGTCTTTTCGGAAGGCGCTTTTTTTATGCCCGCTTCCGGGCGCCTCTCTTTTCGTGCGTCCGGAATTTTCCGGACCTCCGTTTCGGTCTTCCCGGGTTTTGCCCGTTTTTTCGTTCAACCCGATTGGCCGGTTCCATTTTCCGGAAAATTCCGTCGATTGGGGTTTTCAGGCCGTGGCGCCGCGTTGAATGCGTTTAGGATTAAACACTTGCGAGAGTAGCTACTTAATCGGGTAAGTAGCTTTATCGGGAGATCAATGTTACCAAATTGTTAAATATATTTAATATATTCGTAAAATATTTGCGTAATTGAAAAATCCCCCTTATCTTTGCAGTGAAGTTTTAAGGTTCATTTAGGTTAGTAGTTTTAGGTTGGTTGAGGAAATCGGCAGGTTGTAACGGGTTGTCCGTTGCTAAGACCAGAGGGGCGGTACTCGCTCCGCGGTCGAATACCTCCGATTGAACCTCATTTTCGGAGGGGGTGGTTCCCCGCCGAAAAAGAAGGTCCTAGTCGTGAGACTCGGACCTTTTTTCTTTTCCTTGCAGGGCCTGACCGTCAGAGTCCGGCCAGCTGTTCGCGGCTCACGCTCACCTCGACGCTCCCGAGCGCGTAACATCCGATGTCGTAGGGATTGTAGTAGAACGTGATGCCTTCGGGCGTGACGAGGAAATTCTCCGTTACACCGATGTATTCCGGGAAAAAACCCTTCGTTTCCAGCTCTTCGTCGCTCCGGACCCCGTATTGTTCGTATATATCTTCGCGGATCAGCCGGTTGAGCCGCTCCAGCTGCGTTTCGGTGAACAGGTCGGCCGTCGTGATTTCGTAACCGCCCGCCAGCGAATAGTTGTAACATTCCGTGCCGTAGATGCCGTGCGCTCCGCCCGTGTAACTTGCCCGCGTGATCACGTAGCAAAGGAGCGTGTCGACGACCGATCCTTCGGATTCGACGGAGATTTCGCCTTCCCATGCCGGACGGACGGTGCTTTCCGGTGTATTCCCGGGAGGCGTCATGTCGCTGGTAACCTGACGGATCGCGGCCGAAGCCGCCTCTTCGGGCGTCCCTTCGAAATTCTCCAGGTCGAAAAAACGGTCGATGTTCATTCGTTCGATCGCTGCGAGGGCGGGGGAGTTCTGGGCGTTGGCGATCGAAGCGAAGCGATATTCGAAATCGCAGGAGAAGCCGTTCCCGCTGATCAGCGAGTCGGTGCTTACGACGGTGAACTGCGGCCGGACAGGGCGTTTCGTGCAGGACCCGGCCGTCAGAGCGGCGGCGGCCAGGAGGGCGAGGATGGGGAATTTCATGGCGATACGTTTTTATGTCTATCTGTAAAGATAGCTCAAAAAGCATTTGCGACGCCCAAAAACGAAAAAAATCACAGATTTTGCCGGAAAATTTTGGAGTTTCGAAAGAAGGCGTTATCTTTGCACCACAAAACTAAACCGGTGGATTCATCTAAGGGTTAGGATACATGCCTCTCACGCATGACATAGGGGTTCGAATCCCCTATCCACTACGACGACGCCTGCAATTTGTTGAAAATCAATGAGTTGTAGGCGTTTTTGTAAAACTGCCGGGACAGAAGCGGGACAAAGTTCCGGTGGAAAAATATTTGATTGTCAATAATATACATTTTTGCAACGGCGAAAATGTAAAAAAAATGTTGTCAGTCTCCACGGCGCGAAATTCCGCGTTAAATGAAATCCTTTCGTACACTTATCCGAAATTACACACCGGCCTTTGTTGGTTTATTTCGTTCTATGCTTTCGACCCGGCAAGTGGTCGGATGCGGCGTAAGCGAATAAAAATTAACTCCGTCGGGACTGCGGCCGAGAAGCGGCGGTATGCAGCGCAGGTTTGCCACCGGATTTCTACGAAACTCGAAGCCGGGTGGAACCCGTGGGTAGAGGCCGACGCCGATTATTCCTACAAATTTTTTTCGGATGTGCTGGTGCATTACCGGAACTATATTACCAAGCAGTTAAACGACGGGGTCCTTCGTAAATCGACAATTCACGGCTATATGAGTTCGGCCGGGATTATGGAACGGTGGAATAAGGAGCAGCCGGCGCCGATCCGGTATGTTTACCAGTTCGACCGCGCGTTCTGCGTCCGCTTCCTGGATTATGTCTACGTGGATCGCGGCAACTCGCCCACGACCCGGAACAATAATCTCGCGTTTCTTCGATCCTTCTCGACCTTTCTGGTGCAACACCTATACATTAAGGAGAAGCCAACTGAAGGGCTGCAAAGTATGAGCAAGGGGCAGCGAGTTAAGCAACGGACGGTGATCGAGCCGTCGGATATGCTGCGGCTACATGACTGGCTCGTCGCAAATAATCGGCCCTTTCTTCTGGCCTGCTATTTTCTGCACTACATGCTTATTCGGCCGCGGGAAATTTCGAAGCTGCGACTTTCCGATATTTGTGTAGCGAAACAAACGGTCTACATTGATGCCTCGATTTCAAAGAACAAAAAATCGGGCGTTGTTACCATTCCTACGCCGATTCTCGAACTTATGGTCGATCTGGAATTTTTCAATGCCCCCAGCAGCTACTACATTTTTTCGACTGGCTTCCGGCCGGGGCCGAAACTATGCAGCGAGCGGGCTTTCCGTAATTTTTGGAACAATACAATCGTCCCGGCGTTGAATTTTCCGAAAGAGTACAAATTTTATTCGCTGAAGGACTCCGGAATTACTGAAATGCTACGAGTCGTTGATACGCTTTCGGTGAAGGAGCAAGCGCGGCACTCCTCGCTTTTGATTACTGATGCCTATACTCCGCAAGGAGTTCGAACGGCAAATCCGCGATTGAAGAACTACAAAGGTATTTTGTAACGAAACGAGGGACGGCCGGAAAGGTCGTCCCTCTTGTTGTCGGCCATGCCGAAGTTACATTGTCAGCCTATGAAGCAGCAGCCAGGCGAAGCACACCAGCCATATTTTGAGCAGCGCGCACAACAGTCCAAGGCCCCCGGCCAGGATGTCGCGGCGGTCGGGTACAACGTCGATCCAGTAGTCTTTAATAATGATGAAGACAATGGTGACGGCTGCTGCGGCTGCTGTTAGCCATCCGGGGGAGAGCATCCACCCGAGGGTGATCGCCGTGCCGATCCATACGATCGTGGCGATACTGTCGGCTACGACGAAGTGGAGGATGTGATCTTTGGTCCATTGGTTGAGCCATGTCACGACGAGCAAAAAGAAGGCTTTGATTCTTGCGATAAAGTTTTTCATAGTAAAATTATTTTTTGGTGAAAGATTGCCAAATTGACACTTTGCCCCGGATTTCAAGGACAGGTTCGCGGCGGAAGGGATCGTACCCGGCCGTGCCGGAGAGAGAGAACCAGCCGAAGTTTCGGGTTGCGGAGACCCCGGCCCATTGGTTGCGGAGGTTGACGCCGGCATCGAGATCTATCCGCCAGCGTGGAACCTGCCGCACGTCCCGAATGACGGTGCGGTAGTCGATCACTTCGCGGATCAGCGGCTCGATGGTGGCCTCGGCCGAGAGAAGGCGGTTCCGGCCGACGGTTGCCGTTACGAGGAAGCGCCCCGTCGAGTCTGTTGAGAAATCGAGCGGATAGTCTCGCTCACGGAGGTAGTCGGCCAGGATCGCCGCCGTGTCGGCCGGGATGCAGATTGTATCGGGTGGTTCGCGCACGATTACCGGATAGGGCTCCCGAATTGTGTCGCGGACGACCCGGCCGGGCCGATAACGCACGATCACGCTGTCGCGGATCTCGACGGATGTCGCTCCGTGGTGGTACCCCCAGCCGAAGAGCAGCGCACCGGCAACTGCCGCGGTCAAGAACAGAATCAGATAGCGTTTCTTCAGCATACTTGCCAATCGTCGGCGAAAATGTCCTCCCAAGTGGGAATGTAGTACGTAGCGTGAGGTTTGGGGCAGTTGTCGTTCGCCTCGACAAGCAGCACTTGATCGTGATACGATATGCTGCCGTCTCCCATCGTTCCGATGAACGCCTTCGCATGGTCCGGCAGACTGGTCATGCGCGGCACTACTTCCGCCGGCACGGTCTGCGGAATCTGTTTGACGATGAACTTACCGGCCCATGTGGGACTTGAACAACGTCGGAACGTCTCTCCCTTGTTAAGCCTGTCGATGATTTCAGAGAATTTCATATTGCTGTTGAATTTCAGTAGGTGCTATCTGGTCTTGCATTCGTGATGTTTGACGCACTCCAGGATGGCGTCGAAGTGCATCCGTGCGATTCGGTCGCGGCCTTCATCGGAGAGGATGAAGCGGCAGTCGCGTTCGGTGTCCATGAAGAAGTTCTCGGTCAATACGGCCGGACACACGGTCTTTTTGAGGATGGTGAAGTCGGACTCCTTGTCGGGGTCGCCGTCGGTAGTGTCGACGCGCATCCTCCATTCGGGGAGGGCTGCACTGGCATGCCGGTAGAAGATTTTGGCGTAGTCGTCTGCGGCTGTCTGGCCCCGGCTGGTCCATACCTCCCAGCCCGTGCCGCCGCCGGCATTGGCGTGAATGGAAAGGAGCAGACAGTTATCGGCACCGTTCACGCTGCAAATATGATTCGCCCGGTTGGCGCGGGCATAGAGCGGAACGTCTGTGAGTTCCGGAACGAGGATGTCGAAGGCGACGCCTTTGTGCGCCAGCAGGCGGGCGATGCGGCGCACGATGTCGCGGTTGAGCTCGTATTCGAAGAGTTGCGAGCCGTCGGGCCATACGGGCGAGCGTTTGCCCGGCGTTTCTTTGCCGTGGCCGTTGTCGAGGAGAATGCGGAGTGCCATGCGGATTATTTGATAGGTTCGAGTTTGGACAGGGATGCGGCGATGGCCGATCCGTGATCACGGATTTTTTCGCCGACCAGGGGCGGATTCATCGTTTTATCTCCGCAGAACGAGATGCCGAGAATGCCGAGCGGCTTTTGTCCGCAGCGGAGTGTCATCAGCGCAATTTCATTCACGTCGTTTTTCTTGAACTGGTAGTAGAGCCGCCGGTCGGAGTTCTGAATCGGCTCGATAGAGCCGTAAAAGTAGCCCCTCCGGAGAATATTGGCAATGAAGGGATAGCGAGCCAGTTCGAAGTCAAGATATTCGTCATCGACGTGTTCGATGCCGTCGGCAACTTCTTCGGGCATCATTTTGCCGTAAATGAACGGCAGGCCGGATGATAGGTTTTTCGATCCGTTGTGCAGTTCGATGACCCACACCCGGTCGGCATCGACTTCGTGCATCAGCCTTTGCACCTCGGTTCGGATTTCCGCGTCTGCCTGAAGACGGCGCAGGGTGGCGTCGTCGTGCTGCTCGGTTCTTGTCGCTTCCATCCGGTCGAGCAGGTAGCGGGGATTCAGCCCGAAGAATACGACATAGCAGGCGAACAGCAACAGGAGCAGGCAAGTGAGGATAGTAACCGTGCCGTGCTTCTCTTTGAGCCGGATCATTTTCTGAAGCCAGCCCAAACCGGCGTCTACATTTTCTTTTTGTTCCATAGCTTGATATTGGGTTTGGTTATGGCACAAAAATAGCCGCCCGTCGGGCGGCTGGAAAGGACAGAGTCGAGCGTGTTTGACGGTCATTATGAGTAGTGTAAAAGAAGCCCTCTTTTAACATTTCAATCAGCATATCAAAAACGGAGTGAGTTTATTGGGCGGGATTGTTCGGAAACCTTTTCCTGATCTCGGCCTTTTTGGCCAGGTATAAGGCCTTCTGCTCGTCGGCTTCGAGTATCTTGCCCTCGGCCAGATAGCCCTCGTAGGCCATCAGGTATTGGTCCGCCTCGGCGCGGTAGGCGGCCTCTCGAAGTTGTTCGGGATCGGGCTGCGGCTCCGGTACAGACGTGTATTCTTCCCAGCCGACCCGGATGCAGTCGGCCTCCTCGGTGTAGACTTCCTGATAATATTTCGGCGGATCGGATGGTTCCGGCTGCTCGTCGAAGACCACCTCTTTGTATCCCAGCGGGATCAGTTTGTCCGGCCGCGGGTTGCAAACAAGTCCTTCGTCGGTTCGGATTGAATTGGGCGCATACTCCATACGCCCGTCGATCAGTTTTGCGTAGTTGTTCATAGTTCGTTATTTGATGATTATTTCCGGCGTTCCGTTAGCAGTCAGGTCATATCCTCCGTCACTTTGCAACAGCGGCGGCAGGTATTCGTCGTTCAGCGGGATCTGCCTGGCGCTATCGAGCCAGGACATGGCATCGACGAGCATCTTGACAGAGTGAACCGTTACTTTCAAGCGTCTTGAAGTATGCGGGAATGAAGGGTCCGATCCGTAAACATACATATACGGAGTGCCGGTTTCTTTAGTGTCTACAACAACATATTGATTTTCACCTAATTTAGCAGCAGAAAGATTAGGCCAATATTGAGCGCCGACAGTCGACAACACGCCGCAGCTTATACCGCAAGAACCCATGACAGCGGGGGCAATATCCCATTCTTCCACGACATAATCGACCCGATATTTTCTCCCTGATTCCAATTCGCCCGATTCTAAAACACGCTGATAATATGGGCTATCCATATCAAATTCGAACGTTTTAGGAGTGAACCCCATATCCTTGATCTCGATATTCTTAAGGTTCTGCGGCAGGTACTCGGCGATGCAGCCGAGCGTTCGTAACGACACAGGTTGAATTTCGACCCATGAATTTGCATCGGCATTTGGTACAGTTACACTAAAACCAGAGATATTAGTTCCTGTTGTGCGATATACAATCGTGGCGTCAGCCGCATCCTCCATATTGATAGGAAGACTACTATTGTCTGCCAGAACGCGTACGGGAGCATTACTACGATACTTGAATTTAGCTTCAACAACACATCCGACCGGATGCCCCATGAATTGATAGCTGTATACCGACAATAAACCTGACGATCCCCCAATTATATGTGCGTATCGACCCGTGAAACCATTAGCATTATCCTCTAAATAAGAGGTAACACCGGACCCTTCATTATTAGGATAGAACCTGATATTTCCAATGTTAGATTCAGAGGCTTCCCAACGATATTTATCGGCTAACGGTACCACATACCCTGCGGGATCACCGCCGTTGTAGTGTGCGGCTACTTCTTCCGCGGAAAGGGCGTAGTTGTAGTGGCGGCAAAATACGAGCGAGCCTTGGGGGATATATGTATTGCTGCCGGTCCTGAATGAATCCATGACCTTGTATCCAGTAACCGGGAATCGAGCCGCCTCCGCCCCATTCAGATAGCATATCGCCGTAGTACCGTCGTAGGCAACATCAACAAGATAGCTATCCCCTGGAACAATGTCTACTATCGCGTTTACGCCCCCGCAATAGACGCGAAGCTGATTTTTCGTCAGGATTTGAATTTCAATCATGAAAATGCCAAACCCGGCTATCACTTGCATTTTATCGCTGGAGATGTACTTGAAAAAACACTCAAGAGTTCGCGGGCCGTCGAACAATGGCCCGGCATCCGTCGATTCAAGATACCCTTTCGTGCAATTCACCCCCACCTGCCGCTCGCGTTCGCTGCGCAGCGCGGCGATCTTCAACAAACTTCGTCTGCGCTCCATGGCTACTCGATGATTGCGCGGAGTTCCTCGATATTGATCTCGTAGGCTCGATTCGGCGCCGGGGTCTTGTAGCCGATGATGTCCACGAGGTCATCCGACCAGGTGAGTTCCGTGGCAACGTTTCCCGATGTGAAGAAGATCGCCGAAGTCCGGGCCGATTTTTCCACGGTCCCGATCTTGAGCGAGGTCAGCTCCCCGCAGATGTATTTGTGGTTGCCTTCGACGTTGATCGTGACATCCGCACCTTCGACGTTGACAACGACGGGAGCGGCCGCTGCGGCGGCTTCAAGAGCTTTGGCGGCAGCGTCGAGGGCGGCTTTGACAGCCTCGGGGATCTTCGAACCGTCGATCGAGAGCATCCACCAGTCCGTGTCCGTCACGGGATGGCCCGTGTTGTTGTTTTGTCGGGAGACATACACCGAGGGGGCCGCGTAGACCATGTTGAGAAAATCGTATGTCTTTTCCGGGGAATAGTCGCCCGCGGGGACGACACCCGTGGAGCCTAAAAGTTCGGTTACTTCTGTCATTGGTTTACTGTTTTAATGGTGTACAACTTTCCGTTTTCAAGTTTGAATTTCGCTCCTTCGTAACCGTTCTGATAGGTCACGTAGAGTTTGAGTGTCGCAGGATCAATCCAGAAGACAGGCATGATAGCGCCGCCCTCGGCCCGGTATTCCGAGGTTACGTAGCCTTTGGTCGCCTCGGCCCAAAAAGCCCAGTATTTGAGACCCCCGACATCCACGATCTTTGCCGGCTTTCCATTGAGGCTATTCAACCACTCTTGTCGTGTTCCAACGAAGCCTTCTTTTCGTGCAAGATCGTAGGCGCTGTCTCCGGTGTTGCCTTTGAGAATTGTGGCGGTGATGATTTCGGTGGCCATTACCACCTGATTGTCAGTCGGTCCGTCCCAGAGGAAATGTTTTGTGTCGGCCGGCACGCAGATATTGCGGATTTTGCTTTCGAAGTCGTTGTTCGGGACCTGCATGTAGAGTTCACGCAGCAGGGGTCCGCGGCCCAGAGAGTAGCGGGATAGGGGGATGAATACCGCGAGCGTGTTGGCGTCGATTTTCTTGCAGCCCATGTAAACGCCACGGGTGCGGCTTACGGTGTAACGGCAATCGTGCTCGGCACGGTAGACGATTTGAAAATCTATTGCATCGTCGGGAATCGGCGTTGCAATGAGCGTGTTGTTCTCCGCGAGCGTGTAGAAGGTTTCGGTAAGCTGGAGGTCTGTTTTCCAGTTACATTTTTTTGTAGTCATATTCCGGGAAAAAATTTGTGGGCAATTCGGGTTCGGGGAGTTTTTCGCGGTTGAAGTAACGGCCTTCGTTTTTATCGGCGAGGTGGTATTTGAACGTGTAGCTGTTCGATTCTCCGCGGGAGTGTTTCATTTTGTAATCGCTGACGATGATCCGGCGCCATATTCCCTGCATGAGAACGTAGCGGTTCGTGCTTTTCATGAAGTCCTGGAACTGGTTCGCGGAGCGTTCTGTTTCGAGCCGACCCGTGCTGGCCTCCCATATCGAGGTGTAGTCGTTGATGAGTTCCTTTTCCGTTGAGAGGGTCTTAAAGGTCAAGATGTCACCCTCGGGCTGATATGTTTGCTTTCCTTCCAGCATAAGGGTATCAAAGGCGCCCAAGGTGTTCTCGAAGCCGAAACACACATCGTTGTAACGCTCGGGGCGTAAAACATATCGTTGGGCATATGGCCTGTTGGGTATTTCCGATTCCGTAGTTTCAGTCGGGACTGTGTCCGGGGTTACCTCTGGATTGCTGGTTAGGTATTTGTAACCGCAGCCGAATACATCGTAACAGTACGGGTCGAGGTCATGGGCTATGCAATGACTTTTCCATAGGTAGGTGAAGTCGGCCCGGAATTGTTGAAAATTGGGGCCGCTTGGGAATTTGAAAAACGACTGTGTGAATGTGCGGCCGTCTCTGGTGTAGAGGGTTGATTGTATTTCGTATCTATCAAAAGGTGGGACCGGAACAAATGCCAGCCATTGCGGCTGTGTTCGGGTCGTTTCTATTATTTGGGGCTGCCAGGTGAGAAAGTTTTTCGCGAACCACACTATGTTGATTATACCGAGATCGTTGGTGTTGCCCGGTATTACATATCCGGAGGTCGATGGCGCAACCTCACCGGGGGCCAGGAGTCGAACGGCAAGCCGTGGCAATGCCTGGGAACATGTGTTCGGCTTGGTCATGGTTACCGAGTTCCGGATCATCTGCTTTGCGTATACGGTGACCCTTCCATTTTCATCAGGGGTCATTTCGGCGGCGACCACGAGTGCCCTGCCGTCGAGTTGCACCGTAACATATACCTTCGAGGCCATTATTCCCGAAAAGACCACATCGGGGAGGTCGTCGAGAAATCCATATGCCGGCAAACCGGTGGTCAATGTTGCCATTTTCTTTTTTCGTCAAATATAGGGCGCCTGGGCGCCAGTTGAAAGGACAAATTACACCTCTATAAATTCGACATTCGCAAAGGCGATATCCGCTTTGTCGGAGATTGTGAGTTCTATTGTTTTGATTAGGAACAGACGGTTATAAATCATAATTTTACGCCAAAGACGGAGGTTTGCGACATCTGTAGGCGAGAGGAATACGTCAGCCTTGATCGTGTCCTTCTTCCTCATGGACCACTCTGCGAAATCTTTGTGGAACTGTTCATATAATCCCTTTTCACCTCCGATGGCGATGGAGTAGGTATTGTCTGACATTTCCGTTCCGCCGTCCACGTAGGGTATTGGTTTGGTGAAATAGTTCCCCTGGTCGAAAAAGTTATGATTCCGGAGCATTCCGATATAGACGGTTGTAGGACGCTCCCCTCCGACGGTCGGGAAGTCGATGACGGGGGCCATGCTGCGTAGTGTTACCTGTGAATCCGTCGACCCTTCCCGAATTGGGGTGGCGACGTTCGCCGGGACGCATTTTGCGCAGTTGAATCCGATGTTGTTTTCGCAACTCTTCGAATCTCCGGATTGTATTTTTTTCTTCTCCAGCCCTGCCTGATAAACAATATCCATTGTAGCAATGGGTGTTTCGAAACTGTTGTAGACTATACCCTTGCGTCCTTCGTAGTGGTAATATAAGCGGGCCTTAACTTGTTTGCCGGAATATATATTTCGGGTTTTGGCGATTTGAACGTTAATATAATTCGCGGAGGTTTGGAATTTTCGAAACATGTCCTCATATGTATCGCAGGTTATGATGCTGGAGTCTATTTCTGCTTGTCCGAGGTCGTCCACCTTGGAGGGGGTGTAGTTGCTGTTTTCGTTGGCATATTCCAGCGTGTATCCGTTTTCTTCTCCGGCGATGATAGAATAGGCTTCCGCAACCCTGTCGCTCCAGTTTATGAACGTTTTATCGTTGATGACGTCCTTGTTGCTTTGAATGATGTAACCGGCCCCGTTGGAGAACAATGTCGCGCAAAACATTTTTAGAATGTTGCTCACAAAGTCGCTGTTTGTCATCTCCGGCAAACCGTCAGTGGGTCGGAAATCTGAGATTTTGGCAATCGTATATCGTCCTGTGTTCGGATCATAGGCGTCTTCATATACTACTGGAACGCCGTGGCGTTCATTCCTCCAGTTTTCAGGTTTGTATGGTGCAATAATAGCGAGCTGGTCGATGTGCCAGTCAATACTGCTGGGAAAATATACTCCCGGTAGAATCTTTTTGAGCAGGAACGGCACCTTGACGGCCGGTACGATATAAGGTGTGTCGGAGTATGGGAAATTGGCATATTTATCAATCAGCGAACATTCGGCAGCCCCCGCCGCCGTTGCATATTCGATCTTGGCGCTGTTCGGCTGACGTATAATCATCGGAAGGCCAAAATCCTGGTAGTTCCCGTTTCGGGCATTTTGAACGAATGTCGAGAGTTTTATTCCGTCGTATGTGTTCGAAGGTAATTCGTAGATATTCCCTGCGAGTATTTCGTCCATGCCTTTTCCTACGAACGTATATTTTAGGGCGGAGTCTGAAAATTCATCGAATTGCAATTCCCCGGTAAATATTTCTATCCCGGCAATAATAATAACTGCCGGAATCTTCTGCACGAGCGGTGGGAGCATCATAGCTTCGACGAACCCGAACTCCGTTTTGTTGGTCGGAGTCAGTGAAAATTCTATGCCGGTCGATACGGCCACGGGAAGCCTGTCGTCCTCGAACATGGGGTTGTCGAGTGTGAAAGTTACTTCCTGGTCCGGTTTGTATTCGAGAATATTTTCTGTGCGTAACGATTTGATAAGCATATTTATCCTAATTTACCGCGCTCTTTCATTCTTTCGTATTCTGCCATTTTTTCCAGGAACCCACCGCGCCCCATGAGCGAAACATCGGATTTGAGCGGTTTTTCGAGGATGCCAGCGAGACGGGTTAGGATTTGTATCATGGCCTTGTTTTCGGGGGTGTCCGTTACGGGGGCCGTTGGGAGGGAGATTGAAGGCATTGATCCGTTTGCCGGACCTCCTGCGGCATAGCCGGGGGCCTGGATCATGGCGGGCATTACTTGTGTGAAATCGAAATCCCGGAGGCGGCCTTTTTGGCGTACCGCTTCTATGGTGTTGATGATCGGCGCGGCCGTGGGGTTCTGCATGGCTTCGTTGGGAATGACGTATTCCATTCCGTTTTCACCGACGAGAACCGTGGGACGGTCGATATATCCGCGGGCATCGGGGTTGATCCGGGCGTTGAATTTCCGGCCGTCCTGTGCTCGTTCAACGAGGAAGCTGCCCTCCTCGGCGCCGGCGATAGGTGTTGCGGCGATCATGGCGATTTGTGCGGCGCCCATGGCTCCGGCGATTGCCGCTAAAACAAGGTTGGGAAGTGCCTCGGCGATGGCCCGCGCCGTCGCAATCGTGGCTTGTGCGAGATTTTGGGCTTTTTGGCGTTTGGCCTGCCTGATTTCCAGTTCCTTTTGTTTCTTGTCGTACTCCTCGTCCATGCGCTCGGTTTCTGCATCATATTGTTCTTGAGTCATCAATCCGGCTTTGAGCCTGTTCTCCATGGATTTTTTGCGTTCGTCCTGATTCTTTTTGAACTTCTTGAGTGAGGCATTTTCTTTGGTTGTCATCATTTTGTCGTAGCCCGAATATAGGTCCATTGCCATATTGGCGGCTTCGGCCGCAGCGAGCAGGGCCATTGTCAATTCTTCGGCTCCGAATTTTCCGTTCCCGATATTCTCAAAAAACAGAGACCAGTCGTCCTGTGAGAATCCGAATAAACTACTGCCTTGGTTCTGGGTGAAGGAGTAGCCGAGTTCGTCCACCTGCTCGGCGGCGGCATCTATGGCACCGGTCACTTTCTTGATTCGACGAATAAGGTCGTTCTTCTCCTCCTCGGAAAGCAGGGAGGAGTCGATGTCGATTGTCTGGAGCACGCCTTTGAGGTCCCGGAACGACATTGTGCCGGTGTCGTTCAATGATTTGAGTTGCGCGAGGGTACTGCGCAGATATTCCTCGTCGAACGCCTTCAATTCGTTGTATTGCTGCCGTTTGAGGCGGGCGCGTCCCTCTTTGGTGCGGTTAACGCTTTTGAGTTGGAATTCGTGATGATCCAGCATGACTTGGCGGCTCTGCTTATATTCATCCTCTTCCTGTTTGAGTGCGTCCATGGCCCGTTGGAGTTCGATTTTTACGAGGTTCCGATTGTGCTGTGCTTCGAGTTGTTCCAGAGCGGCAGCATTTCCTGCATGCTGCTTTTTCTTACGTTCATAGTCCGCATTCTCCCGGTCCGTGGCATTCGTCATGTTCTGGATGCGGAGATCCTCGGCTGCGTCGGCCTGCTGTTGCTCGCGCTTCTTCTGCTCGATCCGTTTGTCGGAGAGTTGGGCTTCGAGTTTCGCACGGGCCTCTCCAGCATCTTTATTCGAGGCGAGGCGGGCTTTGAGGAATGCGATTTCGAGGGCCAGCAGTTTGTCCTGGTACTCCTGCTCCGTGGCGATTTCTCCGTCGGCGAATTGCTTGCGGAGCTTTTGTTTTTGGACTTCAAAATCCGCTTCCGAAATCTCCGATTCGTTTTTTTTCAGTTCGAGGAGTTTGTCGGCGAGCTGTATTTCGAGTTTTGATCTGTCTGCGCCGGATTCTTTGTTTGCCGCGAGGCGGGCTTTTAGGGCCGTGATTTCGAGGGCCAGCAGTTTCCCTTGGTATTCGCGTTCCGTGGCGATTTCCCCGTCGGCGAATTTCTGACGGAGTTTCTTTTTCGCAGCCAGGAAGGCGGCGTCGTTGTCGAGGCTCCACTTGTTCTTGCTGTCCCCACCGGCAGAGGTCCCGTTAGGGTTATCCGGATTCAGTGGATCGTTGCCAGTTGTGTTAGGCTTTGTGGTCGTCGGGGTGGTTGATGTGATCCCGAAGCGGTTGCGGGCCTCTTTGTCGGCGGCATTTTGCGCGTCGCGGAGTTCTTGTAGCTGGCGAACTAATCGCTGCACTTTTGCGGAGCCGGTCGTGAGCCAGGCATCGAGAGGCTGACCTCCGAAGAAGGCGTTCATAATCTGGCTGTAATATTTCGATGCCTTCTCGGTGTAGTACTGATCGTTGAGTTTTTCCCAGAGTTTATCCGATATTTCGCTGAACTGTTCATCGAAGGCGGTTTGCTGGGCTTCGACGAATTTGTTGTACTGCCTTGTTTTGGCGCTCTGCATAATGGCGGCAGTCAAAGAGTTGTACTTATCCCGAAGGGTTTGCACGGTCAGGGTTTCGTTTTTCAGCGTGCTGTCGTATTTGCCGAATTTGTCGATGATCTCCTGTTTCGTGTCGTTGTACTCTTTCGTGCCTACTTTGCAGCCTTCCAGTTTCCCTTTCAGCCGGTCGAGTTCGGTGCGCTCGGTTGCGGCTTCCGTCGCAGCATCCCGCATGTGGCCCGATAACAATTTTTGAAATTTGGCTGCCGTGCTGGTCCGGTTGGAAAATAGCGTAATGACGCTCACTAATCCCGATATGGCGAGTGTGGTCCAGCCGACGGGTCCCATAGAGACAAAGAACGCCTTGAAGGCCAGACCTGCGGCCCGCAGGTTCCCGGCGAGGAGAAGTTGCGCGGCGGCCATCAATTTCGTCGAGGCTGTTCCTTCCTTCATTGCCAGGGCCTCGCGCATGAGCGCAATTTGGTGCGCTTTGCTCCATGTTACCAGCAATTTTTTTCGGGCGAGGAGTATGCTGTCCCACTTTCCCTTAATCTTTGCGGCTGCGACGTAGGAGGTGTATGCAGCAACCAGCACAAGGATCGCCCCTTTGTTCTTTATCAGCCACTCGATTAGGATGCGGGCGGTTTTGATAAGCGATGCTTGTGCCGAGAGGGATTCGTAATAGGCAGGGAGTAACGTTTTTCCGAGGTCGGCCGCCTCGGCCGTGATTTGTTTTTTCCGTTTCTCGGCTATTGCTTCGGCCGAGTTGTTCATGATGTTGAACTCCTTCAAACACGATGTCCCCTCGGTATATGCACGGTTTGCGATCTCCTGCTGTTCGCGGAGTTTGTCGGTATTTTGGGCCAGGGCTGTCAGTACGCCGGTTGCGCGAGTCCCGTCGAGTTTGAGGGAGTCGAGAGCTGCGACGATCTTGCCCATCGCCGCGCCGTTCGATCCCATGCCGTCGAGCATCCGGATAAGGGCCTCGTTCATATCTTCGGCCATCAGCTTCTTGAAATCTTTGACGCTCATCTTCGCTGCGGCCGCGAAGGCGTCCGTGCGGCGGTACATTCCGGTTATAACCTGGGACATGGATGTTCCGGCTACCTCCATTGTCTGCCCGAGGTCGTCGAGTGTTGCGCCCAGGCCGGCGATGTTGGAGAGGGACATTTTCGCAGAATGGCCGACACCACCCACGCGGCGCATGAACTCCACGATGTTCGCCTCGTTGGCCGTCGAAGCCTTGCCGAGTTCGTTTACCGCGGCGGCTGTTTTCATCATCCCCTCCTCGATGCCGAACTCGTCTTTTATCTGGAATACGTTTACCAGTTTCCCGATCTGGCCGATTGTTGTTTCGACGTTATCGCCGAGGTCTTTGCCGAGTGATATTTTTATGATGTCGGCAGCGCGGGTAAATCCTTCGATGTCATTCTTGGCGATGCCGAGTTTTCCGCCGATGCGGGCCAGGGCGAGGAGTTCGTTTTGCGCGGTCCGGGTGTCGATATTGGCAAGTATGGCGTTCAATTCTTCTACCTCCAGCCGGGTCATGCCGGTAGTTTTGCGGGCGTTCGACATAGCCTCGTCGAGTCCCGAATAGGTCTGTATCGTTTTGTGAAGGCCCGAGCCGTACATGGCGAGCGCGGCGAATGATGCCGTAACGGTTCCGATGTACTTGTTCACGTTGGTAGCCATGCGGCACATAACACCCTCGGTAACGGTCGTTTCGGTTCGGAGCTGTGCCATGCGGCCCGTTACAGCTTGTAGTTCGTTTCGCAGTAGTTTCCATTGCGGCGTCCCGGGGACGACGTTACGCATGGCGTTCCGGAGTTCGGCGTGTCGCTGGCTTAACTCCGCCGTGGTCATGGATGTAACCTTCATTTCGGACCGGAGTTGCTTAATCCGGGCCTCGTTGGCCTTGATCGTTTCGGAGTTCTTTTTGATGGTGGCGGTTATTTCGGCGATACGGGCTTTGTTCTCGCCATCTTCTGCTCGGAGTTTTTTCTGCTCGGCCAGCAGGCGGCCGTTCTCACTTCGGAGATCCTTGGTGCTGCGTGTGAGTTGCCCGATTTCTTTGCGGGCGGGGTCGCCGTTGACGATGATGTTCAAACGGAGGTCTTCTTCTTTGAGGTTCTTTCCCATCGCTGCTACTTGTTTTCGAGTTCAGAGCGAATGCGAGCGGCAATATTTTCCGTGAAATCGTTGGCGAGCCGGTAGGCTATGGAGTTGAAATGCCCCCAGATGAACCGGTTGTGAATTTTCCGGTTCCGGCGGACGATCTTCGAGCCGTATTTCATCGCTTTGAGGTCGAGGAAGCGTTCGTAGGCGGTGTGGGTGAGAGCCAGTTTTCCGGAATACGCGGCGCCGGACGAAACCTCGGCTTCGCGTCGGGCTACGATATTTTTGGAATGAAAATGCAGCCGCGCGGCAAACGCGGCTTCCTGGTTCGTGAGAAGGCGGGCGCCTTCGTTGGTGAGGATTTCTTCTACAAATCGTTGCTCGACGAGTGATGCCATGTCATTCGTTTTGCAACAAAAATAGCCGCCCGAAGGCGGCTATTAAAGGACAAAAAACGGCGTAAATTGCGGCTGGAGAAGGTGCGAGGCCCCCCCCCTCTGCCGATTCACTCGGCCGGGTTAAGTGGTCTTTTTTTTGCAGGCGCCGACCACGCAGGCCAGCAGAAAGAGGGTGATGCCTATTGCGAGCCAGAACATAGTCGGGGGCTATTGAAGTTGTACGTTCAATCCGAGTGCTCCGGCGATACGGAGAAATGAACTCATTTGCATGTCATTTTCTCCGCGTTCGATTTTGGAAATATAACTGCGCGGTACGTTCACCTTGTCGGCAAGCTGCTGCTGTGTCATTTTAAGGGCTTTGCGGCGGTTGCGCAGAATCTCCCCATAATACCATGCCATCGCGTTTGCGTGCATCTCTTCCCGGGCCGGAGTTCCGGGCTTTCCATATTTTTCATCGAAAAGCTGGTCTGCTGTTTTGAATTTTGTTTTATCAATCATATCTGTATCTCCTCTATTATTTTTTCCGCTATTGCGATCTGTTTTTTATAGTCCTTTTCGGATTTTTTTAGGAAACTGTTTAATAAATAAATTTCTGTCGCTGTTATAATGTTGTCGCTATTGGTAGCAAAAATCACCGTTCGGTACGCATTGGAGCCGATGGCTACCCGAATTTCATAAAACCGCGTTCCTGTCAGTTGCTTGACGAATTTCGTCGGGAGCGCGTATATACGTTGCACAATATCCAACGTGTAATCGTATTTTTTCTGTACTGCTTCCGGGAGTGAATTGTAGAAACTTATAAACTCTTCCGTCTGGTATACGGTTCGAATTGTTTTTACAGCTGTTTCTTCATCTTTCATGCCACAAATGTACCTAATTAGGTGCAAACATCCAAATAAATTCCCGGAAAAATGAAAAGGCCGACGAATTATTCCCGCCGGCCCTTGCGGTGTGCATGCAATTATGCTCGATAGAGCATTATGTCGGTGTATTTTGAAGTATGATTCAGAATAACAGATACCTCTCGGCGATTTGCGCCGGCAAACGGGTTCCCGCCGATGCTGTTCGACTGCATCCAGTCGATCAGTTCGACGATATTGGATTTGTTTGAGGTAAAATAGATATAGGGGTGACCGTCGATCACATGGAGTACGTCGAGGTAATCCCGCAGCCGCCAATAGCATTTGTAGACTCCCGCCTCGGTCGAGAGATAGGGCGGATCGACGAGGAACACGACGCCGGGAATGTCTTTGTATTGGGAGAACAATTCGCGGTAGTCGGCTTTAATGATCTCTAATCCGTCGAGGTATCCGTCGCAGACATAGGGTGTCTGCTTGGTAGTATTGTAGAGCATCTGCTTTTTAATCTCGCAGATGTTTGTTGCGTAATTCCCAGAAAACAAAATTGAGGAGGAAATCGTGATGTAGTCCACAAATCCGCTCTGCTCGTGTTCTTCGAATAGGGCGATGATCTGGGCCTTTGCATCTGCCGGAACCTTCGCCATGCGGGGGATGCCGGCGAGGATTTCGCGGATTTCGGCGAGGATCGCGTTCGTCCGTTCGACGTTCTCTATGCGGAGGTGGTAGTCATCGAAGTCGTTGTAGATAACGCGGGCATCCGGTCGCTCGCGTGCCGTGATGTGGGAGAGTAAGCCGGAGCCACCGAACAGATCGACGAAGGTCGTGGCCGATGAAAATTCACGCAACGCTTCGCGGAACTGGTTCACAAAGCGGCGCTTTTGCCCCATGAAGGGAAGGGGTGCGGCGCTATATCGCTGAATTCCCCCCCCCACTGATTTTACTGTGTTCTTCATTTTGTAAGGATTATTTGAGTGTTATCGCTGCCGAATATCCGTTCCAGCCACCGAACACGCCGGCTGCTGGAAGCACCTCGATTTCGATCAGTTCCATGTTAGTCAGGAGGGGACACACGCCGGGCAATCCCTGGCCTCCTATATCCGCGGAAAATTTTCCGAGCACTTTTTTCAGCATGTTGATCATCGCAAGATATTGCCCTACGACGTTGCATTTCGTCGCGGTCATTTCCTTTGCCTTCTCCAGCGTATAGAGAATGAAGGTATGGGGGCCGGTTATTCCGTCGCAGTTCCCGGATAGTTTCGCCAGAGGCATGGAAATAATGATTTGGGGGCCTTCGATGGACGGGCTATTGAGTACGGTGGTTCCCTGGTTCTCGTCGGCTACGATGTGTGGCTCCGGAACCGAAAGTCCGACATTGATCGTTTGGCAGTACTCAATTATCCGTATTAAGTTTTCTAACATGGTCGGTCGTGAATTTATAATTCAACAAAAGGGCTAAAACGTCTATGATGTTGGCCTCGGCGGTTCCGGCCATATCTCCGAAGATGTGCTTTTCTGCGAGGTCAAATTGCACGCTCAGCCAGCCCAGGGTGTTTCCGCCATCTTCGTTTTTGCTGAATAGAGGTTCGAAAGACACCTCGCGGCCGCTTACGTAGAATGTGCCGTGTTGGATATTGTCGATGCAGGTCGCATACCAGAATAGGAAAAGTTGTTTTTTCCAGCCCGGCAGGAACCGGATAAGGCGTGCCCGGCGTTCCGTTTCTTCCATTCTGAACGGTTCGACTTTACGGCCGCACGGCTGCATGGGTCCCGGTTGGCGGTATAGGCGGGCGATCATGTTGTCTATGTGGCATTCGTCCTTGGTCGATGCATAGAGTGCCAGATCGGCGTCCGTGGCGATCAGTTCCCCGAAAGATAAATCCAACAGTCCGGTGTCGGGGCCGACGAGGCGGACCGGTCCGATGTCCAGTACCGGCAGGTGGTTGGTTATCGTGTCGAATACGGGCTTCAGCCCGTCTCCGTCGGTGGTGAAAAGGAATCCGAGGAGTTCTTCGGCCAGGAGTACGACCTTCTCCGCGCGTCGGTGTGCTTCGACCGGGTGTAGTCGTTCCCATGCGATGCTGCGGGCTGTGCGTTTTATTCCCGCGAGGTAGTAGAGTACCCGGACTCGGAACTCGGCCTGCGATATTTTTGCGCATTGGAGGGCGTATAGCTGCTGCATCACGTAGTACACCTGGGGGCTGGTCATTTCGGAGTATGACGACGGGATGTTCGCCGAGAAGTTCGTCTCGGGAATTTCGATCCGGTTCATGGTCAGGTCATGAAATATTTTTTATCGCGGGAATTTTGCGGCACAAGGTCCGCTTCACGTACCGGTTGGCGGCGTTTCGTTACGGCTTTTTGGAGTTCTTTTTTGGCGTCGATAGCCTCGGACTCTACGGATTGCAGCAGCGCCTGGGTTGCTGCGTCGTCTATATTCCCGCCGCGGCTGCCTTGGAATGAGGCCGAGAAACGGCGGACGATCATTGTCGGCAGCACTTTGATCGACATGCGCTTTACGGCGGTAATTACGGCATAAAGCGGGACACAACGCTTTGCAGCCGCCAGTTGTTCGGCCAACTCTTCGGGCATGGGGGCCGTTTTCATTTTTTCGAACTCCTCGTCTCCGACTATGGGCCGGATGATGCGGTCCTGCACCTCCAGCATGAAGGGGACGAGGATGTAGAACATGCGGTGGGAATCTTCGAGGGGAAAAACCTCCTGGAAGGTGTCGAGGTCCTTTACGAAGCACGCCGCGAGTTTTTTCCGCAAAGGGGATTCTTGCCATTCGGAGACGGTATTTTCTTCCAAAAAAATGTAAAGGTCGTCGAGTACGCGATAGTATTTGTCGAGCAGGGCGTCGTCGTCCCGGTCGTATTGCCATTGCCAGGGCATTTTCTCGCTGCCCTCGTTGATTTTCACCTTGCGGCCCCCGTCCTCGTGTGATAGAGTGTTCTGCTGGTAGAATCGCACCATTGCCAACTGCGCTACGGGGGCTTGTATGGCTTTCAGTAGTCGTTGGTCGAGGGTGTCATTTTGTGTACCGAAGTCGGTGGAGTTGTAATATTTTTCGGCGCGGTCGAATACCTCCGGGCCGATCAGTCGCCGAACGACGCCGGCGGCGGACTTGATCTCGGACTCAATGGCCGAGAAGTCGTTGCTTCGGAAATAGTTCCCGACGAGGCGTTGCAGTTCGGCGGCCCCTTCGTTGTTCTTGTTGAAAATCATATTCTAATTGTTTCGGGTTCGGTTCTCCGGGGCAGTTTGCTCCTCGGCCATAAGGTTCTGGTGATAGAATCCGAGTTGTAGGTCGGTGTCCGGGAAATTGAATTTTATAGCCTGGTTGATCGGGTCCAGAATCACCATTTCGGGGATCGCAACATCGGATAGCTTGTAAATCTGGTGAGCGTAGAGCATTTCGGAGCCGGAGGCGAGTTTCCCGTTTACCATGATGTTCGTAAGCGAGGGGTGGAGCTGCATTCCGGAGGTGATCGCCGAGTTCGCTGCATCGCCGATTTTCAACTGCGACTCGACGAAATCTTTTATTTTCTGGTCCACGGCTTCAATCTTCCAGGAGCATAAATTGTGATCGGCGTCGTAGAAGTCTATGCTTTCGAAAAATTTTCCGGCGTTTTTTTTGCCGGACAATACCTCGGTTATGGTGTCCAATATTTCGGCTTTGACCTTTTCGAGGCGTGTTTCGATTTCTGCGGGTTGATCTTGAGGATAAAGTTCCTCTAATCTTTGTTTTTTCTTCTCCCAGTACCCGGCTGGGGAATGGATGTGATAGGCAAGGTTCAGACCGTTGTCGGTAACATATTTGAAGATCATGGGAATATCGGAGCCTCGCAATATCCATCGGATCGCGCCCAAGAATGCCGGTGTTGAATAGAAATTACGGCCGAAGGAGTAGGAATAGTTGTAGGATGCGGACACGGGGTACTTACCCGGATTGAGGGGGTCGTACACGGGGAAAGTCTGAATACCTGAAGTGAGGCAGCCGTTTTCGAAATCTCCGACGAAGATGTGCTTCACGTCCTCCAGACAGCGTGTGTCGGTCCATTCGAGGCGGGCGTTCGTTGATTTCACGAATTGCAGTTTTGCGATGCGGGCTTTCCGGCCGAGGTGATCGACAGCTCGGGCGCCGAGTCGCTGGGCGCGTTCCATAAAGTGCAGGGCAAAGAAACCCTGCATGTGCAAGTGGTCTACGAGGGCTTTCTCGATGAATTTCTTCGCCTGCCAGGATGCGAGCCATGCGGAAATCTCCGGGTCGTCGTCATACTCCCGGGCGATTTTGCCCTTTCGAAACACGTAGCGGTAGAGAAAGGCCCCCTGACCGTAGAGTAGCCCCTTCTGGCGTTGGAGAATACCAGGCGCGAGGTTGTTGTCTTGGACCAGATCGCGGACCATGACGGGCATGTCGTTTCCAGGGCCATAGGGGACGATACGCTTGCCCATGACGTTCTGGTATGCGTATTCCCAGTTCGGATTCCGAGCGATGTTGAAAATTGTCGTATCGCCAGTTGTCCGGACGCTTGTGGAGAGAGAGTAGGCCGTCTGCCCTATTTGCAGGGCGAAGGCTGTGTCTGAAATTCGGTGTATTTTCGTTGTCATGCTTCGACTTTTTGGCCGTTGAAACTCAAAAGCAAAGGTTGATAAAATCGGCGGGCCTCCCCCGTGTCGGTGTTGACATATTCCTCGATGATCTCCGCGTTTCGGTGGTGGGCTTCCTGCGTTCGGGCGCGGAGTCGGGCGTGTCTGACCTCGACGATGCCTTCGCTTTTCTGCGCCGTTTCGTTGTAGGACATGAAGGAGAAGCCGAACGATATATTCCGTTTGGAGAGTTCCCGCATTTGCCGTATCGCGTCGAATAAATCCATGATGCAAAAATAGCCGCGGCCCCAGGTGGAATAAAGGACAAAAAAAGCGATTGAAACCTTGGATCAGCGATATTTTTTCGTACTTTTGTTCCCGTACATAGGGTTGAGTCGTGGGCCTAAAACTGACGAATTTAATCCGCTTTTGGGGAGAAATGGCGTTAATTTCTCCCCTTTTTTGTGCTTTGGGGACGGCAAAAAGTCCGTTTTTGCTTCTGGAAATCCCGATTTTTCCCGGTTTTGGGTGCTATATTTTCTTTTATTAACTGAAAATCAATGTTTTGAAATCTGAAACAAAAAAAGCGTTTCTTTATCTCAAATCGAAGCCCGCCCCGCCCTCTTTGTCGTTTGCGATTGCAAGCGTCCGAAAAGGTGATATATGAGGTCGGCGCCCGTTCCGGGGTGGGGTTCCGGGGGAGGGGTGCACAAGAAAAGAGGACGGCTCGGGCCGTCCTCCTCTGTTGTGGTCGATGCTGCTATCAGCGCACGGACACGTCGCCGACGGCTCCGCCTGGTAGGCCGCTTGTGATGCCCCGTTTGACTATATCAGCCCAGGTCTTACGCATAAGCGCATATTTGAAAGCATCGGTGAAGTTCGTAGATTCTACGAGGCGTTTGGGGTCGGATGACTTCTCGGCGCTCTTATCCTTGCCGACTCGCTTCATGGAGTCCACGGTGGTCTTGGCAAGTTCGAGGGCGGCTTTCAGATGTCGGCAATGTATAGCGTCGATTTGCAATTCGGGGAGGAGGGGATTGTGCCCGCTCATCAGTTCACGCATGAAAATATATTCGTCGGCCATTGGAATATTGCCTTGGCCCAGAGACATGAGCTGCACGCGCCAGCCGGTTTTTGCTCCCGTTCCGTCCTTCTCGATTGCCTCTTTCATTTGTAGGGCCATTGACTGTTTGCTGCGGCCGTAGTTGTTTCCGCTGCGGTCGTAGTAGAACTTTATCACCTTCTGTTTGTGCGGGCGGAAATAGTCGAGGAATTTGTCGGCGATCTCCCTTACCCATTCGGGCGGGAGGCTGTAAAATTCTTTGAGGCATCGGAATATGCGGCCGTCGTCCTGGCAGACGATCATCGAGAGCATATTGCCGAAGTCCATCGCCATATCTATCGAACGGTTCGGGTCGAGGTGTCGGAGGAGCCGGCAGTCCTCGGCATCGTGGAAACCGAGAGCATTTTCCACGGCGGGATTGTTGCCGTCGTAGTAAAAGTGCCGTTCCCCGAGGTTGCAATAGAACTGCTGGCCCCGGTCGATGCGGGGCGGCATCGACAATATCGCAGCCTCCACGTCTGCGAGTTGTGAAGCCAAAGCATCGGCGAACCATTCGGGGGAGAGGATGTCGATGTTTACGTAGGACGACACAAGCATGAACATATTCTGGGCTTTCTCGTGCCTGCGAAGGTCCTGCCAGCGTTGCCACCAGCGGTTCGCGGTTTTGTATTTGTTCAGATATTCCTGGCGATCCGTGTCGGATTGTGTCCTGTGAAACTTTTCCTTTGCCGCGATGTATTCTTGCAGGGCATCGTTGGCAATGAGTGCCGTTTTCAATACGAGAAGGAGAGAGGGCGCGTCCATGTTCTTCGCACCTTTGAATATCCAGTCGTATTCGCCCTTATTGCCGGTGTTCGGCATGTCCGTAGTGAAGGTTTCCCCCAGATATAGCGGGGAGTGGCCGAACTGAATACGGTAGCCGCGGCGGGCTTTGAGCAGGTTGCCAATTTTCGTTTCGGGAAAATACTTCACCTCGTCACCCAAGATATGCACGTAGGAGCGACCGGCCAGGGATGCCGGGCGGTCGAGTGATCCGAACGTGATGTTCAGACCTGTGAAAAATATGATTGTTCGTTTGTAGGAAATGATTTTGTTGTAGGGCTTCCAGAAATGAGGCTTCAGCCATTGTTGCAGGTCGGCGCACTCTTTTTCGGTGAATGTCGGGGGTTGCTTTTCCACGATATAGTGGATGCCCTCCCGGAACCCTTTTCGTTCCAGGGCTTCGAATACCATTGGGAGTACGTTGGTGGTAAGGTTTGCGAAGGTGTCGGCCACCCATGCCACGGGGGCCCCTGGCATGTCGTATACCATTTCGATCAACCGCTCCACTTGTATTTCGGTTGTTTTAGCCGAACCGCGGCCGGCCACGATACGGAGTTTGCGCGGCATTATCATCGCGCAAAACTGCGAGAACCAGTTCATGAACTGGAGGTCGGCATACGGTTTTTTCTCCGGTTTAATTTTCGCACGCTTTCCCATTCTCGAACATTTCGATAATATCCACGTCCTCGATCAGAGCCTCTTGACGGAGGCGCCGTTTTTCGACTTCGGGGATGTGTAGTTGTTGAATTTGCTCGTTCACCTCCTGGCGGTTCACGGGCGGAAGCCCCAGCACTTCGGGAGTGAGTGAGAACATACGGATTTGTCGGAGGTACATGGCGGCGGGAAGTTTTTGGATTTCCGGTTCGTCGAGTTTTCGTATTTTCGCGGCCTTGGCTATTATCTCGCTGACTGCCTCGTAGTCCTTGGGGGTCTGCGCGGCTGCGAGAGCTGCGTGGGCGATGTTGTCGAGCATTTCGGCATACTTATTCCGCAGGGCCTCCTTGGTCGTGTTCCGGTTGGAGTAGAACAGTTGGTCGGCCTGGTTGTAGTAGTCTACGGCCCGGTCGTAGGAGTAGCCGAACTGCTGTGTCAGCAGTTTTATAGTTGCCCGCTTCCCGAACTGCCGGTCCAGGGAGTTAATGATCGAAAGCAGGTCGATGAATAATTTCTCGTTGTTGGAGAGTTCGGCTGTTCGGCCGGCCGCGATATATTCGGATACCTTCTCGAATGACTTTTGATCGTCGAAGCCGCCGAAGATGTCGAGTTTCGAGGTTTGAAACGATTTTTCGCGGCGTATTTTTTCCAGGTGAAGGATAGATGGAAGGTCACCGAGTTTGGCATTCTCGAAGACTTTCTTACTTATATCGGCTTGTGCTTGCAGTCGGCCCCGAGTGATTATCAGGGAAACGGTGCTGTCCGGGTCTTTATACTCGGCCGTGAATTGGTCGATGTCGAAGCCCATAGAAATAGCGATGTCGCGGGGACTCCATTCCAAGGCGCCGTAGCCTTGCAGTTCTTGCACCAAGTCAGGTGTCAGACTGTCTCCGATGATGTTCCGTCGATAATTTAACTCGGGAACGGCTGTATCTAATATTTTACCGGACATTGTAGGCTTCAATTAGGTTGTCCACCTCCCGCAAAAGGTCCTCCTTTTGTAGGCGGCGTTGCTCCCGTTGGGTAAGCAGATGGGGTTTTGTGCCCTTTCTGATTTCGTCGTTAATCCGCCAAATTGCCAGTCGCAGGCGGCGTTGTTCGGCCAGTAGGGCTACGATGTTCAGCCCGCGTAATTTCCGTAATTGCCGGAGGTGGTCGAAAATCCGGTGTTTCCCCAGAATTGCATGGTGTTCGCGGTAGTAGTCGAGTTCGGCGAAGATGCTGCGGTTCTCCTGGAAATTCTCGATAGCAGCCCGCGCGGTCTGGTAACACTCGTCGAGGGTTGTGCAGTCGAATAAGTGGTCATGGGCCTGGATGTAACGCTCGTGGGCCGTGATTTTATCGGCCGCCAGAATTTTCAACTCCGGAGGACAATCAGGATCGCGGAGGAACGGGAAGTCGTCGCGGAAGCGGCGGCGGGGTGTGGCGTTTTGTTCTTGCTCTTTCTCGATGCCGGCCCGGGCGCACAACTTTTCGATCAGCAGGGGCCGATATTTCGCCGGGTTCATTTTCACGAGCACCGGGAGTCGGGTGTTGCTGCTGAATTGTGAAAAGAGCAGGAGGCCCGATTGAACCTCGGCTCCTGCTCTCAACCATGCGCGAACGGCAGCAGTCGAGTTATTTTCCGCCATAGAGCAACGCGAGTCGTTCTTTGATCGGTGTAAACCCTTCCGCCGTCGTGCAGATAAATTTCTTCCGGAGGAGTGCTTCGGCGACTTTCGCCATGCAGGGGGTCTGCATATCCGCGAACGCTACGGTGTTGCCGAACGACATGCCGACCGCCTCGGGCAGTTCTCCGGCGTGGGCGATGCCATTGTATTTCTCGAAAAACTCCTCCGCGGTGAAGGTGTCGTCGTTGTCGAGAAGTTCCAGGGTTTTGAGTACGGCGGTCGCTTCGAGGAGTACCGGGAGCCGGGTGTCGCTGGTTTCCACCCATGACACGGGGGATGTCAGCTTGCGGCGGATGCGGTAAGCCATAAGGTCGGCGAGGTTCACGCGATGCGTGGGGAAGCAGTTGGCCGGCACGAGGACGAAGGTGTCCGGGATTTCCTCCTCGGCCAGCAGTCCGGTGATGAGTTCCGCGAAGGGCGCGGAACCTACCTCGCGGGGGAGGATAACGGCCGGGGCGGCTTTCTGTTTCCAAGCTTTCGTAAGAAGGGGAAGGGCTTCGGGCGTTCCGCAAACGACGATCACCACGTCTTTACACATAGTAAGGACGGGAACGATTTCTGTTTTGGCGGAGGCTACCTCTGCGGTGGCCTGTGCTTCGGCGGCGTCTTCGGTTTCGGGAACCTCGGCGGTCGGGGTTTCTTTCTCTGCGTCTGCGGTGGGGACATTGCCACCGATGGAGGCCCCGGCAGCGGGCGTGTTGCCTGCTGCCTTGTGGGTCTCGTTCTGTGTGGTTTTGGTTTTGTTCATTTCCGTAACTTTATAAAGATTCGGAAGGTTCGGGAACTGTATCGATTACGGGCGGCAGTTCACCGGTGTAGCGAAGGATTCGGAACTCGTCGCGGACCTCCTGCTGGAGGGTGATAGTCTTTTTCGTCCCGTCCTTGGATTCGGTCGATTCGACCTTCATCGAAAGCGGGTTGCAGGGGTCTCCGATAAGCCGGGCGGAGTTGTCGTTACAATCCCGCACGAAGGCGCCGAGGTTTTTGTTCGAATAAAATTCGGCAAAATCTTCGCTGTCTGTGGAATTACCCGGATGCTCGCCTTTGACGCCTTTCTTGTACCCTCGGGCATCGGCCTCGCCTTCCGGCTCCTGGATGAGTTCGATGCTTCCGGGGGTCAGATAGAGACCGAACATTTTCTTTCCCTCTTTCAACTTGAAGCCTTCAGAGGCGGTGGTAACTCCGACCGTTCGGGTCGGATAGGTTTCTACGTCCTCCATGTCGAAAAGGAGGACGTTCGGATTCTTGGGGGTAGGATTGCCAGCACCACCGGCCGGACGTCCTATTGATTTTGCTGCGTAAGCCATGATTGAGTTGGTTTAGAGGGTTTCGGGATTTGCTATGGCGGCATCGGTTTTGTCGGCTTCGGTTACGATCCACTTGCCGGGTGTTCCTTCGCGAGTAGACGTGAGGACGGTGCTGGGGTCGTAGCCGTCCGGCACGATGGCGAACACGGCCTCGCCGAGCAGGAAACCGACGCCGTACCAGAACTCGATGTAGATGCGGACCTCTCGATCGTGCTTCTGGATGTCGGTGATGAACTGCGGCGGGTTCTTGTGGCGCAGGCCGACGAAGTTCTGCGGGGGCGTGGAGAACACGATGGGCGAGCCGTGGAGACAGTCGAGCGTCTGGAGGTAGCAGTTCGAGAAGTCTACGCGGTCCTCACCGAAATTGACCTTCTCGGTCCCCGATTTCTCACCCCACTTCGCCTTGTAGGCCCGCTTGTATTTGAGGTACACGTCCGCCGACATGAATACGGGCATCTGCTTCGACTTGTAGAGCGGGGCAATGGATGCCACGAAGTCGTCGATCATGGCCAGCACCTCGGCGTCGGTGGCTTCGAGCAGATTCTTGGCGTCCGCGTAGAAATGAATGTGTTTGTCGAGGGTTTTTTTGGCTTCGACGAGCTGCGTTTCGATGCCGTTCATCGTCTCCTCCGTTTTCTCGGACCCTTCGACGAATTTGGCCTTGCCCGTGATGAACTCCATGTCCTCGCCGATCTTCGGGAGCAGGACCTTGTCGATGATGTAGCGGGTGATCGGCATCTGGTCGGGAGTCAGCGACTCGTCGTATAAATGGAACAACCAGCTTTCGCCGACTTCGGCAGGGTTGATGGCGAAGTCTACCTTGTGGCGGTAGTTCTTGATCTTCAGCGGGACGAAGTTCGTCCCGCCGCGCGGTGTCCATTCTTTCTTGAACTGCTGGATGACGTGATCCGTGGCCTCGGATTCGACGGCCTTGTACTCGGTTACGGCCCGCTTCCAGTTCAGATGCTTGGAAGTTGTGAAACCTTGGTAGAGTTCCTGCAACACGTCGAGGTTGTTGCCCTGCGACAAGTACGGGCCGAGTTCCGCCTTAACGTCGTCCACCTCGATCGTCGGGGTGGTGGCCATGACTCCGGACTGCAAGAACGTAGCGGCGGCCTGGTTGTGGACCAGGGCCATGTTAGCCTTGAACGTGCCGGCGTTCTTGACGAACCGTTGGGCAGCGTTGGCGGCCTGCTCGATAGCCGGTGCGGTCTCGGCGGCTTCGGCCAACATTGCCAGGTCGTTCTGGAGTTGTTCGATCCGGGTGGTGAAATGCGTTTCGACTTCTTGGCGAGCATGATCGAGAGCGACTTCGAACAGTTCGGTAGTGTTATCATCGGCCGAGGAGAAAGTTTTCCCCTTCAGTTTCTCGACGAACTTCGCCCCGAAGCGTTGCGTCAACTGCTGCTCCTCCTCCGCGGAAAGTACGACTTTCCCCTGGTCGTCGGTTGACAACTCCTTTTTCATAAAGTTGGCAACCAGTTTACCCATTTGGGTATTGGAGAGAAATTTTTTAAAATCCATATCCTTGAAAAATTAGTGGTTGTACTGTGCACGGATTGCTGCATTTTCGATGCACTCCGTGAGTGTCATTACGCCGTTGATGAGACCGATGGCTTGCGCCTCGGCCGGGTGGAACATGGCGCCGGTGAATACGCCGGCGGCGTCCTCCTTGATGTCGGGTCGGCCGGCTTTCACGTCTTGGTGGAATTGTGCGACGTTGTAGGAAAGATTTTTTTTCAGCAGAGTGTTATCCCCTTCGAGGGCCATGCGGTAGTCGAGGTTTTTATCGGTGCTCTCGTCGGCGTAGACCGTGATAACCGTGTAGCCTTCCTTCTCCATTTTTCCTGTGTCGTCTACGATCTGGTAAAGACCACCTATTGACCCGACGGTCGAAAGGAGATTGTCGCAGAAAATCGCGTCGCATTGCGAAGCGGCCCAATATGCCAGGGAGGCGCAGCAATCGACATGCGCGATAATCGGTTTGCCGAGGGACTGCACATGGTGGATCGCTTCTTTGAGCACGGAAATAGCATTACCCGCGCCGCCGGCGGAGTCGATGTCGAGAACGATTGCCCCAACCTCCGAGTGGTTAGCAGCGGTCAAAATCGCCCTGGCATAAGTGATAGCGCCGGTGGTAAAACACGAGTCGTATTTGGTGATAGTTCCGATGATCGGAATAACGGCGACCTGCTTGGTTTTGGCTTCGCTGCCTATTGCAGCGGAGAATTGTGCTTCGGAGGTGGAAAATTCGAACACCGGGCGAATAGCAGCTTCGGGGATTTTCTCACCGCGTAAAAACGATAACGCCACCGGAAGCAACGATTCGTAGTCATGTACGAACCATTGCCCCCGGCGCACGTCAGATAGGAGATGGAGGGTGTTTTCAGTTGTCGGGATGCGAAACATTTGCGATCTTTTTCGCAAACTTACTCGCAGTCGGGCGCGATAGAAAGGACCTTTTTAGTAGCTTTTGGGTGGGATTTTGTTTTGTATTCGACGGTAAATTCGAGCAGATCGCCCTCCTTTATCAAAGGCCGGGCCGGCATATCCTCCGTGCCGATGATATAAAACGAGTCGCGGAGGCGCACCTTTATAATGCACGGATCATGCAGAAGGGGTACGTCGTTTAAGAGTTTCGCCGATACCTTCGTGTTCCAATAGAGACCGTTGTCATCCTCTTTGGATGTAATGTCGATTGTCCGCGGGCTTGTTTTGGAAAGCGGCAGTTCCTGGAAAAATCCGGATGTGTCGTTCCATGCTTTGACTCCGATCCGGGCGATAAATTTCTGTGGCATTTTTTTGGCAGTTAAATTGACAAAATCGTGATGCAAATTAAAATATTTTAATAAGGGGCGCGACGACTACTTTTTCGGCGGAGTTGGCGGTTCTATCTGGCTGAAATGGTAGCGGGCTTTTCGAAGGATAATATCAGCCTTTCGGCGGATTGCGGATAGCGATGTTCGATAGGTCCGTTTATTCAGCGTGTCGGCGTAGTCGGCGGATACGAGGCGCCGCGATACGACGAATGCTTCGATGATATCTCGCTTCGGCATTCCGGCCTGGATGCCTTGCAGGTAGTAGGTGTCCAGGTCGATGTTGAACAGCGCGTCCAAAATCATGTTGAGCCGTTTGGTGTCTACGTTGGTGAAGTAGATATACCGGGTCATTGCGGCGTAGGTTGTCTGGTGGCGTGGGAGTACGAGCGTAGCGGTCAGCAGGTCGTCCGGGTGGTCGTCGGGTTTGTCGCTGACTTTGTAGAGTCCTACGGCCATGCGGCCGAAGTCGTTGGTGAGAGTGATGCGGATCGGCTCTCCTGGGCGGGCGTCGAAAAGGTAGCGCAGGTAGTCGTAGGAGAGTTGGTCGTCGGGTCTGAATTTTATTTGCATAGTCGTAAAGGATTTGCGGTTCGTGTTCTCACGTACATAGGGTCGAGACGCACGAGGGAATCCTTGTAAATTTCGAGGATTAGCCAGCCGTCGGGATCATTGAAAAAACCGTGATCGGAGAGGCATTGGCAAATATCTATGAACCGGCCGACCTCCTTGGCGATGGCGTCGATGCGGGTCCAGCGATAGGGAGCAACGCGCAATAACCTCGGCACGAGTCGAGTCGTGTAGATTTCGAGTTCTTCCGGGGTTATTTCTTCAATTTCTATCATAGTGATATGTTTTTTCGACCTACACAACCTACACGACCTACAATGCTATGAATCAATGTTTTGTGATAATGTGTTTTGTAGGTTTGTAGGTTGTAGTATCAAAATGTAGGTTTGTGTGTAGGTCGTTGTAGGTCGGTTGTAGGTTTGTTGTTTTGCTTCATCTTGTTGATTTTTAGCGGTGTAGGTTGTTGTAGGTCGATTTTCTGTAAAAAGCTATATTCGCGCGTTATATATCTACCTATTTTCGCGTTTTGCGCTTCGCCTGGCGTCCTCGGCGGCGCTGTAACCTGGTCGGCCGATGCCTGGCCCGGGACCTACGCGGCTTCGGCCGGGGGCGGGGCCGGAGTGGTGGATAATAACACGGTAGCCCTTGGAGTGCCGGTACGGCGTCTGTAAATTCTTGCATGGTGGGAGCTATTGATCTTGCGGTGGCGGCCAATGCTGAAAGGTGGGCCATTACGTCTGTGATGTCTATAACGGGAAACGTAATGGCAGGGAATCCGATAGTCGGGACATGTCGTAAATCCCCCAGCGACGAAATAACGCTCCGGGGGAATAGTTTGTCGCACCGGCTTCCTCCAGATTCTATAATGCGGCCTCTTTTGAGCCTCTTTCGGAGGAATGAGAGAAAATCATTTTCTTTCATGGGTGTTGTTGGTTTGTAGGGTTTCCGCTATCTGTGTGGTCATGTCGCGCCGTTCGCCGGGGATGCAGTCGAGCATCCGCGGAATTTTGTAGAGCGGGTCTGCGTGTTCAAAATAATAGGTCCGTTCGAGTTGGTGGTTGTAGCGTTCGATCAGCCGACATGCAGCGTCGAGGAGAGAGACAGCCCCTTCGACACCGTGCAGTCCGTACCCGCTTTTTATGCGGAAATATAGGTCATCTACTCGGTCGAGGAAGCCCCGGGCCGTTTCGGGATTGAACCTGGCAAATATCCGGTAGGCCGGTTCGGCCACGGTAAAAATAATTTCCTCGATCTGCCGATGGCGGCGCTTGATCTCGTGGCGATACTGACCGGACGCTTCCAGGGCTTCTCGGAGATCTCCCATGATATAAGGTAGCATTTGGATCAATACGAGCATATCGACTGCCGTGTCCGCCATGCGCCGCTCGACCTCGGTCGGCTGCTTCGGGAGCTGGTGCGGTACCTTGGCTTGCTGGACCATGCGGCGGCATAGTTGCGCCGCCTTGATTTGCGAGGGTGTCATAAGATCAGACGTGCAGGAATAACAGCGATTTCCGGACTCGGGGCGACGGTTTCTTCCAGTTCCGCCGTGAACTCCTCGATTCGTGGTTCGTCCTTTCTTACGGCGATTCGGGTGATGAAACAATGGACGCAGATTCCGGATGCGGTTTCTCCTTCCCATATACGGGCTGGAATACCGTTGAGATAGACGATTTTGTCGGTGCTTTCGATTGTGATTTTCATGGTTGTATTTTATTTATGCTGCTGTGCGGCTGGTTTCTGTTCTTTCGAGTGCTGCGGCCACGGCTTCGCTCCATGCGGTTGCTACCTGGGTTACTACCGCGTTCCCGAGGTATTTCTTTTGCTCTTCCGAGGTCCCGACCAGCACGTAGTCGTCGCCGAAGCCCTGGATGCGCTTCATTTCGGGAATCCGGAGCATTCGCATTGTTACGTCCACGATTCTGTAAAGAATGCAGAACTCTTTGACCCGTACCATTGCCGGGCTGTCGTCGGGGCAGATATGCCAGGCCGGGACACCCTGCTCAACCGATACCAGGTACGGCGGGCGTTTGTCCATCCGGGCGATCAGCGTAAAACACGGGGCATCCACGGAACCGCCGGCGGACCGGTATTGTGGATTCATTAGATAGTGAGCGTTTACGAGGCGTTGTTTGGGCGTTGTCGTCAACGTTTCGCTCGGTTCGTCCACGCTGGGGAGTTGCCCGCCCCCGGAATAATAGTTTGCGATAAACGGCTGTACCAACTGGAAGCGGTCTTTTGTCGTCAGTGTGGGCGCTGGCCGGTTGACATTGGAATTATAGCCGTTACCGTAGTAGGCGGACACAAAGGCGTGATGATCGACCGTCGTAATGGTTCCGGCCGGGCCGGTAACGGGAATATTCTTGCTTTGAGGCTGGCCGCCGAATTGTTTTGAAAGGAAGTCTACCCGGGCCACGCCGAGCCGGTTCTGTGTCGCTACCGTCGGACATGGTGCATTGAGGTCTGGGGCGATGTATTTACCCGTGTTCTGGTTCCGGGAGTTCCACTTTACGAGGAAGGCGTCCTCGCCGCCTGCTACGAACTTCACCAGCCCGGCATAGATGCGGTCGAGAGTCGCGTCTACAAGCGGTTTGCGCCTGGCGAAAATAGACTCACCGCGGTCCTCGAAATTTAGCACTTCGCGCACGGCCCGCCACGGCTTCAAACTTTCGGAGAAAAGGTCAGCGGTCGGGTTTTTCGCGTGTGTTTGCTGGGGCCACGCCATAGGCAACTTGGGCCGTGCGAATTGTCCGAAGTATCGCACCCTGGAAGTGTAGGCCCCAAAGTCGGCCGCGTTGAGCACGCGGTGCTCGAATTTGTAACCGTATTCGCGGACTTGCTGCACCCAGCGGCGGTAGTGGATTCCTTTCTTGTCGGGATCGGGAATCCACACCGGAGTAATGGATGTGGCGCGGTGTCGTTTATCGCGCTTGATTTCGAGCGGGCAATATTCGGACCCGGTCTCCGGGTCGCGGGCAATCTTTACAACGAGCGGTCCCCACTCCATAAATTCGACGACGTTTTCGATGTGTATGTAGTCGGGTTGCAACTCCTCGATGTAGCGAAACAAGTGTTCCGCCAGGGTCCGGCTATCGGCGTCGCGGCTTGTGCCGCCCTTCGCCCGTGAGTGGTTTGTGCATTCGAGCGACGCCCAAAGTACGACCTTTGCTTTTGGGTAGCGCCGGCGTTCCTTTTCGACGTGGCCTTTCAGCGGAGCGAGGTTCAGGGTGCGGATGTCCTCGGTGAAGTGTTGCGCATTCGGATGGTTTGCCGCATGCGATGCAATGGCGTTCGCGTCGTGGTTCACACAGGCGATCACCTTTGCGCACTTCCGGCCGCCGAGTCGGGCGCGTTCGACGCCCGTGGAGGTTCCGCCGGCGCCGCAGAATAGGTCTACATATAAAATTCGAATTGCCATGTTTAGAAAAGTTCCGGTTGTTCGTCTGGTAGCTGCACACCCATCCGCCGGAGGGCGTAGCGTAGCGTGTAGCCGTTGCTGGTGTAATTCATAGCCATTTGGTAGAGTTTCGGATGCAGGGAATAGAGTACGCGAAAGCGACCCCCCCCCGAGGTGGGCGCCGAACCCGCAGAATACGCAGCCAGTACGGTCAATGCCTGGCACGTCGTAGATCGAGCAATAGGGCACGTCAAATCGGTGGATGTAGTCCCAGCAATCCGTGTTTGTCCAGATCGACAACGGGGCGCTGTGTGTCTTGGTCGGATCATCCGAAAAGATATTGCAACCGCCTCGATTAATGTATGTCATCTCGCGGCGTTTACTTTCGCCGGCCATTGTACCCACCATCGGTAGGCTTTGTGTCGAACGATTGTATTTTGCAAACGGGCGCTTTTTGAGCAGTTCGTAACACTTTTCCGAAGTCATGTATGGTTCCGTTATCAGATACCGCCAGCGGCGGGCAAGAATCCCGCATGTTCGAATTCCATCACCATAAAGGCGATAGTTGCGCAATTTCTCGCTTTTACTGGTCTGAATATCACGCATGGCATGTGCCTGTTCTTTACTTACAAGCGGAAAACCATATCGGGCCATGACCTCCCGCGGGGTCATGGTCGGCCGAATAATCGTTACGTTCTTGGTATGCCGCACGAACCGCACGATTTCCGGGTACTCGTTACCGGTCGAGCAGAACACGCCCGGCATATTCGGATCAACGTAGCGCCGCGCCAAGTCGAGTAATACAGTTGAATTCAGCCCGCCGGAGAAGGACGCGTAGGGCGCCCGGCCGTGCTCCTTGCAATAGTTGACGAATGCCTCGATAGCACCGACGGTATGGTCTATTTTCTGGTTAAGCGGCCATGCCTGGCGAGTGTGAAGGTCGGATAGTGTAAGTGGTTTCATTCTCCGAAATATTTTTTGCAGTTACAAGCGGTTATCGTGGGGTTGGCCCACTCGCGCTGGAAGTGTCGCCATGTTTTGTCGCAGTCGCCCTTCTGGTCACGGTAGAGCATGGCAAAAGGCATGAATCCAGCCCGCCACACGTCGCCCATCCGGGCCTGCGCCTTCTCGAACGTATCGCCCCGGTAGCCGATCAGCACGTAGCACCGCCGGTTGTTGCTCGCTTTGGTGAATCCGGCGTCGAGCAGTATCTTCCCCGCGGCGACGAGCGGTTCGAGGTCGTTCGGCGTGTCGTAGGCGAAGAACAGCGACGCGGGGTGCAGGCTCCGCAGGCGCGAGGCCATACCAGGGGTCAGCAGCGCAGCCTCCAGCCCGCCCGTGAATTGCGGGCGGTGCGGCTGCTGGGCGAGCATGACGAAAACCTCGTCTATATGCTCCGGCGAGCAGGCGAGCAGGTTGTCGTCGGTGACGATCCAGCCGTCCGTGACGGGCAGCTCGCGGAGCTTCCCACCCTCCCGCTTGGGCACGGTGCAGAACCAACAGCGGTTCGGACAGCCGCGCGACGTGATGACGTAACCCTTCTTCATGTACATACCTGGTACGAATTCCCCGCCGGGTTCGTTATAGGCTGGGCCGCCGACTTTGACCGGAGCGACTGCACCCCATTGTTTCGCGGCCCACTCGGCCCAAGGAATGTCCCATGTAAACGTAACTGAAATGTGCACCTCGTCGGCCTCGTCGAACAAAGAAGGTGTTGTGTGTATGCGGACGAGGTCGTCGTTGGGTGTCGCGCTTGTTTTGGTTGGGAATACCCGGATAATAGTTTTATTTGAGTCCATAATGCCGACGTTCGAACCTTGTTAATTCAGTTGTAAATTCGAAGCTATACACCCACACAAAGGGGTTCTTTTCCCAAATTCCGCGACCTTCGAGCCTTTCCATTAGAGTCTGGAAACTGGCGATTGCGTTGCTACAATGCGGATAGCCGTCTACGAGCTCTTCTTTGGTAAAATGTAGTTCCGGACAATAGTGGACGTAATGCCCTTCGATGGAGGCAAATGGTCGTACACCTTCTCGCTTTGCAGCTTCTTCGGTGATGTCTTGTAGCCGTTCGCCGTGCCTGGCCGTTATCCGAAGGAAGTAACGGGCCAGTCTTGCCGGCATGGATTGCTTATTCCTCCAGAATCCGGGTTTGTCGAGGTATTCTCCATATCCGAGGTCTTGCAGGGCTTGGATGTCTGCCGGATTGTACTTGTAAAATACCCTGTCGGGGTCCAGGTCGTCGATATATGGTTCTTTGATATAGATAACTTCGCCGACCTTGTACCGGGGACGAATGAGGTGATAACGGGCCAGAAGGTCCGCGCGACTACCATCTGGAAGGATGAAATCGCCGCGAGGATTGAGTAAATAATCGTCTGGCTGCGGGCCTGTCAGCCGGCGTGTTTCCGTCTTGTGCCGCGCAACGACTTCGCGCTGCAATTCTTCGAGAAAACCGATGCTTTTCATTGTTGTCCCTCCAATTCTTTGATTTTATGAATGAGGTATTTATACATTTCGCAGGCGGCGTCGAATGCCTCTTTTGCCGTTTTAAACCGGTAACCTCCTTTTCGGCCCTCCGGATATATTCGATAACGCCCGATTTCTGGAGCATAAAAATCCGTCATCGTTTGAATGTCTATGCAATGACTGGCGCGGGGTTTTCCGCTGGTGAATATGATCTTCAGACGTTCGAGTTCTGTGGTGCATTTTTTGAGTTTATCTGTGTCCCGAGGCGTTCGAGCTGCAACGAGTTTGAATTTCATTGTTGCCCTCCTTTCTTTGCAAGTGCCGCCACGAGTTTCTCGGCATGATCCACGGCCAAAGTGTAGGGGTCGCGGCATTCGGATTTATTGACCAACTCTGGGAGCAACAGCGCCGCTGCAAACCCTAAAAACGCTTTGCTGTTTGGTGTCCCGATGTTCGACCACGGTCCAGCTGGTGCATCCCCGTTAATCATTTGGCCGTCGCCGGTCAGCAGCCAAAGTTTGCTTACTTCGGGAAACTTGGCGACGATCCGGTCGGCCACGTCGAGCGAGACGCCGTTGTTCCCGCGCTTGATCTGGTAGAGGTTTTCGCCCCGGGCCAACCCGATATGACGGGCGAAGCCGTTGGTTGTCATTTGGGCCATTTTGATTACGGCCGCGATTCTTTCCCAGCACTCCCGCTTCGGGTTCTCGCTTTTTTCGTTTTCCTTGTACATAGGATTGATATTTTAGTGATTAAAAAGGTTTGTCCTCCGTGTCCGATTCCGGCACCGGTTCCGAGTCGTCCCCGGTTCCATAAGCAGACATGGATAGGCTTATTTCGTATTTTTCTTTCAGCAGGGTGTAGTCGAACACCATAGCCGACGTAACCTTGCTTTGCGCTCCCTCGTTCTCGTTGATGCCTCCGCCGACTCCGAGGTGCGGGAGGAACCGGACGCCGGATTTCGTACCCATGAACTCGTCGGATTTTTTCAAATACTCTTGTAGGGATGATTTCGGCAGGTAGCGCACACCGAGGGTTTTGCTGTGCATCGTGTAGAGGTCCGCGGCGGGTCCGAAATAGAGGAGCAGATATTCGCGGCCGTCTGGCAGTTCCTTCCGTTCATTTTTCTTGGTGAAACACCACTCTGGCCCCGGTACGATCTTGTACTCGGCCTTCATCTGGATTTTTCCGAGGCTGGCCAGCGAGTCTATGGCTGCCCAAAATCCCGCGAGTTCGTTCGTCTGTTCGGCCTTCTCGTTCTGTATCTGGCAGAGCCGCGCGGCGATTTCGAGGGTTTCGGCATACGTGAACGGAAGCGGCAGGGACGTTTCGAGGATTCGGAGTGTGGCGAGCAGGCTGCTCCAGTTCTGGAGGATTCGGTCGATCACGCCGTGCGTCCGGGCGCGGAGTTCGGCGTTTGTGAGGTCGTAGGCATCCCGATACCCGATTTTGACTTTGCGGCGTTCGCGGAGGATTTCGTGCGTTAGGTGCGAAAGGCCGCGGTTGCACATGATTTTGAATTGCTTGTAGCGCTGTTCCTCCTCCTCGGTGTGCTTGGACTGGTAGAAGGTCAGCATGACGATTCGGGACATAAGGGCGTTGTCGGATGTCGTCATTTCCTGGCCCGTCAGCACCAGACCGCAACTTATCGCCGTCATGGTACGCTTCTTCTTGCCGTCCATGCTCATTTTGCTGCGGCCGCTATTGTCCCAGATACCCTTCAAAAACTCGATTTTTTTCGGGTCGATGTCCTCCTTAAACTCGTCGATATGCACCACGGCGTTCGACACCTCGGCGATTGCCTCGCCCAGCGATGCCTGCGTCGCATTGCGGAGGTTGATCGACTCGGCGTTGATCTGGAACGGGGCCACGATTGCGCGGGCCATTTGGGTCTTGCCGGTGGACGGAGGGCCGAACATATCGAGAATTGGCATGTTCTCGATAGTGCTGCGCACGATGTCCGAGAATAGGGTGGTGAAGTAGAAGCAGAGCGCGACCTTGGCGTTGTCGCCGAATACGTCGATACATTGCCGGGCATATTCTTCGAGCGTTACGGTGTTCTGCTGCACGTAGACGAATTTCCGGTGCAGGTTGTAGGTGGTCGTGTCCTCGCGGTTCTCCTTGGATGCGGCCGGGAGGTAGTAGAGTTTGTCGCCGACCTGGATCAATCCGTAGTCGTTGGCCGGGATGAAGGTTTCGCCGTCGAAGGCGCCGTTTCCCCACGCGAAAAATTCGCCCTGCTTCTGCCAGCCGAGCTGTTGGATTTCCCGGGCCGTGGGCGTCTGCTCGTAGATGTACTTTTTCAGTTGGGTGTACTGCTGTTTCGCAACGACCGCCTCGATGATGTAGTTGCCCTTGCCTTCGATGTTCTTCTGGAAATTGTCGAGTGTCGTTACTTGGTCTTGGGGCAACGTGATAAGGCACTTTTCGTGGTTGGCGTTCTCGATCTCGAACATGCGGTAGGAGGCCGGGCCATCCCATATCAGTACAATAGGCCGAATTACGAAATTGGTCCATTGCAACGCGTTTCCGACCTTTGCTACCGTTCCGTAGTAGCAGTTATTTTGCACATAGAACCCGTATTTCTCTACCAGGTCGGCCTGCTCCTGCTTCTTTTCGCGGATGCTGTCGAGTTGGCGTTTGTTTTTCAGTTTGTAAAAGGTCTCGTTCCAGATTTTACCCTGCTTGTCCTCCTTCCCGAATTTGTCGAGGTACATGCGGGCCAGCGTTTCGTTGTAGGATATGAGCAGGCCGCAGATGTAGTTTATTGCGTCGAGCCGGTCGTTCTGGGATATGGCGCCCGGCATTTTGCTTTGGTACATGAAGTCCACGAAGTCGGCCGTGCTCTGGGCCAGGGCTTCGTCGTAGGTGTTCCCTTTGTATTTGAAATATTCGTCGGCGTCTTTGGATTTACCGTCGGATAATGTCATGACGCGGACATTCAGTCCGGCCGCCACCAGCCGCTCGCCGTGGTCTACTATGGCCGTTTGCCCGGCCGGATCGTTGTCGCCGATCAGCACGACTTTCGAAACAATTTTTTTCACGAGGTTGATTTGTTTCGATGTTAGCGCTGTGCCCATCGGGGCCACGGTGTTCTGCTGGTCGATGCTCGCCAGCCGGATCACGTCGGGCTGGCCTTCGACGATGTTAAGCAGGTCGCGGCGGGCCGCGATGCGCTGGGCCTCGAAATAGCCGAATAAGGTTTCGCCTTTTTTGAAAATCGGGGTTTCCGAGGTGTTTATGTATTTGGGCGGTTCCTTCCCTTCGGCGTTTTTCTTTGGGTTGATGATGCGGCCGGAAAAGCCGACGAGGTTCCCGGTCCGGTTCCGGATCGGAAACATAAGGCGGCCGATGAAGGCGTCGTAGTAGTGCCCGTCCTCGCCGCTCACTTTGATAAGTCCGGCTTTGATAAGGTCGTCGATATTCGCCTTTTTATCCTTGGCATGACGGAGGAGGGCGTTTTTGTGCGGGGCATAGCCGATCCCCCATTCTTCGATGATCGCGTCGCTCCAGCGCCCCTGCGCGTATTTCTGGGCGGCTTCGGATAGTTTGTATTGGTCCCGGAAAAATTCGGCCGCGAAATCGTTGGCCCGGAATAATTGTTCGCGCTCGAAGCGTGCGGCCAGTTCCTCGGGGGTGGGTTCCTTCTCGTCCCATTTGATGCCGTACATATTGCCTAAATGCTGGCAGGCTTCCACGAAGGTCAGCGTCCGCCGCTCCATGATGAAGTTGATCGGCCCCCAGGTTTTGCCGCACCCGAAACAATGTGCGATGCCCTTGGCGCTCGATACTTTGAAGGAGGGCGTTTTCTCCCCGTGGAAAGGGCAACAACATTCATATAAGGAACCGGCCCGTTTCAGTTCGAGGCCATCGTCTTGGAGCACGCGAACGATGTCGAGGTCGTTTAGTTGGTCTATTGCTTCTTGTGGTATCATTATTCCCATGTTGTGGAGTGGTCCCCCTCGGACTCCCCCCCCCGATTGTGTTTATAGGTTTTTTTCGATATGCCGCACAATCTCGCCGGCGCGTTCGTATTGTATGAGTGTTTCGGAGAAATGTGCCGCATATCCTGCGGGGATTCCTCTCTGAACCATACCGGAACGGTAGGCATTCAGTGCACGACGGATTGTTTCGAACTGCTCTTTGTCGAGGTCCATTATGGCGTAGCGGCCCTGATTGTCTTTGTCGCAATACATGGTCACGAGAATTTGAGTTTGACGGCGTATGTTTTTTCGGCGTATTCGGCCAATACCGGCTGTTTCAGTTTCGGCAGTTGGCGATACCCGCGTAGATAGTAGACCGCCGTTGTGGGGTTGACAAATAGCTTTGCCCCGAAAAAGCGGATCATGTTCGCTTGCTCGTTCGGATCAAGCGTTGTGTAGAGTTCCTTCAATGTTTGTTCTTTCATGGCGGTATTGGTTATTTGTAAATTATCCGGGAATTGAGCGTTGTGGCATGGCAGCGCAGGTTGCTGCTCCATAACTCCAGGTCGGCTTCCGTCTTTTCGCAGACGTCGAGATGGCGGTGCGCCTTGTTGAACCTGTCCAGGGCGTCGCTGGCCTGTTTCATTATTTCGATGATTTCCTTTGTTGTTGGTGTTGTCGTTTTCATTGTTCCGGTGTTTGGTGGTTTGAAAAAAAGCAAGGAGGGCGCCCGGCTCGGCCATCCAAGGGGCCAGGCCCCTCCTTGTCGCCTTGGCGGCCCTCCCGGATAGCTTCGGCGCGAGTGCGTGGTGTAGCGACTATCCTAATCTCTGGGCACTCGATTTTTTCGCTGTCTTATTCGCCAGCCGTGCGGCGTTGGCGAAATTCAGCAGGTTCAGCAGGTTCGGCCAGATCCGCGATTCGTCCCAGGCGAAGAGAGCGATCAGCGAGAGGCAGAAATAGAGCCCGTAAACCTTGTAGCGGGTCGAGAGTTCCATGAACTCGCGTCCCAGGGCGACGGTCAGCAGTTGGCGAACTTTTCCGACGATGTTTTTCTTGGCCTTGGTAATGTCCGGCAGTTGTGGCGCATAACTCGGGGCCTTTTCAATACTTGTGTACATAGAGTTGAATTTTGAAATGATTAAAATTGTTTTATATTTGTAATTACAAATGCGTTACTTTTGTAATTACATCTGCAAATATGAGCATTAAATAGTGATAATGCAAATAATTTGCTGATAATTTTATTACAAAATATTGTTATGCTATGTATAGTATTGATTTAAAAATATTTAGACGCGCCAATAAAATGACGCAACAGGAACTTGCTGATTATCTTGGAGTAGGGCAGGGATTTATTTCTCAAATGGAGAAAAATGGCCGACGGGTTCCAGAAAAATATATCAGCAAAATATTATCGGATAAGAGCAAGGACTCATCAATGGTGCAAATTATTGATTCTGATAATTCAAACAATGAGGTGACGATGTCCCGTGAGGTATTTGATAAAATGTCTCAGTTGATAGACACGGTCTGCTCTCAGCAGGGAACAATAGCTGACCAGCAGAAGTTAATCACCGAACAGCAGCAGACAATTGGACGTCTGTCTACCTCGGTGGAGTCGGGTGCCGGTGTCCGGGCGGAAGGCGATGCCGGATGTGCCGCTGCAAAGTAGTTCAATTTGGAAATCAAAAAATTGTAGTACCAATAATCCAATGAAAAAAGTATTAGTTATAGCTGTGGCTTTCTTGATGTCCTCATGCGCTATCCAGAAGTATAGTGAGGTTCGTTTTATGACGGATTTTCGCCCTTATACGACTGCTGGATTTATGATTTCTCCGCTTTCAACGATTGCTGCTGAATATCGGCCTATCGCCACAATCAGTATTGAATTTACTCCGGGCTTTGATGTGACCTATCTGAATGATGAAGCCGTAAAAAAGGAGGAAAAAACTTTTGATGATTTATACCATAGTGGGCCTCATTTGAAAAAACAATGGCACAAGCCAACCTCGGATGAGATGTTGGATAAGTTCGTAGAGTACGCAAAGTCTCTTGGTGCAAATGGGCTGTTAGACTATCAGGCTGAGGTGATCCGCGACCTAAAAACGAATATCGTCCAGTATTATCGTTTAACGGCTTTTGCGGTGCATATTGATTAGAATGTCCCGGGACAGAAACGGGACAAAAAGGTGTTTTTTAACGATGTTGTAATTCTGTATATTATTGATAATCAGTATTGATTTTTGACGGATTTCGGGCGTTAGAATCCCCTATCCACTACCAAACCGACGGCTGCACGCAAGTGCAGCCGTTTTTTTTGTTTCGGATTTCCGTCCCCTCTCCGGCTGTTTTAACCCCTGTCGCCTTTTCCTCCGATCTGTTCCCCTCTGCGCGCCGATTCTATTCGTTATTGAAAAAGGCCTGTTGGTGATGATTGTCCCGGGGTTCGTTGAATTAATTTGCCGCCGTCGCGCCGGTCCTCTATTTTTGCTTCAAAATTGCAAATAGAGTTTTTATTTTAATAGTATGATTATGAAAAAATTAGTGTCTATGACCATGGCTATGGCCATGATGGCTGCCCTTTTCGTGGCGTGCGGGGATGACGGAACGGACGATGAGACGCCCCCCCCCGCTGTTCCGACTATCGCATTGGACGGCGGTGACATCGACCAGCCGCAGGAGATCACGAATCCGATGTCGGTCAAGATCGGCGTGACGGCTCCCGGAGCGATTGCGGGCTTCACGGTTACGATCGACTCGCCGGCTCTGACGGCCGAAATGCTCGCAGCGGTAGGTTTGGCTACCGAGCTGAACCTCGTGAATCCCGGCAGCATGGCCGAGGCGCTCGGTGCGCTCGGGTTCCCTTCGGGGGAGGCGGTTTCGGGCAAAACGGCCCTGACGTTCGATATTTCGAAGCTTGTTCCGATGATCGCGCAGATTTACAATGAAACCTCGGATCACAAATTCATTCTGAAAGTGACCGATGCGAAGGGTAAGAGCACGACCAAAACCCTGACCTGCCACCTGACGGGCAAGGTGGCTCTGGCCTATAACAACGATGCCGATCTGTGGGCCAATACCGCGACCGTTACGGCTGCGAATGTTCCCGATGGCGGCAGCGTGCAGTATCGCGTAAAGGGCGCCGCCGACTGGACCGACGCCGTGCTCGTCGAAGGTTCGAAATACCGCCTCGCTCCGGTTTACGAAACGTCGAAAAATGCGGCGGGACTCGATGTTCATACGATTAAGGCCGGTACGGGCGTTTTTGCCGCCACGACCTACGAAGTTCGTATCGCAAAAGACGGGCAGGCCGTCGACAGCAAGGAGTTCGCCACGGCGGTCGGGGATAAGATTCCCAACGGCGACATGTCGGGCTGGTCGAAGCGTATCTGGATTGATGGAAGCAACAACGAATTCCCGATCACGTATCCCAATCCCGAAGGCATGAAGGTCTGGGACAGCGGCAATAATGCATTCCTCGAGCAGAATAACGGAGAAGAGACGCTCTTTACGCCGCTCTGCCGTCAGGATGAGACGGAGCCGGGGACGGCCCGTTTGCAGGCCCGTATGGTCCTTGGCTTTGTTTTCGCTCCGGGAAATATGTTCACCGGCGATTTCGATTATTCGGGCTTCTCCGGGACGGTCAATTTCGGTAAGCCTTACGCCTGGACGGCCCGTCCGCGTGCTCTGAAAGTGCGTTACAAGGCGCAGATCGGCAAGATCGACAAGGTGGGTTCGTACGACCCCGACAAAGACAGCTATAAGGACCAGCCCGACCGCGCGCGTATTTTCGTGGCCGTCGTTAACTGGAAGGCACAGCACGGCGTGACCTCGGGTATGACGGAGCCCGCGGGTATGTGGGACCCGGCTGCGACGAAAAGCCTCGACGAAGGGGCGATTCTCGGCTATGGCGATCTGGTCATTACGCAGACTGCAACCGGCTGGATCGAGGCGACGCTCCCGTTCAACTGGTATGCAAAAGATGCTGCCAATCCCGCTTCGGCTCCGTTCTCGCTGGTGATTTCGTGCGCTACGAGCATGCGCGGCGACTACCTGACGGGTTGTTCGACCAATACGATGCAAGTCGACGATTTCGAGTGGGCCTATTGATTGGAAACCATGTGCCCGGACCGAAGCCCGCAGGGAGCGGGACGGTGAGTAGGTAGGGTATTCGGACCGGGTTCTTCCTTTCTTTGTCCTGCTCCCGAAAAAATGCGACGGCCGCCTTATCGAAAGGCGGCCGTCGCGGCGTTGGTTAGTTAAGGTATTAAAGGTTGGTGGGGTTTTATTTCTCGAATTTCGCCTTGAATTTGTCCAGCTGGCGTTTTAGGGCGTCGATGGCTTCGTCGACCGACTCCTCGAAGGCTTTCGACTGGTGGCAGGCCACCAGGTCTTCGCCGGGCATGTGCAGCGTGATGGTTGCGAATTTATTTCCTTTTTCGTGGTCCTTATCGAGTTTGAGAATGACCTCGGCTCCGGTCGAGCGCTCCGCAAAGCGGTCCAACTTCGCCATTTTGGCATTCACGAATTCGACGAGCCGTTTGTCGGCGTCGAATTTCACGGATTGAATCTGTACGTTCATAGCCTTACAGTTTATAAAAGTTAATCATTTGCCTCCCTTTTCGCGGGGATGGGCCTTCGCGTAAATCTCCCGGAGCCTGGCGATGCTGTTGTGCGTGTAGACCTGTGTGGCCTGCAACGAGGCGTGCCCGAGGAGTTCCTGTATTTCACGCATATCGGCGCCGCCGTTCAGAAGGTGGGTGGCGAATGTGTGCCGCAGCACATGGGGGCTTTTCTTGCCCTGTACGCCCGCCCTGTCCAGTTCTTCCTGCACCGTTCGGTACACTGCCGTCCGGGATATGCGTTTTCCTTTGTGTGTTAAAAATAGTGCTTTTTCCGATGAAATGCAAATATTTTGCCTCTCAATTAACCCGATGTAATGTAAAATCTTTTCGCGCACGAATTCGAGTATCGGGACTATCCGCTCCTTGTCTCCCTTGCCCCGGATGCGCAGCGACGAGAAGTCCGCGGAGAAATCGTCGCGGTCGATGCCGACCAGTTCCGCCAGGCGCAGGCCGCAGGTGTAGAGGAGAAGTATGATCAGCGAATTGCGCTCGCGGACGAAGTCCTCGCTGTCGCATTCGCATTCGCTGACGATGCCGTTCATGCGGCTTTCGGGGACGAAGGCCGGCAGCCGCTGCGAAGTCCGCAGCGAGGGGATCGGATGCACGACGTCGCGGACGACGGCTCCCGTGCGGAGCAGCCAGCGGAACAGCGCACGCAGCGATGAAATCTCGCGGTTCATCGAGGCGGCGCTCACGCGGCCCGTTTCGGTGCGGTAGAGAATCCATTCGCGGATGTCGTCCGTGGTGATCCGCTGCGGTTCGAACCGTGCGTCGTCGACCCCCAGCCACGCGAGGAACTGCTCCACGTCGTGGCGGTAGTTGCGGACCGTGAGCGGCGAGTAGCGGCGTTCGGCTTCGAGGTATCGGACGAAATCGGCGATCATACGTGAGCAAAGGTACATAAAAGCCGGATACGGTGCAAAACCGGATCGTATTCGGCGCAGCAAGGACGAGCGCGCACTGAAAAGTGTCGTCACGGCTCCAAAGATAGGGAAAAACCTTTACCTTTGTCCCAAAATGGAAGCGATATGAAACAGAGCTGGAAACCGGGGACGGTGCTTTATCCGCTGCCGGCGGTGCTGGTGAGCTGCGGCGCGGCGCCCGAGGAGTATAACATGCTGACCGTGGCGTGGACCGGAACGGTCTGCTCCGACCCGCCGATGTGCTTTATCTCGGTGCGTCCCGAACGCCATTCCCACGCGATTATCAGCCGTACGGGCGAGTTCGTCATCAACCTCACGACGCGCCGTCTGGCGCGCGCCGCAGACTGGTGCGGGGTGCGCTCGGGCCGGGACTTCGACAAATTCCGCGAGATGGGCCTGACGGCCGTGCCGTCGGAAAAGGTCGCCGCACCCCTGATTGCCGAATCACCCGTCAACATCGAATGCCGTGTCCGGCAGGTGCTGCCGCTCGGGACGCACGACATGTTCCTGGCCGAGGTGGTCGGCGTTCAGGCCGACGAGGCCTACATAGATCCGGCGACGGGGCGGTTCTGCCTTGAACGGGCCGATCCGATCGTCTACTCCCACGGCGAGTATTTCGCGCTGGGCGAGGCGTTGGGTCATTTCGGCTGGTCGGTGCGCAAAAAGAAAAAGGCGCCGAAGAGACGCTGATATTTCCGATTCGCTCTGTTTCGGGGTCGTAACGACGCTTTTTCCGGCCGGAAAGTTCTGCGGAACCATTTGCAATCCCGTGTTGCACCCGTTCTATTTTCTCCTATCTTTGTTCCATGAAAACAAGCCCGATAAGATACGCGCTGTTCGCCGCTTCGGCGATCCTGCTGCTGGCGGGATGCGTCAAGATGCCGAAACCGGGGACGCAGAATCCCGAGGAGCCGGACAATCCCGATTCCCCCCCCCGACGGAATACCTCTATCCCTTCGGCGATGAACCCGGGCAGATAACGGCCGAGATCGCGCTGTCGTTCGGGCCGGGGACCGATCTTTCGGCGGCGCGCATCGAAATTCCTCCCCTGAAATACAACAAGTCGCTGCTGCTGCTCCTGACGCAGGACGACTGCAAGCAGGCGGCTTTCTCGACCACGTGGGCCGCGATCAACGGACGTCCCCTTTCGGATACTTATTTCTACAATGCGCCGCATCTGCGCGGCGGGGATATGCCGCCCGATACCTACTCTTTCGGCAAGGCGCTGGGCTCGACCGACGGGACGGGACGCGAAGTGCGCTTCTCCTTTACCACCGCCATTTCCCCCGAGTGGGGCTATATGGATGACAAGGCTGTGGTGCGGCCGGGCTTTACGGAGAATTATTACCGCTTTTTCATGCGGGCGGGGTTGATGTGGGACGATGTGATCGAGATGCTCAACTACGGGGTCGGAATCGCCTTCCACGATGTGAACACGCTGTCGGTCGATGTGCCCGACTCGATCCGTGCGCACTTCGTCTCCTCGCAGCGGATCATCCTCGACCGCCTCGCGGGACGCGGCTGCAAGATGCTGATCGAACCCAACGGCAACAAGGCTTATGTCGCGGCGGCGGAGGGCTACGATCCGATCCAGACGATTTTCCTGCAGTCGGGCGGTGAGAAGCTCCGGCCTTTTGCCGTGAACGGCGATCTGCTGCGAACGCGCATCGAACGGGGGCTGTGGCTGCCAGCGGCGATTCCGGCGGTGATCGAGGCGCAGATGGCCCGACCCGTGGAGGAGCGCGAAGCGGTGAATATCGGCGTGCACGGCACCGACCGTTCCTGGTCCGAGATGCTGCTGTGGCTCAACAACACCTACGGCCGGGATGGCGAAGATTGCCTGTGGATGCCTGCGGCCGAGGAGTATTTCGAATACAACTATCTGCGACACCATGCCGTCGTAAACGCGCGGGCGACGGAAAACACGCTCACGCTGACGGTCGAGATGCCCGGCGGACTCTATTTCTATTATCCTTCGCTGACGATCAATCTTCTGGGCGTCGATCCCGGAGCCTGCACGGCGGTCGGCGGCGGTGAGACGGTCACGGGGCTTTCGTGGGGCCGGGGCCGGACGGCGGATGACGGGGCGGAGGCGTTGATGGTCAATTTCGATTGCCGGCATGCCCTGGTCGCGCACGCCGAACATTTCGTGGCGGTTTACGAGGCCGACCCTTCGGCGGCGAACCGGGCCGACGCCCGCTATTTCGTGGCCATGCTCAAGGACTCCGACTGCAAGGCGAGACTTCTCAAACGGATAAAATAGACGCGGAAAAATAACGAAAAGGAGGCGAACGGAAAACGATTCGCCTCCTTTTTTCGTCATTAATGCGGCGGTTTCGCGAATAATCGCTATCTTGCGTAGCGTAAAATCCGGCCTCCCGCCTGCGTGGGGACCGAAGCCTTTGCCGACGAGGCGATCAACCGGAAATGGGATGAAGAAACTGCTTTTCGTGTTTGCGGGACTGGCCTTCGCACTGACGGCCGCCGCACAGGAATTCCGAATTACGCACGGGCCTTACCTGTGCGACATGTCGCAGGACGGAGTGACGGTGGTCTGGACCACCAACAGGCCCGCGCTTTCGTGGGTCGAGGCGTCGCCCGCCGACAGCCTTGCGCCCGCACCGCCGCCGCGCCATTACCAGACCGTCGCCGGCCGCAAGCTGGCCGGCAGGACGCTGCACGCCGTTCGTGTCCGGGGGCTGCAACCCGGGACCGACTACCGTTACCGGATCTTTTCGCAGGAGGTTCAGTCGTGGCCCGACGTCAACAACGTCACCTATGGAAAGACTGTCGGCGCCGATGCGTCGCGGCGCCGGGCCTACGGGTTCCGCACCTTTCCGGCTGCGGGTTCCGGATGCTCGTTCCTCGTGCTGAACGACATCCACGGCAAGGCCGACGTCCTGACCCGGCTCTGCAAACGCGTGGACTTTTCCGAACTGGGATTCGTGGCTTTCAACGGCGACATGTCGAGCAGCGTCGAGAGCGGGGAGCAGCTTTTCAAGGACTACCTCGACGCTTCGGCCGCGCTTTTCGCTGCCGGGACGCCGATTCTCTTCACCCGCGGCAACCACGAGACGCGCGGCGTCTTCGCCGACAGCCTCGGGGATTATTTTCCCGGGCGGGACGGGCGGTTCTACGGCATTTATCGCTACGGCGACGTCTGTATCCTGCTGCTCGACTGCGGCGAGGACAAGCCCGACGACCATGCGGAGTACAACGGGCTGGCCGATTACGACGCCTACCGCGCCGAGGAGTGCGCGTGGCTGAAAAAGGCCGTGCGCTCGGAGGAGTTCCTCACGGCGTCGGCGCGCATCGTCCTGCTCCATATCCCGCCTGCGGCCGGGGCCTGGCACGGGAGCGTCCACCTGAACGAACTCTTCGTGCCGGTGCTCAACGAGGCCGGGATCGACCTGATGCTCTGCGGCCACGACCACCGTTATTCGTTTCATCCCGCCGGGGAACGGGACGCGAAGTTCCCGATCGTGGTCAACGACAACCGAAGCTGCGTGCGCTGCGATGTCGCCGACAGCCTGATCCGCGTACGGATCGCCGGTCCCCGCGACAAGACGGTCCATACGCACGAATTTCCGCTGAAACCACAATTTCAACCATAACCTGAATCAATATGAAGAGACTCTTTTTTTCGCTGTGCGCCGTCGGTCTGTCGTGCGCGGCCTTCGGGGCGGGACCCGAGGTCAACATCGTTCCCAAACCCCTCTCGGTGACACCCGGCGCGGGGACGTTCACCGTAACCGCGTCGACCGTGATCGGCGTCGGCAAGAATGCCGAACTGCGCCGCTCGGCCCGGATTTTCGCCGGGGAGGTCGCGCCTGTCGTCGGAGGGGTGATGAAAACCGCCGCCGAGGGCGACGTCCGTCTGGCGGTGGACGGCTCGCTGGAGGCCGAGGCCTATACGCTCGCCGTGACTCCTTCGGGCGTCGAGGTGCGCGGCGGAACGCCGCAGGGCGTCTTCCACGGCCTGCAAAGCCTGCGCCAGCTGGTCATCGACGGCGAAGGCGTCGTGCCCGCCGTGACGGTCAGCGACAAACCCTATTTCGCCCACCGCGGGGGCATGCTCGATCCCTGCCGTCATTTCTGGACGGTGGACGAGGTCAAGGAGTATATCGACATCCTCGCCATACACAAGCTCAACAAGTTCCACTGGCACCTGACCGACGATCAGGGCTGGCGTATCGAGATCAAAAAATACCCCGAGCTGACGCGCGTGGGATCGGTGCGCGGGGAGACGCTCATCGGCCACCATCACACCTCGAGCGAGTATGACAAGACGCCTCACGGCGGCTATTACACGCAGAAGCAGATCCGCGAGATCGTGAAATACGCCGCCGACCGCTATATCACGGTGATTCCCGAAATCGAGCTTCCGGGGCATGCCGTCGCGGCGCTCACCTCCTATCCGTGGCTGGGCTGCAAGGGCGAGGGCTACGAGGTGCGCCGACGCTGGGGCATCAGCAAAGAGGTCTTCTGCCCGGGCAAGGAGACGACGTTCGAGTTTCTGCAGAACGTCTTCGCCGAGGTGCTCGAACTCTTTCCCTCGGAGTTCATCCACATCGGTGGCGACGAGTGTCCGAAGGACAGCTGGAAACAGTGCCCGCTGTGTCAGGAGCGCATCCGGACCGAGGGGCTGAAGGACGAGTTCGAGCTTCAGAGCTACACGGTGCGCCGCATGGAGAAGTGGCTCCGCGAGCACGGCCGGAAGATCATCGGCTGGGACGAGATTCTCGAAGGCGGCGTTTCGCCCACGGCGACCGTCATGTCGTGGCGCGGCTCGAAGGGCGGCATTGCGGCGGCCAAGGCCGGCAACCACGTCATCATGGCGCCCAATGTCCATTGCTACCTGGACTACTACCAGACCAAGACCCCGACGAAGGAGCCGATGGCCATCGGCGGCTATGTCCCGATGCGCAAGGTCTACGAACTGGACCCCTACGACCAGCTTACGCCCGGGGAGCGTGCCTACATCCTCGGCGTGCAGGGCAACCTGTGGACCGAGTATATCGCCACGTTCCCGCACCTGAAGCACATGCTGCTGCCGCGTCTGGCCGCCATCGCCGAGGTGGGCTGGTCCTACGACCGCAAGGATTTCGACGACTTCAAACACCGCATGAACTCCCTGCGCAAGTGCTACGATGCCGCAGGGCTGAACTACGCCACCTATTTCTTCGAAGGCAAGGACGAATAGCCGTCCGGTCCGTAAAAACATCCCCGTAATGCGCATGCATTACGGGGATGTTCCGTTATTTCAGGGCCGTGTCGTTCAGTTTCCGGCCGGCGTCTGCCCGACGACCTCGACCCATTCGCCCTTCCGGAGCGCCCGCACCGAGTTGTCGTACATCGCCTCGCAGCAGACCGAGGGGAGGTAGTAGCGGCCCTTGTAGGTCGCCGTGAGTTTGATCGGGATCTCCTTGCTTTCGCCGCTCCGGAGGTCGAAGTAGCTCAAAACCCGGTCGTCGCGGATGTCCTGGTAGGTGACCGTCGAAAGGTCCCGTTCGGAGGTGATCTCCCAGCCTGCCGGGACGATGTGCGTCAGGGCCAGGTCGGCGTAACGCTCGTAGCCGCTGGTGTTCGTGACCGTCACCACGGCGTAGAAGTCCGTCGACACGGCGACCGACCGCGGGTCGAGCGGCGCGCCGTTCATGTCCCGGTAGCGGACGTCGATCTTCAGGCTGCTTGCGGCTTCCGCCTCCTCGCCCTTGCCGGGCGTGTAGCTCTGGCTCACGACCAGATGGAGGCTGCCCGTGCCGGTGTTCTTCACTTCGGTTGGGGCGGTGAGCGGCATGGAGGCGATCGACTTGGCGCTTCGGATCGGTTCCCGGCCGATCCGGGCGTCGATCCCCGTCTGTCCCGTGGAGGCGAAATTCGCCAGCGTGTTGAGCATCCAGGCCGTCGACTGCGTACTTAACCACTTGTCCTTCTTCAGGATGTCGGACATTTTGAGGGCCGTGCGGAACGCCGCTTCGCGCTGTCCGAGCAGCGTCTGCGTCATCAGCACGATCGCCATCTGCCGTTCGGGACTGTTATAGGTTCCGTCGTAGGGGTCGGCCTTCGGAGCCGCCGTGCCGGCGGTCTGTGCGGTCAGCTCTTCGGCCACCTTCCGGTTGCCGTCGAGGGCGTAGGCTGCGGCCAGCAGCCATCGCGCGTCGCTGCCGGCCTGCGCCGACCTCTCCCGCAGGCGGTTCATGGCGCCCCGGTCGGGCGTGCCGGCCAGTGCGAGGACGTATTGTGCGTAGGCCAGCGTCAGCGGATTGTCGAAGGTGTTGCCGCGCAGGTATTTGAGTGCGCGTTCGAGCGTCGTCCGGTCGACGGCGTAGCCGTATTTCGCGGCTTCGGCCATGAAATGGACCGCGTAGGCCGTGCCCCATTCCGAAGGCGAAGTTCCGCCGCTCCAGTAGGCGAATGCGCCGTTGGAGAGCTGATAGCCGCCCAGCCGCGACAGGACGCTCTTGATATTGCGGTCGATGTCCTGTAACATCTCTTCGTCGCACTCGGCTATGGAGTGTAGGTAGAGTTGCGGGAAGGCTCCCGAGGTGATCTGCTCGATGCAGCCGTGGGGGTAGCGCACGAGGTATTCGAGGCGGCGCGAAAGGTCGATCGGAGGAATCGACGAAAGCTCCAGACGGGCCGTTCCGGAGGCTTTCAGGGGCTTGACGGAGACCGTTTCGCCCGGCTGGAGGATGTGCTCTTCCGAGGTCGTGACGTAGGGATTCGGCTCCCGCACGTCGATCTCGATCTCCGAGGCGGAGTTGTCGCCGGAAGAGGCCGCCGTGACGCGGACCTTCCCGATTCCGGTCTGCCGGCCCGCCTTGAGCCGGAAGGTGACGACCTGTTCGCCCTCGTCGCCGAGGACGACGCTCCGGCTCTGCGGCCCGACCACGGAGAACGCTTCGTTCACGCTCACCCGGACGTCGGTTTTGCCGACCCCTTTTTCGAGGGCGAAGACCGTGACCGGAAGTTCGATCTCCTCCTCCGTGGAGACCACGCGGGGCAGGGTCGCCTGCACCAGAAGCGGTTTTTTCACGGCGACCTCCTTCGCCGCGGAGCCGAAGGCGCGGCCGTTGGACGCTACGACCATCACGCGCACCGACCCGAAGTAGGGCGGCAGCGCGATCTTGTGGGTGTTGGTCTTCCCGGCGCCCAGCTTCTCGGCGCCGAGGAACCGCACGACGGGTTTGAACCGCTGCGCCCGGAGCGCTCCGGTGTTCGGCTGCTCGGCGTCGCCGCCGATGGCGAACAGCTGCTCGATGCGGCCGCCGTAGGCGCCGATGACATGGTCGAACAGGTCCCACGTGCGGACGCCCAGCGCTTCGGTGGCGTTGAAATAGAGGTAGGGGTCGGGCGTCCTGAAACGCGTCAGCCCCAGCAGTCCCTCGTCGACCAGCGCCAGCACGTAGCTCATCCGCCTGCCGTTCCGCTCGCGGACCCGGATCGTGATTTCCGACTCGGGTTTCACCGATTCGGGCATCTCGACGACGGGCGCAAGGCGCGTGCCGGCGTCCTCGACCGGAAGCCGCAGAACGCCGAACAGCCTGATCGGCGCGTCGTTGAGCGTGTTGCCGTGGGGTTGGACGAGGGTCACCGAGACGTAGACGTTCGGGGCCATGCCCTCCCTGACGGGAATCTCGAAGGAGGTCTGCCGGTCGGTGCATGCTATCCAGCGGCTTTCGCGGACGAAGCTGCCGCTCTCGACGCTCACCAAGGCCCGGGCGCCCGGGGACGAAGGGATGGTGATCTTCGCCTTGTCGCCCGGCACGTATTTGTCCTTGTCGCGGGCGATGGCCAGGCGTGTCGCGGCGTCGGTCACCGAGGAGATGCCGCCCCGGTGATCGGACGACGACACGCAGACGACGCACGTCGCCGAATGCGCCTGCCGCGCGCCCGTCACGCGGATGAGGTAATAGCCGTAATCGCCCGCACTCCAGCGCATCGTGACCTGTCCCGTGCCGTTCGAGAGGGTGGCCCGCAGGGTTTTGTACTGGGCGTTGAGCGCGCTTTTGGCGTAGCGGGCCTGGGAAGCCGCCGACGAGGCGTCCCACCACCAGTAGGAACTCATCCTGTAAACCGTCACGGTCGCCTCCTCCGTGCCCGTCGCGGGGCGGCCCCGGGCGTCGAGCAGGACGAGCCGCAGCGCATGGTCGCGTTTGCTGTCGAGGTACTCCTCGCCCCAGTCGCTTTGTTGGGCGGTTACGCCGATTCCGAAATAGGCGTTGTAGGGCGAGACGGCCGCGATCTGCTGGTCGACGCTGAAATCGCCGCTCTTTTCGAAGACCTTGACGGTGAATTTGCCGTTCAGCATCCCCGGACTCAACCCTTCCAGCGAGGAGAGCCGGTCGGTGGTCAGTTGCAGCGCGCCGTCGGTGCCGGTCGTGCCGGAGACGATCTCCCGCTCCTCGGGGGCGAACTGCTTCGTGGCGTCGTCGAACGAATAGTCGGGGTAACCCTTGAAGCGCGTCGGAATCTGCGACAGCTGCGCCTGGAGCGTGACTTTCGATCCTGCGGCCGGTGCGCCGTGCAGCCACCGGGCCGTCAGCCGGCCGGTGAACTCCTTCGCGTCGACGGTCTGTCCGTCGCCGAGGCGCATCTCGATCTTCATCCGGTTGGGCTTGACGGCGTCCACGCGGATGTTTTTCTCGAACGTCGCGCCGCCGAAGGTCGCTTTCGCGCGCCAGATTCCCGTGGGGGAGGCGGGCGTCGTCCGTAATTTGAACGTATGGATTCCGTCCGTGGAACCGCTGCTGACCGCCGACTGCACCAACTGCCCGTTGGGGTTGTAGAACTCCAGCGACGCCGGGTGGTTCTCCGGCAGCGGGTTGTCCGAGGCGACGATCAGCGTGAGGTAAATTTCGTCGCCCGGGCGCCAGACGCCCCGTTCGCCGAACAGATAGCCCTTTATCCCCTTCGTGTCGGTCGTGCCGCCCACGTCGAAATTGCTCAACGAAAGCGCCGCGCCCCGCTCCACCCGGACGAAGGCCGCGTCGCCGTTAGCCTCGGCCAGCACCGTGTAGGGTTCGTCCCCGCATTTCAGCACGGCGCGTCCTTCGGAGTCGGTGACGGCTTCGGCCAGCTGCTGGTTCTGGCGGTCGTAGGCCCGGACCTTGCAGCTGCCTTTCGGGCGCGCCGAGACCAGGTCGGTGGTGTAGACGATCAGCTCCCCGTCGCCGCTGCTCTTGCAGATGATGCCGATGTCGGACTGGATGACGACCTTCGACCGCTCGGCGTAGGTCCGGTAGTCGCCGAAATAGTAGTCGTAATCGTTGCTCTCGACCGGAATCAGCGGGTCGACGCCCTTGATTTCGAGCAGGTACATCGACTTCCGGCTGTCGGTGATCAGGCGGCTGAGGTCGAGCGAGTAGCTGTTGGTGCGGTCGAGCCGCGTCGAGGCCTTGTCTCCGAGGTCGATGGTCGTGTCGCGGACGATGCGGGAGACGTACTCCATGTCGGAGAAATAGGTGTCGCCGTAGTAGTTCCGCTGGAAGAATTGCAGCAGGTTGTTGGCGAAGATCTTCCGCACGCGCACCCGCGCCCGGGCGAAGTTCACCGATTCGAACAGCAGGCTCATGCGGTTGGACGAGGGCAGGATGGAGCCTTTGCCCGTGAAGCGGATCGCGGGGGCCTGCGAGGGCAGCGCCGCGGTGAAGGTGTAGCTTTCGTCGAGCCGGCGCCCCGCCTTGTTCTGCACCTCGCGGCTGATTTCGACCTCGTAGTTCCCCGTGAGTTGCGTTTCGGGGTAGATGTAGAGGCGGTTCCGGTCGACCGAGGTCCGGAATTTCGGGTCGAAGCGGATCAGGTTCCTGAAATCCTGGTTGGGTTTGAGCGGCTCGGAGAAGGTGACGACCACGGCCAGCGGCTCGGTCTGCACGGTGTGGTCCAGTACGATGTATTCGCCCTTGCGGGGGACCTCCATCTCGACGTTCCGCTTCGGGTCGAGGTCGAAGTCGAGGGTCAGCTTGTAGCTTTCGTCGCTGCGGGTCGGGATGTTTTCGACCCGGTATTTGTGGACCGTGCCGTCCTCCGAATGGGTCCAGGTCACTTCGGGTTTCAGAAGTCCCTTGATCTTGAGCCGCTGCTCCACGTAGTCGTCGGCGGCGTAATCCGACGAGACCGTTTCGCCGACCAGCACGTAGTATTTCAGGTCGTCGCTCTGCTGCAACCAGCAGGGGTTGTAGGAGAAACGCAGTTTCGGCGTCGAGAATTCGAACTCGGCGACGCCTTTGGCCTTTCCGCCGGTGAGTTTCGATGCGTCGAGCGCCACCTTGTAGCGGGTGTCGCTCTTCAGGGGCGATTTCGGGACGATGCGCAGCGTCCGCACGCCCAGCCGGGAAACTTCGACGTCGGCCGACGGGGTGAACGATACGGCGTCCTCCAGATCGTCTTCGGCCAGTTCGACGCCCTCGCGCAGGGTCACCTGAACCGGCATCCGGACGCCCGACAGTCCGTTGGTCGACGACTCGACGATGTCGCTCGCCGGGCGGCTGCATGCGGCGGACAGCAGGACGATGAGGGCAAACAATGCGGCGCGGAATGGTTTCATGGTGCGTTTTTTTAGGTAACTTTGCGTTGGATACGGCGGGGTGCGCATATCTTTCACCAAAGATATATAAAATATGTCAAAAATGATGTCGAAAAAAAGAATCTGCTTCCTCGCGGTCGGGCTTACCCTGCTGCTCGCCGCGGGTTTTTTCCTCGCCCTGCCGCGGACGCTCTTCGACGAGCCGTTCTCCGCGACGGTGTGGAGCCGCGACGGGCGGCTTCTTTCGGCGAAGGTCGCCCCCGACGGGCAGTGGCGGTTCTTTCCGACGGACAGCGTGCCCGGGAAGTTCCGCACCGCAATCACGACCTACGAGGACAAGCGTTTCGACCGTCATTTCGGAGTCGATCCGCTGGCGCTGGCGCGCGCCGTGGGGCAGAACCTCGCGGCGGGGCGGATCGAGAGCGGCGCCAGCACGCTCACGATGCAGACCATCCGTTTGAGCCGCGGCGGGAAGCCCCGGACCTTTGGCGAAAAGTTCGTCGAAGCGGTGCTGGCGCTGCGGCTCGAAATGCGGTGCAGTAAGGAGGAGATCCTGGCCCTGTATGCCGCCCATGCGCCCTTCGGCGGCAATGTCGTGGGGCTGGAGAGCGCTTCGTGGTACTATTTCGGCCGCAGCGCGCGGGACCTTTCGTGGGCCGAAAGCGCCCTGCTCGCCGTGCTGCCCAACGCGCCTTCGCTGATCCACATGAAGCGCAACCGCGAACGGCTGCGCGAGAAGCGCGACAGGCTGCTCGACCGCATCCGGAGCGGCGGGCACATCGACTCCCTGACGTGCGCCCTGGCCAAGCTGGAACCGCTGCCCGAAGCTCCCGAACCGATGCCGATGGAGGCGATGCACCTGCTGGGCAAGATGCGCACGGGGGCGCTGCGCTCGACGCTCGACGCCGACCTTCAGGGGCGGGTGAACGCCTTGGCGCGGCGTTACAACGCGCAGTACCGGGGCAACCGGATCAACAACCTGGCCGTCGTGGTGATGGACGTGCGGAGCGGGGAGGTGCTGGCCTATGCCGGCAACGTCTACGACCCCGGGGACCGGAGTGCGGGAACCGGTGTCGACGTCATCCCCGCGCGGCGCAGCAGCGGCAGCGTGCTCAAACCGATCCTCTACGCCGGGATGCTCGACGACGGCACGGCGCTTCCGACGATGCTTTTCCCCGACGTGCCGACCTATTACAGGGATTTCACGCCGCAGAACTACAACCGCACGTTCGACGGCGCGGTTCCCGCCGACCGGGTGGTCGAGTGTTCGCTCAACGTCCCGTCGGTGCGGATGCTCGACAAATACGGCCGGGAGAATTTTCTGTCGCTGGTGCAGGGGCTGGGTTTCCGCACGATCGACCGCAGCGCCGACCATTACGGGCTGTCGCTGATCCTGGGCGGCGCGGAGATCACGCTGTGGGACCTCACGGCCGCCTATATGCTGATGGCGGCCAAACTCGGCGGGCAGGAGACGATCCGCCGGCCGCACTACGACGCGTCGTCGGCCGAGACCGTTGCGGCCGGCGACATTCCCCTCTCGCGGGGTGCGCTGTGGCTGATGTTCGAGGCGATCAGCCGCGTCACGCGCCCCGAGGAGGAGGGCGAGTGGCAGTATTTCGCCTCGTCGAAGAAGATCGGCTGGAAGACCGGGACGAGCTACGGCAACCGCGACGCATGGGCCGTCGGGGCGACGCCCGACTACGCCGTGGGCGTCTGGGTCGGGAACTGTTCGGGCGAAGGGCGGCCGCTGATGACGGGCGTGGGGTACGCTGCGCCCGTCCTGTTCGAGGTGTTCGGCCTGCTGCCCGGGAGCGAGTGGTTCGCAGAGCCTTACGGCGATCTGGAACCCGCCGTGGTCTGCCGTCAGAGCGGATTTCTGGCCTCGCAGGTGTGCCCCGACCGCGATACGCTGATGATTCCGCGGACCGCCGCCCCGGGCGAGGTCTGCCCCTATCACCGGATCGTCAATTTGAGTCCCGACCTGAAATACCGCGTGACGACCGACTGCTGCGATCCGGCCCGCATCGTCCGCAGGCCGATGTTCATTCTGCCGCCCGCGCAGGAGTGGTACTACCGGAGACAGCATCCGGACTACCGCCCGCTGCCGCCGCTGCACCCCGGCCTGTCGGGCCGCGGGGCGGGAAACGACCCCATCGAGATCATCTATCCGCAGCCGGGGCGCGTGCTGGTGGCCCCGAAGTCGCTCGAAGGCCGGCAGCAGAGCCTCGTCTTCACGGCCGTGCACCGCGACCGCAACGCCGTGCTGTTCTGGCATCTCGACGACCGGTATCTCGGCGCGACCTCGCTGGAGCACAAACTTTCGGTCCGGCCCGCTCCCGGGCGTCACCGCCTGACGGTGATCGACGAGCGCGGGGCCTCCCGAAGCGTCGTGTTCAGCTGCCGGTAGGGCGGATTTCCGGCGCAGGGCCTCTTCGCCTGACGGATGCCCGCAGACAATCCGGCGTTCCGGGTCCGACGGAAAACGCCGCAGCAAGGGATGATCCCCTGCGGCGGCGTTCGTGTGTTTCCACCGGGGCGGGCGTTATTTCACCCCGAAGCGGTAGATGCAGACCTGCGTGTATTCTTCGCCCGGACGCAGTACGGTCGAGGGGAAGTTGTCGTGGTTGGGGCTGTCGGGATACTTCTGCGTTTCGAGCGCCAGCGATTCGCGGTAGCGCAGCGGTTTGCCGTATTTGCCGTTCGCTTTGCCGTCGAAGAAGTTGCCGCTGTAGAACTGCATGGCGGGCTGGTCGGTCAGCACCTCGATCGTGCGGCCCGAAGCGGGTTCCCAGACCGTGGCCGCCGGTTCGATGCCGTCCGCGGTCTTGCGGTCGAGGACCCAGTTGTGGTCGTAGCCCGCGCCGTTGCGCAGCTGCTCGTTGTCGGCGCCGATGCGCTCGCCGATGGCGTGCGGCTGGCGGAAGTCGAAGGGCGTGCCCGTGACGTCGGCGATCTCTCCGGTGGGGATCAGCACCGAGTCGACCGGCGTGGTGTGGCTGGCGTTGATGGTCATGACGTGGTCGAGGATCGTGCCGTTACCCTCGCCCTTGAGGTTGAAGAAGGGGTGGTGCGAGAGATTCACCACGGTCGGCTTGTCGGTCGTGGCGCTGTAATCAATCCGGAATTCGTTTTCGGGCGTGAGCGAGTAGGTCATGCGAATCTGCAGGTTGCCCGGGAATCCCTCTTCGCCGTCGGCGTGCGTGTAGGTCAGCACGAGCCGGTCGTCGGTGGCCGATACCACGTCCCAGACGACGCGGTCCAGTCCGTTCAAACCTCCGTGGAGCGTCTGTCCGTTGTTGTTCTGCGGCAGGGTG
>OOCI01000182.1_pt1 | contig 60999 bp, 33 predicted proteins | sample 1671761 | NCBI WGS metagenome assembly OOCI01 (sample SAMN06348190, study PRJEB24527) | human gut metagenome | biome: human gut; feature: ankylosing spondylitis patient; material: feces | host: Homo sapiens | place: China | collected 2015-10
TAATGCTATTTATTTTTATTATTAAAGTACTCTTTTCTTATTTCTTCTGCTTTGGTAATTTCCTTTAGTGGTGTCTTCTGAGTTTTCTTGACTATGCCATGTGTGGCAATAACCAAAGTATCTTCCTCAGTATCCCAAAAGGTAGGGGTACACGAACAAAGTTTTGAAATGAATTGGGTTGAATACTTCTTTCCATAATATTCGCATATAGATGCAAGGCAAGCCACCCCACATTGCATTGAATCTTTTTGCTTTATAAAGGGGAAGCGTTTCATTTTATTTGCTTATCTGTGGTGTATTAAACTTACCTAAACCGGTATTGTCTTTACTTGATTCTATAAGTATCTTGCCATCGTGCCTTCTTGATTTTCCTACGGAGAATGTATATGTGGCAGTCAAGCGTACCATATGCTGAAGTGGTTTCCAATCCTTGTTCTCATTATACCTAAGAATAGGTAAATTCGAAACAGTATAGTTGTTGTGTCCTGAATAATTGTATTTTGCACCTACTGACCAATTACCTATTTTATATTGTATCGTTCCAGCATATTGAAGGCTGCCACGTGACAAAAGGTCGCCGTCGTATACTTTTGTTGGTGAATTAACACTGAAGATCAAAGACAAGTTTTCAAATGATGCTGTAATATTGCCACCTATACGCCAATAATCAAAGTTGATATTTTGCGATGGAGTTTCAAGTCGTGAGATATAGTATTCAACATAGGGTGATAATTCTAACCATTTAAATGGATACCAACTCCCATAAAGGTCAAATCTCCATTCGAAATCACCTCCTATATTTTGAGGTCTGAAATAAACATTATCGCCTTCTTTTAGTATTGTGGTAGCTATCTTATTGTTAGCATATGATGGCTGTACCATGAAGACTATCTGATTTTTATTATTTGGTGAGAAATATGCAAACGACAGTTTCCCCGATGTAATCCAATAATCTTTCAATTTTGGATTGCCAGCAGATATCAGCCAGGGGTCTAAATAGGTCTCACTCTCAGTGATTTCATTTAACGAAGGAGATATATTACGCATTGTCAACGTCAACTGCACAGTTGTTCCTTTCATTTTACCCTTTCCCCATCAATCTGAATAAAGTCTTATGTAAGGAAGAACAGAGTTTTGCGATATACCCGAGGATGTCTGCTTAAATATATTCAATCCAACAGCCGGAACAAACGATATTGTATTCCATGTCCAGGTACCACCCATATTAAGGAACTCATTGTGAGAATATGGTTTGTATTTGTTATTGAATGAAGTCTGATTAAGTTGCTTATATTCATATCTTGAACCAACACTCAATGAGCCACCCCAAAGCGGAGAGGCATAGACAGCGTTTGTAATAAATGAATACGAATCATTATCCACTCTTGAGTGTAAATTGTAGTCATAGTCATTGTTTCCTGTATTCTCCGAGAGCATAGATTGCTTCGAATCCGAATAACTATTTCCAAATGTATTGACCACATTTATGGCAAACAGACGGCCTTTCTTTAATAAATAGCGATAGTATAAATCTACAGCCACCGTATTGGAACGACTCTTCAAAAGGCTTGTACCTTCACCATTATATTGGGTGTCATCTGTCGAAATAAGGCCCGCCCTTTTTTCTTCATCTTGTAAGGGTTCAATGATAGTATATACCTTAGCATTAAACAGATGATTACCCTGATATCTTTGGTACGATGCACTGATGTTATGATATTGACCTTTATAGCGACTTGTACCCCTATATTGAGAATGTAGTTGCGGACTATAAGTGTATTCAGCAAGATTATCAATATTGCCTATGTTTCTGTAATCAATCAGATAATCCAGTTTTACTTGGTTCAGAGAATCCGCATATGTCAAGTCAATCTGGTTTGTTCCAAATCCTGTGTTTACAGCATTAGAAGTGTTGAAATAACCGGTATAAGATCTATCGTGCCTCTTCTTCACAACAATGTTGACTACAGGCCCTGCAGTCAGACTCATGTATTGAGGAGGAGCAATAGAATAAAACTCTACGTTCTTTATGTCCTCACCCTTATATCCACGTAAGTCATATGCCGTTGATGGAACGCCATTTATAAGGATAAATACATTTTGTCTGTCCCAAGAAACCAATTTTGTTTCATTTATTGCTGTTTGGAACAATTCTAAGGAAGAAACTGCATCTAAAGCATTTGTACCAAACTTTTTATTGTCGTTTGATAAATATAGTACATCGTGATCACCCTTATGAATAATCCTTTCTGCTTTAACCACAACTTCACTTAGTGTAAAAGATTTGATAGTATCTAATGATTCTTGAGCATTACCATTCAAAACAAGAAACAAGAGACTAATTATTGTTAGAACCTTTTTCATAAATTTTTTATCCGAGTTGATTATGTATTGGACTATTTTCCCACCCATAGCCCGCTGCATGTTACTTACATTCAGCTCGGCGTAGGCGTTTCTCTTGTGGTCTTAGAAGAGCACGTCTCCTATAACGACAGTCAGAGTGCTTATAATCCGGCCACAAATATGATAAAAAAAATCCAAAATAAAGAAAGAATCGGCAAGAAAATTGCCATAAGGGACAGATTTTAGTGGATTTCTTGTTTTGCTACAGTTATTTCGTAAGCGTATCCGCGATGCAGCCTTGTCCATATTTTTTATCTCTTTACCTTTGCTGCGTGAATAAAAAATCTAATATGATAGCAGCAAAACGATATGAAAGCGAATGGAATGCTTTTTGAAAGAGTTGCCACGTAATCCAACTGTCACTTTATCCTCTGTTCAAAATAAATGGCATACTAACCGCAAAGGAATGCGACGCTGGATGAGTAACAACGGACTATCTGTAAAAGAAGCCAAGAAGCGTATACGTGGGTGTAATCAATATGTGACAGAAAACCCAATACCAACTATACCCGAAGTTGCGGATAGTCTGTTCCTACCAATGGAATGAACCTGGGGATAAACGGCCTCTATAAGTTAGTGTCGCATGAGATGGATCTGCCTCCGCTAAGCGGGGCTGTGTCCATCTTCTTCAGCATGAACCGGCAGCAGGTAAAGCTCCTGCGTTGGGATACGGATGGTTTCACATTGTATCACGCTACGAACTCATCCCCATGCGCTTCATCAAGAAGATATACCATGTGGGGACGATTTCGATGCCAAGGTTATCGTACGCCTTATCAACTTCCTTTACCACAAGAACCACAAGTCTCCCGAAAACCACATAACACACTGTGTATGGGCGTATTGTCTCCAAATGCTCAAAACTCAAGAATTTCGCACCAAAGATTTTGTTGTGCGCTCAGCTCATAGTATTGAGCATTAGAGATGCAAATATTGTATTCGGCAGAACTACTGAAGAGTGCGAAAACATGTTTAACTCCAAGTCCTAATGCGATTTGGGTTAAATTAATAAAAAACTTCCCCCTCAGTCCCTTGTGTAAAAGAATTTGTAAATAATCGTGGGACTACTGAGGATGAAGCGTCGAAAAGGTTAATATAAAGTAAGGTTAAGAAAGTGCTTTGCTTTCATTTTATTAGTTTGTTACGTTTTTTATATATACCTTTGTCCGCTATATAGAAATTTAATCTGCATTGTTAGTATGAAAAAGATCTTAAGATTATTGTTTTCCTTCACTATATTCTGTTCGTTGTTTCTCTCCGTTACGGATTCTGTGGCACAGTCAGTAGGCCAGTTTGTGGTTAAGGGCGTGGTGGCTGATGAGGCTACGAAGGAGGGTGAGCAGTATGCCACTATGAAGATAACTCCCGTGGCAGACTCTACTGCTACGGCAGCGCTTGCCGTTACGGAGCGAGACGGAGGATTCAGCATGACGTTGAAGGCAGCTGGCAGATACCGTATTATGGTGAACGCAATGGGCAAGCAGCCCGTTGTGCGTGAGTTTGCTGTTTCTGCCGGTCATCCCCAAGCCTTGCTCGATACCTTATATATAAAGGAGGCTACGAATGTGCTTGGTGGTGTGGAGATAGTGGCGCAGAAACCGCTTGTCAAGGCTGACATAGACAAGATTACGTACGACATCGAGGAAGACCCAGACTCGAAGACCAATAACGTGCTGGAGATGTTGCGCAAGGTGCCGATGGTGACCGTCGACGGTGACGAGAACATAAAGGTGAACGGTAGCGCCGGCTTCAAGGTATACGTAAACGGACGACCTAACAATATGATGTCGAAGAATCCGAAGGATGTGCTGAAGAGCATGCCGGCTTCGTCCATAAAGAAGATAGAGGTGATCACAAACCCCGGACCGAAGTATGATGCGGAGGGTGTGGGTGGCATCCTCAACATCGTAACTGTGGGCAAAGGCATTGAGGGCTATTCTGTTACGATGAATGCGGGCGGCGGCAACACGGCTGCCGATGCAGGCATGTATGCCACGGTGAAGCAGGGCAAGCTGACCGTGAGCGCCAATTATTCATACGACTACTATGACTCGCGCAACCGGAATAGCGGCAATCTGTATGAGTTTACCGGCGACCCGCATACGCCGTCTGCCTATAACCGTACGCAGACAGGCAAGAGCCGTTCGTACAACCATACGCATTCGGGAGGATTCGAGGCGAGCTACGATATCGACACGCTCCGACTGGTAACGGCTTCGTTGGGAATATGGTCGAATCGTTCGCATTCGCACAACACGTACACCACCAATGCCACGTCGCCACTAACTGCCGCTCCGCTTTACGCCTACACTAACAGCGGACGTTCGGTCAGCGACTGTATGTATATGGACGGAAGCATTGACTATCAGCGACTTTTCAAGCTTCCGGGGCGCATGCTGACATTATCGTATAAGCTGAACGGTGGAACGGACAAAGGCGACTATAATTCGGCTTACGACGTCACGGAGGTGACCGATGACTGGCGGGCGTTTATGAACCGGCTGCGTGATGAGCGCCGCGATGATGACGGACGAAGCATGGAGCATACCTTGCAGGTGGACTATACCACGCCAATAGCCAAGGCACATACGATGGAGATGGGTGTGAAGTATATCTTCCGCGACAACCGATCGAACGACGACCGATATATTCGTCCCAATGGTACGTCTGATGAATACGTGTTTGACGATGAATATTCCACGCACTACCGTCACGAGAACGACATCCTTGCCGCTTATCTTGGCTACGGACTGAAGCTCGGCAAATTGTCCGGCAGACTCGGTGTGCGCTATGAGCATACGTTCTAGAAAATAAAGTATGCGCTTGGAGTGGGGGAGAACTTCTCCACCGACTTCGACGATGTTGTGCCGTCAGTAAGTCTTGGCTATAGGCTTGACGATGCTCAGAGTCTACGCCTTGGCTATAATATGCGCATCTACAGACCTGGTATTTGGTCGCTCAATCCTTATCTGGACCAGACCAATCCCGAGAGTCTGTCGCAGGGCAACCCTAACCTTGTGAGTGAGAAGAACCATAACGTGCAGTTCACGTATAATCTCTTCGCTTCTCGCTTCTCCACGAGTTGGACGCTGCGTTACAGCCTCACTAACAATAACATAACGAGCGTGACGACGCTTGTGGACGACCGTACGATTGAGAGCGTGAAGAATCCTACGGGCAACCTCGTCAACTACACCACATACCGTAATATCGGACGCACGCAGATGGCGTCATTGTCGGGATATCTGAGTTGGACGGTCTTTCGCAACACCCGTCTTACCCTTAACCTTTGGGGCGACTATTCTGACTATGATGACCGCCAGTCGCTGCATAACTATGGTTGGTCGGGATCAATGAACGGTGGCGTGCAGCAGACTCTGCCGAAGAACTGGAAGCTGAGCCTTAACTTCGGTGGCTGGACAAGAAGCACAGGATTGCAGTCGAAGAGCGACGGCAACTACTATTACAGCATGACAGCACAGAAGTCGTTACTAAATAACCGCCTCAACTTCTACATGTACGCCAACAGCTTCTTCCAAACGGAGAAACACAGCAAGCGTACCGTAACGGGCGAGAACTTCCTCAACCGCACCGACTCGTCATACAATCCCTGCCGCTTCGGACTGAGTGTAAGCTGGCGTATCGGCGAATTGTCGTCGGGCGTGAAGAAAGCTGAGCGCAGCATCGAGAATGATGACGTAAAGAGTAAGAAATAATGATTCAATTAGTAGTTATTAATTTTTAATTATTATTTGGAGGAAAGTTAATATGATGAGAGGCTGAGTCAAATCTAAAGAATTGAAATATATGTATATTCCTCTCAATTCCTTAGTTTTGACTTTAGCCTCTTTATATATTTGTAAGGGCGCAGCCCAATTAATAATTAAAAAATAATAATTAATAATTAACAAACCCTTCTTTTGTGTCCTTTGATATGTCGCGCTTGGGCCATGGCACTACGAGCATCAGTCCGGCGAGGATGATGCAGGCGTAGATGGTCCATCCTGACATTTCCTTTATGGCGGAGAGAGTGGCCTGTATCTGCACCTTGCCCTTTGCTGACATGGCTGCCATGTTCTGCGCTTCCGTCTCGCTCTTGCCCTGATACTGCATGCCGCGGGCTGTCATGTCGTATGTCATGGCAGTCTCCGTGTTGGTTCGGTCATAGTCATGGGCGTAGCGGGTGATGTAGTATTGCTGGCGGTGCTGGAACACCACCTGATAGAGAGCCGAACCGATGCCCGGAGCTATCACCATACGCACGGTGAGCATGATGCACACCCACGTGGAGAGCAACTTGTACGGCATACGCTGGTTGGCGTATACGGCGATGAGCGAATAGAGGAGCATCATTCCCGTGGCGCGGATTACGACCGGCCATTTCATACGTTCCAGCATACCGTCTGTCTGCACCTCGAAATACATAAACAGCGAGGCGGCACCGATGAGCAGGAAGCCAAGGGCGAAGAACCACTTGAAGTGTATGCCCTTGCTGTTGAGAATCAGGATGGTAACCAGTCCGATGAAGTAACCGAGCAACACCCAGTTGCCGAGTACTGCCACCTGCATCTGGTCCGTCTTCATACCCACGCCCACGAAGATGTTGACGAGCATGGAGCTGGAGTTGCATATCATCAGTCCGATGAAGAGCAGTATGCCGCCCTGGATGCTGCGCGACTTGAAAGCCTTGAGCATAAAGTAAGGCGATCGGCGCGTCTTCTCCAGATAGAAGAACAGTAGGGACGACACCACGCATATCACCGTAGCCCAACGGATGTTGGGACTGTCATACCAGTCGTACACCTTGCCGTAAACCGTCACGTAGACAAATGAGCAGCACATCAGGCAGAACACCACCACATTGCCGAACTTCGAGAACGACAGCGGGCTATGCTTCGTGGGGTAGGGATTGTAAGGCATACACACCAAGGTGATGAGCAATGCCACGAGGATGGCGCCGAGCATGGCGTAATACACCATCTGCCAATGATAGTTGTAGGCGAACCATGCCGTTATCCACGTACCTATCTGTCCGAGAAGCATAAAGAAGAAATAGATGATGGGCTGGCTCGCCTTCTTCTCCGTGTCGAGAGCATCCCATCCCTTCTCGTCCATCGGCTCGTTGCCCGGCGTGACGTTTCGCGTGGCCTCGATGCCGAAGCCATACTTGATGAGCGTAAAAAGATTACACATCAGCAGCGTCTGCCTCACGAATCCCATCACGAGGCTGTTGAGAGCCAGTATGAAGAGGCTGTCCGTGTTGGCGCAGATATAGCTCTGCACAGCCAAGAGGGAGAATCCCACGAGGCTCATCATCTTCTGGCGTCGCACGCTCACCAAGGCATAGAAGAACGGCGAGAAGGCCGCCATGCCTATGGACGTTACGAAGCTTATGAAGGCGATGTGTTCCGACTGGATGCCAAGCCCGCCCACCATCTCGCTACTGTTCACGGTGTAGGCACCGCTAACCGTCATGATAGGTATGAAAAGGATGACGAGGAAGGCGATGCCAAGTGGCTTTGGCACCCAGTTATAGAACGGAAAATTCTTAGGCAGGTGTTCGGGCACCGCCGTATATATTTCTGCTTGTGTCATTATTTATTAAGCTGAGCCTTTACAACTACCATCATTCCGGCAGCCAACTTCTCGTTGTCTTCCTTCGAAATTCCCTCAAACTCAATGCGTACCGGCACGCGCTGCTGAATCTTTACGAAGTTGCCGGCTGAGTTGTCTGTGGGCACGAGAGAGTATTTTGAACCCGTTGCACCAGAGATGGCTGTTATCTTGCCCTCAAACTCTTTTCCCTGGAAGGCGTCCACGGTCATGATGACCTTCTGACCCACGTATAGCTTCTCCACCTGAGTTTCCTTATAGTTGGCAATCACCCATTTCTGCGTGTCTGGCATGATGTACGTGATGGTCTGTCCGGCATTTACGAGCTGACCCTCCTCAAGGGCGCGTCTGCCGAGCTTGCCGTCGCACGGAGCCGTAACGACGCAGTAAGAGAGGTTGAGCTTGGCCATCTCAAGGGCAGCCTGAGCGCGTTCGATGGCAGCAGCTGTGTTCTTCTTGCGTGTCTGCACCTCGTTCACGCCTGAGTAAGCAGCCTTCTGCTGACGGCGAACGGCGTCGAGCTTCTTCTTCGTTGCGTTATATTCTGTCTCGATCTGCTCCAGCTGTATGGGAGTGGCTGCGTTACGAGCCACCAGGTTCTTGTAGCGCTGACGGTCTTTCTCCAGCTTGGCGAGGCGAATCTCAATCTCAGCGATGGATGCCTCATACACTGTTGCTGAGGTCTGTGTGGTCTGCACCGAGGCGTCAATGACGTTGGCACCAGCCATAGCGTCCTTCAGCGCAGCCTCTGCCTCCATAACGCGGATGCGATATTCGCGGTCGTCGAGTACGAGGAGTGTGTCACCCTTCTTGATGTCCTGATGCTCCTTGAAGTATATTTTCTTTATATATCCCGATGCGCGCATATTTACGGGCGAAATGTATTGCTCCACCTGAGCGTCGTCGCTCTTCTCGTTGCTCTTATAGTCCATAAACATACAGCCAATCTTTACGATTCCCCATACGAGGATTGCCACACCGATGAGGCTTACGATTATCTGACGGATGCGCTGGCGCTTGAGCTGCTTGGCGGTTACTTCGTGTGACGACTGGTTGTTGTCGTTTGCGGGGGTTGTATTTGTATTGTTATTTGTTTCCATTGTCTTGTCTGATTATATTGTTTTCGATAAAAACTCAAAACTCCTAATTTGAAAAACTCACTTCATGAGTTTTTCCAGCTGTCCCGTGAGTTTCAGTAGTGTCAGGTTCGACACCTGATAGTTGAAGTGGGCGGTGAGGTAATTGTTCTGTGCGTCGCTCATGCTCATTTCGTCCTGCAGCACCTCCGTCATCGAGGCGATGCCCTCACGATAACGGTCGCTCGTCACCTTATATATGTCCTCCGCGAGCAGGTAGTTGTCGCGCTGCTTGCTGAAGTTACGCTGGTTGTTGGCGAGGTCGTTCACGGCGTTGGCATATTGTGTCTGCATTCCCTTCAGCGCATTCTCGTAAGAGAGCTTGGCGTTGTCGATGTCAATCTGTGCCTTTCTCATCTTCGATCGCTTCTCGAAGCCGTCAAACACGGGTATGCGCAGCGAGATGCCGATGCCGTTTGAGTTATACCAATGGTTTGACTCGCCCGACTGAAACCAGTTCTTGAATTTGTCCGTGAAGGCTGAGTAGGTGAAGTTGCCGGTAAGGGCAAGCGTCGGGAGATATCCGTCCTTCACTAATTTTTTCTGCTGTTCAGCCAATGTCTTCTGCGTCTGGAGGAGTTGCAGCTCGTACTGATTCACGTTCAGTCCGGTAAGAGCAGCCAAGTCGATGGTCTCCACGTTAGCCTTCTCCACTACGATGTCTTGGTCAGCGGGATAGTCAATCACGTACTTCAGCATGTTATACTGCTGAGTGAGCATAGCCTTGGCGTTGTCATACTGCACGCTGAGATTCTCGAGGTTCACGTTCACGCGCTTCACGTCCACGCCCAGCGCCATGTCGTTGTCATGGAAAGCCTGCGTGATGTCGCGCAGTTCCTGCAAGCGCTTGATGTTGTCCTTGATAATGCCGATCTGCTCCTCCGTGTTCTGCGCCAGATAATACATCTTGCTTATCTGCATGATAAGGTCCTCCTTCGCCTTGGCGTAAGAGAGCGTGTTTAGCTGGTCGAGCGTCTTCGAGATGTCGAGAGCCGTCAGCGCAGTCTGACTGTAGAGCGGCATCTGTAGCTGGATGCTCGCCGACGAGTTATACTGCAGCGTCTTCGTCACATTGTACGGCTTGCCGTAAGCCGATCCGTCCGTTACCGATACGGGAGGCGTGAAGTTGTCGTTCAGCACGGCGCCGATGTTTATCTGCGGCAGCAGTCGTGCGCGGTTCTCGCTGATGTTGTGCTTACCTTTAAGCACGTTGCCCTCGTAAGTCTTCAAGTTGAGGTTTCGTTCAATGCCCATCTGTAGGCATTGGCCCAATGACAATGTTTCCTGCGCCATAGAATAGTGGGCAAGAAGAGTCAGGGAAAATGTGAACAATAATCTTTTCATACCTTTATTAATATTTCGACTGCAAAGTTACGTATTAATCATGGCGTAGGCATATTCATAAAATATCACAAGTTGTTCATATTTTCTCTTTATGGCTTTCCGCTTCTGATAAAAAGTTAGTAACTTCGCCTTGGACAAACTATATAGGTAATGAAAGACAACATTAACGGCATAAATACGCTGGAAGAGCAGATGGCCAATAATGAGGACATCTGCTGTTCGTGCGGCAATATAACATCTTTTCCGGAAGCCTTCTTCCAAAGCTTCCACGTGGCTGACGTAGGCATCATCGTGTGTACGTCAGGACGCTTCTCGTTCTGTTGTGAGGATGTGGAGTATGAGGTGCGTAAGGGCGAGACGGCGTTTCTCTCGCGCGATGCTTACTTCTCTATCTGCAGTCACAGCGACGACTGTGCGGTGGTGATAATACTGTATCGGGTGGACTCCATTCGCGACATCCTCGGCAGTACGGTGGTGGGGATGAAGTTCGTAGAACTGCTCAATCCTTGTGCTTGCCGCGTAATGCACACGGGGCATGAGGACGAGCTGACCAAGTATTCCGAACTCCTGGCTGTCGGCAATAGCGACGACAATGTCTTCGCCGCCAATGAGCGCCGTCTGCTGCTCCTCTCGCTGACATACCGCCTGTGCAGCATCTTTCACGAGCTATCGAAGCATGACGACAATGCTCCGACGCGCAAGCTCGATACCTACATGCAGTTCATGCAACTCGTCGACCGTTATTATGACCGTGAGCGAGGCGTCCGCTTCTATGCCGACCGTCTGTGTCTGTCGCCGAAATACCTCACGACGTTGGTTAAGTCGGTGTCGGGAAGCACGGTGCAGCAGCTGGTGTTTAAGGCGATAACGAAGCGTGCCATCTCTCTCGTGTCCACTACGGACAAGAGCATAAAGGAAATAGCCGACATCCTCCACTTCCCCAATGCCTCTGCTTTCGGCACGTTCTTCAAGAAGCAAGTGGGGGTGTCGCCAGTGGCTTACAGGCAAGGGCTGTAGATATTGTGTAACACATTTTTACGGCAATAAATTAGAATAATCAAATATTTACAAATAAATAATGTGACATAAAAGCGTATCCCCTGAAATCAGGTCTGTTATGTAGACCCAATTTCAGGGGATATCAGCTGATCCGTCTATCTGTTCATTACCACTTTTCTTTTCCCTATAATATATACTCCTCTTGGTGTGTTTCCGTTGACACGCTGTCCTGACAAGTTGTAGACGGTGTTGTCCGGTTTGTCATAACGGATGGGCGAGATGGCGGTGGTGTTGTCTATCTCGAAGCGGATGGCTCGCGAGCTTGCAGACAATCCGCTGTTCACCTGGTCTGTCACTACGCTTTGGGGAAGCCATGCTCGGTGGGCGGCGAGGTAAGAACCGGTGAACTTATAGAAGCCCAGTCCCCATGTCTTGTTGGAGAGAACGTAGCAGGGGATGTTCAGGGCAGACAGGGGAGAGTCCGTGGCGTTGCCCTCGAGGATGGTCGGCTTGCCGGAAGTCTGCGAGGTGGGGGAGAAGCTGTGGTCGCCGGCAGGTCCGTACACCACGTAACCCTTCAGACTGTCAGTCACCATGACCTGAGTGAGCGTCATGATGTAGTCGTTAACCTTGTCGTCTGCGCTCTGGCTGTTGTGTGCTGTGGCTGCATAAACCTTCACTTCCTCCGGCACACGGGCATTGAAAGGCAGACAGATGGTGCTCCATCCGTACGGTATGCCGTCCACCGTCTCGTCGCCGGTCTGATGAATGGTGAGCACGTAGGGTTCGAGTTTCTCATACCATACGCTCTTTGTGGCAGCACCTAAGCCGCCGCGCATGTTGGCAGCACGCACACAGTAATATCCCGTCTCATGCTCCGAGAGGTCGTAAGAGTTGGTTGTGATGTTGTCCACGAAAGTCCACTTGCCCGTTTCCTCGTTCTGTTTAAAGACAAAGTAGCACATTGTCTTTTCTTCATCGTCCCACGTCAGTAAGTTGTCCTCTATGGAGATGTTGTCCGTCCATGTGATGCTGTTGGCGTCCTTGTCCTCGTCAGCAGCCGAAGCCGCGTCTATCTGGCAGCACAGTTCGTCCGGCTTGAAGCCGTCGTCGCCACCGAGGACGTTGCGCACATTGTACGATGCAGCCTCTGCGTCGCTAAGCACACACTCGTCTGAGCCGGCGGCAGGTGCGCAGACTGCGATGGTGCGGGCACCGAGCGACAGCTTGTTGCCAGCCGCGTTCATGCTGTTGTTTTCATGGAAGCGCACCTTTAGCCCCGTCTTCTTCTTCGTCCATCCGTACGGGCGCGGCTCGATGAGCATCCTTGTATTGAGGAATGTGCAAGCCGGCGAGTTATTGCCCGGTCTTCCCAACGTCCAGTTCTCGTCCTTCAGCAGTGACGGCTGGGAGGTCTCAGGCTTGATGGTGCAGTTGTTAAAGACGTAGCCCCATTCCTGAATGGTCTGTGTGGTAGGCGCTGCGATGTTGTTAGCGGCACGGTCGCGCAGAACAAGATTACATCCTTCAAACCATATATTGCCGTCGCCCATGACCATATCCACAGCTCCCGTGATGTCGCAATTCTCGAAGTAGCCACGTGAGCTGGCAGCGGGGTTGTTTGAGTTGTATGTATACTCATAGCTCCTTAGCGCCACGTTCTTGAGCACCGTTCTGTCTCCACGGTCGCGGAACGCAATGGCTTGTGTGTTTAGCTTCTCCTCCTTTGCCTTCACATAGTCGAAGCGGTTGTCCAAGGTTAGCTCCTCAGCATAGAAGTCGTTGACGTCTACGTTCAAGGCTATGGTGGCAGTGCATGCGCTACCGCCGTACTTCGGCTCGTTGTAGAGGATAGTGCCCTCCTTACTCTGACCAATGAGCGACACATTAGACGAGTCTATTCTTGTCACACCGTTATTGATGGTGCCCACGCCGGCTATGTCTGATTCGGCATTGCCCGTAAGATGATGCGTTCCGTCGGGCACGAAGATGTAGAAGCGGTGACCGTTAGAATAGTCGTGTTTGTTGGCGGCATTGATGGCTTCATTGATGTCGCCGTCACGTCCCACCACGAAGTTGAAGGGATGGCGATGATACTTCTCCTTCTCCTCCGTTATATGCAAGGTCAGCGAAAGCTCCTGCTGGTATGCAGCACCATATATGTCCTTGAATGTTCCTCCAGGAAACGCCATGTTAATGATGCCTCCGGCTGCGGAATCCCAATACCTGAACACCAGTTCCTTACCAGATTCAGGCATATACAACGTGCCGTTCACGAACACCAAGGTTTTCTTCATCGTGCGATTGAATCCCACTTTGATGACACCGCTTCGTGGAACGTCGTAAATTTCGTTGGACGTGCCGGTGTATAACTTTCCTCCTACAGTAACTCCTGTAAACACGGGCGGCGTGTCCGGCTTTGTCATCTCGAACTTAATGGGGTACGACTCCACTGTTATGCCGTTGCGCATCGTCACCGTTACGTTACATTCCTTCGTGGTGATGTCAGCCTTTGTGGCAGTCACCATGCCGTCTTCGGTGGCTGTGCCCTTCACCTCCGGCATCTCTTCGTCTGCGTTTTTCCAAGGTGAGACAGTAAAGGTGAGATATCCGTCATTTTTCATCTGCTCGCTTATCTGATCTGCGTTAAGCGTGGTGCCGTCGCAGGAGATGGTGGCAATGGTAGGCTTCGTTACGTTCTGCTTCTTGTATGTCACGCTAAAACAGCGGAAGTAAGAACCGCTCACAAACTCCACCTTCAGATTAGCGGTGTCGGCTTTACATTCAGTCTGAGGCTCCATGTTGCCTACAAGTGACAACGACTTGCCCTCTATCTTCACCGTCTTGTCGCCCTTATTTATCTTCTCTGTAAGTGTTAGCTTTGCCAGGCAACCCGCTGTGGCTGGGAATCCGATGACAGCACCGGCAGTAATCTGCATGCGCTCAGGATGTGCCACATTCATATTCGTGAATTTTCCTTTCGTAGCGTCCAAGTCAATCTTGACGTCTATGGCTTGGTTGTTCCATTTCAGCTGCGTGACAAGGATGCCCTGCGCCTTTTCTATGTCGATGGTAGGAGCTCCGTCGTTGGTGGCAAAGTCCCATGTGGCTGTCACATCCTCCGTCACGTCCAGACGGTCAAACTTGTTAGGCATGAATACGGGGAACAGACGCAGGTCGTTCGCCGTGGCAATATACGTGCCGCCAATGTTATATACGGTTCCACCTTCGTCCTCCCAATGGTCCAGCGTGTTGCCCTTATAGAAAAGCGTGCGGTTGGTGGGGATTACAAAGGCGTCACCCTCCTCCACAATTTCAGCAGCGGGAGGCGTACCCATCGCCACCTTTCCGCTGCTGTATGTTACGTAGTAAGTGGATTTCTCCTTAAAGTAAATCATGAAGTAACGGTGGTCGGTGATGTTGAATTCCACCTCATAACGAGTGTAAAGGCTGTCTGCCAGTTCCTCATCCGTAGGTGCTGTCTCCTTCAGCGTAAACACCGTCTTGTTGTCGCCGGAGGCGTTGCCCCATAATCCGTCGTCGTTCTTTTCGAAGTTCGTGATCTTGTTGTCATTGAGAGAGGCGAGCAGGTCCACTGTTCCGTCATCTTTCATCTTCAGTACTGTAAGCGGCTTGCCGTTCTTGTCTTTGCTGCCAAGATAGTCAATGCGGTCAAGCTCATAACCGAATCGTCTGTTAAGGGTGAGGCGGACGCGGTCGCCTTTCTTGAAGGCATAGCCTCCATCCTCCAGTTTCTTTATCTCAAACTTGCCTGAAGCTGACTCCGTCTTTGTTATCACTCCGTGCTCCTTGTCACTAACCTCGGCGTGCAGCTCCACCATATTGGCAGGAGCTGTTCTCACCTCTATCCAATGATAGTACGAATAGTCGTCCTCACCGATGACGATAGGCACACGCAGATCGGGGTCGTTGGTGGTGTAGGTGTAGACGTACACCTTGTCATGTCCGGCTTTCTCACGTTCCTTCAGGGTCTGTTCCTTGTCCAGCTTGGGCACGACACCGTCAAACGTGGTGGACGAAATCTTCGAGTAGGTGAGCATTGATATGGTTGTACCCACGCCACCAGGCACCCAGAACGTCGTTCCGGGACCGAATGCGCACCATTCTTCGAGCTTCGTATTGCGGATATATCCCTTCTTGCCCGTGTCGCACCATAACGCCACGTCGCGATCATGCGACTTGTCCTCACCGTTCTCGATGACATTCACGTGCACCTTCGTGGTCCAGAAAGGCTTCTCTCCGCTACCAAAGTTAACTGGCGGGGCACATACCTTACGGCGCTGATTGGTGTCAGGGTCGTCATAGTCGTGCAGTTTACGCGTAAAGTCGAAGCGCATCACCGTCACATTTGTGCGGTTAACCGCCGAAGCAGGATTGTCCTTAAAGACAGGAGCGAGCGTCAGCGTCTGACCTTCGGAAGCGAACGTATAGTTATGTCCCGGCTCGTAATGCACGGTGGTGTCGCCGTTCTCCTCCACCCAGTACTGCAGCGTTGAGGCATATCCGTCCTTATCCTTGTTTCTGAAGAACGTGTAGTTGGTGGGGATGACGAAGGAGCGCACGCCTGTCTGCTTGGAAGGTGTGATGCTGTACGAGCCGTTGGTGTCGTCCGATGCCCCGTTCACCATGCCCTCCGGTATGTGGAAGACCACGTTGCCGACGTGATCATGCGTCTGCTGGTCCTCCGCCCATGCCCCATGAAAGGCACAGAAGGAGAGAAGCAGCAGCGTCAAGGCACGCAATGTGTGGCTGGCAGATAAGATGTTCTTTACCATATATACTATATATATAATGTATGAGATGTTTATTTTACTATAACCTTTGTTTTTCCGAAGATGTAGAGTCCGGGCTGGAATCCGCTGTACGTGGCGGTGCCCGGCTGTACGTCAAGGATGCGATAGAGCTGGCCTACAGCCGTCACCACGTTCATCCTTGTTCGGACCGTACTCTCTACACGGACACGCTGTCCACCTATGGGACGTACTATGATGCCGTCGTTCTGTGCATTGTCTTCGTCGTCCATGGCGTCAGGACTGATGGTTCCTCCCTTCAGTTCCGATATGTTTATCAGACTGCTGTAGGCGGGACTTGTCATTGTGCCAGCCGTCTCTACGGACATATACGTACGGAACGGCATGACGGTGGACAATGCGGAAGCGTCGTCAAACGCCGTGCCTCCCTTGTTGATGCCATACACCTTGCCCTTGCTTACCTCCACGGCAGCGAAGGTTCCGCTGTGCGCATAGCCGTCCTTGACGGTCTGCATGGTCTTGGTTACCGGAACGGTGATTGTGCCGTACGAGGTGTTGCCGTTCTGTGTCTTGCCGTAAGCGTTGAAGGCAATGGTCTGTGCATCTTCCATCTTGCCCAACAGCTTGTTATAGAACGCACTTGAGAGGTCGAACTCGTAATAGCGTTCGCCGGGGAAGCGCACGATGTAAGGCTTCTCGGCGGCAAGGCGCGGATATTCAGCGTATTCGTGCTTCTCGGCATAGTATGGGTTGGCGTCCTTATTGTAGAGCCAGGAGCTGTAGTTGTCGATGAAGAACGTATTGTTGAACGTATAGTTAACGCCGTTCTCAGTATCATTGTCCGGTCGCTTGAACACAGCCGACGGCTTACCGTTCTCATTTCCTACAGACGTAAGGCTGCGCAGCCAGTACTCGTGATGCAGCGTGTGGATGTTCTGCTTCGGGTCTGCTGTCTCCTCAGCAGATGGCGAACCATAGAAGTGGGTTATCTCGCCGTTCAGCGAAGCCACCGTTTTGTCAGCCGTAAACGGCAAGCAGATGCCTTCCCACGCTCCGTAATAGTCTTCTGCGTACGCCATAGGCTTGCGCACATACCATGCACGGTCCGTGACGTTGAAGGCGATGGGCACGCAGAGGTCGTTGTTAAGACATTCTTCGCCCTCGCTGTTCACGTTGTCCGAGGTGCGTTCCACGAGGTGAAGGAGCGACGTTGCGTAACTGTCGTCCGCAGTCTTAACCACATGATGACCCTTTATGAGTGCCTCCCTTGTGGTCTCTTCATAACCGAGCGTATTCTTCACGACGTCATAAGCCTCATTGCCTGCACCGGTGTTGTCGTCGGCAGTATACACAAGGAGGTTCTGTGTAATGCCGGCACCGTCCTTTATGCGGAAGTCGCTGAAGGCAGTGGCGTTGTCGTCCACCGGCGGATAGAAGATGCCTTGCTCTGTCATGCCCATTGCTGCAGGCAGGTCGTCCTTGCAGGTGAAGTCAATAGCCGTTGTCTTACTGTCATGCACGTACGTATTCATTGAGCTGGAGCCTTGGCTGTAGGCGTTATAGTGGAATGCGTCCAGCGCCGTACTGCCATAGTAAGCCGCCGTGCGATACACGCGGTTGCTCATAAACGAGAGCTGGTGAGAGGCTATCTCGCTGGGCAGAATCTCCGGTTCCGACTGCAAGGACTGTCCCCAGAAGAGGTAGTCGTTCATCCGTTCCGTTCCGTTCTTGTTGTCGTTAAACAGCGGCACGTAATGGGAAGCTCCGTCTTCTGTCACCAGACGGGGAGCGTCTGCGGGGTGCGTCTTGTCATGACGCGTCTCCACCTGCTCATAGTTGGGGATGTCGCTGAGCTTACCGATGCGCAGATAGGTTATGCCTGTGTTCTTGCCCGTGATGGCATCCGTACGACAAGCATACTGATAATCGCCGTTGGCATAATAGTCTGCCACGTATTTCAGAACCGTAGAGTCAGCCTTGTTACGTCTAAGCAGATAATATCCGTTGAGGTCGTACGCCACTCTTCCGAGGCGGAAGTCGTCACGCGTATATCCCTTGTAGGCGCTGCCGTCCCAACGATACACCACCGGTGTTGAGCCGTTGCCGCTTGGAGCATACTCGAAGCAGCAATGATAGTTGGGCTTTACGTTCTCGTCCGTCGTACCGGACAGTCTTCCCGAGGAAAGCCCGAGGTTATAGATGTTGCCCGTCACCTTACCGAAGAGCGCATTGTCCGATCCCACACCGTTGATGATATGTCCGTTGCCATGCAGGATGCCGGCAAACTCGGATATGTAAGCGCCGTTCTTAGGTGTGGCTGTCAAGTCAAGATTGTCTTGCAGCACAAACTGTGCATTGGCACCATAGCGCGGAGCAGGGCTGCCGTTGCCGATGGAGTCGACGAAGGCGGCGAAAGCCTTCAGGTCGCTCTGGTCGGCTATGTAGATGCGAGGCTCAGCGAACGCCTTGCCTTCCTCCTTGGCACGCTTTATGGCTTCGGCAAGGTGGAGGTTGATGCCAGCCTTGTGAGGATCCATGCGGTGATAGTTGTGCACGGTCAGGCGGTCGCCTTCCTGCATGTCTATCTGCATTATGTCGTTCACGCCAGTGATGGCAACGCCGAGCTGGATGCCGTAACCGTTCATATAGTAATATGCCGGTATGTCCAGATAGTCGTCCGTCTTGTCGTAATGACATCCCGTAAACAGACCGCTGCCTTTCTCGTCAGCCTGGTTGAAGGTGTCGTATCCCTTAGCCGCCGCGTCCTTGATGTTCTCCTTTGTCCACGGCGTGGTGTCTGAGAAGGTCCACTTTCCTTCAGCCGTCTTCTCACGCTTGCCGATGCGCCAGTAATAGCCGCTGACAGCGAACGACTGGTCAGCGTTAACCACGAGGTCGTCCTTCGTCACTCTGACCATCTCGCCTGGCAGCACACAGTTGCCCACGTTGATGTGTCCGCTTACCGTCGGACCCTGCACATACTCGATGGTCAGGTAGATGGTGTAGGTGTATTCGCGCGGAACGTAGTACGCAGTAGGATTGTTCTCGTCTATGGTGATGTCAGAGATGTTGCTCACCTTCTCGTACTTCTTGTTGTTGATGTCGTACTGGAAGAGGCTGTCAACCTTGACAAACTCCTCCGTCTGTGGCTGATAGTAGGTGCTGTCTGCGTCCAGCTTGCCCGATGTTACCTCCACGTAACCGTCCGCTGTCTTCTTATACAGCTTGCCCGTGTTGGCATAGATGGGCTTGTTGTTGGTGTCGCTGACATACTCTTCGTATGCAGGAGCCTTTATCACGAGCGTAGCCAAGCTCTTCTTTGAGAGGTGCTTGTCGAAGTAGTCAGGCTCCACGTAGTTGGTGTTATCCACCATATCCACTAATTTGAACGCTATCTTGGCATCCTCCTTCAGACCTGCAGGGAGCGTATTGTTGAAGAGCGTGGTCTCGTTGCTTCCCTTTTCCCTCATCGAGAGCTGTGCGGCAAAACCTTTCGTCTCCTTGTCCTTGTCATCTTCCGTGCGAGCGCCGCTGAACGAGTTGGTGGCAGCGCCACCAACATACAGGCGATATCCGTCCGTCACCTTGTCTGAGTAAAACTTACTCTCCTTGTCCGTAAGGTAGTTACGATATTCGAGGTCGCTCGAGTACTCGTCCTTATCCGCCGGATGTCCGCTGCGCATCTTCCAGTTCTGGATGCGCACCTTCTGTCCGCTCTTCAGACCCGAGAGCACAGTCAGACCGTCCTTGTTGTCGCTGTCGAACTCGAGCGGATGGTCCTTCGACGACTGGTAAGTGTAGCCCGTGATGTTCACATTATAATAATAGTGGAACCCCGTTACATACCAGTAATGCACCTTGACGTCCTCCACATTCTTAGCAGAATAATAGCCCGTCGGGAAACAGTCGTCCACGATGTAGCGTCCCTCATGATAGGGGAAGACGAAGTTGCCCGTGGTTTCGAGGAAGTCCTCCTTGTGCGTGTCGCCCTCATGACGCGAGTGGTTGTTGTCGGCATACACGTAGCCGCCACCCTCGTCCTGACGGACATTTATCAGATTCATCTCCACTACGCCATAGATGGGACCGTAATGTTCTTTCTCCACCACCTTCTTATAGTCCTCGTCGTAAGTGTCCTGGCAAAGCTGAATCTTCATGGCGTAGCCCGAGGCTATGCCAATCATGTTCTTCGCCGTACCGTCGTTGCGCTTCTGGAACTCGCCCAACGGGTCGTAAGCGTCCACGTTGTCCTTGTTCTTGTGATAGTCGTCGATGTATTTCTGCTTCACGTCCTGATAAGACATTCCCGCGAACGCATTGTCGTCCGCGTTCGTGGCAGAGGCAAGTTCTCCCTTGCGGTTGTGCCACATCTCCTTATCGAAGCTGACGTTTGACGTTACGGCACCCACATAATGTATGTTGTTGGAGAATCCCATGTAGTTGCGAGCCTTGGGGCTGTATTTGAACGTCTCGTCGTTGTCAGCCTTAGCCTTAGCCTCCAAGTTGCCGTTGCTGTCCAGACGGATGTTGTCAGCCACCATTTTTATCTCGCCCACACGAGAGATGGAGTAGGGCGTCTTGTTTATCTCGTTGACGGTATAGTCGCGTGCGCCGAGCAGCGAGAAGCAGTTGTCCTCCAAGCGTATGATGTCCAGACGCTGGAAGGTATTCAGAATCTTCGGATTGTCGATGGTGTGTTCGGCAAATCCATATCCCGTCACGTCAGCGCTACGGAATCCCTGCGCATACGAGAGGTGGCCGTCGCCGAAGATGCCTCCCTCGCTGTCGTTCTTATAGAAGACGTTCTCACGGATGCCGTTAAGTCCGGCGGGAGGCGTACTGCCACCTTTATAGAAATACTTGTCCTGCAACGATATGTAGCGATACGTATATACGTCGTTAGCCACTGCCTCGTCGTTGTCGTAATGCTTATAGTAATAGCCGTAGAGGTCAGTGCCCTCGGGCAGCGTCACCTCCTTCATCTCCTGACGTGAGATGGTGATGTGCTCATGGTCCTCCTTATTGTCGCCGATGACGATGAGCGTGTTGCCGCCGAAGCCAGCCGTCGAACCTCCCGGCAGCCCCTTCAGTTCTTCGAGATCTTCGTCGGTGGTGAAGGCTTTGTCCGCATTATACTTGTCAGTGAATTTCAGCACCGTGGTGTTGTTGGCAAGGACAGACGATCCCTGGGCGATGGAATATCCACCGCCATACACAGCTTCGTCAATGTTGATATGCACGTTTTCCCATCCCACAGACGGTTCCTCGGGAGTGACTTTCGTGAAATAGCGGTCCTTGTTGGCTTCGGTTATCGTGTCGCGCTTGCCGTTGTCGATGGCTACAATGTCCTCGTAAATGCCCTGCGACACCAGTTCGTCCGTAAGCAGATAGATGTTCTGCTTGATGGTGGGCGAAGTCTCGGTGCCGTTGTTGTTCTTAAGAGTAAGGTTCTTCTGGTCGGTACGGTTGAGCACGTATCTGCCGCTGACATTGTTGTTTGAGTTGACATGATAGTATGTGGGATAACCCACCTTCACCTGAGTGGAACCGAACACGTAGCCAGAATACGATCCTCCCGTAACGGCACGGAAGACATGGCCGTTGAGGATGTCCACATTGGTGACGCCGATGACATTACCCTGCTGACCGCCGCCGTATACGAAGTTGGCTGATACGCCGCACGGCAGAAAATTGCCTCCGTCCATCTGTGGCTTAGAGCATTTCACGTCATCTCCGAACACTATTTCCGTGTTGCCGTATACGTAGCTCTCCATGCCATAGCCGGCGCCATACACGTTAAGCGAAGAATATTCCGAATCCTTTATGAGCAGTTCGTTCGACTTCTCCAGCTTCTCCCTTTCCTTGCCAGCCAGCATGTCGCTCTGCATATTGACGGTGATGTCGCCTCTGATGGTGCCGCTCTTGAAGCAGCCGCCATACACGCAGCCTCCTACATAAGCTCCGTCTTTCTCCTTAGGCTGGAAGCGGTTGCGGATGGTGAGGTTGATGAAGGGGTAGATGGAGTGTGCGATGCCGAGCAGATAACCGCCCTCATGGAACGCCTTGCCCTTATAGTCATAGTTGGCGTTGTTACATCCGCCCACTATCTTCTCCGTGATGGTCAGACCTTCTGGGAAGACGTAGTCCACCACGTTGCCTATCTTGCGGTCGTTGTCAGCCGCTGTCAAAGGCATGACGTTCATGTTGCCACGGTTGCCGCCGCAGCAGAACGTGCCGATGATGCAGTCCTCAAGACCCTCGCCGTCCACGCTTCCGTTCCATGTCAGGCTGCCCTGGATGTCAGTCTCCACGGGTTGGAAGTAGAGGTCGATGAGGTGCGGATAGACCAGCGGTCGCTTGCTTCTCTCCGTAGGCAGGTACACGGTGTTGATGTCCATGTTGGCAGGGTTGTTGGTCCAGTCGATGGAGTCGGCAAGGTTCAGCTCCTTCGAGTGGTCGTCCACGTCGCCGTTGAGCTTCTGGAACATGTTCATAAAGTCGTTGTCCTCCGACGTGACGAACATGTCGTCGCCGTTGCAACCCATAAACACGCCACCGATGCGGACATGACTGCCGATGTTGACGCTCACGTCGCCGACTATTACGTCCGAATCTTCCAGTTGCTCATCGTCCGGAGCCAATACCTTCTGCACGGTGGCAGAATTGCCGCCGCCATACACGTTGCCGTCAATGCGGATGGTGTCCGTGGCGGATGTGCCGTTGATGTGGATGCTCACCTTATTGGTAAGCGGACGCCACGAGTTGATGTTCACAATCTTCGCTGCATCGGTGGCTGCTCTGAGCGAAGGCATGGTGCTTCGCATCGGCACAGTATAGACCAACGGTACGGTTTCTGACTTGGGGTCGTCAGGATTGAGCGGATAATATTCGTTGACGGTCACCTTCTGGTTGCCGTTGCGGTCGTTGGCATACAGATAATTGCCGTTGCCGGCACCGTAAACATCGCCATAGATGTGGCCGCCGAATATTTGGATGTTAGTGCCCGTGCCACCGTTGTCCTTGAAGTAGCCGTCCTTGTTAAGCACCACGTTCACGTATCCCGACACGTCGTTGCCGCCGTATATGTTGCCGTGGATGTAGATGTCCGAATTGTTTAACGCAGACGTGGCGTCGGGTGTGTTGGTGCCTATGCGCACCGTGGTGGCCTTAAGCACGTCGCCCATAAATCCGCCGCCGAAGACGTCATGGCAGTCCACAGCCTTGATCTCCACGTCCGTGGAGCGCACGGAGCTGTACGAGCCACCGCCGAACATACGACGGCAGAACAATCCACCTGAGCCTACGATGTGCGTGTCGCCAATGACCTTGCCCGAATAGCCGCCACCCATGATGTCCATAACCGCATAGCCGCTAAGGAAGTGCTTGTATTCTTCACCCTCTACGAAGCCCATGCCGCTGTGGTTGCTTCCGCGACTCCCCATATCCACGTTGACGTAAGTATCGCCTACGACGATGGCACTGTCGCCATAGCCGCCGCCGAAGACGCAGAAGTGTGGCGAGCCCACCTTCTCGTAAATCTCTCTCCACTCGTTGCTCTCAAAGAAGTTTTTGTCGTTTCTTCCCGATACCAGCTCGGTGTAGTCGTGGAGCAGACTCTTCGTCATGGTAAGGTAAGTATTGCCGTTCACCTTACATGCCACGTTGCCGCCGGCGTAGATGTTATGATTGATCTTAAACTTCAGCTTCTCGTGGTCGTACTGCGGAGAGTAAGTCACGCCGTCGATGATGCTGGCAGGTTCCCATGAGCGGGTACGTGGTCGCCAGTACGAATGGATAAGGGCTTCGCCGCCGAGGATGAACACGTTGGTGTTGCCCGTTACGTCGGCTGACGTGGTGGTGAGCACGCTCTTGCCCTCCACGTCGGCGGTGCTGGAGCTGCCTAAGCCGCCTCCATAGATGCCATGTCCGATGGAACCGTAGTAGAGCGTCATGAGAGTGTTGCCATAGACGGTGCCGTTCTGACAGCCACCGTAGATGCGCTCCATGAAAAAGGAATAGACATCCCTGTTGTTATCGTCCGCAGGATGAGCCATGTTGGCGTCGTCCGAGGGCGAGAGATACTGCTTCTTCTTGTCGTCCCAGTAAGGATAGTGTATGACGGGACGGTCAATGATGAGGCAGGTGTTGCCGTAGATGCCGCCCAATGTCTTATAGTCTGCACACTCCGAGGCGATACGTCCCTTGCCTCCTGCGAACACGCCGTCCATGATAGAGCCGCCACGGATGTTTACCAGGGTGGTGCGATTGGAGGGATTGGCGTAGTTATCGCGTGAGAACGTGGCAGGGTCTGCCTTCTTGGATCCTACGTTAGCCACGTCGCCACCGCCATACACGCTGCCGAGCACCAACGTACGGTCAATGCGGCTGTTCGTGTTCTTGTAAGTGAACATCTTGCCGTAAATATGCACCTCCGTCTTCTCCACGCGAGCCATATTTGGGAAGTCGACGTAAGTGCCGTTCTTCCATGCCGACTCTACGCCGGCTCCGCCTCCATAGATGTTGCCTTCGATGGTGCCGGCCTTGACGAAAACCTTGGACTTGCCCTTCACCTTACCGAAGTCGTAGGCGCTGCCGTCTTTATAGTCGCCGTAAGGAAGGGCGCCTAATCCGGCTCCGTAGATGTCATGGGCAGTGAGCTGGCAGTCGGTCTCTACATAGGTGTCGCCGCTGACATAGCCGGCAAAGCCACCGCCGTTTATCTGAAGCAGTGTCAGTCCGCTTGCGCCTGTCATCCATCCTAAACGACTGGCATGGTAACGGCGGAACGTGTTAGGGTCGTCGTCGCTGCCGTCATAGCTGCCGTAATAGAGCATCTTTTCTTCCTTCGACACTTTCTTGTAGTCATCAAGCATGGAAAACTCTAAATTCAGATATGTCTGAAAGTCCTTGTTCTGACAGAGATAGCGATACTTGATGCCGTCTATGGTCAGAACGCCTTCGTTGTCAACCTTTGTTCCGGGCTGTGCATAAACCTCCGTCTTGCCCACCTCTGTATTGGCGCCATATCCTGCACCGAACACAGAGAACTGCGGGCGTGAGGCATCCGAACAGCATAAGTACCAGCACATGCCTTGAAGCGAGGTGATGTCGAACAAGCTTATGGTCTTTCCCTTCGAGTCCTTAAGGTCCTCAAGGGGCGAATGATTGACGATGACCACAGCCTTGCCCGTGTTGTTGTCTCCCGTCGTGCCCACCTTGCAGGCACGGTTGCCTCCGCCGAAGATGTTATGGTGGTTGGCGAACATGCGTCTGTCCAAATCGAAGAAGAGACTCGTGTTCTTGTCGTTCCTGATTCGGTTTATTACCTCTTTGGTTGCAGTATCGGTGATGCTGTCAAGCGATTGGGCAGCAACCATAGTAAGGACGAGACGCATAAACTCTTCTTTGTTGTTGCATACGCGTTTGCTGTCAGCGTCTGCCGAGGTCCATGTGGTGATGTTGCCTTTCTGGTCTGCCTTGCGGTTCCATATCCACGTGCCGCCGTCCATCTGCACCTTCGTGTTGCCGAGGATGTTGGCGTAGGTGCCCTTGTCGTTTGTGTCCTTACGTCCGAGCACCTCGTCCGCAGGATTCTCTTCGTTGTCAATGAGTACGTCGCCATATCCGCCGCCGAAGACGCTGTTGCCGAGCATGCCGCCCTCGACGTGTACGAGCGTATTGCCGTCCACCGTGCCGTAAGCACAGCCGCCGTAGACGTTGCTCCATACGTAGGGCACGATGTTGTCCTTGTCAGTATCGTTGCCGGGCTTGCTGTCGGTGATGTGTACGAGCGTATTGCCGTTGATACGTCCTACGTTTTCATAATGGTCAGCCTCTGCTTTCGTCAGACCCTTGCCGCCGCCATACACTTCGCCGAAGACAGTGCCGCCGGAGATATTGACGAACGAACGATAGCCCACAGCCTCATAGCTAATGAAGGTGCCGTCGGTCTGATTGAGAGTTGAGACGCTGAGGAGCGAGTCGGGCGAATAGTAAGTGGAAGGCTTTGCAGAGACGTACTCGCCCACGTTGGCGTTGTCGCCACCGCCATACACATTGCCGTAAATCATGGCATCGTCAGAGATGTCCACCATGGTGGTGCCGACGACGCGAGCCACATTGACGAAGTGGTCGGAAGAAGGAGTCGTGGGTTTCAGACCGGCGCCACCTCCGAACACGTCTCCGTGTATGCGTGCGCCGCACAAATACACCTCCGTCTTGCCGCCAATCTGTCCCGTGGTGTTGTCCTCGGTGGAGGCTGGGTCGCCGAAGCCACCGCCGAACACACGATGGACGAAGGTCTTGCCGTCCACCGTCACCTTGGTGCTGTCAGCCACCGTACCTGCATAACCGCCTCCCAAAACGCCCCATACTGTAAAGTTAGGGATGCCCATAGAGTTGTCGAAAACCGGCAATATAGTTGTTGTGCTTCGTTCGGCGTGAGTGGCGAAAGTGCCACTTTCGGAAATCTTAGGCGGCGCCATTTGATAATTATCGTCCACCTCCGTGTCGTATTTTCCGTAGTCGCCGTCCACGTTGACGGTGACATCGGTGCTTCCGACCTTCGTTAGCTGACCGTAACCGCCGCCGAATACGCTGAAGTGAGGATTGTCGTTGTCCGTATAAGCCTGCTTCCATTCGTCTGTTGTGAGCAGATCGTAGGGAGTAGTTCCCTTCTGTACGAGAACGGTGGCTTTTCCTGCAACGTTGCAGGCAAGGTTGCCTCCGCCGTAGATGTTATGAGGATTGAGGAACTTTCCGTCGGCGAAAAACTCGTCTTTCTTGTACACGGCTCCCTCAATGGCTGGCTCGTCAGAGGAGTCATTGATGTCAGCGTCCCAGACGTAGAAGAGGTTTTTGTCTGCCGACCACTTGCGGTTCCATATTACATTGATTGAGAACTCGTTATTCTCATTGTGTCCGCCCTCGCCGCTCATACTGCCTTCGTCCTGCGCCAACATAACGTTGGTGTTGCCGAGAACGTCGGCATAGGTGATGGTGTTGCCGTTGATGTTGCCGTTGCCGCCACCGAAAATCTGACCAGCCATGTTGCCCGCATAGATGCTGACGTAGGTGTCGGCGCTGACCTGAGCCAGATTTCCGCCACCGAAAATGTCGCCATATACGTAAGGTGCCTGTTCGGCTGACCCGATGAGGCTGACGTTGGCATTGCCTATGACCAAGCCCACCGAGTCGGGATGCTGCGTAAGGCTGTCGTTCGCGGCGAATGTCTGTGTGGAAGGACGAAGACGACGACCGTTGCCTCCTGCGAATACGGAGCCGCGGATGTCAGCATTGTTACCGATAACGACATTGGTGGCATCGCCGCCGCGGTTCTCCACCACAGCCATGTCGCCGCCACCGTATACATTATTAAAGAATACGCCGCCCTGGATGTTCACGTCAGACTTGCCATAGATGCGAGCCATGCGTGAGAGGGTCTCAATGCGTGAGAGGGTCTCAATGTTGTCAGGATTGCGTTGCTTGGCGTCTGCCACGCCGTAGCCTCCGCCGAAGACAGGGCAATGGAAGATGCCGCCGTTAATGGTCAGCTTCACGTTGCCGTAGGTCTTGCCCAGTTCCTTATACTTATAGTTGCCGTTGTTGATGTTGCCACCGTACGCGTTAGTGGAGAAGAAATAGTCGGTGCCGCGTCCGCCAGCGAACACACCCTTCTCGCAATAAAACTCGCCGCCATTAATGGTCAGAGATGTCACGACGTCCGTTTCATTGCCGTTGCCATACACGTTGCCGCCGTACTGGCTCGGTGTGGCTGCTTTCTTGGTCCACAGACTCTTGCTCATAAAGCCGCTGCCGCCGCCGTAGATGCCGTCGATGGGAGCGGAAGCGTAACCGAACTCGCCACCATTGATGACAATTTCGGAGCGTGTGTCCGTAGGACTTACCTCGGTGAAGTCCTGGGTGTCAGTATTGTAGCAATGATAGCTTACCAGACGGTCTTTGGCTGTGGCGTACGGTCCGTAGAGCATCACGTCGCGGTTGTCGTTCCAGTAAGGAATGCGATCGTCGGGCGTGTGGGTGTCGGCAGCGTCGTCGCCATATCCGATGCCGTTCATACCGCCCGCACCGGCTCCGAAGATGCCGCAGAGAATGTTGTCATTCTTCTTGTTGTCGTCAGGCAGAATCTCGAAGGTGCCGCCGTTGATGGTGACGGTGCTGATGCCGTAGAAGGGATTGTTGACAACCACGTTGCCCGTATGTCCACGACCGGTGCTGCCACCGTAAAGCTCGGTTATGATGATACGCTTGTCGGTGTATTCGTCCTTGTTGTTTTCGGACGACGAAGGGTCGAGCGTGATGTTGGCTCTTCCCATAAACGTATTGCATGGCACGTTGTATGTCTTGTCATCGTAAGGCAGAGTCAGTTCGGTCTGAGCACCTAATGTGCCGTTGACAACACGAGCCACCTTGCCGCTTCTGATGATGATGTCGACGTCGGCATACATGGCGCCCTCGTGGTTGCCGGCAAGGATGACGCCGGCGTCATAGTCGTTGGTGCTCAGCCTCTTTGTGCTGTCGTTCATCGTCACCATACGTTGCTCGTTGTGGAGGTCGTTCCATGTACGGTCAATGTCGATGTCGATGGTACACTTTATGGGCTGTTGGGGTGTGCCCATGATGCCGTTCTGCTTGGCAGGTGCACCGTCTTCTTCTCTTCTAACCGACTGACGACCTCCGGCACTTATACAGGAATAGAAGCCGGACTTGACGCTGATGCTGAATCCCTCCTTGCCATGAGGCATGGAAGCATTATAGGCTGCGATGCTTTCCGCATTGTTGAGCGGATAGAAGCGACCGTCGTTGTTGATGCCGCCGAAGATGTGCAGGGCGTTGGTCACGGCGCCGTCGATGGTGCCGTAGTCGGGTGAGTTATGGCTGAATCCCGTCATGCGGATGCCCTTATCCATGAGGATGTTGTTATACTGGCAGTAGATGATTTTATAGTTGTCGTCGCCATTCATGGCGAAGGTGAGATTCTCGAAGCGGGTGTCTCCCCAGATAGGCAGACCTCTTGACGCTCCCTTTATCTCTATGCAGCCGTTATAGTCTTTGTCCCACATGCCCGTGATGGTGGTATTGCGGAAGAGCTGGGGATTGTTGCGCTTTGCATTTGCCCAGTCGTCGTATGTAAGGAGGCTCTCGCGCTGATAGTTAGACGTGAGGCAGAATCCGGCAAGGGTGGTGTTGGAAGAACTGGTGCCCATAAGGACGATGGTGTTCTCGTCCCACGAACCTTTGGCTGACAGCTTGCTGTAGGCTCCCTTCCATGTAAGCATAGGCTTGTCGGGAGTGTAGCCCCAAGAGTCGTCCGCAAGATTGTCTGTTCCTTTGGCGTATGTCTTGCCGTCAGACGTGGTTACACCGGCGGGGCAGAGATAAACCACGACCGAAACATTCACGTATTTCTCAAGCAATACCGATGAGCCGCTCTTTACCGTAACCTTACAGTAATACTTGCGTCCTTTGGAACTGTCCGTAGGGCGTGTTACGATGTTCTGCGAAGTGGGGATGGAGGTCAGGCGTTCCGTACCGTTATACCATTCGTAGGTGATGTCGAGACCAAGCTCGTCGTTAGTGAGATGTTCCTCGGAGTCGTTGGTGACGTTGACGGTGAAGTCACGCTCGCTCGTCGTAAGACTTGCCGAAAGCGTGATGGGGTTTACGATGAGAGTATTGGTGGTGGAGTTGCCGTCAGTGGCATACACAGACTGTGCGTATGTCTGACGGGGAAGGGTGAAGGGATTGAGCTTGTCGGTATTTAACTTCACCGGATCGGCATTGCCGTGCGACACATACCAGTCGTAAACGTCATTCATGGCATTGCCCTCTTCGTCAACGACGGTGAGCACGTCCTCCTTGCCACGCTTCATCTTCAGAGCTATGGAGCTGAAAGCGAAGCTGTTGGACGTAGCAGAGTAAGCCCAAGTCTTGCGGTCGAGCTTATTGTCGTTGATGTAAGCGTTGGCTATTTCGGTAAAGGTCTTGCCGAACGAATAGAGTTCCTTCTCCGTACCATAATTAAAGGTGTTGGTACCCGACACTTTGTTAGTGGGCGTGAAATACCATGTGTTTTTCACCGAATTGGAGAAATTGTCATTACCTATAAACGAGACAACACTACCCCTAATGCATTTGGCACTATTGGCATTTGTGTTTATCTTTGTGCTATGTACGTATATGTTTGTAGGCCAGACGCTTAGCGTTCCTTGTGGCTGCAAGTTACTTGCCGCACCAATACCGCCTGATACCGACGCTTGTTTGTCAACGCCATTGAGCGTTGCGGCAGAAAGCATATCAATCTTGGTATCGGCAGAGATGTTGTATATCCTTAAATACTTGAAGGCATCCAAGTAACCTACGATACCGCCAATTCTGAGCTTGTTCTTCAATGTGTAAGCCTCTTCATTGTCCGTAATGATGGAGTTGCGGATGATGATGTTGCTTATCTCGGCGTTTTGGGTAAGGTCGGCAGCGAGGACGCCAATCTTTATGGTACCGGTGACTTTGGGTGTGTGTCCTGTCTTCTTCTCAATGCGTGCATTGTTTACAGTAAGGTTGGTGACAGTGGCGAATGCGGTCTCGTTAGCAGCTGTGCCACTTAGTCTTGAGAACAGCCCCAGCGATATCTCCGTGCCTGAATCATAGGTCCAGACGATGTGCATGTTGCTGATGGTGTGTCCGTCGCCGTCAAACTTACCGTTGAAAAATCTTTTTGTGCTTGGGTTTGTGACACCGATAGGAGTCCACAACGCCTTGCTAAGGTCGATGTCCTTAGTAAGCTTGAAGTATTTGCCGGAGAAAGACACGCCGTTGTTTACGTCGTGTGCAAGCTTAGCCAACTGCATGTCGTTGCTGATAAGGTACGGCTTGTCCTTAGAGCCGTCGCCTGACTCATAGCTGTCGGCATAGTAGGGCGTGCCGTCATAGATGTTGCCATACACTTTAGGTTCGGTGTCGATAGTGGAGTCCTGCTGCGCCAACACCATCTGGGCGCTGACAAGCAGGAAGGTGAGTAAGAAGAGTAGTTTACGATATATGCAATTTGAGAAATGTAAGTTCATTTTCAAGTACTTATATTGAAGTTTTAACTGTTTGCTATGTCCTAAATCAATCTATCAGCAGATGTCCCGTATAGGCATCCTGGTCTGCCAGCACATACAGATAGCGCGGCTGTATGAGGATGCGGATGGGGTTTATCATTGCTGTCTTGCCCGTTGTGAGGTTGCTGAAGTTGTCCTTGTTAAGGGTTATCACTGAGGTGGCGTTCTTTCGTGTCACCATCGTCTTGCCGTCCTCGGCTATCAGCTCCACGTCGTACGTCACTTTTATTTTGGGAGTGAAGGCGTCATCGGGGATGGTGAAGAAGTCAGAGCCCCATTGCGTATAGCCGGCAGAGGTGACGATGGCAGTCTGCGTGGCATCGTCGTATGCCTTGCTGCCGTAGCCCTTGTAGGGGATGGGCGTATCGACGAACGGTGCGCGTTGGACGTCAGACCATCCTATGTCTGAAGCGTTCCAGCTGTTAGAGGCGTCGTTCCACGTGTAAGATCGTGTGATGGTGCACGAGGTGGCGAGAGTGCCAGAGAGCGTTACGCTATGGATGCGGAAATGTCGGATGGCGTTCATCTTCGCGTCGAGTCTGAAGGACAGGCTGTAGCCGGTAAGGGTCTGGTCGAACTTCAGATTGATGACGCGGTCTTCATTCTCCACGCCAATTCCTTCCTTGTTGACGGGGAGAGCGCAGACGATGGGGGCTGCTTTTGTGTCGAAGATTACGGGCGATGTGGCGTTCTCCATGGAGAAAGGGAAGGAGAGAATGCATGTGCCGTTGAGAGTCTTTATCAGCGTAGCCCCTTCTGTATGAGGCATGTATGCGAAGAAGCTGAACGATGAGGCGTTGGTATAATCAGCCCATCGCTTCTGTGTAGCCGTAGGCCAACTCTGCGTGGAGGCATTGTACGTGGCAGTCTCGTTGCGGAAGATAGGGTTGGCGGCGTCGTTGTCCTGATAGCCGTAAACACCCATCGTTGCAGGATGACGCTCTGGATTGTATGCTTCGTAGGGATTGGTGCGGGTGAGAATCTTCTGCGACTGTGCGGAGAAGGTGATGTAGCCGTAGCTGTCGGCATGCTGAATGGGCATGTCGGAAGAATCGCAAGCACTGAGACTTGCGAGGGAGATAATAGCTGCTATGGAACTTAGATGCTTCATGCTTGTATTATATATATGTGTTTCTTACCATTCCTGCGTGCCGTTGCCGTCGTTCTTGATTTCGGCACCGGGGAGCCATTGCTCCACTTGCAGGTCGGCGAAGGTGATGTTGTCGCCAACGTCAGACAACTTGAAGATGTATGTGTATTGGCAGCCTGCCTTCCACTGCATATACTGCGCTGGAACGGTGGCAGACACTTTCTTGCCGCTGATGTTGACGGTTATGGTGTAAGCGCCCTGCTCGTAGGGGATGTTGGCGAGGGGCGGCACGTAATACCATTTCTGGTAGAGGGTGGGGTCTTTGAGGATGTGGACAGCGTCCGACGGCTCCTCATAGGGGACGGTGATGAGGAGCTGACCAGTGGCATCGGTTGATGCGGGCGCCATCGTGATGACGGGCTGCTGGCTCGACGGTATGCCGGTGAGGGGATAGGTGGCGTGGATGGTGCCACGCAGAGGGGTGTCTGCCTTGGATGGGTCGTCAAGGAAGCGGCTGTCGCTGAACTGTATGTTCCTCATTGTGACGCTCTTCGTTCCGTTAGGATAAATGAAGCGGAAGCGCACCTTGGCGATGAGGGGGGCGAAGGTGAGCGTCACGCATGATCCGTAAGCGGGCGATGAGGCAGATGTGCCGTCGGAGGAGGGGGTGGCAAGCCAGAGACGGCTGGCGTATGGTGACGATGTGGCTTTGGCAGCATCGGAATATTCAAAGGGAAAGGAAAGGCTGACGTTGGGGTCAGCGGTGGATGGGGTGGTGACGGTGACGTCGGAACGGAAGGGACTGTAGGCGAAGAAGCGATAGCTTGTGGCTGAATGGTCCCAGTATTTTATGGTTTGCGGTATGGAGAGCATCGGGTTCTCGATGCCCACATATTCCCAGTCGGCAGTGTTGGAGGCGGTGTTGCCCGCGCTGCCCTGAGTGAAAATAACCTTATAGCCGTCCATCACAATCTGTGAAGACGATAAGGCGGAAACGTCTGATGTGGTCTTATATCCCCAGACGCGGAACGAAGTGAAAAGTGTTTCGAGGCCGTTGCCGGCACCTCGTGTTGTCTGCTCATCCTGCCATTTGCTGTTATTGCTGCTAAAAGCAATGCTCGTTGTTGGCGCGTCAGGATTGGGCACGACGTGGTCGTCCTGCGCCGATGGAGAGCAGGAGAAGCAAAGGCATAATGAAAAGCAAAGCAACAAAGAAAATATGCGTGATGACAGCATGACTTCTTGTGGTTATTAAAAATGCAATGTCGAGGGTGCGTCAATATCTTGGATTGATGCACCCTCGGCGATTAAGGGTTTTAAGGCTTTGTGCCTATTGTATATTCAATTATTTGTATGTCTTAACAACCTTTACACCATAGACGTTATTGTTGTTAGTATACTTCTTGTAGTATGTTGTGCCTACAGTAAGAGTTGTGCCGTTTGCAACAGCTGTATTGCCAGAAGGATCCTCGTAATACTCATCCTCACCAGCTATTATTGTAGTACCATCTCCAATAGTAATTGCTGTATAGATAGCAGATGATTTTCCTGCTTCCTTCAGATATACATAAGCGTATGTTGTTGCAGTTTCTGAAGCTGTGAACTTAGCAGTAGTGTTATCACCAACCTTAATTGTCTTTCCGTCTTCTTTAGGAATTTCATTGACAATTGTAGTTCCAACTTTTGTCAGGACAATATCGTTACGACCTTTAACTGTATTCTCATCCTCTGATGCTCTGATCTGCAGAGCATCAATAACGGTAGCCTCAGTTGCGTCAGCTTTGCTTACACTGTAAAGCTGTCCCTTAGAGTTAAGGTCGTTCATAGTCTTTCCATCTTCGCTAACGCTGAAGTAGATGTCTGTAGTTGTAGCAGCAGGATACTCATTACCTACGCCATAAGCCTTGATAACCTTCTTATCGTGGCTGTTGAATGCGTAAGTTGTTACAGAAGGTGTAGCCACTGTTGTGATTGACTCATGGCTAAAGTCTGCATTATCAACGTCAGCTACGACAGCGTCGAAAGTGATGGGGAAGAGACCCTCTGGTGTACCATCCTCTTTACTTGTTGCACCATTGGTGTTGTCTGAAATCTTAAAGATGTATGTATAGGCATAGTTAGGCTGCCATGCTGTGTAAGAAGCAGGAATAACAGCTGTTGCGCCATATACCTTTATCTTCTCGCCAGAACCATCGGTAGATGTAAGGGTGTAGTTAAGGCGAAGAGTGAGAGCATGACCTTCTGCAGGGAGGACGGCAGTGAAGTAGCTGTTTTCCTTCTTTCCAGCCATATTTGCATCCTTAGCGTTGTCGTTGAGAACTTTCTTATCATTGTAGTTTACTGTGCCAAGACCAAGCTTTGTAGTCTGGTCATCAGTGCCAGTTACAATGCTGACAAAAGCTTTGTTGAATGCAGCATCCTTAGCGTTGTCGCTACCAACCTTAGGATATGTAACGTTGATGGTACCATTAGTAGACAACTTGGTTTCATTGGTTGTATAGAGGACTGCTTCGTCTTTACCGGTAAGGTTATCTTTCTTGTCTGTACCGTTGTCATAGAACTCAATGCCGCTTACAGTATATCCAGGAATTGTCTCGTAGAAAGCTACACGCACTTTTGCTGTGAGATTCTTGAATGTGAATTTCACTGGCTTTTGGTAATCAGCTTTTTCTACAGGAGTAACGTCGGTGTAATAGCACTTCTGGAGGTCTGTGATTTTTTTACCTGTGAGAGAATAAGAAAGATAGTCTTCAGCCTTTACTGTGTTAGCCTTTGGTGTCTTGATGGCAGTACCTACAATTGTGCCGTCTACCGGATCGCCTGATGTTGCAAGAATATTGCTTCCAACAGAGTAAGCGATGAAGTCATAGTGCGGCTGGCTGTAGTCCCAAAACTTGATAGACTGCGCTGTAATTTCTTTATCTCCTGCATGAAGACCAGTAGGAGTTATACCTACATATTTCCAGTCGTTAGTGTTGTCATCTGTTGTGCCAGCTGTGTTTCCTTCCCAGTTAACCTGATAGTTGTCGAATACAATAGTTTCTGTGGGATTAGTTTTGGGGAGTGAACCCTTTGTACCCAGTACATAGAATTTTCCACCAAGGAGATCGGCGGCAGTAGCACCAACGCTTGTGCCGTCAGCTGCACGCGTAATCTTACCAGTCTCTCCTCCGAAGTTAATCACTGAGTTAGCAGCATTTTGTCCGTTTCCTGAGTTCTCACCCAAGAAGTCGTCGCTTGAGCAGCTGGCGAGCGCCAATGCTGAAGCGGCATAAAGAAAATACTTGTTCATAATCTTTAAATAAATAATAGTTTGTATTGTTTTGTTTATTAAAATCTTGAATACATATATATGTTGTTACATATCAAATTCCCATTGCTTCTCTTCGAAGTCTTCCACTACGGCATCAAAGCCGGAACCACCGGAGCGGTTAGGGATGGGTACTTTGTCCATGTCAAGCTCCACGGTTATGACGCCACCACGATAGAGTCGGCGTACTTGGTCGGTGACGTCGAAGACGATGGTTGAGTCCTTGCCGTTATAGAACTGCATCTTCACGTCCACGTAGTGTCGGTTGTTAAGGTCAGCCTCTGCCACCTTCTCCAACGACTCAAGGTAAGAACGTGTGTCGAGCTTGTATGGATTGAGCTTTGGCATGCCGAATGTCAGCGCCTTGCCGCCTATCACGTCCACCGTCTCGCCCTTCTTGTCCGTCACGTCCTGCTTCATTCGCATGTAGAAGTTTACGGTGATGGCGTCCGTTCCGGTCACGCCCGTATTTACGTTGACGGAGCGAGCCATACCGCTGAGGTTGGCGTTTCCGTCGATGGAGGTTACCTTCCTGCCGTTGCGGTTGTTATGATGGAGAATCACTTGCACTAAATATATATAAGTTAGGGGCTGGAGTTGTGTTTCGAGCGTACGTACCCAGCAGTTGCGCTCTTCATCAAATACGAATCCGTCCAGATTCTTGTTGATGTCGATGCCCTTTTCGTAACTGGAGAAGAGTTCCTCCGGCTGATAGAACGAGTGGGTAAAGTGTGGCGCGTTATACGAAGACGGATTCATGGTCTGTCCTGTGTATGCCGTGACATAGTCGTACGTGGAAGTCTCGTCAATGCGCACACTCTGCACGCCGTCGGGAGTGTTGATGTAGTTCCATGCAAGGATGTCCCAAAAGCCGAAGTCGTACTTGGCGTAGATGGAGTTGCCGCTGATGGTGTGCTTGTAAGGAGAGCGGTGGGTGCCGTACTGCGTGCTGCCAGTGAAATAGCGTCGCACCTCGAAGGCATGAGGCTCCGTATAGCCGATTGGACCGAACATCGAAAGGTCGGTGTCGTCCCAACCATACGTCCATTCCGCCTGCCAGTCATATTCGACGTCGTACTTGAACAGATAGTTCCATACGACCTTCAGATTGAGGTCGATGGCAGGAATCTGCATATCAATATCTTTTCCGCCTTGATGAAGATGAAGCATCGGTTCGCGCTCGCAACTTGTTGTTGCGAGACACGAAACGACGAGGCATGTAGCCATTATCCTATTAATCATCATTACCTTATTTCTTCTTAATGTTCCGTCTGTAGAGCAAGTCGTAACTAAGCGTTATCTCCAGTCGGGTGGGGCCCAACCAAGAATAACGATGCTGTCTCTTGCGGAAGTCCTTGGCATCGCCGTACCATTTATAGTAATATTGCTCCGTGTCCGTGTCGGGGTCGATAGGGCACTTCCATTGATAGGGATCGTAGAGCGTGTGGAGATATCCAGCCTGCAAGCCGAACTCCACTCGCCAATGTTCAGAACGTCCCAACGGCATTACATAACCTATGCCGGCGCCGGCGCCCCAACCTTCGCCTTCCCATCCTCGTTTCTCTCCGAAGCATATATTATATAGGTAGGCGTGCGCGTAAAGGCTGAAGTAGAGTCCCTTGAAAGCAGCCCCTTGTCCCAACGGACGCTCACGGATGTCGCCGCTTCGCAGATAATAGCGGGTGTGGAGCTGATAGTTGCGCAGCTGAAAGTACTTGTGGTCGTCGTAGTGCTGCCACCACGGACCATCAAAACTCGCTCCGTACGTGAAGTGACCGTGAAGCGGGTAATACTCAATAGCCACATTGGGGATGGGGCAGAAGCGGTCATAACCGCGCATGTAAGCGAAGTCGAGGAGCAGATTGGTCTTAATGCTCAATAGCTCGCGGCGTGGCAGAACCGTGTAGTCGCTGTATGTAAAAGCGGGAATGTCAAGCTTAACATTATTCGGAACCGTTGTCGGCATCATAGCCAAAGGCTGTGACATCAGACTGTTGTCGTCCAAGCCAAGAAGCTGCCTCTTGTCTATCGCCATTATTCGCACGGCACGCAGCACGGGATAATACTCCTTGAGCACATAGCGCCATAGCTTACCGCCGTCATATCGCTTCATCGCCTCTTTAAGGCGAGCGCTGTTGTCGCCATAACGGTTTATGAGCGAGTCTACCTCATGAAATCTCGTATCTTTATTGATGCGCATCAGCGTTTGAAGGAGGGCGTAGTCCTCAGGCACGACATCATAGCGTATGCGGTCCTTGCTGATGCCGTAACTGCCGAGCAGTCGGTCCACAGAGGTACGACGTCCCTTCGCCAGACGACAGTTGTTGTCGTATGGACCTTCAGGTGATGCCGTGGCACGTCCAAGCACAATGCCTCTATCGCCCAACGCTTCAAGTTGAGGAATGAGGACTTCTGTTATCCACTTCCTGTCTTGATCGCTGATGTTCATTCTGTTTACAATAAATTGGATGGGACGCGAATTTCGGACAAAGGTGCTGTCAGTGGTCTTAACCTGAGCTACCGTGTCCATAGCGAAGCATGAAATCATTGTAATTATCACTATAAGATATTTCACTTACCGTAAAAACGTTTGTAATCCTGACTTGATTTATGTTAATTCGTTGAAGGATAATGCCTAATCCCAACATATTCTGACTGCAAAATTATAAAAAATGCAATAATTACAATGCTATTACATGTAGTTTTTTAAAAGTAACATTGTTATATTATGTTAATGGCTTAAGTGCGATATATCATAAAAAAACTCCTTAAAAGGACAAAAACTTTAGTCTTTATTGCACTTTTGCCTTTCAAGAAGTTTGTGTATCCGTCGTAACGCACCAGTCCGCCTGTGTGGGTGCTGATCCACATAAATCCGTATGAGTCCTGGAAGATGTCATCGGTATATTTGGTGGCATTTTTTTATTGATAAAGTAGGTACTATATGATGAAATTCGTAATTTTGCAGTAGCAAACCATTTTAACAACCAATCCTATAATGACTTCATCCTTACGTATTGCTGTCATCGGTGGTGGCGCAGCGGGCTATTTTGCAGCCATAGAAGCTAAGCGTCGCAATCCTGATGCCGACATAACCATATTCGAAAAGAACACCAAGATGCTTGCCAAGGTGGCGATAACGGGTGGCGGAAGATGTAATCTCACCAACTCGTTTGCGCTTATCAGCGATGCCAAGCAGGCTTACCCGCGCGGACACAAACTCATGAAGCGTCTGCTCAAGCGCTTCAGCCATACTGATGCCTACGAGTGGTTTGAGCGTGAAGGCGTAAAGCTCGTAACGCAGGACGACGAGTGTGTGTTCCCTGCCTCGCAGGACTCGCAGACCATCATTTCGTGCCTCACACGACTTGCCACCCGTCTGGGTGTGCGCCAGCTCTGCGGTTATCAGCTTATGGACATCAGTCAGAACACTGACGAGACGCTCCATCTCAGCTTCGCCAGCGGCTATGAGGCTGACTTCCATCGTGTGGCAGTAACCACGGGTGGCGCTCCGAAGGGTGAGGGGCTGCATGTGCATGCCCGCTTAGGACACGAGATAGAGCATCCCGTACCGTCTCTCTTCACATTTAATATTAATGATGCCGACTTCCTGACGCTTATGGGAACGGTGGTCGACCCCGTTGTGACGTCCATTCCCGGTACAAAGCACCGTGCAGAGGGTGCTCTCCTCGTAACGCACTGGGGCATAAGCGGTCCGGCTGTGCTCAAGTTGTCGTCCCATGCGGCGCGTCTGCTCCATGAAACCAACTATTGTACGAAGGTGGCAGTCAACTGGACCGGCGTGACGCGTAGCTCGGTAGCAGCAGAGGAGGTGGCTGACATCATGACCCTAAATGCGCAGAAGCAACTTGCCTCGGTGCGTCCGTTCAATCTGCCGTCGCGCCTTTGGACGTACATCATTGACAAGCTGGGACTTTCGCAGCAGAAGCGCTGGGGAGAACTGGGCAAGAAAGACATCAGCCGACTTGTGGAGACGCTTACCAACGACATCTATACGGTCAGCGGAAAGGGACGTTTCCGCGACGAATTTGTGACGTGCGGTGGCGTGTCGTTGTCATCAGTGGACATGAATACGCTTGAGAGCCGCGTCTGTCCTCATCTGTTTTTTGCAGGAGAAGTGCTTGACGTGGACGCCATTACGGGCGGATTCAACCTTCAGGCAGCATGGAGCATGGGCTTTGTGGTAGGGCAAAGCATAGTGGAATAAGAATGAAAACAATAATCACATAAACATACAAAGATACGTATATGACACGAAACAAGATTATCTACATTGCTATTGTGGCGTTGCTCGGAGCGTCGCTTCTGCTCGGTTTTGCTGAGGAAGTGTTCCATTTGGATTTGGGCAGCGCTTCATGGGCAGCACATTGGGCAACGTCGCCCGTGGCTTTGGCATTGGGCTTCGCCTTCGCCCTTATCTTCGGCAAGACCTTCCCCGACTTCAACAAGGTGATGTCGAAGAAGCTCCTTCAGTATTCTGTCATCGGACTTGGCTTCGGAATGAACGTCAATGCGGCGTTAGCATCCGGAAGCGAGGGAATGATGTTCACCATTGTGAGTGTATTCGGCACGTTGGCTCTTGGTTGGCTGTTCGGCAGAAAGCTTCTTAAGGTGGACTCGCAGACAAGTTATCTGCTCAGTTCGGGTACTGCCATCTGTGGCGGTTCGGCAATAGCCGCCGTCGGTCCCATCATACGTGCCAAGGCGGAGAGCATGTCTGTGGCGCTCGGCGTGGTGTTCGTGCTCAACGGCATTGCTCTCTTCGTATTCCCATACATCGGCGACTTCCTTGGCATGACGATGAAGCAGTTCGGTATGTGGGCGGCAATAGCCATCCACGACACTTCTTCTGTAGTAGGAGCAGGTGCGGCTTACGACCAGATGCATCCTGAACTGGTGGCATCGCAGGGTGTCAGCGCCTTGGAAGTGGCAACCACCGTCAAGCTGACGCGTGCCTTGTGGATAGTCATCCTGGCGCTCGTCACTCCCTTCTTCTTCCGTCAGTCATTGGCAGCGGAGAGCGGCAAGCAGAAGCCGTGGTATTCATGTGTCCCACGATTCATCATCTGGTTTATCGTAGCCATCCTCTTCAACACCTACATTCTCAGCAATGCCTCGCTCCTTGGTGACAGCGTAGCCGGCGTAGGCGGAGCATTCAGTGGAGCTGTCAACAAGCTTGCCAAGCACCTCATCACCCTCTCGCTCTTCTTCATCGGAGCTTCGCTCACCCGCGAAACCCTGCGCAGCGTAGGTGCACGCCCACTCGTCCAAGGCATTATGCTATGGATAAGCATCAGCTTGCTGAGCTTAGCGTATATTGAATTTGGAATTATGAATTAGGAGTTATTCGTAACTCCTAATTCATAATTCTTTAGAACGGGAACAGCAGCGGCAATACTCCTATCATTACGATTCCCATTATTATCTGTAACGGCAATCCCACCTTTACATAGTCCATAAACGTGTAGCCACCTGCCTGCATAACCAGAGCGTTTGGCGGCGTAGAGAACGGTGAGGCGAAGCACATGCTTGCTCCCAAGGTCACGGCGAACAGCATGGGGTAGGGGCTTACGCCGATGGCAGCTGCCGAAGTGAGAGCAATGGGCGACATAAGTACAGCCGTAGCAGTGTTGCTGATAAACATTGTGAGGAACGATGTGGTGAAGTAAATGCCGGCGAGAAGAGCGTAAGGACTTGCCTGGCCGAGATTGTCGGCAAGCAGACTTGCCACGAGAGCCGATGCTCCCGTCTTCTCCAATGCCACCGACATAGGCAGCATGGCGGCTATGAGCACTATGCTCTCCCAGTTGATGGTCTTGTAAGCAGCCTCCACGGAGCGGATACATCCACTAATGACCATCAGCAGTCCGGCTATCATCACGGCTGTGACGGGAGCTACGGGGATGAAGTCGAACACCATCATCGCTATCATGGCGAGCATGATGACACCGGCAAGCGGAGCCTTATAGTCGAGCGTCACACGCGAAGCCTGCTCCAATGGCTGACCAATGACCACGATGCCTTCAGCCACATCAGCGATGCGCTGTATGTTATTCCATTTTCCCTGAATCAGAAGGATGTCGCCCTGACGGAATTCCATGTCCGCAAGATTGTCGTTGACGTAGCTGTCGCCACGTCTTACACCCAGCACGTTAACATTATAGAGTCGGCGCAGACCGGCATCCTTCAGCGTCTTGCCGCACAGACGAGAATTGTGCATCAGCACTATCTCGGCTATACCTATATCATAGAACGCTATTTCTTCTGTGGCTTTCTTCAGTCCCATGTCAGAAGCAAGGTTTTCCGCCTGCTTGCAGTCGCCGCTCACATATACGATGTCGCCGTCCGTAAGCTTCGTGTCAGGTCCAGCAAGACGCTGCTCCACCTCCTTCATCAGCGACGAATGGCCTTTCTTTATGCGTCTTACCTCCAGCACGGTCAGCCCGTAACGGTGGTGAATGTCCATTTCGGCAAGGGTCTTTCCGTTGGCAAGCGAGTCGGCTCCGACGGTGAAGACGGCGAGATTGTCCGTAAGACGATACTCTTCCATGAGATCGTCCAATGACTTGCCGCGTGCCGGACGGTTCTCCCCGTCGTGATTCTTGCTGCCGTTAAGGAAGCGCTTGCTGAGAGGCAGCAGCACGATGATGCCCACCACGATGCAGACAATGCCTACAGGGAGGAAGCTGAAGAAGCGAAGCGGCTCGAAGCCGTTCTCCGTCAGCGCGTCCTGGATGACAAGGTTGGGAGGCGTACCGATCAGAGTGAGCATACCACCCATACTGCTGGCGAACGCCAAAGGCATAAGCAGGCGACTTGCTCTTATCTTGGCTTTTTGTGCCAGACTTACCACAATGGGCATCATGAGAGCCACGGTGCCGGTGTTGCTGACGAAGGCGCCGATGACAGCCGTCACCACCATAAGCAGCAGAAACAGTCCTAACTCGTTGTCGCCAGCCAATGTCATCAGCTTGCCCGACGCTTTCTTAGCCAGTCCTGTCTGCACGATGGCACCGCCCACGACGAACAGTCCCACCATCATTATCACCACTGAGTTGGAGAATCCCGAGAGAGCCTCCTGCGGAGTGAGTATTCCGGAGAGCAAAAGGGCGACGAGGGCGCACAAGGCGACGAGGTCGGAACGAACTTTGCCCATGGCGAAGAATACTGCCGATAGGGCGAGGATAATGAGTGTTGTTATCATATACCGTTGTCTATAGTCTGTTTTAGGCTATTCGTGGTTCAGATAACTACTCCCGTTCCGCTGCATGTAACCATCAGCATTGATCCTGACTGACCAACAGTCTCATAGTCAAGGTCGATGCCAACAATGGCGTTGCATCCCATCTCGCTGGCTCTGTCCATCATTTCCTGCATGGCTGTGTCCTTGGCTTCGCGGAGCACCTTCTCGTACGAGCCGCTTCTGCCGCCGAAGAAGTCGCGTATGCCAGCGCAGAAGTCCTTTATAAAGTTGGCACCGATAATGGTTTCTCCGGTAACAATGCCCTTATACTCTTTAATTGTGTGACCCTCAATGGTCGGTGTTGTTGATAAAATCATAATTGTATTATTTAATTTGGTTCACTTATATAGACGTGCAAGAAGTATGCAATGTTGCATCGGAAGTGGCGTTTTTTCGATATGTTAACGAAAAAACAACCATATTGACACTACTTTAGATACTTTGTGCCTCTTTTCAATGTATTTTAATCAAAATATGTCGTTTGTGGTTATCAAAGTACGATTATGTATATTGACTGAACTTGCGAAAGCTCAATATATTGAAAAAATATTTGTATAATATGTACTAAATGTTGGAGAAAATGTTCACTTTTTACCAGTAAAAGTATTAACTTTGCAGCAGTGTAATTCTCAATATTATTATGAGCACAATCATTAATTATCTTGACAAAGCGGATGCAAGCACAACTGTGGCGCTCAACTTCGACGGAGGCAGCATAATGGACTCCATGTCAGAGGTGTTCTCTTCTCGCCTGTTGTGGGTGCCGATAGCATTGGTGTTCCTTTATTTTCTCTTTAAGGCGGATGCAAAGAACAGACAGCGCCTGCTGATAATCCTGGCCGTAGCTCTGACCGTGACGCTCTGCGACCAGCTGACGTCCCACGTCATGAAGCCCTACTTCGCACGTCTTCGTCCGTCGCATACGCCGGGCGTGGAGAATCTGCTCCATTATGTCAACGGATATCGCGGCGGTCAGTACGGCTTCTGCTCCAGTCATGCGTCCAACTCGTTCGGCGTGGCAACCTTCATAACGCTGATGACGAGGCGTATGAGGATTGGCTTCGCCTTCTTCGCACTCTCGCTTTGCGTGGCATACTCGCGCATCTATCTCGGTGTACATTACTTCGGCGATGTCTTCGTAGGTACAGCCATCGGCATAGCCATCGGTTTCCTCGTCTTCTACATGCTCCCGAAAAACTGCCGTCAGATATGGCTCTCAAGACGTGTTGCCCAGAAACGCTGCGCAGGCATGGAGCGTCTGACCTCCAACGGCAGTCGTCTCCGCCTCCCCGTCTTCCTCCGTCCCGCCTTCTATCGTACAGCCAAGCGCCGTTACATTAATATGTAGGAATATTAAATGATATACAAAACAAGGGTGTGCATTCTTTTCCTGTTCAAGGAAGAATGCACACCCTAATTGTTTTAATTCAAAACTCCTAACTCCTAATTCATTTCGCCCGCTCTCCCCACAGCGTCTGATAGTCACGCTTGGCAGCAGGGGCTGTCCATTCTGTCGGTACGAACTGCCAGTTGTTATGGGTCTGTGGTGTGATGGGTGAATGCTTGCGCACGTACTTTATTATGTAGTCGCGCAAGGTGTAGTCGCCTCGCCATGTGATGCGACTCTCCAGCTGCGCCTTGTCTATTCCTGCACCCTTGGTGAGCAGTCCGCCACCACCTGCGGCACGATAGCTGTTTACAGCCACGTGATATGTGCGGGTCTCGTCAAACGGAGTGCCGTCCGCCATGCTCTTTATGACGATGCGCTCTCCGTTAGGCTTCGTAACGTCCACGTCGTAGACGATGCCGGCAGCGGTGTCGAGATTGTAGAAAGGCTTCTTTAGTCCGAAGAACTTGTCGCGTGACGCGTCGCGGTTGTTCATACATATAAGATGGTCGTCGGGTGATGTCATTGTTGTCACCCATCCGTCATAGCTCTTCTCAAGATACTGACGAATCTCCTTGCCCGTCAGCGTCATTACGCACAGATCGTTCTCGTAGCTGTAGAGCTTATACATGTCAGCCAAAGTTGCCGGACCGCTCTTCACTGTTACGTCGAACGAAAGCGGACTGGCAAACGAAATGTCTGCGCCACTTGTGCTAAGCATCACGTCATGCACGAAATCCACGAGCGTACTCGGACCGAAATAGCAGTCGCGTGAAGTCATAGATGTCGTGAACGAGCCGACTTCTGTACCCACGTAATTCTTCACTTCGTCTATCTGACTTTCGAAGGCGTCCATGTATTTCTGATTGACAGGGCGCTTGCCCATGTCCACGATGTTCACTTTCAGCTTCTTGTTACGTCCCTTCTTGCTCACCTCAAGCTCCGCGTCGGCAACGTACATAGCGTTGTTGGCTGGATTGACGATGACGGTTACGGATCCGTCCGCGCTCTTCACCTCCTCGTAATGAGTGGAGTGGTCGTGTCCGTAGAATATCACGTCGAAGCCAGGCACCTGACGTGCGATGTCGTGTGTGGCGTCGTTTAGCGAACCGTTGGTGAGGCTGCGGTCGTTGATGCCGGTGTGGAACAGTCCCACGATGATGTCAGGACGTTCCTTCTTCTTCACCACCTCCATCCATTTGCGTGCTGACGATACGGCGTCCTCAAAGCGGAGTCCGCTCCACAGCTCCTCCGACAACCATGAAGGCACACCCGGCGTGATCAGTCCTATTACGGCTATCTTGATGCCGTTGCGCTTGAAGACGGTGTAAGGCTTCATGTAGGGTAGACCGGTGGCTGTGCTGACGATGTTGGCGCCAAGCATAGGGCACTTCAGTTCCTTCACCCACTTGTCGTAAACGTCATGTCCTGTCTCCACGTCGTGGTTGCCCATAGTCTGCACGTCGTAGCGCATGAAGTTGCTCACCGATGCCGCGATGTTCTCAGCGTCGGTCTTCTCATAATTATAATATGTGACGACGGGCTGTCCCTGCAGCACGTCGCCGGCGTCCATCAGCAACAGACGGTCACCGTAGATGGTGCGGAGCGAGTCGACGTAAGACGACACGCGTGCAAGCGAGCCGTTTGAAGGCTGCTGATTGATGAAGTCGTACGGGAAGAATCGTCCGTGCACGTCGGTCGTCTCTATCATTCTTATCTTTACAGTCTTGTCCGCTTTGCTTCCTGCATAGGAGGCGGCGGATAAGGCGAAAGCCATAAACATGGTCGCCAATGCCTTGGTATGATTTGTTTTCATCATATAAATTGTTAGTTTTTAGACTTTCAAAGTTACGGCTTTTGCACTACATCCACAAATAAAAAGTATGGTTTCGGCACGTGGTTGGAAAATAAAGGGTAATTTTGCACTATAATATATCAACAAACAAACATCTATGAACAAATCTACATTACTAAGCGTGGCTTTTGCTGCTGTGATGTCCCTTGGCTCGCTGTCGGCAAACGCGCAATCTCTTTCTCCCTCAACCAAATGGCTTTGGAACAAAGGCAAGATAATGATTGAGTCGCCCGAACGTCCCGCAGGACAGAAGGACGTGCTCGGACTGGCGCTCCCGAAGATGAAGACGGTGCGTGTGGGCTTTGTCGGTCTTGGCATGCGCGGACCGAGTGCCGTAGCGGATTTCGCCCTGATACCAGGCGTGGAGGTGGTGGCTCTCTGCGATTATGTGGAGGCACGTGCCGCCAAGCAGAATGAGACGCTTCGTAAGCACGGACTGGCTCCTGCCGCCATCTATTCTGGCGAGAAGGGCTATGAGGAGCTTTGCCGTCGCGACGACATCGACCTTGTATACATAGCCACAGACTGGGAGCATCACGCCATTGTGGCTAAGTATGCCATGGAGCACGGCAAGAACGTAGCTGACGAGGTGCCCTCGGCTATGAATCTGGAGGAGTGCTGGGAGCTTGTCAATCTGGCTGAGCAGAACCAGCTCAACTGCATGATTCTCGAGAACTGCTGCTACGACTGGTTTGAGATGCGCACTCTCAATATGGCGCAGCACGGAGTGTTCGGTGAGGTATTGCGTGCGCAGGGTGCATACATCCATAACCTTGACGAATTCTGGGACTATTACTGGAAGAATCCTAACGGTTCGGACCCCGAACAGCTGGGATGGCGTCTGAAATACAACCGTGAGAACCGTGGCGACATCTATGCCACACACGGTCTTGGTCCGGTGGCACAGCTCCTCGACATTCATCGTGGCGACCGTATGGCTACGCTTGTTGCCATGGACACGAAGAGCGTGCACGGCAAGGAACTTGTGGAGGCTAAGACCGGCAAGCCGTGCGACGACTTCCGCAATGGCGACCACACCACTACGCTCATCCGCACGGAGAACAAGAAGGTCATCGAGCTGCAGCACGACGTGATGAATCCGCAGCCTTACAACCGCCTCTATCAGCTTACCGGTACGCGCGGATTCGCCAACAAGTATCCCATTGAAGGCTATGCTCTTGACAGCAAGCAGCTTGCAGCGAGCGGTGTGCAGCCTCAGGTGGACAATCTCTCCACGCACAGCTTCATGCCCGAGGCAGAGAAGCAGGCTCTCGAAGAGAAGTATGATCATCCCATTCTCAAGAAGTTCGGCAAGCTGGCTAAGGAAGTGGGAGGACATGGCGGCATGGACTTCATCATGACAGCACGCCTCGTCTATTGTCTCCAGAACGGTCTGCCGCTCGACATGGACGTTTACGACCTGGCTGAATGGTGCTCCATCGCCGAGCTTGGCGCATTGTCAATGGACAACGACTGCGCTCCCGTAGCATTCCCCGACTTCACGCGTGGTCTGTGGAACAAGACTCAGGGCTACAAGCATGCTTATGCCACACCTGAGGAAGAGGCTGCAACGGAGGCAATAGCCAACCGATTCACTCATGCCTACAAGGAAGCCACAGCCAAGCTGAAGCTCTGGACGCTCTACGATAACGTGCAGAACGCCAAGACGGACGCTGCCAAGAAGAAGGCACAGACCGTGCTTGACAAGGCAGTGGCAAAGGCTAAGGCAATGGCATACAAGGCCGTCAAGTAAAGTATTTAGTTATAATAAGCGAAATGATATGAACAGATTGTTCTTTATAGGTGTTCTCGTTGCGTCAGCCATTACTGCCAACGCACAAGACAATGCACAGAAAGATTCGCTCACCATGGAATCCATGATGCACAATCTTCCTGAAGTGATGGTGAAGGGATCGCGCCCCATTGTCAAGGCAGAGCGTGGCATGCTGTCGTACAATATGCCGCTGCTGTTGAAGCAACTGCCTGCCGACAACGCTTATGAGGCATTGACGCGCATACCTGGTGTCAGCGATGCCACAGGCAGCATATCCTTCTCGGGCAATGAAGTGACGCTGATTGTCAACGGACAAGCCACCACATTGACACAGGAGCAACTGGCTGAGCGCCTTAAGGCAATGCCAGCCGCACAGTTGTCAAAAGCCGAGGTGATGCTGTCTGCCCCAGCTCGCTATCATGTGCGTGGCATGGCTATCAACATCGTCACGAAAGACTACGCCGGTACCAATCAGCTTTCGGGACAAATCATTGGTGGCATGCGGCAAAACAAATACGCCAATGAGTTTGGTAATTTATATCTTTCCTTGCAAAGAGGCAAGTTTGGACTTGACGCACAATATAAATATGTAAACGGCAATTCCTACGGTGAGTCTTCACGCATAGCCAATCATCCACTTGGCAACAATCGTATACACTATAATGATGAAACCGGGCAGAAGTCGTTTGGCATTACACACGACTACCGACTGGGGATGAACTATGCCTTTGGCAAGAACCATCGTCTCGACGTAGCCTATACAGGACAATGGAACAAGACAAACTCAAACAGCCGCACGACAGGTTCAAGCATAAGCGGAATGCATCGTGACAGTCATGAATATCTGCACAATGTGGATGTTAACTACGCGCTTCCTTTCGGACTAACCCTTAGCGGTTCGTACACTTACTATCGCACGCCTCAGCAACAAGCCCTCGATGGTACGATAACTACGGAAAACAAAAATGAAACTGAACGCAACCTGACAAGCGGCAGCGAGCAGACCATCAACAAATGGATGTTCACAGCCGACCAAACCCATTCTTTGGCACATGGCTGGGGATTGTCGTATGGTGTGAAAGGGCAATTCACAAGCAACAAGAGTTATCAGACCACAATAGGCAAGGATGGGAGCGTTTTGCCCGATGGGACAAGCAGCGTGGACCTCAACGAGCGTATATGGAACATATATGCAGGTTTCAGCAAGCAGATAAACAAGGCTATTAGTCTTGAAGCATCTGTTGCTGCCGAGCAATATCACTCTCCCATATGGCATAAATGGCGCGTATATCCTACGCTCAATGCTTTGTGGAACGTCAACGACAACCATTTGCTCAATCTATCATTCAGTTCCAACTCTGAGTTCCCGAGTTATTGGTCCACTATGAGCAATGTGTTCTACTCGTCCACCTACACCGAGATACATGGCAATCCCGATTTGAAACCCTTCTCTTATTATAATGTCAATCTGATGTGGCAGATAAAGCGACGTTATACGCTTATGGCTTTTGCAAGTCTGAAACCTGATTATTCTGTGCAGTTGCCATATCAAACCACAGACCGCATGGCAGTGATAATGAAGGAAACCAACTTCGACTATTCCAATAGCTTTGGATTGCAAGCATCAGCCATATTCAGTGCAGGCAAATGGCTCAACGGCAACGTGTTTGCCGTAGGAACCTACAAGCACGACAAGAGCAGCCACTTCTTCGACTTGCCGTTCAATCGCAAGAAACTGTCGGTTAGACTTGGAGGCACGGCATCCGTAAAACTATGCAGCACGCAGGACTTGCGTCTCATTCTTAATCCGTTCTATCAGACTAAGGCAATACAAGGCGTCTACGACATAAGTCCCATCTTCAGTATGGATGCCAAGCTGCAATGGTCGTCGCATGACGGGAAATGGGGCGTGCGTCTCAATGGCAGCAACATCTTCAACAACCGATTCGATACCCGCTCCGTGCAAGGCAACCAAGACTATCGTATGAAGGTAAACTACAACTGGTCATCTTTCACCTTCGCAGTTATCTATAAGTTCGGCGGCTACAAGGAGAAGACAGTAAAGGAGGTGGATACCTCACGCATGGGACACTAAGAACAAGATAATTAGTCTTTATTGTTTCATTTCTTTGTCTATTATGATTACCGAAGCAAAGCTACTAAAAATCCATTGAAAATGAATGGTTTTAATATGTTATTATACCAAATATCCCAATTCTGTTATACCATTTATCCTATTTTGGAAAAACAAATTACAGAATACATAAAGAAAGAATAAACGACATCTGTCAAGCAAAGAGCTATCATTCATTGGTTCATCTTTGCTTGACAGATGTTTTATTTAGCGCTATCCTGCATAGCCTTCAGTTCTTTGTCTGTCATCTGCACATCCTAAGTTGCCAATATGATGACTATGCAATCTATTACTGCCTTACGTGGACGCGAAATAATGCTTTCTTAAATATATAAACCATAACAAGGTTTAGCTTGCACCTCTGATTTTGTACTTTCAGATATTTTTAGTATATTCGCATCGTAATAGAAAAAATGAGGCACTTGAGCAAATAGAGGCAAAGCGTTATGCTGACGCATTCGCTCTGAGAGGCAAGAAAGTGGTGAAAGTAGGAATCGCTTTCAGTGTGAAGGACGAACGGAACATTACGGAATGGATAATCAGATAGAACAAAAATCGGTCAAGCAAAGATGAACATTGTATTTACATTATTATCAGAAAAACAAATAGGTTAGAATGGATATTTCGATAATTATTTGTATATTTGCCACACCAAATATAATAGACAATACCCATATGAGAAAATCTGCCATTATAGAAGCACTGCGCAATTATTTCAGTACTCAACCTGTGCTGAAAGCATGGCTATTCGGCTCTTTCTCAAGAGGAGAAGAGACTCCGGATAGTGATGTTGACATTATTGTTTCTTTGGATAAAAGCAAACCAATAGGTTTGAAATTCTTTGGAATGTGGAGTGATTTAGAAGAACTGTTAGGCAGAAAGGTTGATTTAGTTTCAGATGGAACCCTACTGCCTTTAGCTAAAGAGTCTGCTGAACAAGATAAAATCTTAGTGTATGAGAGAACGAATTAGAGATAAAAGTCGGCTTGAACATATCTTACAAGCTATAGAACGTATCAGGCGTTATACAAAAGGAAAGACTTTTGATGATTTTATTGCTGATGATATGATGTACTAACTACCGATCTTCTGCTTCTGGAAAAACAAATAATATAATATATAAAGGAAGAACAATAAAAAAAATCGGTCAAGCAAAGATGAAAACTCTTTGCTTGACCGATTTTTTGTTTTTGGAAGTCCAAAGGAAACAACAATCCCTTACATTCTGTTCTTCTGGCTTTCTCCTGCACCCGTTCCCTTATACTTGCTTCTCGTAGTATTGAATTTATAGCGGACAGTCAGTGATATTTTGCTTGTTGAGAACTCATCGAAGATGGTTTCCTTCAGTTTGCCGTATTTACCTATGATGTGACTGTCGTTCGTACCAAACACGTCGTTGACATAAAGCTGGAAAGTCAGGCAATCCTTCAGAAAGCCCTTGTATATAGACAGGTCGGTGTTGAACATCGGCTTGTAGATGTAATGGTTTTCCTCGTATCCCTTTGTGATGTAAGTCATCATAACGGAGAACATCGCCCATTTCGTATCAAAGGTGTTGTTGAATCGGAACATCGCCACCGGCTTGTTCAGATAGCGTCCGTCTCTTGTCTCCAACTCGAACCATTGCTTCTCGACCATTGCTGACAACATAGGATGCCAGATGCCGAAAGTGGGCTGCAGGTTGAGCGTAGAAGTCACATTATTGTACGATTTGCCGTTTATCATTCTCATCAATCCGATGGTGGTATTGTCCTTATACATCTCCACCGTCTGATAAATAGGATCGGATACATGTTCATAAGTCAGGTTGAACGTAAGCCATTTGTAGGCAAGGTCGTAACTTGTATTTCTTGAAATCTCTGAGACAAGAAACGGGTTACCGGTCTCGTATGTATAGTGATTGCTATACTGCACGCCGCTTCTTAATACCCAGTAGTTAGGTCGGTTGATGTCGGCTGCATAGCTCAGCTGCATCTGTACATTGCCGATTGGCATCGAAAGGCTGAGAGACGGAAACCACTCGCCATAAGTCTTGCTTTGCTCCGCCATATACTTACCATTGTCATAATATTTGAAGTCCACATTCTCGTATCTCAAACCCGCTTCCATGTTCAGCTTGCCGAAGTCGCGATTATAGGTTACGAACGCAGAAGCCATGCCTTCCTTTATGCGGTCTATTACATTGTCGGCAAGAGTGTTCGGGATTATGGCGTAGTTGGTATTGCGGTTTGTGAACGAATACTCGCCTCCTACCGACAAATCACCACCAAAAAGCGGATAAGAGAGCACCATTTTGGAAGCAATCAATCGGTTGTACTTTGAAGTGGTACTGCTTACAAGTTGGTTTTGCATATCCGAGTTCACTTCCTGATAATGCTCATCTATATTGTTTTTATTGTTTCCTTTCGACCAAAACCAATCGGTATTGAAGTCAATACCCAATTTACCTACCTTACCTACATAATATATATTACTTGACAAGTTGCTATTCTGCCCAAACTCCGATTTGATAGAAGTGTTGGTCTCAGTCAGATCTTTATCTCTCAGCACAGAGCCTTCCGTCTTTCCGTCTGTTATCAGCTTTGGATTGCGCAAGAAACTAAAGCTTGCTCCCAACGAATTGTTATCGTCAAACTGATAACTGGCATTCAAGCGAGAACTAAAAGTCTCGGTTTTGTTCTTCCAACGTGTTCTGTCCTGTTGGTTCAATGTCTTGTCGAGATAGGTCATTTGCTGCAAGTCCTTTTCGTCTGGCGACGATTGTTTTGAGCCATAGGCGTAAGCGCCAAGCTCCAATCCGTTCTTACGGTAATACATATTCAGCCTGCCATATCCTCCAATGTTCTTTTTCTCGTCGTACGATCCTTCTGTTGTAGCGTCAAATCCGAATCCATCGCCTTGTATCTTCTTTGTGGTGATACGTATAACAGCCTTAGTGCTTGCAGCATAACGAGCACCTGGGTTGGATATTACTTCAACCGACTTGATGTTGTCCGAACTCAAACGGTCGAGTTCGCTTCTGTCTCTCATCTGCCGTCCGTTGATATAGATGATAGGCTCGCCACGTCCAAACACCTTGATGTTGCCATTCTGTGCAGATACGTTAGGTATGCGGTCGAGCAGGTGCTCCATAGTTCCTGCCTTTTCAAGTACAGATCCGGCAACGGTTGTTGTCATTCCTCCATTCTTAAGGATGGTCTTAGGCAGAGACGACTTCACCACCACTTCTCCCAACATCTTGCTGTCTGCCATCATCTTTATCACACCGGCATTCTCTCCCGCACAATCCTTCCATACAGTCTTGTATCCAACAGACGTAACCTTGATTATTCCATTGTTGCAAGGCGAATCGATGGCAAAATGTCCATCCTCACCGCTTACAACGCCTTTCACAAAAGCCGAATCCTGCCTGTTCAGAAGCACAACATTGGCAAATGCCAATGGTTGTCCCTTCTCATCCACAATCTTTCCCTTGATATCCTGTGCCATCATCGGTGATATAGCCGAGAAGCATAGAAACGTTATAAGCATTTTCTTATTCATAGTTTCTATATTCTATTTTCTGATATGACATGGCGAAGATACAAATTAAATCAGAGAAACTCACTCCTTTCGGAGAAATATTTTCGGGTCATGGAGCAATTTGACTCCACATTGTCATCTGTAATCGACTCCACCCTCAGAATTTCACTACTCATTTGATGAACCATCTCTCGCTTCATCCGACACTTCGCACTTCTCGCCAGTGTTGGAGAGAATAGATGATCGAGCTATTTCTTATTGTGATTCCTTGGAGAATGTTAGTTTTCTGCCAGCGCTTAAAACTATCGGGAAGGATATTCCGCCAAAACCACCACTAAATGGATGATATAGGCTAGTTTGGGGGCGGTAATTAAATTTTAACCCCTAAAAAACTGCAAAAAAAGTAGCAATATTTGGTAATTTGCCAAAATATTGCTACTTTTGCATTTATAATATTGCAAACTAGTTTGAAAATCATGTCATTAATAGAAATTAAAAAGGTCGAAACAAAGAAGGACTTGAAGACGTTCATCGACTTCCATTACGACCTCTACGAAGGCAACGAATATGATGTGCCTAATCTTTTCAGCGACGACATGAATACTCTGAGCAAGGACAAGAACGCTGCGTTCGAGTTCTGCGAAGCAGAGTATTTTCTTGCCTATAAGGATGGCAAGCTGGCAGGTCGCGTCGCTGCCATTATCAATCATAAGGCAAACAATAAATGGGGCAGGAAATCGGTCCGTTTCGGCTGGATTGATTTCATTGACGACCGCGAGGTTTCCAAGGCTCTTCTCGATGCTGTAGAGAAATACGGTAAGGAGAAGGGAATGGAAGATATTGTAGGTCCGCTGGGTTTTACCGATATGGATCCGGAAGGCATGCTTACCTGGGGCTTTGACCAGCTAGGCACCATGCCTACCATTTATAATTATTCATATTATCCGGAGCACATTGAGGCTCTGGAGGGTTTTACCGTAGATAATAAGTATGTAGAGTATAAACTGATGGTGCCAGATACCATCCCGGAGAAATATTCCAAGATAGCGGCGATGATAGAGAAAAGATACAATCTCCATGTCCGCAAACTTACCCGTAAGGATATTTATCAGGGCGGATACGGACAGAAGATTTTTGACCTCATCAATGATACATACAAGCATCTCTATGGTTATTCCGAACTTTCACAGAAGCAGATAGACCAGTACATCAAGATGTATCTGTCTTTGCTCGACCTGAACTTTGTAACAGCCATAGAAGACTGGACTACCGAGGATCATAAGATGATAGGTATCGGTATTACGATGCCTTCCCTTTCCAGAGCTCTGCAGAAGTGTCATAGGGGCAGGCTGCTTCCTTTTGGCTGGTGGCATCTGCTGCGCGCCATCAAATTCCATAAAACCAAGATTGTCGACCTTCTGCTCATCGGAATCCAGCCGGAATACCGTGCAAAGGGTGCCAATGCACTGCTCTTTGCCGACCTGATTCCTATCTATCAGAAGTATGGAATCGAGTGGGGAGAAACGCAGGTAGAAATGGAAGAAAATGCTGCCGTGCAGGGACAATGGGGCGTCTTGGATCCAATCCTTCACAAGCGCCGCAACTGCTATATTAAGAGTATCAAGTAAATAGCAATTGTTGTGTTGGCAATTATCTGATAAACAGAATATTGCAACATCATTTGCTATGTTATAAGAAAATAAATAAGAATAACTAAGGAGGAAATCATGTCTGAAGATAAAAACTTAGGTAACAGCGAATTGAATGCCGCTGATGAGCTTACCAATGCCCCTCAGGAGCAGCAGCCGGTAGAATATACCGACGATAACATCCGCCACTTGAGCGATATGGAGCATGTACGCACCCGTCCGGGTATGTACATCGGCCGTCTGGGAGATGGAAATCTGCCGGAAGATGGTATTTATGTGCTCTTGAAGGAGGTGGTAGACAACTCTATCGATGAATTCAAGATGGGCGCAGGTGCCCGTCTGGAAATCGATATCGAGGACAATCTGCGTGTCAGCGTGCGCGACTATGGCCGTGGTATTCCTCAGGGTAAGCTCGTTGAGGCTGTAAGTGTGCTGAATACCGGCGGTAAGTACGACAGCAAGGCGTTCAAGAAGAGCGTCGGTCTGAACGGTGTGGGTGTGAAGGCGGTCAATGCCCTCAGTTCCCACTTCGAAGTAAAGTCGTACCGCGACGGAAAGGTGCGCCATCTGAAGTTTGAGAAAGGTATTCTGAAGAGCGACACGATGGAAGATACTGAAGACGAGAACGGTACCTTTATCTTCTTCGAGCCGGATAATACACTCTTCAAGAACTATTCCTTCCACGATGATTTCGTGGAAACGATGCTCCGCAACTATACTTATCTGAACACCGGACTCACCATCATGCACAATGGCCGCCGCATCTTGAGCCGCCATGGTCTGCAGGATTTGCTGAGCGATAATATGACCAACGAAGGTCTCTACGACATCGTCCACATGAAGGGCGAGGACATCGAGATTGCCTTCACCCATACCAACCAGTATGGCGAGGAGTATTATTCCTTCGTCAACGGTCAGCACACCACCCAGGGAGGTACGCATCAGAGTGCCTTCAAGGAACATATTGCCAAGACTATCAAGGAGTTCTACGGCAAGTATGAGTATGCTGACATCCGAAACGGACTGGTGGCTGCCATTGCCATCAACGTAGAAGAACCGGTCTTCGAGAGTCAGACCAAGATTAAGCTCGGAAGTACTACGATGACGCCGAATGGTGGCGAAACCATCAATAAGTATGTGGGCGATTTCCTGAAGAAGGAAGTAGACAACTATCTCCATATCCATAAGGATGTAGCTGAGATTCTGGAGAATAAGATTAAGGAGAGCGAACGTGAGCGCAAGGCGATGGCGGGCGTTACCAAACTAGCCCGTGAGCGTGCCAAGAAGGCGAATCTCCACAACCGTAAGCTCCGCGACTGCCGCATCCATTTCAGCGACGCCAAGAACGAGCGCAAGGAGGAGAGTTCCATCTTCATCACCGAGGGCGATTCTGCCAGCGGAAGCATCACCAAGAGCCGCGATGTGAATACCCAGGCGGTGTTCTCTCTGCGTGGTAAACCGCTCAACAGTTTCGGTCTTACCAAGAAGGTGGTTTATGAGAACGAGGAGTTCAATCTGCTTCAGGCGGCTCTCGATATAGAGGACGGCTTGGATTCATTGCGTTACAACAAGGTGATTGTGGCAACCGATGCGGATGTCGACGGAATGCACATCCGCCTGCTCATCATCACCTTCTTCCTTCAGTTCTTCCCAGATCTCATCAAGAAGGGCCATGTCTACGTGCTTCAGACCCCATTGTTCCGAGTGCGCAACAAGCGAACCAAGATCAAGAACAAGCAGGCGGTGGCTGATGCGGATGCGAAACTGGGAAGCAAGGAGAAAAAGAGCGATTTCATCACGCATTACTGTTACAGCGATGAGGAGCGCCAGCAGGCGATTCGCGATTTGGGTCCTGACCCTGAAATCACCCGATTCAAAGGATTGGGAGAGATTTCGCCTGATGAATTCGCCCATTTCATCGGTCCCGACATGCGATTGGAGCAGGTTACGCTGCATAAAACCGATCAGGTGCAGAAGCTGCTGGAATATTATATGGGTAAGAACACGATGGAGCGCCAGAATTTCATCATCGAAAATCTGGTGATAGAAGAGGATATTCCGGAGGAAGACTCAGCACCGTTGGATTAAATGAAGTGAAGAGTGAAGAACGAAGTTTAAAAAAATGAAGAAATATCTATTTATTGCGCTCATGGCATTCCTGGCAGTAACTTCTGTCAGTGCCCAGTTGCGTATCAAGATGGGCAAGAATAGCCCGATAGAGAAGTTGGGAAGGGCTGAAATCGCCATTACCAACCTCTATGTGGATAGTGTGGATGAGAATAAGCTCGTAGAGGACGCCATCCGAGGCATGCTCGAAAAGCTCGACCCTCATTCTTCTTACGCTACAGCCAAGGAAACCAAGGCGATGAACGAGCCGCTGAACGGCAGTTTTGATGGCATTGGCGTGCAGTTTAACATGGTAGATGATACGCTGCTCGTTATCCAGCCGGTTACGAACGGACCTTCTGAGAAGGTGGGAATCATTGCCGGTGACCGCATTGTGGCTGTAAACGATACTGCCATTTCGGGTGTCAAGATGAGCAAGGAGGAAATCATGAAGCGCCTTCGTGGTCCTAAGGGAACAATGGTGAACCTTACCATCGTGCGCCGTGGTATCAAGGATAAACTCATCTTCAAGGTAAAGCGCGATAAAATTCCGGTAACTACGATGGATGCGGCTTATATGATTCGTCCGGGCATCGGATACATCCGATTGGGAAGCTTCGGTCTTACCAGTCATAAAGAGGTAACAATAGCGATGGATTCGCTGAAAAAGAAGGGAATGAAGGACCTTATCTTCGACCTTGAGGATAATGGCGGAGGCTATCTTCAGGCTGCGGCTCAGATTGCCAACGAGTTCCTGCAGAAGGGCGATCTCATCGTTTATACCAGCGGTCGTGCAGCGCCTCGCCAGGAATATAAGGCGCAGGCTAACGGCAGATGGCGCAAGGGCAAGGTGGTTGTGCTCACCAATGAGTTTACCGCTTCTGCCGCCGAGATTGTTTCCGGAGCCATCCAGGATCAGGACCGTGGCGTAGTGGTTGGTCGCAGAACCTTCGGCAAGGGATTGGTGCAGCGTCCGCTGACCTTTGATGATGGCAGCGAGATTCGTCTCACCATCGCCCATTACTATACGCCTAGCGGCAGATGCATCCAGAAGCCTTATAAGAAAGGTGACAGGTTGGATTATGCGATGGATCTGGACAAGCGTTACAAGCATGGCGAGTTCACCAATCAGGACAGCATCCATCTTTCAGACAGTCTGAAGTATTACACCTTGCGCAAGCATCGTGTAGTTTATGGTGGTGGTGGAATCATGCCAGATTATTTCGTGCCGCTGGATACAACCAAGTACACCAAGATGCACCGCCAGCTGGCTGCCAAGAGCATCGTCATCAACCAGAGTCTGAAGTTCATCGATGCGCATCGCAAGGAACTCAAGAGCCAGTATAAGGATTTCGATAAGTTCCTCGCCACCTACGAGGTTCCTTCTTCGCTGATAGAAGGCATTATCGCCGAGGGCAAGAAGGAGAAGATAGAGCCGAAGGATGAGGCTGAATTAACTCAGACGAAGAAATACCTCGCCCTGCAGCTGAAAGCCCTTGTAGCGCGAGATATCTGGGATATGAGCCAATACTTCCAGGTTTGGAACGAGACAAACGAGATAGTTCAGCGCGCCGTGCAGCTGCTGACTACGGGGAAGTAGATTAAGTGAAGAGTGAAGAACGAAGAGTGAATAATTCAAGTGCTTTGCTCATGTAACCATAGAAAAAACGGCTGTTAACTGTTAACCTGTTAACCCCGTGAGGTAATGATATAAGAAAAGGTCGTGAGGTTCAATCAGAAATCTCACGACCTTTTTTGTGTTTATAGATTTTACTTAGGTTCCCCATATCGAAGATTTACATTGTTTGTACAAAAAGAAAATAAATATTCCGTTTTTATGCAGAACAAGTAATATCTAGGTTAAATAAGTTGAAAAAGTAAAGATGAAGAGTCTTGAGTCTTCTTTTTTTTGTATTTTTGCAATGTCATAGAATAGGAAAAGTAGCTATAAATGCAGCATGATAGCTGCTATCCTTTTATGCGAAACATTATTATCAACTATTTGTGCTGTTTTTTTTGTGATATGAAGAAGTTGTCGTTGAGTTTAGTAGTGTTGCTATATGTAATAAGTTTGATTTCATGTAGTGATAATCAGTTGGAAGGTGAAAATGATATTGCGATTTCTTTCTCTCAGGAAGGAGGGGTATATTCTATTCCGGTTTCTGATCAGGCGCATATTGAATTTATACAAGATGAAAGTACGCATTTTTATAAAGAGTATAATGGTCAGGATTCCATTTCTATAGAAAATGTGGCATATAAGCATTTTAGTGCATATATAAAAGGACAAAAATTGTTCTTGCAAGTAGGTAAGAATAGAAATATGAAGATTCAAAAAATAATGGTTGCTTTATATGACAATGAACCGAAAAAAATAAAATGCACAATAGAAAAGGCTGATTCTTGTGTGATAGAAAATATAATATATGGAAACCCGGTAAAACGGTCTTATACAAACAAAAAAGAATTCTTAAAGGTGGACTCTTTAAAGAAGAATGTATCTAGTTGCACTCTTTATCCTCTGTCATGTTCTTATGGAATGTTGATGTTTAATAGGGCTGATGATGTTAAAGAAGTCTTGCCTTTAGAGGATGAATCTCTGGTAAGTGTGCCTAAAAGAGATTGTTTGAAAAATGAAAAAATCATATTCGATACAGGCGCAAAAATAGAAATAACTGATGCCTTTTGGAAGTCTTTCCCTTATGTCATAAAGAAGGATAGTAATTTGGATAAAGATGTCCTTGGGTTTAGTGTAGAGTACGTAGAAGAGGAGATTCCTACAGAGATAAAGATAAAAAATGTTTCTAGGGGAACTTCACATATTATTCAATGTATGGCGACTTTGAGTTATCCTACCGGGAATATTACTCAGGAATAGTAAAGGGAACAAAAATGGGATAAAGAGTAAAGAACAACTCTTTATCCCATTTTGTTTTGAGGAATATATGGTCAATCCAAATGAGTAGGATAGAATATTATTATCCATAAAGGGGGATTACTTCTTCTCATGCATGCGATCCCATTTCAGATAGATTCCTGCAAGGATGGTGCCCGAAATGCTGTGCCAGGCGCAGCTGATGGCGCAAGGCAATACGGCGAGAGGCTGGGCTGCGAAGAAGTTGCCGGCAAGAACCGTGGCAAGACCGGCGTTCTGCATGCCGACCTCAATACTGATGGTACGCTTCTTGGCAGTATTGAATCCGGCACATTTGCCGGCAAGCCAACCGAGAAGATAACCCAGCGTATTGTGGCAGAAAACCACGGCGAAAGTCCAGAGGAAGAGCGATAAGCCGCGGGCTACGAGGTCATCATGAACCGTAGAAATCACACCGCCTACGATGATTGCCAGACACGTAACGCTGATGCCCGGCATCAGACTCTGGATGGTAGGGAAGCAGTCTTTCTTGCCGTAAATATAGTTGAGGGCGCAGCCGATGGCCACAGGAATAATCGTTACGATGAGGATGTTGATGAACATTCCCACAGCATCTACATGGATAATCTCGCCTGCCGTAATCT